>ERZ791871.96-NODE-96-length-122434-cov-4.596818_pt1 | contig 122434 bp, 117 predicted proteins | sample MGYA00510280_ERZ791871 | MGnify/ENA primary metagenome ERZ791871 (study PRJEB30046, sample SAMN00792111) | human gut metagenome | study: EMG produced TPA metagenomics assembly of the A metagenome-wide association study of gut microbiota in type 2...
CATCGGACTCTTTTAATAAATTGTAGTCAATTTTTGCTTTGTACTTTCCGTACTGTTCCAGATATTTGTCATCAATACCTGCTTTCTCTGCAATTTTTGTAATTGGCTCCATTGTGCACTCCTGTGCGATTTCGATGTCTGATTTGAATCCCATAGTAACATCCTCCTTGAAAATAATTTTTACTCACCCTTTTCCCATTCTCCGCAAGAGATGAAAAAAGGGCAACATTTGTAGATTAACAAATGTTGCCCAGACGGTCGGCTTTTTTCGCATTCTGATTTCCCTGTGGTACTCCACATTAATCCGTCAGTAATCAGATGCGTGTTATTCTGCAACAAATAAATAATATTTATATCTGTCACTTAACTATGTACTTACTCTAACACAAAATCATCTTGCTGTCAATGCACCACAATAAAGTTTGTGAATTTTTTACCAATTTTTCTCCTATTTTTTTACATATAGAACAAATAAAAAAATAAGTCGCATTATTTTAATTTTGTCACTGCACGCACATCACGATAATGCCCCATAATAATTAATGTTTCATTGTGATTAAATACATAATCTGCATGAGGAAGAGGGTTCATCTTTCCCTGTGACTTTGTTGCCAAAATGCTGATGTTATATTTTTTTCTGATATCTTTTTCTATAATGCTGCTTCCAATCCATGACTCCGGTGCAGGTATTTCATAAATAGCATATTCGTCTGTCAGCTCAATATAGTCAAAAATATTGTCATTTCCGTATTTTACAGCCAGACGCTGTGCCATTTCCTTTTCCGGATACACAATGCGGTCTGCTCCGTTTCTCAAAAGGAATTTAGCATGTACATCACGGTTGGCTCTTGCCAGAACAAAACGTGCTCCCATATCCTTTAAAAGAGCAGTTGTTTCTAAGGAACTTTGGAAATTGTCTCCGATGGCAACCACACAGAGGTCAAAATTTCCCACGCCCAAGGACTCTACAAAATGCTCGTTGGTTGCATCACCAATCTGGGCATCTGTCACCATATCAATGGCATCGTTTACTCTTCCCTCATCGCTGTCTATTGCTAAGACCTCATTCCCTTCTTCAATCAATTTTGCCGCCATGTGTCTTCCAAAACGGCCAAGTCCAATAAGAAGTACTGACTTCATCTTCTTTTCCTCCGCTTTTGTTATCCGGTACAGAGAACAGAAGCTTCTCTTTTGCGTACCGGTATATTCTCTTATTCTTTTTTATTATTATCTGAAATATGTTTTCCGTCGTCTCGATACAGCCATTTCAGAAAATCTTCCACTGCATCCTGCAAATTTCGAATTGCGCTGTTAAACATTCCCGCATGATAAAAATTCACAATAATTGCCCCGACAGGTACGGCTAAAATCATTCCCAACACACCTGCAAAACGATATCCGGTATACATACATATCAAGGTCCACAACGGATCAATACCGATGGAGTCTCCCACCACTTTAGGCTCAATAATACGCCGTATCAGCTGCGTTGTCAAATATAATATAATCAGTCCCACTGCGTACTGCATATCCCCTGACAGAATTTTAAACAACGCCCACGGAATAAGAGCAGTACCTGTCCCGAAAAACGGAAGCATATCCAAAAAAGACACGAGAAAAGCCACCACAATGGCAAAGTTTACCTTTAAAATTAAAAATCCTATACAGAGAATAACAAAGACGACTCCCATAATTTTAAACTGAGCTTTAAAATATCCGCCGAAAATACTCCGAAAGCACCGTTCCAGTATTTTCCATTTTTCCTGAATAAGCTGAGGGGTATGCTCCCTTCCAAATTCCAATATCTTGTCTCTGTCTGCAATGAAAAAATACGATGATAAAATTGTAAATATAATGGCTATAATAATACTTGGAAGATTTTTCGCAAAATTACTTGCCTGATCTACGGTAATCTGGCTGATTTTTCCTACAGCTGTTCCAATCATATTGCCTAAGCTGTCCTGAAAGTCTGCAATTCCTTTTTGAACTCCGTCCGGCAATTCTTCGATAATCATAGAAAGATTTTCTCCTGCCTCCTGAAAATCCTCTCGAAAACTACTGTAAATCTCAGGCGCCTGCTCAATAAGCGAACTTGCTTCCTGCAATGTCTTCATTCCGATAAAATAAATGCCTCCGATAATAGCGGCCAGCACTGCAATAATAAGAAGCATAGAGGTATGCTTTCTGGCTACCTTCATCCGTCTTTCCAACATCCGCACCAACGGGTTTGCAATCAGCGCAATCAGCCATCCGATTACAAACGGCATAAAAAAGCGAATAAACTTAAAGGCAATAAGACCGCCTAAAACCACTGCCAGAAGTGTAAAAATAAATACCAGTAAATTTTTAATGTGTTTCTTCCAATTCATCTACAAAACCCCTTTAAGTCAATTTCGCACCCTATTTTATAATGCACAACAGCCTATATGCACACGGTTTTATACATACAGGCTGTTCTTTTCCGGATGCTTTTTTAAGTATAACACAACTTAGAAAAAAGTAGACCGATTATATAAAATTTTTACAATTCTTTCAGAAATTCAAAAGGTTCTTTGTCATGTATAAAGTGCATCAGCATATAAGAACACATAATTGCCACTTTTTCTTCTTTTAAAATCCGTTTTACTTCTTCTCTGTCTGCCAAAACCACTTCGATTTCCTCTGTGTCTTCCTGAAATTCCTTTGTAATTTCTCCTGCTGAAGTACCGAATACAATAGCGCAAGACTCATCTGTCATTCCCACTGTGGTAAATGCAGGCTTTTCATAAGCTTCATTTACTGTAATAGGCGTAAACTCCAGCCCTGTTTCCTCTTTCATTTCCCGAACGGCAGCTTCCTTATAAGGCTCTTGCTTTTCTACCAGTCCTGCGGGAAATTCATACACAAAGTCATTGATTGCATATCGATACTGACGAATTAACACTACCTTATCCTGCTGTTCGCCGTATAAACTGTAAATCACAACTCCGTCAGGCTCATTCTTCCCTGTGACAAGCTTTAAATCCTTCTCGCTTTTTGCTCTTGACGCAACATAATATTTTCCTTCTTTTCCTGTTTTTGATTTTCTGTCCAGTTCATAAAGATTTACAAAAGGATTTTCTGTTTTTTTCGTAATTCCTGTAATTGTTGCCATGTTATTCTCCCTTTAATACTACCTTCAGCCTTTTATATAAAAGCAGGGTAATCATTGAAATAATTATTCCTTTAACCAAATTAAAAGGAACCATACATAAAACTACAAAAGTAACCATATTGTCAATCGCCGGATGAATGGCTGTTCCCATAGCAATAAAGCTGTCCATGGGAATTCCCATAACCACGCTGTACAGCGGAAACATAACAAAGGCATTGGAAAGGCAGCCCATAATAACCATCAGCAACGTACCTGCTGCCATTCCTAAAACAGCGTTTTTTCTTGTTTTCCTTTTTCTGTAAAAAATTCCTGCCGGTACTGCAAACGCACAGCCGATAAAGAAATTGGACAATTCCCCAATACCGCCTGTGGTTGTTCCGTAGGTAACAAAATGAAGAATGTTTTTTAACAATTCAATTACCACACCTGCCAAAGGCCCCATAGCAAAGGTTCCCACTAAAACCGGAATTTCGGAAAAATCCATTTTAATAAAAGGGGGTGCTAAAAAAGGAATTGGAAATTCAAACATCATAAGCACTGCCGACACTGCTGACAGCATGGCTATCTGCACCATAGTTCTCAATTTAGATCTGTTACCGGTTACCTGAATTTGCTTGTTTACAACTGCTTCCTGACTCATTTTTATTCTCCTTTTCATGAATGTTTTTCATAAAAGGAAATTCTTCATGCATTTCAAAAAAGGATACCCCTATACGGGGTATCCTCATGAAAGTTCAATAGAAATAATTTCTTTCTTCTCTCATCCAGACTATACTGTCGGTATTGGAATTGCACCAATTCAACCGTTTTATACGGCTCGCGGACTATAACCGCCGGTAGGGAATTGCACCCTGCCCCGAAGAATTTCTTTTTATTTATATTATGCATTATAACCCTTCAAAGCCTTGATTTCAATATATTTTTATTGTTTTTGTCATTCCAAAGACAATTTTCCAAGAAACTCCTGCATTCTTTGATTTTCTGAAGAAAACACCTCCTCCGGTGTGCCCTGTATTGCAATTGCGCCTTTATCCATAAAAATAATTCTGTCTGCCACATTTCTTGCAAATTTCATCTCATGAGTTACAATAACCATTGTCATGTGCTCAGTTGCCAGATTTTTAATTACTTTTAGGATTTCCCCTGTAAGTTCCGGATCCAAAGCCGAAGTGGGTTCGTCAAAAAATAACATTTTCGGTTTCAATGCCAATGCTCTGGCAATGGATACTCTCTGCTGTTGTCCTCCCGACAGCTGATGAGGATATGCATCTGCTTTATCTGCAAGTCCCATTTTTTTAAGTAAAATTTCAGCTTCTCTATATACGGTTTCCTTCTCTCTTTTTTGCACACGAATTGGGGCATCTGTAATATTTTTTATCACTGAAAAATGCGGAAACAAATTAAAATTTTGAAATACAAGACCAAAACAAGACCCTATTTCCCTGCGCTGTTGTTTCTTCGCCAAAAACAGTTTTCCGTTTTCTGTCCACACTGCTTTCTTGCCCATATATAAAATTTCACCGTTTTCAATAGTTTCCAGCATTGTTGCGCAACGCAGCAACGTAGACTTACCGGAACCGGATGGTCCAATGATTGCCAATATTTCTCCCTGTTCAACGGAAAAGGAAATATCCCTGATAACGGATACCCCACTGAATTCTTTCTTAATATGTTTCATTTCTAAAAGACTCATTCCGGTATCCTCCTATCTATAATAATTCATTTTCTTTTCAAACATTTCCATCACCTTTGCAACAATGTAATTAAAAATATAATAAAATGCGCCTGCAATAAAAAATGGAACTATGGTTGTCTGTGCAGCTGCAATCTGCTTTGCCACTGCAAACATCTCAACGTAAGATAAAGAATACACAAGAGACGTATCTTTTACCAGAGTAATTACTTCATTTGTCACTGCAGGCAATACATTTTTAATCATCTGCGGTAAAATTATCCGAAAAAAAGTCTGTTGTCCGGAATACCCCAAAATAGCTGCCGCTTCATATTGTCCTCTGGGAATTGCTTCTATTCCGGAGCGATAAATTTCAGCAAAATATGCCGCATAATTCAATGAACATCCCAGTAAAATTGCTGTCAGCTTATATCCTCCTATATTCATTCCCCATAAATAATATGGTGCATAATACCACACCAAAAGCTGCAGCATCAACGGAGTTCCCCTCATAACTGATATATAAAATTTGACAATGCCGCTGACTAATTTTATTTTGCTTACTCTGCCAAAGTACATGACTAGTCCCAAAGGCAGAGAAAGCACCAGCGTCATAAAGAAAATCAGGCACGTCTGTCCAAATCCTGCAGTCATTTCTCTCATGATTACATTAATACTCATTTCAATGTCACCATATCAGAAATCTCATATTTTTCGGCCAATTTTGCAACTGTTCCGTCTTCTGTAAGTTTTTTCAGATCTGCATTGACAACATCTCGTAATTCCTGATCACCCTTTTTAAATGCAATTGCATATTGTTCTGTATTTAAGGTTTCTTCTAAAATTTTATATCCCTCTCCTCTTGACTTAATCTGATAATTCGCAACTCCAATATCAATAGCAAGCGCATCTAAAGCCCCCGCCTGCAATTCAGTAAAAGCAGTATTGTAATCTGCAAATTCATTAAGTGCTCCGAAAGTATCTGCTAATGCTTTCTGTCCGTCTTTTTCATCACTTTGCAGTAATTCTAAAGCTGCGCTTGCTGCCTGCACTCCTACTGTTTTTCCTGCCAGATCTTCCGGTGTGTTGATACCGGAATTTTCTGCAACTACAATCACCTGACTGTTATCTACATACGGTGTCGAAAATGTGTACTCGTCTTCTCTTCCATTCATGGTAAATCCATTCCAGATGCAGTCAATAGCCCCTGAATTTAATTCCATATCTTTCGCGTCCCAGTTGATTGGCTTTTTCACAAGTTCCCAGCCTTCCAGCTTACATACTGCCTCAGCCAACTCTAAATCAAATCCCGTATACTCTCCATTTTCATCCATATAACCATAAGGCGGATATTCTGCATCAAATCCTACTGTAAATGTAGTCCTGTTATTTGCATTTGAAGATGTTTCAACACTGTTTTCTGTTTTCTCATCCTTTTTCTCTGTACTCTCATTATCTCCGCATGCAGATAATACAAACCCCATTAACATTGTTCCTGTCAAAATCAGTGCAATTCTTTTCTTCATTTTAATTCCTCCTTAAATTTTATATCGCTTTAGCATTTCATTTCTCTACTATGCTAAATTGGCGTTTATCCTAACATAAAACTTAAAGACTGTCAAATTTATTTTTTATTAGAAATTATTAAAAAATATATGTTTTAACTGTATTTTATTCTCTTAATTTCTTTATTAACGAAAGAAAAAAGACTATTTACACAAAAATCAAATACTGCAGGATTTTTTTCTGTGCAAATAGTCTATACTTCATTTTATTTTTTATTGCATTTTTTATAAATCATTTCCGTAAACTTCGATTTGTGCAAGTGCAGGGAATGGTGACGGCTCAGAGGACTGGATTAAATGAGAAACCTTTAACCAGCTGATTTTCTTTTTCTCAAAAGTAAATTCCTGTCCGGAACCTGTTTTCTTTAATGACAATTCCATATCTTCTCCATCGGAAAATGTAATGGTCATTTTTTTCCACCAATTATCATGTGGGAAATCTGCACGCAAATAAATAACAATTCTGTCTACTTCAATCTCACGTCCGAAATCCACGGTCATTTCTGCATTTGGATTACGGTTAATTCCCCATGAGTCATAAGGCCATTCTCCGTGACATTCATTGGCGGTTACACCGTCAATGGCATTTTTTGCCGCAAATACAGACTCACCTCTTGTTTCCACATTTGCAAAAGCATGTGGGAAGCAAGTTTCATTTTCATGTAAATCGTTTACATTAAGCGCCAGGTTACGATAAGTTTTCGGCTCAAATTCTTTTGCTTTTCTTACAGTAATTAAGTGCTTGCTTCCTGAAAATGTCTTTGGAGAAAGATTAATTCTCTTTTCTCCAAAAGGAATTTGATAATGAGCATCACCGGTAAGGTAAACCAGAGATTTTCCCATAGCGTCATCTACCTGAAACCACACATGGATGTTTTTCTCAGAAGTCTCAAGAAGAATTCTGTCACCTTCCTGATATTCTCTTGCCACCATTAAATTAACTTCTTCTTCATCTCTGCCAACAGCAATGGTTCTTCCGTTTCCGTCAATTACTTTTAAACTGAACATATACCTTCTCCTTTAGCAGCCCAGAATTTCTTTTACACATGCGGCGATTTTTTCACATTTACAGTTTTTAAAGAATAATTCCTGGAAATGTTCTCCTGCAAGAGCGCCTTTTACCAGTTCTCTGTCTAATTCCATTAAAATATCTGTAAGTTCACGATAAGTCACTTTTTTTACATCATCCAGAATTCTCTTATTTCTCTGTTCCGGAACAGCTCTTTCTCTTGGATATCCCTGTCCGCTTTCTTCGCAGAAAAGTTTTTCAAAAATATATTCCAAATTTAAGTCTCCGCCCCATCCATATCCTTTTGCAAATGGAAGGGAAATTGCATTTCCGTCATTAATCTGTGCAAAAGTATAAGCATCTAACGCATCTTCTACGTGTCCGCAGATAACGCCCGGGAAGGAGTTACAAGCAAGCATTGCGCCTTCACCTGTACCGCAGCCTGTAATTACATAATCTGCTGCGCCTGAATTTAATAATACGGCTGCCAGAATACCAACCTGAACATAAGTAAGCTGTGCTTCATCTTCTGCTGTATACATTCCATAGTTATCTACGGTAAAGCCCATAGGTTCTACTACTTTTTTTAAGGATTTTTCAATAATCGGGTTTTTTGCCCCCTGACTGTTTTCGTTAATTAATGCGATTTTCATAATTTTTCTCCTGTTTTTCTTATTTTGGCTGTTTTCCGATGTATGCTAAAATACCGCCGTCAACGTATAAAATCTGTCCGTTTACAAAGTCTGATGCTTCAGAAGCAAGGAATACTGCCGGTCCCATTAAGTCTTCTGGATTTCCCCAGCGAGCTGCAGGTGTCTTGCTGATGATAAACTGGTCAAACGGATGTTTAGAGCCATCCAGCTGAATTTCTCTTAATGGAGCTGTCTGAGGTGTGGCAATATAACCAGGTCCGATACCGTTACACTGAATGTTGTATTCGCCGTATTCAGATGCAATATTCTTTGTCAGCATTTTTAATCCGCCTTTTGCTGCTGCATAAGCAGATACTGTTTCGCGTCCCAATTCGCTCATCATAGAACAAATGTTAATGATTTTTCCGTGTCCTTTTTTTATCATGCCTGGAATAACTGCTTTTGACACGATAAACGGCGCATTCAAGTCAATGTCGATTACCTGACGGAATTCTGCTGCGCTCATCTCTGTCATTGGAATACGTTTGATAATTCCCGCATTATTTACTAAGATATCAATGGTTCCCAGCTCTTTTTCAATATCTGCTACTATATTTGCAACCTGTTCTTCATCTGTTACGTCACAGATATAGCCTTTTGCATCAATACCTTTTGCTTTATAATTTGCCAGAGCTGTTTCTAAATGCTCCTGTCCTCTGCAATTAAATGCAATTTTAGCTCCTGCTTTTGCGTAAGCTTCTGCCATAGCAAAACCAATTCCGTAAGCTGCGCCTGTTACTAAAGCAACCTTACCTTCCAGTGAAAAACTTTTCATTACGTCCATTTCTATTCTCCTTTTATTTCAGTTCTGTATTTGCAATGTGGTCCATATCGTCAAAATCCTGATTTTCTCCTGCCATTCCCCAGATAAAGGTATATGCCTGAGAACCGGAACCGGAATGAATAGACCAGCTTGGTGAAATGACTGCTTCTTCGTTTCTCATTACTAAATGTCTTGTTTCTGTGGGTTCACCCATGTAGTGCATAACAAATGCATCTTCCGGAATATCAAAGTACAGGTAAACTTCCATTCTTCTGTCGTGTGTGTGACATGGCATTGTGTTCCATACGCTTCCCGGCTCTAATTTTGTCATTCCCATTTCCAACTGGCAGCTTTCTACCTGTCCCGGCAGAATGTATTTGCAGATTGTTCTGTGATTGGACTGCTCTAATGTTCCCAGCTCTACTTTATTTTCATCTTTAACGATGACAACGCCTTCTTCCGGTGTTCCTTCCGGTTTAATCAGTACCGTTGGGTATGTGTGATGTGCCGGTGTGCTGTTAAAGTAGAATTTTGCAGGATTTGTTTCATCTTTGCTTGCAAAAGTAATATCCTTTGCTCCCATTCCGATGTACATACCTTCTTTATAAGCTACCTCGTAAGCTTTTCCGTCTACGGTAATTGTACCTGCTCCGCCGATATTGATAATACCCATTTCTCTTCTCTGTAAGAAATATTCTGCACGAAGCTCTGCACCTGCTGTCAAGGTTAAGGTTTCCTTTGCAGGAACTGCCGCACCGGTAATAATACGGTCAATATGGCTGTATACCATTTTAATTTCTCCCGGTACAAATAAATTCTGGATTAAAAATTCCTCTCTTAATCTGTCTGTTGTGTAATGCTTCACGTCTCTTGGTGATGCTGCTGTTCTTACTTCCATAATGTTCCCCTTTCTCTGCCTGTCCTTTTGTTGTATGGATTATAGCATTTCTGTTTTTGGGTAAGCTTTCTTTTCCTGTTGAAAACCTTGCAAATCTTGAACTCTACCAGTAGGGGTTCCATTTTTTCAAACATCTTACCACTGCTTCCAGATAGAAATAATCTCCCCAGAGATTACATTCATCTACCCCTCTGTCCGTTACGCTGTTATATTCACTGCTTTTTGCATAGACTCCGTGTAAAATCAATCCATTGGCATCCTGAGAAGTCTTTACAGAATAATTGTCAATCAAACTTTCCAGCATTTCGTATGCTTTTTCCTTATAATACTCCTGATCTTTTTCTGTTAATCCTCCGTTTTCACACATTTCTAAAATTCCACATACTACAATCGCTGCTGCTGAGGAGTCTTTCGGTTCTTTATCTTCTGCTTTAAAGCTTAAATCCCAATAAGGGACCTTATCCTGTGGAAGATTTGCAAGATAAAAATCTGTCACTTTTTTGAAAAGTTCTTTGCATTTCTCATCTTTTAAATATCTCCATGCAAGAGCTGTTCCATAAACACCCCATGCCTGACCTCTTGCCCATGCAGAATTGTTTTTATATCCCTGTGCGGTAACACCTTTTACCGGCTCTCCTGTTTCAGAATTAAAAAAGTATGTATGATAAGTAGAAAAATCATCACGCACCAGATTTTTCAAGCTGGTCCTTGTATGACGAATGGCTATATCCCTATATTTTTCATCCCCTGTCACCTGAGAAGCCCAATATAATAAAGGCAAATTTAAAAGGCAATCAATAATCAGACGATAATTATCCTCTGCTCCCAGCGCTCCCCATGCCTGTATAAATTGTCCTTTTTCCTGAAAGCGGCTGATAAGCTGGTCTGCTGCCAAAATTGCCGCTTCCTTTGCTCTTTCATTTCCTGTCAGCATATAAGCTGCCACACAGGACGGTGTATACAAAAATCCCATGTCATGATGGTCTACGTCTATTTTTTTCTCAATTCTCTTATAAAAGCTTTCTACCTGTACCATGGCGGATTTCCTAAATGCTTCATCCTTTGTCAGTTCATAAGCCAGCCAATAAGTTCCGGTACAAAATCCGGTTGTCCATTCAATGTTTTCAGAAACAGGATATATCTGATTTTCTGTGTTTGAACCGGGAAATTTCTCTGTATAAATTTCTAAATTTTTCTTTAACACTTCGATTGCCTGTAATGCGGCTGTTTCTAATTTTTTTCTGTTCATCTTTGCCTCCCGTAGATTTAAAAAGGGGTTGCTGCACTAAAAACCTTAGTGCCACAGCCCCATCTTGCTTTTATTTTGTTACTTTCATAAAGTTATCGTATGCTTCCTGCTGAATTTCAATGGCTCTGTCAATGTTTCTTGCTTTTAATTCATTTACAAAATCATCGTATTCTGCTTCAATATTTCCTGAACCCAAAACCCAGCTCTGTAATTTTTCAAATACGATTGGTGTAATACCGGACATAATGCTCTTATATTCGTCTAACGCATCTTTGCTTAACTTTAAGTCCGGTAATTTTGCATCTTTAAACCATTCTTCATGAGAGCTGTATAATTCATTTGCTGCTTTTCCTGCATCGTTCATGGTAGCATATTCATAATCTGCAGACTGTACATATCCCGCACGATACTGAGAACCTAAGGAACGAAGATATTCTACCGGAGCAAGACCGGAATTGAATACTTCTTCTGTAAATGCTTTGTTTCCGTTTTCGTCTACAGTGTAAGTTTTTCCTTCAATCCCCCAGTTCATAAAGTCAGAGCCTTCTTCTGTGAACATATAGTCCATAAATTTAATTAAAGCTTCCGGATCTTTGCACTGAGAGGAAATACCCCATCCACATTCTGCATAACGGCGTTCTCTTTCTTTTACATTTCCATTCTGATCTGCAAATGGAGCTACTGCAACCATATTAAAACCAGGAACATCCTGTGCCAGAGAGTCATTGTAGTTTCCTGTACTTACCCAGTCATGTGTAAATCCACCTGTGTTATTACTTAACAGCGTATCTCTCGCAGACATCCCACGTGTAAAGATTTCAGGGTCGATTAAACCTTCTTTATACCAGTTAGCTAAATTAGAAACTGCCAGTTTATAATTTTCTGTAATCGGTTCAAATGCCATTTTTCCGTCTCTTGGATAAAATCCTGTACTGGAGTCCCACAGAGCCAGATATTCACCCATTTCGTTTTCGGAAGTAGCTGAACGGTCAAATAATGGAATTTCATCTGCTTTTCCGTTTCCGTTTGGATCGTTATTCTTAAATGCCAGTAAAACATCATGAAGCTCATCTACTGTGGTAGGTACTGCCAGCCCCAGCTTGTCCAGCCAGTCCTGTCTGATCCAGTAGAACTGAGAAGATTGCAATTCTTTTCCCAACGGAATGTTGTAAATATTTCCGTCTTCTGCTGTTGCCTGATATTTGAAATTCGGATCTTCTTCTAACATTTTCTTAATGTTTGGCGCATGTTCGTCAATTAAATCATTTAACGGAAGCATACCGCCGTCTTTTCCCAGTTTTTCAAGGTCAGAAGTAGACTCACATGCAATAATATCTGCAAGTTGTCCTGATGCAACCATGTTCTGGAATGCTGTGGAATAATCAGAGTTAGAAGATGCCACAACTCCTTTTAATTTTACACCTGTCTCTTTTTCGATTTCTTTCCATACTTCCCAATCTTCATTGAAAGGTGTTCCGGACAAGAACATAAATGCTGTAAATTCTTTGCTTCCGCCTTCTTTACCTGCTGTTTCTTCTTTTTTCTTGCTGTCACCACAGCCTGTCATAAGAGCAGATACCCCCAGAACTGCTGCCAGCAAAAACGCTGTTACCTGTTTTTTCTTCATTTCTAAAATCCTCCTTTAATATAAATTAACCTTTTACACCACCAAGTGTAAGACCTGTTTTAAAATACTTCTGTACAAACGGGAATACCACAACCATAGGCAGAATTGCCATAATAATCAAGGCATATACCTGTGTTGTCGGCGATGTCAAAGAGTCTCTTGTAACGATTGCCGCATCTGACGGATTTGCCACACGCTCTACAATTAATTTTTTCAAAAATACCTGAAGCGGAATTTTATTATCATCCTTCAAAAGCTGCATGGTCCAGAAATATCCATTCCATCGGCTAATACCATAGAAAAGTCCCACTGTTGCAAGAGCCGGTTTTGATAATGGCAAATATATATTCCAAAACACCCTGAAATGTCCTGCACCGTCAATAAATGCAGCTTCCTCCAGCGCTTCAGGTACCTGTTCAAAAAAGCTTTTCATAATAATCAAGTTATATGTTTCAATAGCAAACCCAAAGATAATTGCTGTTCTTGTATTTAAAAGCCCCATGTTGTTAAAGTTCATATAGGTCGGTATAATACCGGCATTAAACCACATGGTAAAAATAACAAACAATGTAAAAAATTTTCTTCCTACCAAAGACTTCTTAGACAGAGCATACGCCATGGTGGTGGTAAAAAACATATTTGCGAGTAAACCAAATACTGTATAGAATATAGCATTTCCATACGCTGTCCATAATCCATCTCTTTTAAATACAGCCTCATAGCTGGCTGTTGTAAATTCTTTAATTCCTAAAAGCACATCTCCGTTTTCCACAAAGAAGGGCTTACTAAAGGAAGAAATCAATACGTAATAAATAGGATACAGAGCAATAAAAGTAATCAGAATTCCCAGAAGTACCATAAATACATTAAAGGTCTTCTCTCCTAATCCCATAACCTGTCCCTGTTTCACTTTTTTTCCTGCCATTTTTCTCCCTCCTACCATAATGCACTGTCAGAAATTTTCTTACTGAACTTATTTGCAAGTATTACCATAATAAATGCCACAACAGACTCAAACAATCCTGCCGCAACAGACAGACCATAATTTCCGTTTTCAAATGCCAGACGGTAAGAATATGTAGAAATAACATCGGCTGCTGAATAAGTTGCCGGCTGATATAAAAGCAAAATTGCTTCGTATCCTACTTTAATAATACCTCCCAATTTCAAAATTAACATTGTTACGATTGTAGGTGTAATTCCGGGAATAGTAACATGAAAAATCTTTTTCAACTTTCCGGCGCCATCAACAGTAGCCGCCTCGTACAACTGGGGATCAATTCCCATAATTGCTGCGATATAAACTAACGCATCAAAACCAGCATTCTGCCATAAAGTCATTAACGTATAAATTCCTTTAAAATACTCCGGCTTTGTCATAAAGTAAATAGGGTCAATTCCCAGCTTTTCTAAAAACAGATTAACCACACCTGTACTTGGTGACAGAAAGTTAATGACAATACCACATACAACTACAACCGAAATAAAATGAGTCAGCAATGTCGACATTTGTGTCATTCTACTGATAAATTTATTTCTCATTTCTGTAATACAGATTGCAAGTGCAATGGGTACCGGGAAGCAAATCAAAAGCTGCCAAAAAGAAATCATCAATGTATTTTTTAATACTCTTAAAAAATCCCTTCCGGTAAAAAATTCAATAAAATTATCAAGTCCTACAAAGGTACTTCCCTCTATCCCCTGAAATACGTTATAGTCATAAAATGCAATTCTAAGCTCAGTCATTGGACGGTATGCAAAAAGCAAATACCAGACAAGACCGGGTATTAATAAGAGATATAATTCTTTTGCTGCTAAAATCCTTTTAAACAGCGGTTTCTTTTTTTTCACCTGTTTTCTCCTCTCCTTTTCTTCTTTTTCCTGAAACGTCTCATGCAATAACCACACCTTATCGGATTTTAGAAAAAAAGTAAATCATCAAATTCCACCTGTATTTTTTTTATCTTCTTTTTTGTATATCTTTTTCTGTATATCCCTTGATTTTAAGCTGTTCTTCCAGACTTTTCATCATCATTTTTCAACACATCACCATTTTTCAACCCTTGAAATCTGCAAGAAATGCCAGTATAATTTTTTTATCGACATATTTGTTCACAGCTAAAGGAGATTATAAATGTATAAACATGTTCATGGCAGATATCAGCAGAAATTGAATATTATTTTTATTATTCTGTCAGTTTTCATAACCCTTATCCTTTCTTCTGTTCTGGGATTTTTTCTCTCCAGACAATCAGAGGAAAGCTACAAAAATTCTATATCACTTTCCAGAACAATCTTAGAAGAGAAAGCAGAAACATCACTAATTAATATTTCCAATACCATGACCGATATTGTAAATGATTCCCTTATCAAAGAATGGTCGACTTCTTATCAAAAAGATAATTTCTATTTTCTGTCTTCTCAAGTACAAAGAGCCTTGACAAAATATTGTAGTACCAGTGAAACACGCTTTCAGACTTATTTACTTATTGATAATACTAATACTACAAATGATGAAATCGCTCCTTCCGATGTTCTTTCACCGAAAGGCTCTTTTTCTGTTTCGGACTTTTTGAAAAGTAAAGATTTGACCCCAAAAGATTTGTCCAAAATCAGAGAATATTTTAGCACTCACATGTTTCCTTATGTGCTCCCTCATTACAACGAAAAAGGGCAGTTAGACTTTCTCTATTATTGGATTAAAGGATATCAGCATCCTCAAACCTGTATTTACATGGCAGAAATCCCTGTAAATTCCATTGTAAATAATACTGAAAATCAAAAATTCTGGATTGCAAATGATGACGGACTATTCCTTCCCTGTACGACAGATAAGGAAACAACCAAGCTGTTAAAAACTCTTCAGCAATATATAAATCCTAACAAAAGCATAATAAAGACTTCGGATTACTATATTGCGTCCTCACATTTGCCTTCTATGAATTGGAGTATATACTATTTATATGACCACAACAGTCTTGGCATCCTGAACATCTTCTTCTTTCTGGTTTTCGTAGTTCTTATCTATATTTTGCTGTCTACTTTGTTTTTTTATATAGCAAAGCTTTTATATCAACCAATTTATGAGACTTTAAAACCAACACTAAAAGAAGAAAACGAACACTTTGATGAATTCAAAATTTTAGACGAAAACTTAAACCGACTTCAAACTTTAAATAAAAATTTACTGGAAACGCAGAAAACTACTGATAGACTTATGGTTCAACAATATTATCAAAACCTTCTGACAGACTGTAACGGTTATCTTGCAGAGATTAAAAAACCTTATTTCTCAGAAACCGCAAACTTTTGTGTAGGGCTCCTCTGCCTCCATCCGGAACAGGAAGATGCTCTGGACACTGCTTTATTGGGACAGTTAGAGCTTTACAAAAATATTTTGTTTCAGGAATGTATTAAACAAAAAAATTGTTTCATGGTAAAATTATCCATGTATCGCTGTGGATTGATTATTCAGGCAGATAATTTAGATCAGGCAAAGAAACTATTAAACCAAATTTTTTCCCATTCAGAAGGCTTAAATAAAACAGAAAAAAGCTGGGAAGAACAGATTATTTTAAGTCCGGTAAAAAAAGGATTGGAAAATATCAATAGTTCTTATCGAGAAACTTTAAAAATAGCAGAATATCTCTCTATGCTGCCACATGACAAAATTATTACTTATGACTCTATTGCTTCTGTGGATTGTACTACCTACTCTTATCCTCTTTCCACAGAAAATAAATTGATTTCAGAAGTAATAGATGGACAAGAAAAGGCGCTGGATTTATTTGATGAACTCATCCGTGAAAATCTTACCAAGAAAAGACTTTCCATGGAAGTGCTGCAAAATTTTGTCTATACCTTAATCGGAACAGTTAACCGAATTTTTCAGGAATTAAAGTCCTCTCCGGAAGATTTTATCGGACGTCCGATTAACTACGAATACTGGTACACCCATTGGGGAGACTCTGTAACAATTACTGCTATAAAAGCCGTGCTTTCCGATGTAATTGCAGCAAAAAAACAGCGCAGTCAAACACAAGATGAACTTTTATTAACACAAATGCTGGATTATATTCACGAAAATTTTAAAGACAATATTATGCTGAACGACTTAGCAGACCAATTTAATATTTCTCCAAAATACTGCGGTATTTTATTTAAGCAGCTAAGTGACAACAATTTCAAAGATTATTTAAACCGATATCGTATTGAACAGGCAAAAAAATTAATTCAGGAAAGACCTTCTATGAAAACAAAGGATTTAAGTGTTATGACAGGCTTTAACAGCTCCAACACTTTTATCCGTGTATTTGGGAAATATACAGGCACAACCCCTCAAAAATACGCAGAACAAATTATGGAAAATAAGCTTTAGCAGATAGGACGTGATAAAATGGAAATACTCAGCTCCTGCAAAGACTCTATTGCAAACTGTATTGAACAGAAGTTTTTTGCCATCGCCCATTTATACAGCGATGAAAAGCCTATGGATATGCACATTCATGATTGTTACGAGATTTATTATTCCATATCCGGCGGAAAACAGTTTTTAATCGATAACTGCTTTTATAATATTTTCCCCGGTGATATTTTCTTTATTAACCAGTACGAAAGTCATCATCTAACACAGATTGACAGTCAGGTACACGAACGCATTATTATTTCTATTTATCCTGACTTTTTAAAGTCTTTGTGCACAGAAAACACCAATTTGGACGCATGCTTTCAAAACAGAAGTATGCGCTCCAATCACAAAGTCTCTCTGACCACAGAGGAACAGAAAAACTTTCAGTATTTTATTCATAAGCTTTCTCATATTCAAGGATATGGTTCTGACATTTTAGAAAAGGCTACCTTTTTAGAATTGATGGTTTTTCTCAATAAAAGATTTCATAAAAACCGTATTGCAGATACAGATAAAGAAATCGGCTCAAATGCACAGGTAGACAGTATCTTATCCTACATTAATCAACATATTGAAGAACCTTTAAGTCTGGAGCAGCTGTCATCTCACTTTTTTTTAAGTTCCTCTTACTTATGCCGGCTCTTTAAATCTGCCACCGGCACTACCATTAACAAATATATTACCGCCAAACGCATTTCTTATGCAAAAGAGCTGCTGGCAGAGGGATATACAGTAAGTGAAGCCAGTATAAAATGCGGATTTAATGATTATAGTAACTTTTTTAAGGCGTTTACCAAAGCGACGAAAGTATCGCCTAAAAAATATGCCCAGTTTTTGGCACAATGAGAATGAATTAGGAAAAGGGTTGTGCACGGGCATAAATTTGCTCCCTGCATCAACCCTTTATTTCTGATTTTCATAAGAACCAAAGAATTCTCTTAAATTTAATAAGGACTTTACTAAAATTTCCTGTTGTTCATCATCTAAATCCTTTAAAAGAGCCTGTATCATTCCGTCATGAAATTTCTTATGGTGCTCATTGGCCTTACGCCCCTTCTCTGTAAGAGAAATAAGGACAACTCTGCGGTCTTCCTCGCTTCTTTCCCTTGCCACATATCCCTTCTTCACCAAACCGTTAATAGCAATAGTCAAAGTACCTACCGTAACGGATAAAAGTTTTGCAACAGAAGACATATTTTTGGCACTTTCTTCTCCGATTGCCTCCATAATATGCATATCATTGACAGAAATATCTTTAAATTCAGAAGTAATCAGTGCTTTCCCTTCTATATCCATAATTTCCTGAAATAAATTTACAAGAATATCATGGAATACCTCATAATGATCCACTTTATCACTCCTTCGACATTCTTCTGCATTTATTATATCCGATTTAGGTGATAAAAACAACGGGTTTTTATTTGAATTCTTTTTCTACTTCCGCTCGACAAGGCATCCCATTTTGAGCCCCAAATTTTTCAACGGACATTCCTGCTGCAATATTCGCAAATCTCAGAGCTTTCTTTAGTGAGACTCCCTCTGCAATTTGCGCAGCTAATGCTCCATTTAAAGTATCTCCTGCACCAGTTGTATCCACTACATTCGATTTTCGACAAGGCACCTGCAAAATATTTCCATCAGATAAGCAACATACTACTCCCTTTTCTCCCAACGTCACAATTAATTTTTCTTTATACTTTCTTAAAAGATCTTCTAATTTATTATTACCTCCAAATATAATTTTTGCTTCATGCTCATTCGGTGTAATATATGTTACTTTTTTTATAAGCTCTTCATTTAAAGCATACGCTGGCGCCGGATTTAGCAATATCTTTACCCCTTTTTCATAGCAAATATCAATCGCATATTTTACTGTCTCAAGAGGAATTTCATGTTGGAGTACTACCAACTCAGAATTCAGTAAATCCTCTTTAATCATATCAATGTAATCACAATCTACTTTTTCATTTGCTCCTGCTACTACTACAATTGCATTATCATTCTCTCCCACAGTAATTGTTGCTATTCCTGTATATACCCCTTCTACTCTCTTTATGTTTTTAGTAACGACTCCATTCTGGTTTAAATTTTTGATTAAGATTTCACCGTTTGCATCCTTACCTACGCATCCAAACATTTCCACCTCTGCGCCTAATCTTGCCATTGCAACTGCCTGATTTGCACCTTTACCACCAGGTATATATGAAATACTTTCTCCTCTTAAGGTCTCTCCCTTTAACGGAATTCTGTCCACTTTAACAGTCATATCCATGTTAATACTTCCAAGTACAGAAATTTTCATTCTTTTATTTCCTTCTCTCTTTAAATCTTGATAATATAGAAAACCAGAAAGTCCATTTCTATTGCTGCTGGTACTTTCTGGTTTTCTGTTTTTACATTGTTTTAAAAGCGCCTAAGTTCTTTTAATATTTTCTTTTACCTTTCTTAGATGCTCCAACATAGCATTTACAGCCTTCTCTTTATCCCTTTTTACAATATACTCTACAATTTTTCGATGTTCTTGATTAATTTCCGTTTTTCGTGACTTTTTCTGTGTTGTTTTTTTAGTTAATTCATCTATCACATCATAATATGTATCAATAAAATTTACAAACATTGCATTTTGGGATAATTCAGCAAGCTTATAATGAAAATAATAGTCTACTGAGTTTCCGTTAATCTGCTCTTGTATCGGATTTAAAAACTCCTCTAATTCCAAAATTTTTTCATCTGAAGCTAAATCGACTACTTTTTCCACAACTCTTTCTTCTACACATTCACGCATCTCAAGCAAATCTATATATGTAGCCTCTTTAAGTGAAATACCATTTTTACTCCTAAGAATTTCCATAATATCAGGATTTACAAGAGTTCCGTCTTTAGGTTTTCTAACTATATACTCTCGTGCTTGAAGAATTGTTAATGCTTCTCTTAAAATTCCTCTGCTAATTCCAAGTTCTTCTGCCAGTTCCAGCTCATTGGGCAGTTTGTCTCCCGGTTTCAGCTCACCTGTTTCAATTTGCTCAATAATCGACTGTGCTACTTTATCTGATAGCCTCTCATTTGTTATTCTTGTAAATCCCATATTGTTAAATCTCCCTATTCCATCTATTTTTCTCCGTTTTGCAATCAATCATTATGCCTATATTTATATTATCATAGGAAAATTATAACGTCCATAGGCTTACAATTCACTCACTTCAAAATTGCCAAAAATTGTCCTTCCCATAGAAAGTGATCCGCATCCAAACATACCGTATTTATAATCATAATCCTTCACTTCTATTATTTTCTCTCCATCAATAAGTAATTCTATGCTTTCTCCCTTGGATTGAACAGTAAATTCATAATTCTGATTAAATTTCCATTCAAAAGAAGTTTCTGTAATTTTTTTATATCCCATAGAATTTTTATAAAATGCCACTTTCCCTGGTTCGGAAAATCCTATTGCATATCCTCTCATGGCTCCTTGTGCTCGCACCTGAAGTAAATGAGACGTTCCGTTAATTGGCATAATAGAAGTTTTTATCAAATAATCTTTTGCATAATAATTTCCTGCATAAGCAAATGCTTCCTCACATCTCATCAAAGATAACTTTCCATCTTCCACATCCCATGCTCCATGATTTACTGCAAACGGAGTAATTGTTCCAAATTCTTTCTTTTGTTTACGAAAATCAATACTATATTTTGATTTACCTGTTATGTCCATAGAGTCTACATAGATAACACCTAATGACTTCGCTTTCTGTGTAGAATACCCTTCTATAACAATTCCGATTTCATCAATTAAGTCTCCTTGAGTGTCAGGAATATCATATTCTACGGTCAGCCATTCGTTCTCTACTAATTTAATATAACCGGATAAGTGTTCCTTCTTATCGCTCATAGTTCGAATATATGGCGCAATTCCCAGTGTTTCCCATCCGTTCCATTGTTCTAAAAATAACCGCATCGTCATTTTTTGTCCTGAATATACAGTTGGTGTAAACACCGGACTATATCTCTCATCTGAAAAATTGTCTCTTGTATAGAATGGTTTATAGTAGAGTTTGCATTGATTTCCTCTGCTCATTCTATCCACTAACACTTTCAATGAGCCCTTCCCCGTCATAAATTTTTCTGTTGAATGTGACATCATACAGAAAAATTCATCTGACAAGCGCATATTATGTGTAGAACCCGGCAATGAAAAGTCAAAATGAATTTCTCCAAATTTCAAAGCCTCTTTTAAATTTTCCGGTATATCTTCTCCTGCTAAGCGATACCCCAATGCAGCAACTTCTTTTGCATAAGACGGAACATCCAAATTATTTAAACTTCCCGAAATTCCGGATAACACAATTCCATCATTAATCGGTTTTCTGTATTTGCCTGGTATACCTGAAATTCCACACATAACACCAAGCACCGTACCTACATTTCCGGCATTACAATCTGTATCCCAACCACACATTGTTGCAATCTCTACTGTTCTTGCAAAATCACCTTTTCCGTAAAGCATAGCCAGAACACATACTCCCGCATTCGGTATAATATGGCAGACTCCCTTATATTTATCATATCCCCAGTCTCTTACCAACATTTCATAACAGTCTCTAAAATTGTCAGGATTATTCTGGTAAAAATCGATAACAGCATCAGCAACTTTATGGTATGTACAATCTTCAGGAATTTCCGATAAACCGGTTTCTATAATTTCCATAATGTCCTGTGTTTCAAATGCTTTGGAAATGCAAGCACAGAAAAATCTTGCTCCATATTTACCATTTCCATCATGAGAAACACTTGCAGCAATCTCTCCGTAATCTGCTGCTTTTTTCACATTACAAGGATTTACCAAACCCCATGTATCTATAAAAATTTGTCCCCCGATCTGCTCTGCCATAATCTTTCCGTTTTGTTTGATTGAGCCTGAATCCGGTGCTGGAATACCATGCTTTAAATTTAAATATGCTGTATGTTCAGTGCTTATTCCATATCCACCCCACCAGAACATTCCAACTCCTTCTCTCGCATAGTTTAACCACGCCTTTGCGACATCCTGAGGTATTAATTCTCTGTCTTTTGCACCATCATACAATGCTCTTAAAAAATATACCGGTCCATTTACATCGTCATCCGCCGCAAAATTTTTAAATTCCTTTACATACCCTGTAATATTTCCATAGGTATCTCTTATTCTTTCATACGTCCAAATCGTAGGTTCCACAGGTGCCCCCAGACGAATACCTATATTCATTCCTAAAAATCCTGCATAAACCTTCTCCAGATAATTTTTTGGTATCATCGCATTTTCCACCTTTATAAATTCTAGCAAATCAATGCAGCCAGTTTTTCTGCATATTCAAAAATATCAATGCCTTTTGTAAAACTCAGACAAGTTCCTGACGGATATCTTGTTTTTTCTTTCCACTTATCCGGAATATTTTTAGCACCATATTTTGCCCCTAATATAGCTCCTGCAATAGCACCGATGGTGTCTGCATCTCTTCCAAAGTTTCCTGCTAATATTAATCCTGACTTGAAGGATTTGTTTTCCAGCATCAAACATCCAAAAACTTCCGGTAATGCCTCTGCAACAGTAGAGCGATGCGTGGAAAACAATTCATTATGTAAAGGCATCCAAGCATTCGCTATGTCCCCATCTGCCTCTTTTACAATATTCATCGCTCTGTTTAAAGTTTCATAAAACCAACTATCCGGAGGAGCAATCTTAAATATCGCCTCCATAATATCTTCCATATCTGCATCTACCATTGCCAGAGATACTGCTACTGCCACTGCCTGTGCACCCCAAATACCTTCTCTATAATGACTCACACAAGCATCCCTGTATGCTAAATCCGCTGCCCTTTCCGGATCTCCGGCACATACAATTCCAATAGGACCAGATCTCATTGCCGCACCATCACTCATATAATAAGCATTATACATACCTGACTGCGGAGGGCGTAATCCTCTTCTCAAATTGTTGCAAGCTTCAACTTCACTTACACCACCACGTTTTAATTCGTCCTCTGTTGCTACATATTTAAACCACATATTAACGACATCATCAGATGTAAAATTTCCTTCGTGCTCAATCAACAATTTTGCTGTCATCAATGCAAATTCTGTATCGTCTGTACTCCAAGAAGCTCCTTTGTTAAAATCCGTAGTAATTCCATAATCTCTTTGATTATCAGCGCCTCTGGCTGCATCTCCAAAAGAGTCTCCGATTGCAAGCCCACTTAATGAACCAATTGCTTTATCTAACGCTAAATTTTTATTTTGAATTAAATCTTCTCTTGTAATCATATTTGCCTCCCATATCTTATTTGTTTAATACTTCATTTGCATACTCTGTGACTTCTTTTCCACCTAAATCATTCCACTCTTTCACAAACTCATCAAAAGTATCTATGGATTTCTTACCACTAATTACATCTGCAACATATTCTTTATATAAGGCTTCACATGCATCCCAACTTGTTACATACTCATCAGGTAAGATAAATTTATTATCCAGAGAACCATACTCTTCTGTCATTTCCAATGATTTTGTAGCTGCCTCTGTATAATATGGCGTTTCTTCTGAAAATTCTGCTTCGAAGCCTTTTAATGACTCATGAAATCTCGGCCACCATTCTGCACTTTTATCTGTCAGCACATATTTTCCGTCTTCAATATTATACTGTTCACCTTCATATCCCAGTTTATCTAATACTTGTCCTTCTGGACTTGCCATATACTCAAGTATCGCAAATGCTTCTTCTTTATGTTCAGAATATGCACTTATTGCCCATCCTCTTGACTCTTTACTGGTATCGCTTGACACATATCCCTGACTTTCACCTTTTGCCGGTGGAAGTACCATAAGTTCTGCCTCATCTCCATTTTGTGTTGTCATTTTATTGTTGTATACATTAATAACACTACCCTGTGTTCCTGAAATCACACCGACTTCTCCATTATAAAAAGCACTCTCCTTAGTGTCCCACTTTTTAGAAAGCCACTCATTGTCCAAAAGTCCTTCTGTATAGAGCTCTGCATAAAAAGCTAATTTTTCTTTTTGCTTAGCACTTACTTTATTGTAAACATAGGCATCACCTTCTTTTTCCCATGTCTTGGTAATACCAAATGCCTGGTTGAAAATTGTATCAAGCTCTAATAAAACTTCACTATTATCTCCTGTCATTGTAAATGCTTCTTTTAAATTATTCTTTTCTTTTAACTCTTGGAAGAAAATTTTATAGTTTTCCACAGTCGGATTTTCTAACAATGTCTTTCCGGACTCCGTTGCTTCAAACCAATCTTTTCTCACCAGTGGAACTGGTATTCTATCTGGAGACAGCCATAATAAATATGGATAATTTTTAATTCTTTCTTCATTGTATGGCTGCATCATGCTTTTAATATATGTAGAAGACTCAATATATGGTGTTAGGTCTTCAAGAATTTCTTGTGTAATGGCAAACTGATAATCGCCTCCTTGAAAATACATCAAATCCGGTATTTTCCCACTCTGAATAAGCAGTCCCATGCTTTCTGAATAACTTCCCTCTGAAATTGGTTCTAATTCAATTTTAATCTCTTTTCCTAATTGTTCAGATACTCCTTTGCTAACTGCTTCAAGGAATTTTACAGAAACCTCATCATCTGGTGACATATCTTTCATAACCATACTGATTGTCACAGCTTCTTCGTTATTTGTGGACTCTGCTCCATTTGCTTCTTCTTTTTCTTTTCCTCCACATCCCATTACAGTCCCTGTTAAAATTGCTGCAGTGAGAAATAAACTCATAATCTTTTTTGTTCTTGTTTTCATAAATCCTTTTCTCCTTTACATTGAAATAAAACTACACCCTAAACTTCACTTCTATTCTTTAACTCCACCTGCTAATACATCACTTGTATAATATTTTAAGATAATTGGATATAGCAATAAAATAGGAATAACTGCTATAACGATAGTGGCTGCCTTTAGTGAACCATTATCCAACTGTGCAATATTGTTATTAGCCATAATATTTGCTGCTCCTACAATTACTTGTGTATCTGAATTAACCACAAATTGTTTTAATAAAACCTGCAACACCGTATTTTTCTTACTGGTAAGGAAAATACTTGATTTAAAAAATTCATTCCAGCGAAATACTGCATAAAACATACCCACTGTAAGCAATGGAACTTTACATAATGGCATCATAATCTTAAAAAGCACATTAACATGACCTGCACCATCAATTCTCGCAGCTTCTATTAAAGATCCCGGTATATCTTCCATAAAACGCATTAAAATAATCAGATAATACACATTTACGCATTTATAAAATACCATGGAGAATAAACTATCCAGTAAATGAATATCCTTCATTAAAAAGTATTCCTGAATAATCCCAGGTTCAAAAATCATCATTATAATGAAGAAATACATAAAAATCTTTTTCCCCACTAATCCCGGCCTTGTAAGAACATAAGCTGCACTGGCTGTCATAACCAAGTTTAAAAACGTTCCTACTACTGTAATAAAGACTGAATTTAATATGCTCCTAATAACTAACGGCTGGCTCAAAATCACCTGAAAGTTCACCAGCGAAAAACCTTTTGGCAGAATATCCCAACCTTTTAATGCATGCACTTTATCAGGATGTGACAAAGACTGTGCTAAAATATTCAGCATCGGAATTAACATAGAGGCTGCAAGAAAAATAAGGATAATTCCCATAATAATTTTGGAAACAGATAATTTTTTACTACTTTTCATTTACCACGCCCCCTTACCAGTTAACTTTTTCGATGTCAAATGAGTTGTTATAATTAGTACGGTTCCCACAATTCCTTTAAACAAATTGGCTGCTGTTGCAAAAGAATACTGAGAGTTTTGAAGTCCTATCCTATAAACATATGTATCAATAATGTCAATCTCGGAATTAACTGCCGGGTTTGTAAAATTAAGCACCTGATCTAACCCTGCATTCATAAAAAATCCAATATTTAAAATTAATACTGTTACCATTGTAGTTGTTAATGCCGGAAGAATAATGCCTTTGATAACCTGCCATCTAGATGCTCCATCCATACGTGCTGCCTCGTACAATGTAGAGTCAATTCCCAAAATTGCTGCCATATAAATAATCGAATCCCAACCTATGGATCTCCATGCCTCTGATGCTAATAAAATCCATCTTATTGCACCTTTACTTGTCAATAAATCTACACTTTCCAGTCCTAAGCTATTTAAAATATTGTTTAATATCCCAGTAGACGGAGACAAAAATGAAAACCAAATACCAGCTATTACAACCCATGATAAAAAGTGTGGAAGATATGACACAACCTGAATACTTTTTCTAAATTTTCCCGCTTTAAACTCATTTAGCATCAATGCAAAAATAATTGGAAGTGGAAAAATCATAAAGATTTTCATAGCGCTAATAATCAAAGTATTTCCTAATATTTGAAGGAATGTAGGTGTTGAAAATAATTTTTGAAAATATTTTAATCCTGCAAATACATCATCTCCCATTATTTTATAATCAAAAAATGCTAATTTCATTCCGTAAATCGGAATAACATGAAATATGATAAAAAAGATTAGCGTTGGCAGTAACATAAAGTACAACACCTTGTTCTGCTTCACATACTTCATCTTTGACTGAAAGCGAGGTTTTTTAACTGCTTTCACTGTATTTGTCATTCTGTTTTTCCTCCCTTCTTATATGTCTACAATAAGTTCTCCCAAGGGTACATGCTGCTGTGCACCATATACGTCCGTATCAAAACAAGTACCGGACGAAGTTATTCTATCATAAGTAATTTTAATACCCTGTGCCTGATCAAAAAAAACAATCTGTGTAATCATGCTTTCTTTAATATGATAAATTTTTGCTATACATTCTTTAGTAATTATTCCACTGTTTTTTACTTTCTCGTATACCTCTTTTGTATCAAAAAGTACATCTAAAGTAATTTCAAATGGTCCACTATTCTTAGATCTTATAATTTTTGCTATATCGTACAATTTCTTTTCTGCCATTTTCTACCTTCTCTCAAATCCTTACGAATTCTATTTTAAAATTATCAATTCCATTATTTACCTTCATCAAATGATACACTGAAAATTCATATACTGCCCCGAAACTAATGTCACTAGGAGCAAAAGGAAAGGCTAAATTTCCTGCCGTAGATTTTCTTCCTTCATATCCATAATGTAAAAAACTGGAACGTAATGTACCACAAATGGAATCTGCCATTTCCTGCGTTTTTGCAATTACTTCAAAAACAACCCCTACTTCGTGCGGCAAATCTTTACATGGTTCTAATTCTCCCATTACACCATTTATACCATAATTAATGAAATTCATAGTATAGGTATCTTCTGGCACATCACTATAATATTTCTTTACTTGCTCTTTTGCTAAGTTTTCAATCAACTCTAATTTAGAAATTAAAATAGGATCTCTCACTCCTGCAACAACAAAGGTTCTGTATGCTACTTTCATCGCACCCTCTAGCTTGATGAAATATTCTTCTGTTGGATATATTTTACTCCCTGTGACAAATACACTACTTTCATCAATTTGGGTAAATGTACAATTTTCCAAATCTAATATTTGACCTGGACCATGAAGCTTATAAGGATGGCTTTTCTCATAAAAAGTATGTGCTGCAACTGACAATGGTGTGCATTTTCTTTCCTCAGATAACGGTGTGATAATAAACCCATCTTTTCTTATCGTTCCTAACATACAATCTTTTGTAGTTCCCGGGACCGCACATAAGGCAGCACATTCTAATATTTTTCCGGCATGATAACCGTATGCCAAATCAAATCCATAAAATTCTGCTGCTGCTGCAAAAGGTGCCGGATCGTATGCTCTTCCGCAAATAATCAACTGAGCGCCTTTTTTTAATGCTTCCACAATAGGCTCATGTCCCATTTGAGCAACTATTTCACTCGTGGCTTCCAGTCTTTCCTCAGTAAGCTCTTTAACGGCCGCACCCAGAGGTGTGACTTCTCCTTTTTTTAACTTTTCTCTTATTTCATCTTTTGAAATATCCGCCCAAATAACTGCTGTTTTTAAATTTTCTAAATGATTTTCTTTTAAAATTTCCTGAATAATACTCCATGTCCATTCTACATGAACTTTTCCTCCGCTTCCTCCTGCTGATCCAATAATCACAGGTATATTCGCTTTGGCTCCTTCTGTAATCATAATTTCCAAATCTTTTTTACATGCCTGACGGCTTACAATAGCAACACCAGCTCCTAATTTATGTGGTCCTGCATCTGTACTTCCTGCATCTACTATGATTGCATTCGGTTTCTCCTTCATCCCCCTCATGAATGACTCTTTGGGATACCCATAGCCCAAAATACCACATGGAGCTAAAATTTTAAGTTCCTCCATATCGTCCTCCAACTTTGTTTTATAGTTAATTTGTTTAACAATTAGACTATACACCCGTTTTAGGCACTATGTCAATATTATAATATATTTTTCTTATTTTTCATACATTTTGCACATATATACATATTGAATTTTGTACAAACATTCTTTCCTTTATTTCCCAATTTTCTCCCCAACAAAAAAAGATGATACAGAACTGTTCTCAAACAATTCCATATCATCTTTTCTATTCTCTTTATTCCACCATGGCTTCTTTTTCTTTATAATGATGCACTTCTTCCAACATCATATCTTTTACCTTCATCAAACGAATTTGTGTACTTCTCTCGTTTTCATCAAGCTTCATGGTAATATACTTAATATTCTGTTGTGTCTCCGGAATAATAACATGCTCCAGAGCATTTACTCTGCGTCGTGTCTTCTCAATTTCAGAAGCCATTAACTGACAGGACTTCTCCACTTCCGCAAGCCTTAACATATCCGGCAAAATATCTGCCAGAGATTTCACAGCTCCGTCTAAATCCCCTGAGGTAAATGCGAAACCATAAGAATAAACATCATTTGCATCTGCGGTTCTGGTCTTTGTCTCAAAAACCGGAATATCCACACTCATGACATTTTTCTTCCCTGCTTCCAGATAAACCTCCTGCTTGGGAGACATTAAAGCTGTGTTTAATATCTGCTCAGACATACCTGCTTTTGCAATGACAAAGTTCTTATTTGCGGATAAAATCCCTGCCTCTACCTTCTGGCGCAGCGCCATGTTCTCCCTTACCAAATCAAGGAACTGCCTCATAAGCTCATCACGCTTATCTTTCAGAAGCTTATGTCCCTTTACCGCCGTTACCAGCTTTTTCTTTAATCGGGTAAGCTCCATTCTGGTAGGTGTTACCTGCGTAGATGCCAAAATATCACCTCTTTCTCCTTATTACAGAATTTGCTTTAGAACTTTCCGTAATATTCATCTAAGAACTTATCATCAATACGTTTCAGCTCACTTCTCGGAAGGATGGAAAGCAGCTTCCAGCCAATTCTTAACGTTTCTTCAATATCACGATTTGTCATATATCCCTGTGAAACGTATTCCTGCTCAAAGGCATCTGCAAATTTCGCATAAATAATGTCAATATCAGAAAGAGCTGCCTCACCTAAAATAACCATCAATTCTTTTGCTTCTTTGCCTCGTGCATAAGCTGCAAAAAGCTGGTTCATGGTATTGGAATGGTCTGCTCTTGTCTTTCCTTCACCGATACCTTTATCTTTCAGACGGGAAAGTGACGGTAATACATCGATTGGGGGCGTAACGCCTTTACGATATAATTCACGACTCAAAATAATCTGACCTTCGGTAATATATCCTGTTAAGTCAGGAATTGGATGAGTTTTATCATCCTCAGGCATGGTCAGAATTGGTATCATGGTAATACTTCCCTTTTTGCCTTTCTGACGTCCGGCTCTTTCATACATCGTTGCAAGGTCGGTATACATGTAACCAGGATAACCTCTACGTCCCGGTACTTCCTTACGGGCTGCGGATACCTCACGAAGGGCATCTGCATAGTTTGTGATATCGGTTAAAATAACCAATACGTGCATATCTTTTTCAAATGCAAGATATTCTGCTGCTGTCAGCGCCATTTTCGGTGTTGCAATACGCTCAACAGCCGGGTCATTTGCCAGATTGATAAATAATACCGTTCTGTCAATAGCGCCTGTTTCTTTAAAACTCTCTGTAAAGAAGTTCGCTTCCTCGAAAGTGATACCCATAGCCGCAAATACAACGGCAAAGTTCTCTCCTGAACCACGTACCTTTGCCTGTCTTGCAATCTGAGCTGCAAGCTGTGCATGAGGCAGACCGGATGCGGAGAAGATAGGAAGCTTCTGTCCACGAACCAGTGTGTTCAAACCATCAATGGCAGAAACACCTGTCTGAATAAATTCTTCCGGATAGCTTCTTGCAGCCGGGTTCATAGGAAGACCATTGATATCCATTCTGGCATCCGGCAAAATTTCCGGACCGTCATCAATCGGGCGCCCCAGACCGTCAAAGACACGTCCCAGCATGTCTTCAGATACACCAAGCTCCATACTTCTTCCTAAGAAACGAACCTTGCTGTTTGAGAGGTTAATACCTGTGGAGCTTTCAAAAAGCTGTACCAGAGCATTACTTCCGTCAATTTCAAGTACACGGCAGCGGCGTGTTTCGCCGTTTGCCAATTCAATTTCACCCAGTTCATCAAAATGAACGTTTTCAACGCCACGAACCAACATAAGAGGTCCGGCAACTTCCTGTATTGTTCTATATTCCTTTGGCATTAGAAGTCCTCCTTCCCTGTTATATTGGAAATTTCTTTTGCAAGCTGCTCTAATACAGCTTTATATTCTTCATCCAAATTTTCTTCTAACACATATTTAAAACGTCCAATTTTCTCACGAACATCAAGTTTTACTAAATCCTGAATATTTGCGCCTTTTTCCAGAGCTTCCACACCCTGCTCATAGTATGCAACTACCAGCTTCATTAACAAATACTGTTTTTTCAGAGAGCTGTAAGTGTCCACTTCATGGAAAGAGTTCTGGTGCAAAAAGTCCTCACGGATAGAGCGTGCTGCTTCCATTTTCAGACGGTCGCCTGCTGATAAAGCATCCATACCAACCATCTTAACAATTTCTTCCAGCTCTGCTTCGTCCTGTAAAAGACTCATCATTTTCTGACGACCTGTCATCCAATCCAGTGCAACTTTCTCGTTAAACCATTTTTCCATATTGTCAAGATATAAGGAGTAGCTGGTAAGCCAGTTAATTGCAGGGAAATGTCTCTTGTATGCAAGAGAAGAGTCCAAGCCCCAGAATACCTTTACAATACGAAGAGTTGCCTGAGATACCGGCTCAGAAATATCACCACCCGGAGGAGATACTGCACCGATTACAGACAATGCTCCCTCTCTCTTATCTTTTCCAAGAGAAATTACATGTCCTGCTCTTTCATAGAACTGTGCCAGACGAGAACCGAGGTATGCAGGATATCCTTCTTCACCCGGCATTTCCTCCAGACGTCCTGACATCTCTCGAAGAGCCTCCGCCCAACGGGAAGTGGAGTCTGCCATAAGTGCAACAGAATAACCCATATCACGGAAATATTCTGCAATGGTAATACCTGTGTAAATAGATGCTTCACGGGCAGCAACCGGCATATCGGAGGTATTGGCAATCAATACCGTTCTTTCCATCAAGGACTGTCCTGTTTTCGGGTCTTTCAGTTCAGGGAACTCATTTAATACGTCTGTCATTTCGTTTCCACGTTCACCGCAGCCGATATAAACCACGATGTCCGCCTCTGCCCATTTTGCCAGCTGATGCTGAATAACTGTTTTTCCGCTTCCGAAAGGTCCCGGAACAGCGGCAACACCACCCTTTGCAATAGGGAAGAAGGTATCAACTACACGTTGTCCTGTTACAAGAGGCATTTCCGGAGGAAGCTTTTTCAGATATGGACGACCTCTACGAACCGGCCATTTCTGCATCATCGTCAGCTCTTTGTCACCCTGCTCTGTTGTAATCACAGCTACAACATCCTCAACGGTAAATTCTCCTGCTTTAATTTCTTTTACAGTACCGCTCATGCCATAAGGCACCATAATTTTATGGTTTACTACGATGGTTTCCTGAACAGTACCGATAATGTCACCATTTTCTACATGGTCTCCTGCTTTTACTGTGGGAACAAAATTCCATTTTAAATTTCTCTTTAAGGAAGGAACTTCCACACCTCTTTTTAAGTTTGTTCCACAAACCTTCATAATATCATCCAGAGGACGCTGAATACCGTCATAAATACTGGTAATCAAACCAGGTCCTAATTCAACAGACAGCGGAGCTTCTGTGGACTCTACCGGTTCTCCCGGACCAAGACCTGAAGTTTCCTCATATACCTGAATGGATGCTTCATCTCCATGCATTTCAATGATTTCACCAATCAAACGCTGATTACTAACACGAACAACGTCAAACATATTTGCATCACGCATGCCCTCTGCAATAACCAGCGGACCTGCTACTTTTTTAATTATACCTTTGCTCATGGCCACGCATCACCTGCTTTCTAATTATTACTGAATAGAATATCAGAGCCTACTGCCTGTTCTACTGAATTTTTCACGCCCTGCACACCGTCTCCGGTATTTCCTGACACGCCGGGAATTTGAATAATCGCCGGTAAAATTCTCTCCTGATATTTTTCTATTACATTTTTGCACTCAGCCGCCAACGCTTCCGTAATATAGATAATCCCATATTCCTGACTGGCAAGTGCCTCTATTTTTTCTTCTGCCTCTTTACGGTCGGCCACAGGGAATGTATCAAGACCCAGCGCAGCAAATCCGTATATACTGTCATAGTCGCCCACAACTGCAATCTTATACATACATCTCCCTTACCCTTTCCCGGATTGACTCCTCAGAAAAACCATTTTGTTTTCCTGAGAGAATAATTCTCACCGTTTTTATTTCATTTTCCCTTGCCAGCACATAAGCTACCAAAGGTCCTACTGAAAATGACTCATATTTCTGCGGCTGCATTGCCTGCATCATACGATTGTCACACCATCTTTCAAATGCGGAGGAAGACTCTGCAATCGCCTGCCCTCCTTCTGCATAAGCAGTGCCGGATAAATATTCCGTAACTGCCTCCATACCTGCTGCGGCTGCTTTTGCCAGCTGGTCTACATTTATAGATTTACATGGAGCCATTGCACGCTTCATAAATTCAATAGTCTTTGCGGTCTTTTGTGAGCGCACTGCAATTTTAATATCCGCAATAGCAACAACAGACTCGGCATACTCTTTGATGATGCTGTCTTTGGCTGCCTCACCGGCTGCATAAATCGCATCCAATGCCGCTCTGTCAATAATCACATCGCATAGCTGCCCGTCTCCTGTATGCAGCAAGGTTTCATAAGCTTCTCTTGCCGCACCTGCCATATTTTCCGGAAATCTGGAAAATTCTTTGTTTTTAATGATTTCCAGCATCTCCTTGGGGCTAATCTGCGTATCCTCATAATAAATATTCAGATTTTGATTATCCATTCCGGAGCAGGCATCTTTAATTGCTGCTTTCAGATTGTGAAACAGATTAGGATAAGAAAGCACGTCAAAAACAGACATATCTACCCCTAAATCCTTCATGGTTTCCCATATTTTTTCTGTTTCTCTTTCTAAAATTGCCTCTGCGCTTCCTGTATCATTATCTCCCCATCCCTTTTCCTGTAAAATCTGGATACATTGTTCCTCTGTTTCACAGGCAAGCAACTGGTCTATAATCTGGGAAGTAAATAATGATGTCTCCAGCGCACGTATTCGCGCAACCGCATAGGTATACTTTGTGTCAAACAAATCAATTCCTCCTTTTTGCGGTTATGCTATGAAAATAATAAACTATGAACCTTATCAGAAAGCTCATCCTTTTGAGAATGAAACATTGCCTTAAATGTACAATTCTCCTCAATGCCTCCATATACAAGAACAAAGCCGCCTTTTACATTTCTGGTTTCTTTGGAAACAGTAAGCGCTCCGCCCTTTTCCTTTGCAATGCCTTTGATTTCTTCTTCAAAGCCCGGTGTCATCTTTTCCAAATCTTCCTTTGAGAAGCAGATTTCTCCTTCTTCCGGAAGAACATATTTATAGAGCATTTTTCGAAGCATTCCAAAATATGTGGTTTCGTCTGCGCTTACTAAGGTTTCATAAGCCTTTTCAAGCACTTCTGAAATAATTTCCTGTTTTGCCTCTAAAAGAGCTTTTCTTCTCTGCAACGCACAGGAAGACTCTGAGCGTTCTGCAAGATTTTTTACTTCTTCCTCTGCATTTTGAGAAATACGGCTGCACTCTGCCTCTGCTCTCTTCTTCGCTTGGGCAAGGATTTCATCCGCCTCTTTTCTCGTATCTTCGAGAATTTTCTCTGCACAGGTATGGGCTTCTTCAAGAATCTGGCTTTTCATTTTTTCTAATCCAGTCATTCTTCGCTCTCCTTTACTTATTCCATCTTTTTCAAAACTGCCCTGCTCTTTAGAACTGAAGGTTTGTTACAGACAGAATAGAAATAAGAAGCGCTAAAATCGCATAAGTTTCAACCATTGCCGGGAAAAGCATTGCTTTACCGAACTGTTCCGGTTTCTTTGCAACAATTCCGATAGCTGCTGCGGAAGTCATTCCCTGATATTTACCGGAAATCAAACCAACAATACCGATAGGAAGACATGCTGCTAATACCAATAATCCCTGCTGAGGTGTCAGTTCAAGCATTCCGCCGCCTAATAATCCGATTTTTGATAAAGTGATAAATCCAACCAGCAAACCGTAGATACCCTGTGTACCCGGAAGCAGCTGCATAATCAATACTTTTGCAAATTTGGAAGGGTCTTCAGAAACAACTCCTGAGGCAGCCTGACCTGCAATACCAACACCGATTGCAGAACCTGCACCTGATAAAAATACTGCTACTGCTGCACCTAATAATGCGTAAACAATTCCTAAATGACTCATAAATACGTTTCCTCCTTAACATCTACATATTTTGTACTAGACTTAAACGGGTTGAAAGGTTTTCCTCCACCCTCATAAAATTTGCCGAAAAACTCAACAAACTGAAGACGGTTTGTATGAACGTAAGCTCCCAGCACATTGATTGCCATGTTAAACGCATGACCGAATACAAATACTGCAAGAAATACAATGGCTCCAAAGATACCATCTCCTGCCATACTTCCCATCTGGTTAATAACAGATGCAATAACTCCCGTTGCCAGTCCCAGAGCTAAAAGTCTGGAATAAGATAACACATCACTGAGCCATCCCGTTACGTTATATACATCATACAAGCCCAATGCCAGACGAAGCCCCGGATTTTTATTGGCACGTCCTGACATGAGAATAATACCTACTACACCTACAATAGAAAGAACCTTTCCTGTTCCCGCTACTGCCGGTGGGAAAATACTTGGGTCAATTTGTGCAATGGATGCAAAGATTTCGCTTGGAAGCAGCAGCAGCAGCAAACCAATTAAAAATACGTACCAAAGCACAACGTCACAGAAGAAATCCAACACTTTCTTATCCTTTAACAGCATATAGCCCTTAATACCCAAACCGGTAAACAGGTGAATAACACCAAATGCCATAGAATAAATAAGCATTTTCATAGGGTCATTCAAAGGTACAAACCAAAGAGCCTTTACAAGTCCGCCCTCCGGAACCTCTACGTGGAAAAAGGTTCGTGCCACTACATCAATGGCATCTCCGAAATATCCTCCAAAGAGAACACCCCATACCAACGTAGAAATACCGCAGTACATGAACATTTTAATGGCCTTCTTTAAAGACTGCTCCATTCTCGGGAATTTCTTCAGTACAAAGAAACAACCGAGGAAAATAATGAGTCCATATGCTGCATCGGATAACATTAATCCGAATAAAAACACGTAGAAGAAGGACATGATTGTTGTTGGATCAATCTCGCCTTTCTTTGGCAATCCATAGGACTCCAAAACTCCTTCTACCGACTCTGAAAATCCATTGTTGCTAAGAAGAACCGGGCCTTCCTCATCCTCTGCCAGCTCCTCCACATCCATACTCAAGGTATACTTTTCATTTAGCGCCTTTTCTAATGCGGGAACTGCTTTTTCCGGTACATAACCGCTTATCATGAAAGTCTTCTTAGATTGCGGAAGCTGTCCCAGTACCTCGTACTTTTCAGCTCTGGCACGGAAATAATCAGATGCCAGCCTGATATTCATTCTTTCAGACTGCTGTTTTCTAATATTTTCCTGACAATCTAAAATTTCTTTCTGTAAATCTCTAATCTGCATTTCCAGCTTTTCCTTCTCTTGTGCAGGCGTCTGTGTCACAGGCTGTGACGGTCTGGCAAAACCGTTCTGCCTGAAAACCTCTTCGACCTTTCCCGCATCCTTTTTCATACACAGCACTGCAATATAAACTGCGTCCTGTCCAGAAGAAAGAACAGTAATATCTACTCCGGAAATTTCCGGTGCATTTTCTGCAATCAGACTGTACATTCCGTCTAAAGTCATCTGTCCGGGCATTGTTCCCACCAGAAGCTCTGTGCTCTTTGTCCCTTTCCATGTCATGGGAACATCCAGCATCATCCACGGAGTAAGCATTTCTATCTGATTTTCAAATTTTTGAATATTGGCACGGTACTCTGCAATCTTTTTCTGATTGCCGATGATATCCGAAACAATACCCATAATTTGCTCCTTATGTTCTGCCACTGTCTCAAGCTCCCGCCGCTCTATCAGCTTTTTGCCTTCCAGACCGGAGAACATAGACACCTTTTCCGGCACGTATTCCTGAAGAATATCCAAAGCCATATCCGCTAAAGAAGCGTTTTTTTCAAATTTACTTCTCTCATTCTGTGTATTCATCCGCTCAAAACCTGAGTCGTCATCCAGAACCTTGGAAATCTCCATAACGCCCATGGACTGAATTTTTTCCAGAATTGCTTTCCTGTCCTTCTTCAGTGCGCAGATACTTACCTTTTGCATCTGCAATACTGCCATATCCGCATTCCTCCTTTTTCGTAGTTCTACTTTGCAGTACGCCTATACCAAGCTCTCAATAATTGCGTCTACTGCTTCTTTTTCTCGAGATTTTGCAGTTTCCTTAATTTCTGCAATCTCTTTGCCGACATCCTTTAATGCCTCCTCGAGAGTCTTCTTGCCGGCATCCTGCGCAGCCCGGCACGCTTTCTTCGCTGCCTCCTGCGCCTGTTCAATCATTCCGGACTCCAGGTTTTCCGCTTCTTTTTTTGCATTTTCAAGAAGCTTTTCACTCTGGCTCTTGGCTTCAGCAATGATATCATCCGCTTTTTGCTCTGTTTCCCGGATTTCTTTGATTGTTTTTTCTACCACAGTATCACCACCTTCACATAACTTGATATTACTATGAATTATACATTTTGTCAATTTATTAACGTATTATTCTTGCTACTTTCACGAAATTCCTGCACTTTTATCGATTTTTTAAGGCAACAAAAGGGAAACTGCACAATTTTGCGCATTTCCCCTTTTTATCCTTTGTGTATTTTATCTAATTATCACAGTATTAAGCTGTTTTTTTCATTTGTTTTCACATTAACACTTTACTCGTATAAATAATTAGCGTATTCTGATAATTCAATGCTGTTCCCATCAATCCACTGATATCCGCAATTAATAAAGGTGTCATTTTCCAACTCTAAATCTGCACGCATTGCAGCTACAACAGTCGCATACCCCATGCCATAGGAATTCTGTACAAAAGTTCCGATTTCTGTTCCTTTCTTCACTGCGTCAATCTGTTTCTTTCCCGCATCAATACCCAGCACCGCAATTTCTCTGCCCGATGTACTCACTGCATCTAAAACAGCATTTGTGGCATGCTCATTTGTTCCAAAGTAACCTTTTACATCCGGATACAGCTTTAACACAGCCTCTGCCATTTCCGTCATACTCGTTTCCGGATTTTCATGAGAGACATTTACAATTTCGATTTCCGGATAATTATTTGCAATGGTTTCTGTAAATCCGATTTCTCTGTCTCTGCTTGTCTGAGATGCAGCAACATGTGTCATCACCGCAACCTGTCCCTGACCTCCAATGGCTTCTGCCAGCTTGTTTGCAGCCTCTGCTCCCATTGAATAATTATCTGTTGCGCATACGGAGTTGACTAAACTGCTTTGCACCCCTGAGTCCAGAACAACAACAGGAATATCATTTTCTGCCGCTGCTTCTAACTGTGCTTCACAGGACTCCATATCAATAGCCGCCAGACAAAGGACAGCAGGATTTTCAGAAAGCACCGCATCAATAATATTAATCTGGCTTTCTACATCCGTTTCCTCTGAAGGACCTTCAAAAGAAATTTTGATTTTATCTTCACCTTTATATCCCATTTTTTGGTTTAAATCTTTTACCGCATCATCCATACCTCTTTTTACACTTGCCCAGAAGCTGGATTTTGTATTCTTTACCACCACCGCAATATGACTGCCCGGTTCAGGATTTAACTCCTCCAAAGAAGTATAATCCCTCGTTCCTGCCTGCTCCTTCAAAACCTGCATGGTTAAATCATTTGCCATATTCTTTTCTTCTTCCGGCTCTTTTGAAGGCTCTTTCTCCTCCTGCGGCTTTTCTGTATTTGTAGTATCGGACTGTTCTTCCGTTTTCTCTGTATGATTTTGGCTTTTATCAGATTTTGGCTTTTCCTTTGAGCCACAGCCACTGATAACTCCTGCTGCCAGCATGCAGCACAGCAAACCCACCAGTACTTTCTTCATAATCTTACCTGCCTTTTACTCATTTTATCTAAAAGTTGTACTACTTTCCCATTATACACGAAAGTTTTTAATAGTCCATACCTTCTATCTTTGTTTATAAAATTTTTCGAAATGCCATAAGCTCTTAATTTTCCTTAAAAGCGGCATATTCCTTCAAAATCACATAAATTAAAAAAGCAGATACAGGTCCCAAAACAAATCCAAAACCACCATACAAAACCACTCCCAAATAAACCGCTACCAGCACCAAAAGCGGCGACACACCCATATGATTTCCGATAAGCCTTGGTTCTAAGAATTGTCGCACTGCCGCAGTCAAAAGATACAGCACAAGCAGGCCGATGCTCATTTTTATTTTCCCCTGAAGGAACATAAGCAGCGCCCCCGGAATAAGAAAAGTTCCTGTTCCCAGCACAGGAAAAGCATCAAAAATCCCAATGGCAACACCAAAGCCTACGTAGTGCCTAACTTTCAGCACCCAAAGTCCTCCCACACACAGCAGGCAAACCACAAAAATAATTTTAAACTGCGCTTTTAAATATGCTTTTATCCCTGCTGCCATTTCCCTGATAATATGAATAAGGTTTCCAAATATTTTCCACTTTTCCAAAGACGCATACACACGCTCTCTTTCCTGCAAAAATAAAATGGCAAACACAATACAAATTGCCAGTATACCGACAAAGCAAACACAGCCTTTTACAGAAACCATCGCCGTATTCATACTGTTCTTCCCCGAAAAAATGCACCGCAAAAAAAGTTCTGCCTGCCTGCTGATATAAAAACAGCTTTTATCCGCAGATATTCCTGTAAGGCGCTCTATTCCAAGGCAAAGCTTCCATAAAATATCCTGCGCTTCCTCTTTCAATTCCGGATAATATTGGACACATTCCCCCAGTTTTCCGGTCAGATACTGCAAGGTAAAAAGCACACTCAAAACCGCCAGCAACACGCCCAGAATAATAAAAATCATTCCCAAAGCAGTTTCTGACAGGTGCAGCTTTTTACTCGTCTGCTTTTCACATATCCTCTTTGCCGGTACATGGACTGCTTCCGCCAAAATCCATCCTAAAAAAAACGGAAGTATAACAGGAAATACATATTTCATTCCCAGAAATACTCCTGCGCTCACTCCCGCTGCAATCCCTGCCTTTTTCCAATTCATAATCTATTCCCCCATACCTTTTATCCTTTACACTTAGTATGGTGAAACAATTCTTTCCTATACTATTGGAAAATTTCCAACCGGCATTACCTGAAATTCCATTTTCTTCCCTTTTGCAGGATGTAAAAAAGACAATTTATATGCACATAAAGAAACACCATGATTTGCATCCTCTTTCGTACATTTCACATTGTACTTTGCATCACCGAAAATCGGCAGTCCTGCATGTGCCAGCTGCACTCTAATCTGATGATGACGCCCTGTTTTCAAAGAAACCTCCAAAAGGCTTCCCTCTTCTGTTTCTTTCAGAACCTTATAGGAAAGCTCCGCCCGTTTACTGTTTGCCGTTTTCTTTGCAACCACTTTAGACGTATTAGTTCTGCCGTCCTTTTCTAATTCATCAATTAAAGTTTCCTGTTTTTTATCCGTATGTCCCTGTGTATATGCCAGATAAGTTTTTTCAAATTTCCCCTGCTGCATTTGTTTACTGAGCTTTGCTGCGCTTTCTTTGTCTTTCGCAAACACAAGAACTCCCTGTACCGGCTGATCCAGTCTGTGGATAACTGCCACATAAGGTTCTTGTCCTTTCTTTGCCAAATAATTTCTCAATGCACATTCCATATCCAGAGTTCCCAACCGTTTGCTCTGAACCGGAAATCCTGCCGGTTTTTGACAAACCAAAATATATTTATCTTCATATAAAACAGTATCTTCTATATTTATAGTATTCATAGCGCCCTCATATATTCCTGTGTTTTTAATTTTTCCAATTATAGCACAAAAATCGAACAACCGCTATATCTAATACTTGGATATAACGGTTGTTCTAATTTTCTTCGTTATTCAATTTTCTTATTCCTTTCTTATTTAAGCTAACCTTTTTTCTTTCCCTATTTGTATAAATCCTTTTAAGATTTATTGAAAGTTTATATCAATCTATATATGATAATAAAAAGTTTCTAACAAGTAGTTCGGGCTATTTGCCTTCAAAATATTTCTCTATACATTTCTTTTTAATATAACAACTATTTTTATTTACCAAATACAACAGGCTTATTTCAACGAATAGAACTCATCATATTGTTTTTCTTTTTTGCTATACTTTAAAATGATATATAGATACTTTATTCTTTTAAATTATATTTCTTTACATATAATCTAAAACCTTTTTATTACTTTTGTGGTAAATATTCAATATGAGGACATTTTTGATATTTACCTGAAATGCTTTTCCTACTATTATATATTATATTGCTGAGGAAGATTTTTTATTTTCTTATTTCAGGTCTTTCATAGGGATTTATGCCTTACCACTCTCATATTGATAATTTGATTTAGTAATTTCCATTGGACTAAACCTCCTTATCTTTATTTAAAACTCCACATTCTTTTCATTCATTATTTTTTCCTTGGTACTTTATCATTACTTTCTGTTTATCTTGTATTCTCCGTACACTTAAAACTTTTATAATGATTTATCTTTTGTACCTTGTAGCCATCTTCAAAATTGATTTCTCGTCTCTAATTTTGAAATGGATATGAAATAATGTTTTGTAAAAGATGTTTTGTTTTTTGTTGATTTTATAATACTACTTCCTCAGCAATTTGTCAATATCTTTTTTGATATTTTTTATCTTTTTTTATAATATTGTTTTTTCTTATTTTTAAACTGTAAATTGTATATTTATTCCAGAATTATATAGACAATTTGTAATAATTAATCAGACATCCTTGAAGCAAAATTGTACGCTCATCCTGTGTCATCTCACCTAATCTTAAAGTAAAAGGTAAAAGTCCGTCTTTTACAACATAAGCTGTAAGCTCGTTCTTACCTTCTTTTACAGCTTCCTGTATATTTGGAATGTAAAGATAATCCCCTTTAGCAAAGGGCAGCTGCTCTTCTGTAAATAAAAACGGAAGCATACCCCAGTTTATCAGATTGGAACGATATCTTTTTGTGGCATACTCTCTGGCAATATTCGCCCAGCCTCCCAATACCTTCTGGCAGGATGCTGCCTGCTCTCTGGCTGAGCCGTCTCCCGGCTTTTCTGCAAAAATCGTACTTCCGATACCTGTATTTTCCCAGCTCATTGCTGCAAACTCTGCCTGTATCTGCTCTTTCATCTGACAAAGCCCGGACACCTTCTCTTCCGGAATTTCTCCCTGCTCTCTGGCTGTTTCTCCTTTTTGAATATCCTTTGCCAGCCCCACATAATCCGGCGCTTTTCTGGATAATGCAAATTCCGCCAGTCTTATAGGGTTGGAACGGAAAGAAGAAGTCTCTCCCGAAGGAATTAATTCATCCGTGGTAGTAACAGGGTCATGAATTTCTGCAGTTACCTGCAACAACAGGTTTTCAGGAAGCTTTGGCATCTTTGGCCAGTCTTTAATATTCGGTCCAAATTGAATTTCCACATCCGGCTCTGCTACACCCTTGCTGTCAAAAACTCTGTTCTCATAAATAGAACCGTCAAAGAAATACGTTGGTTTTCTATACGTTCCTTCGTACTCGGTTGCCGCTGTCAGACATCCTTTATTGGCTGCCGTTGCTGCAATAGAACGGGTATCCATCAACGCCACAGAAGAAATTTGTCCTTCCTGTAATTTCGAGCCTTCACGATTTGGGAAATTTCTGGTAGAATGGCGGATACTTAGCGCATTATTCGCCGGTGTATCTCCTGCACCGAAGCAAGGTCCGCAAAATGCGGTTTTTACAATAGCACCTGTCTGCATCAAATCTGCCAATACGCCGTTCTTTGCCAATTCCATATAAATCGGCGTACTTGCCGGATAAATACTCAATGAAAATTCATCTGCGCCAATGCTTTTTCCTTTCAAAATATCTGCCGCATCACAAATATTTTCAAATCCGCCTCCTGCACAACCTGCAATAATTCCCTGTTCTACATATAGTTTTCCATTTCTTACTTTGTCCTTTAAGGTATAGGAAACATTTTCGCCGAGACTGACCTTTGCCTTTTTCTCCACTTCATCTAAAATATCCATTAGGTTTTTATTCAATTCCTCTATGGTATAAGTATTTGCCGGATGGAAAGGCATGGCAATCATAGGGCGGATTTCTGATAAGTTTACATAAACCATTCCGTCATAATAAGCCGTTGTCTTCGGCTGAAGCTCTTTGTAATCCTGTGCTCTGCCGTGTATCTCATAAAATTCCTTTACTTTGCTGTCTGTCTGCCAGATAGAGGATAAACAGGTGGTTTCCGTAGTCATAACATCAATGCCAATTCGATAGTCCACACTTAGTTTTCCTACTCCCGGCCCTACAAATTCCATTACTTTATTTTTCACATAGCCGGAAGAAAAAACAGCTCCGATAATTGCCAATGCAATATCCTGAGGACCTACACCGAAAGCCGGCTCTCCGGTAAGATAAACGCCCACCACATCAGGATAGGGGATATCATAAGTTTTTCCTAAAAGCTGTTTTACAAGCTCCGGACCTCCCTCACCCATAGCCATAGTACCTAAAGCGCCGTATCTGGTATGGCTGTCAGAGCCTAATATCATTTTTCCGCTCGCTGCCAGCATTTCTCTTGCATATTGGTGGATAACAGCCTGATGAGGCGGTACATAAACGCCCCCGTACTTCTTTGCGCAGCTTAATCCGAATACATGGTCATCCTCGTTAATGGTTCCGCCCACTGCACACAGAGAATTGTGACAATTTGTAAGTACATAAGGAACTGGAAATCTCTCCAGTCCGGAAGCTCTCGCTGTCTGTATGATACCTACAAAAGTAATATCATGAGATGTTAATTTATCAAATTTCAACTTCAGGAAATCCATATTTTCAGAAGTATTGTGATTTTTCAAAATGGAATAGGCAATTGTATTTTTCTTTGCTTCCTGTTTGCTCAAATGAAATTTTTGCTCCAGTCCCGTCTCGTCGCTTACAGGTTCCTGCCCTTCTGTCAGCCATGCGCCGTTTTTATATAATTTAATCATAGCAGCTCCTCCATTCTTTATGTCGTGAATTTCCTTCCATTATAAATTTTATCGTGGTAAATTGCAAGCACTTTATCATGCTAATCCAAAAAAACACTCCGGCTATGAGATTTTTTATTCTCTCATTGCCGGAGTGTTTTCTTAAGCTAAGATTAATCTTGTTTTTTCATAAATTCCATATAACTGGAAACCATGAGTGCAATTTTAAAGGTCAGGGCATCGTCAAATACACGGATATCAAGTCCTGTACTTTTCTGAATTTTCTCTAATCGGTAAACCAGCGTATTTCTGTGAAGGAAAAGCTGTCTTGACGTTTCTGAAATATTCAGGTTATTATCAAAGAACTTATTGATTGTATTCAAAGTTTCTTCGTCTAAAGACTCCGGAAGCTTTCCGTCAAATACTTCCTTCATAAACATTTCGCAAAGCGGCATTGGAAGCTGATAAATCAGACGTCCAATTCCCAGATTGTTATATCCTACAATATTTTTCCCTACATAGAAAATTTTTCCTACGTCCAGAGCCATCTTTGCCTCTTTATAAGAACGGGATACATCCTTAATTTCATGGATAATATTTCCGTAAGATACACGAACCTGAGACATGGCCTCTGCATTCAGCATATCTACAATCATTTTCGCAATATTTTCAATTTCTTCATATCCGTCATTTTCTTCCAGACTGCGAACAATAATAATATTTTTCTCATCAATAGCCGTAATGAAATCATTATTTCTGGAAATAAATAAGTTCTTCAGAATTTCAATGGAGTCCTGATCCTTTTCATTCTTTGTTTCCACCAGAAGTACAACACGCTTTGCTTCTACTGCGATATGAAGCTTTTTCGCTCTGTTGTATACATCAACCAAAAGCAGATTATCCAAAATTAAATTCTGAATAAAGTTGGATTTATCAAAGCGTTCTTTATATGCCACAATCAAATTCTGGATTTGCGCTACGGCAACACGTCCAATCATATAAGCATCTTCGTTTCCGCCTTTTGCAACTAATACATACTCTACGGTCTGGTTATCGTAAATTTTGAAGAAATGATAACCTTTCATCACCTGACTGTCAGCCATAGACTCGGCAAAACTTCTCACATCCCCGAAGTCCTCGTTTTCAATGGCAAATGTAGTAGAATTCACCTTTCCGTCTATGTCCATAACACATAAATCAATTCTGGTAATTGCTCTAAGCTCGTCTAATGTTTTTTGTATTATCTGACTTGATATCATAATCATTCTCCTTTTGATATTTACCCGAGATTTTCTACAACAATAATAACTGATTTTTTTTTAATTATCAATATAGATACCAAGAATTCTTCGAAAGAAAAGAAATCCCGTCTGGTGCTCCAGACGGGAAATATAATTTTTATTCTTAGTTTGTGATAACCTGTTCTGTTTCTTTATCGAATACATGAACTTTTTCCATATCAAGAGCAAATTTAACAGTATCACCTGTTCTTGCTGTTGTACGTGGGTTAACTCTTGCTGTCATTGGGAAGCCTTCTGTATCAAAGTACAGATATACTTCAGCACCTAATAATTCGTATACTGTAATTTTACCTTCTACGATACTATTTGGGAATGCCTGAATACGAGCTTCATCATCGTATACATGTTCCGGACGAATACCCATAACAACTGTTTTTCCATCGTATCCACCATCGATAAGAGCTTTTTTCTTAGAAGCCGGTACCTGAAGTACAGTATTTCCAATCTGTAAGTATACTTCATCGCCTTTTACTTTTACAGTTGCATCTAAGAAGTTCATCTGTGGAGAACCGATAAATCCTGCAACAAATAAGTTAGTTGGTGCATTGTATAATGTCTGAGGTGTATCTACCTGCTGTACAACACCGTCTTTCATAACAACAATTCTTGTACCTAATGTCATAGCTTCTGTCTGGTCATGTGTTACATAGATGATTGTAGCGCCTAATCTTTCATGTAATTTAGAAATCTCAGTACGCATCTGAACACGAAGTTTTGCATCCAAGTTTGACAGAGGTTCGTCCATTAAGAATACTTTAGGTTCACGCACGATAGCACGTCCCATAGCAACACGCTGTCTCTGACCACCGGAAAGAGCTTTCGGTTTACGGTCTAATAATTTTTCAAGGTCAAGAATTTTAGCTGCTTCTTTAACCATTTTATCAATCTGATCTTTTGGAACTTTTCTTAATTTAAGACCAAAAGCCATGTTATCATAAACTGTCATGTGTGGGTACAGAGCGTAGTTCTGGAATACCATTGCAATATCTCTGTCTTTTGGTTCTACATCATTTACAACTTTATCGCCGATTTTTAATGTACCGCCGGAAATTTCTTCCAGACCTGCAATCATACGAAGTGTTGTAGATTTACCACAACCTGAAGGACCTACAAAGATGATAAATTCTTTATCTGCAATTTCAAGGTTAAAATCTTTTACTGCTTCAAATCCGTTTGGATAAGTTTTGTTAATATGCTGTAATGATAAACTTGCCATTTCTCATTTTCCTCCTAGACGATATGTAAATATCCGTTTTTTGCTTTTTGAACTGTGTTTAGTATACAGCTATCTTGTTTTTTTTTCCATAGTTCAAATGCCCAAATATTTTTCCAACTCTTTGTAAGCCTAGACAATGCCAATAGCATTACTGGCATTTTGACATATTTTTCTGAATTACATAAGCAATCTGCACAATTCCGCCCGTAACCCTCTTTACACAAGCCTTTCTCTTACTTATAATAATGGCTATATAAAACGAAAACAGAAAGGATACGCACATGTTTCGATTAATGGGAAGCATTTATAAAGATACACATATATTAAAAAGTACGGTTATATGCGATGATACCAAGGACAGCCGGACTCAAAAGGTCTTTCATTCTCTGGACAGCATCTGCCATAAATTCGATTTGCCGTCTCCTATATGGCTGGACGCCAATGTTAAGGATTTTCAGAAGTTTTCCAAAGTACGTTTTTCTCAGGATAACTTTATTGAAATTCTGGATTTTGATTATTTTGAAATTCAGATTATTGAAGAAGATTAAAAATGGGATTGTTGCTTTAAATTTTAAAGTAACAATCCCGTCTTCTCAATTATAATCTTTCTAATAATTCTTTTCTTCTTTCTTCATATCCCGGTTTTCCCAAGAGCGCAAACATATTCTTTTTGTAGCTTTCTACACCCGGTTGGTCAAATGGATTTACTCCTGTCAAGTAACCGCTAATACCGCAGGCAAACTCAAAGAAATAGAAGAGCTGTCCTAAATAGAACTCATTCTGCTGTGGAATTTTCACCATAAGATTTGGTGTATTTCCGTCTGTATGTGCAAGAATTGTTCCGTTCATAGCACTTTTATTAACAAAATCCATGCCTTTTCCCGCCAGATAGTTTAAGCCGTCCAAATCGCTTTCTGCTTCTTTGATAATCACGTCTTCTTTTGGTTCTGCGATTTCAAGAACTGTTTCAAACATAATTCTGGAGCCGTCCTGAATAAACTGTCCCAGAGAATGTAAATCAGTAGTAAAGTCTACGGATGCAGGGTAAATACCTTTCTGGTCCTTTCCTTCACTTTCTCCGTATAACTGCTTCCACCATTCAGCAACATAATGCAATGTTGGTTCATAATTTGCAAGGATTTCTACTGCTTTTCCTTTTCTATGAAGAATATTACGAACTGCCGCATATTTTAAAGCATCATTTTCTGCATAAGGAGTATTTAATGCTAATTCTCTTCCTGAGGCAGCACCTTCCATAAGTGCATCAATAGAAACACCACTTACTGCAATCGGTAAAAGACCTACTGCTGTCAGTACAGAAAAACGACCTCCTACATCATCAGGAACTACAAATGTTTCATATCCTTCTTCTGTTGCAAGAATTTTAAGCGCTCCTCTTTCTTTATCTGTAGTTGCATAAATTCTCTTTGCTGCTTCTTCTTTTCCATATTTTTCTTCAATCATTTCTTTAAAGATACGGAAAGCAATTGCCGGCTCTGTAGTTGTTCCTGATTTTGAAATAACGTTAATAGAAAAATCTCTATCGCCAATTACGTCAACCAATCCTTTTACATAAGCTCCGCTGATGTTATTTCCTACATAATAGATTTCAGGTGTTTTTCTGTCTTCTTTTCTCAGATTGTTATAAAATGGGTGTCCCAAAAAGTCAATGGCTGCTCTGGCTCCTAAATAAGAACCTCCAATACCGATTACAAGAAGTACGTCAGAGTCATTCTTAATTTTATCTGCCGCCTTTTTAATTCTATCAAATTCTTCTTTATCATAATTAACAGGAAGATCAATCCAGCCAAGGAAATCGTTTCCCAGACCTGTTCTGGACACAAGCACCTCTTTTGCTGTCTCTACCATTTTTTCCATTGCTGCTACTTCTTCTTCACGAACAACGTTTACTGCTTTTGAATAGTCAAATGTAATTTTATTTTCCATTTCTATTTTCTCCTTTGACTTTTATTTGCATTAATACCTCTTTAGTTTAGCAAATCCATCTTATTTTATCAAGTTCATCTCTAACCAATTTCACAAAATTTTACAATAGATTTTCTGTTTCTTTTATTATAATTCCCAATCTTTTCGCCAGACTAACTGCCTGTGCCAGATTCACTTTTACTCCTTTTAGTTCCTCCATAGTATCAGAAACAATGATTTCTTCTATGTCACATGTGGCGAAATCTATGTCTTTCAAAGAAGTTTTAAAAAAACTTGCTTTACGAAAACATACGTTATCTACCCAGAAATTTACAAATCGGCATTTACTAAATCCTGCTTCGGTAAAATCTGTATCTTGAATTTTTACAAAGCCAATATGAGCTGCATCAAATCCCGTTTCCATAAAGTTGCACTCTAAAAATGTAACATGATTTATCCTGCTGCCGTAAAAATCAGCACCCACTGCTTTACATTTCTGAAAAGAACAACACTTAAAGTAAGCATCGCTAAAATTTGAATTTGAAAAATCACACTCCACAAATCGAACATTTGTAAAAGAAGTTTCAGAAAAGTCACATCCTGTAAATCTACACCCTCGAAATACAGTCTGTTTAATTTCTAAATGCCCGGCATGAATTTTTGTCAAAAAAATATTTTCGAATAACCGGTTTATAATCTCATATTCCTGCTCTGCACTTTCTTCCAAGATGTTTTTTGCATCTTTCACAAATGCTAATTCTTTCGGTATGACAGGTGCTTTCAATTCCTTTTTGCTCATTGCTTTTCTTGTCCTAATACTGCCGGACATCCTTTCTTTTTATTTTTTCCTTTGTTCTTGTTGATGCAAATACTTTTCTCTGGTAGCAAGTCCACCACGAATATGACGTTCTGATTTATTTACATCAAGTACTTTTCTTGCACTATATGCTAAAGCGGGGTTAAGTTGCTGTAATCGCTCGGTTACATCTTTATGTTTGGTCGTTACTATTTAGAGCTGTTTTATTTTCACATTCGTCTTCCACTAAAATGCTTTCATTTAATCCCAAATCTCCCAATAATCGAAGGTAAATATCCACATTTCCATCTTTGTCTACTTCTATTTTCTTAATCAGTCTCTTTAACTGTACGTTTGTCATCTCATGAACATCTGTAATATCCTCAATCTGCTTAAAGGTATCATTTAAGATTTTTTCCATCTGATATCCTTTTGTCAAATTACTGGATACCATTTTCAATTCATTTTCCAGACGATCCAGTTCTTGACGAGTACCACCCAACTTATCATTCAATTCTTCTCTGGAAATCAAATCATCGGTATACATGTCCATATATTTCTGTCGCATTCTCTGTAATCTGGCAATCTGCAAATTCAATTCCTTCTCGTACTCTGCATTTTCATCTTTTGCTTTGTACACTCTTTGGAATTCTTTCACAACATAGTCAATTACTTTATTTTTTTGCTGAAGAACCCGATTAAAATATTCCTGTAAAACCTGAATTAATTCTTCTTCATCTACAGCTGTTTTATTTGGACAACTATCTGCTCCTTTTCCATTTCTTCCGGAACACACCCAACGCACATACGTATTTTTGTAAGTACGAACTGTCCTTCGGAAGGACCAGCCACATTCTTTACATTTAATCAATGTAGAAAATAGATACTTGTTGCTTTGTCGCTCATGATTCAGATTGAACGCATCGTTCCTTCCACGAAGAATTTCCTGTGCTTTTTCAAATACCTCATCTTCAATCATACGAAGCTCCGGACGTTCCACAACAAGCCATTCCGTCTCATCCTTCTCTCTTCTCTGACCAGTCAGAAAATCACTGATTTCCTGCTTTCCATTGATAATCTTTCCCGTATAAATCTCATTGGTCAAAATCCGACAGATGGCATTCTGGCTCCATTTGCAATTTCGCTTTGTTCGATACCCTTTTTCATTCAGCATATTAGAAATCTTGGCAGCACCGTAACCTTCTTCTGTGTACCACTTGTAAATTTGTTTGACAACCTTAGATTCTTCTTTGTTAATCTCAAGGTTAAAATAATCCCCGATCGTTTTATCATAACCGTACACAATATTCGGAACTCGTCCCTTTTCTGCATTCAGTTTCTTTCCAAATTTCACTCGCTTAGATGTATTAGCGCTTTCTTCCTGAGCCAATGCTCCAAAGATGGTGAGAACAAACTCACTATTTCCCATACTTGTCATATTCGCTGTAAGGAACTGGGTTTCAATACCTAACGCTTTCAGCTTGCGAACATTCTGTAAAAGATCCACGGTATTTCTGGCAAAACGAGAAATGTCCTTTACAACGACCATATCAAACATTCCTTTTTCCGCATCAGACATCATACGAAGAAATTCCTTACGATTTTTGATTTTGGTTCCGGAAATACCTTCATCTGCATATAATTTTACTAAGACATCTCCGGTGCGCTGCGTATATTCAGAGAAAAATTCCTTTTGAGCTTCTAAACTGTTGAGCTGGTCGGCTTTATCTGTGGAAACACGGCAATAGGCTGCTATCTTCATAGTGTTACCTCTCTGTATCAAATTTATTTTCTGTTACATCTATATTATATATCAAAATAAAGATTCGTAAACAGAAAAAGAGAAAATTATTGAAATTAATCCCATCTCAAACTACTCTACTTTTATTTATCTTTTAATCTCTTGAGCGGACCGCAATCGGAAGGAATATAAATAAATACTGCCGTTTTCTCAATGAAAAATTAAAGAAGTTTGAGGGAAAAACACCGAAAAAACAGCTTGATCAAAAGTGTGGCTGTAAAAATCCAGACAAGGGATTTTTGCGGCCAAAAATAAATTTCATCTTTCATAGAAAAAAGGATCCTACGCAAGGTGGAAGGCTAACAAGCCTTGTCCTTGCAGGGATCCTTTCAATTGCTACTGAGGATGCCGAAATGTGATATTAACCGACAGCCCCTTCTGCTTTATTCTATATCTTTTTGTAATCCGTTCATTCGACAACCTCTATCTGGCACGCTTTCATGACCTTCAGTGCAGTCTCATGACTTTCCGGTGTTACCCCTGCGTATCTCGTTTAAATACGAGCTACACCGGTTCTCTTTGCTGCCTCAGCAACCGCTTTGGCTACCGCTGGTCCTACTCGCTTATCAAATGCCTTCGGAATAATATACTCCGGAGAAAGTTCCTCATCTGTGATCAGATTTGCAAGTGCTTCAGACGCTGCCAATTTCATTTCGTCATTGATTTCTTTTGCTCTCACATCAAATGCACCACGGAAGATTCCCGGGAAAGCAAGTACGTTGTTGATCTGGTTCGGGAAATCACTTCTTCCTGTGGAAACAACTTTTGCTCCGCCTGCCTTTGCATCATCCGGGTAAATCTCCGGAGTCGGGTTCGCACATGCAAAAACAACTGCATCTTTGTTCATGGTCTTAACCATCTCTGTTGTAACAGCACCCGGTGCTGAAACACCGATAAATACATCAGCGCCAACCAGCATCTCTGCAAGAGAACCGGATTTTTTAGCCAGGTTAGTAACTTTAGCCATTTCTTCTTTGATCGGATTCATGCCTTCCGGGCGTCCCTCGTAGATTGCACCCTTTCTGTCGCAGAGAGTGATATCTTTGAATCCTGCTGTCAGAAGGAGACGTGCAATAGAAATTGCAGCAGCTCCTGCTCCGTTCATAACGATACGAACATCTTCTTTTTTCTTTCCTACAACCTTCAGTGCGTTGGTCAGACCGGCAAGAGTGATAATCGCTGTACCATGCTGATCGTCGTGGAAAATCGGGATATCACATTTTTCTTTTAATTTCTTCTCAATTTCAAAACATCTCGGTGCTGAAATATCTTCCAGATTTACTCCGCCAAAAGAACCGGAGATCAGATAAATTGTATTAACGATCTCATCTACATCATTGCTCTTGATACAAAGAGGGAATGCATCTACATCGCCAAATGCCTTGAAAAGTACACATTTTCCTTCCATTACCGGCATTCCGGCCTCTGGTCCGATATTTCCAAGTCCAAGAACAGCTGAACCGTCAGTTACTACCAGACACATGTTCCATCTTCTGGTAAGATCATAAGATTTATCCACATCCTTCTGGATTTCGAGACAAGGCTGTGCAACACCTGGTGTATAGGCAAGTGACAGATCATCCTTATTTTCTACAGGTACTCTTGTTACAACTTCAATCTTACCTTTCCATTCTCCATGCAGTCTTAAAGATTCTTTTGCATAATCCATTTCTATTGTCCTCCCTGGTATCTTAAATTTTGCGAAACCGTATCATTCAACTCTTCTATTGTTGCTGTTCACTCCGTTCACAGCAATCTTCTAATCTATTAATAATTACCGGTAAAGAATTTGCTTTCTTTTGGAAGCTCATATCCATCAAAATATTTATTAAAGTCAAGTCCGAGATATCCACACAGATTAGCAAGTTCGACCATCGTATTATCGTTTACAGGTAATCCATGCTCTCTTCTATCTTTTTCTGCCAAAACTTCTTTTTCACCATGTGTATAAATACGATCTTTGCCTTCTGCCTTCGGACTTTCTCTCAAAGCTTCCAGGTATTCTGAAAAGTGTCTGCGGATTGCTTGAGGATCACCAAATGCAGCCGGATCGATTGCCATAAATCCATGACAGATTCCTGTTTTATCCGGGAATGTGCAGCAATGATCCGAAGTAACACCCATAGAAAGAATGGAACTGAATAGTTCACACAGCATACCATATCCATATCCCTTGTGGCTTCCTGTAACCTCTTCATTTCCACCAAGGGGCATGATTCCACCGCCCTTCTTTGCAACAATATTGGAAAGGACATCCGGTGCATCTGTACTTGCATGACCATCTTTGTCCAGGGCCCATCCATCCGGAAGTGGTTTCTCCATTTTATTGTACATTTCGAGTTTTCCTCTTGTAACTACCGTGGTAGAACAGTCAAAGAAAAACGGGTACGGGTCTGCCGGCATAGCTACTGCGATTGGGTTTGATCCAAGCATGGCTTTTTTGCCAAACGTAGGAACCATAATAGCCTCTGAATTTGTACAGGCCATTCCCAGAAGTCCCTCATCGCATGCCATCTTTGCATAATATCCAGCGATACCGAAATGATTAGACTCACGGACAGTTACAATTCCAACTCCAGTCTTTTTGGCTTTTTCGATTGCTTTTTTCATTGCATAAACGGAAATAAGCTGTCCCATTCCATTATGACCATCAATCACTGCAGATATCGGTGTTTCAAATACAATTTCAGGCTTTGCCTGCGGATGGATCGTTCCCTTTTCGATTCCCTTATGATAACGCACCATTCTCTGCATGCCATGACTTTCTATTCCATAAAGGTCAGCCGTAAGAAGCACATCCTTGATCTGATTGCTTTCTTCCTCTGTAAAACCAAACGCCTTGAATACGTCTCCGCAAAAATGATTCAGTGTCTCATGTGACCATTTCACATATCCCATTGTTTCGTCCCTCCTTCTGGTGTTGCCAGTTTTATTTATTGGCATTACCAATTTACATTTTAATTATACCTCCGGTATTACCAAAATGCAATAGAGGTCATATCAATTTATCCTGTAAAAATGCCCAAAATTTCTCAGGATTTTTTTTGCATTTCTTCCATATAACGTTCAATCGTATCCATATGTTCGGACATACATCGTTCCGCCTGTTCTGCATCTCCGTTGATGATTGCCTTAACAAGCCGATGATGCTGGTCATCAACCTCTCTGACAGAATTATTCTTTTTCATAATGTAGTCTCTCGTCCCGGAAACAATATTCTCAGTAAGCTGATCTGCTGCCGCAAGGACACTGTAAACCATCGGGTTATCTGCGATCTTTGCAATCTTCTTGTGAAGTTCGCGATCCAGTTCACCCCGTATCTTTTCATCTTCTGCGGCGTCCAGCCGTGCAAGAATCACCCATAATTCTGCTGCATCCAGCGGTGTGCACTTTCGTGCCGCAAGAATTGCCGCTTCTCGCTCCAGTGCCGCACGGAACTGCTGATTCTGGCGCAGATATCCATTATTTAATTTAAAAAGTATGGATAAAGGTTCGATCAGCCAGGTATCCAGGTCCTCCGTAATATAATTTCCGCCTCCCGGCACCGGCTTGACTATTCCCAGCAGTTCCAGTGCTCTCAAAGCTTCTCTGACTGCCGGTCTGGATACTCCCATAATCTCCGCCATTGTCCGCTCCGCCGGAAGGGCATCGCCCGCTTTGAGACTGCCATTCTGAATGTTCTCTATAATCTGATTTAAAATCCCGTTGAAAGCCCGTTCATCTCTAATTTCTTTAAACATGCTCCATTCCTCCACATCCCATTTCCGTCCGTGTATTCTTACAGGCGGTATCATTTTTTCACCGTCTTTCCCATACATTTTATTTTTGGTACAACTGTACAGTACGACAGATATTTCTTATAATATAGCATTCCTGACAGTTTACAGCAAGTGGAATGGATTTTGACCAAGTTGCTGTGAACGGAGCGAACAGCAATCACATTAAGAAGGGACCACTCACCGGAACTGGATTGTAATCTGTCAGTCCAACGAATTGCAGAATCCATTTCTTCTCTATAATCTAAAAAATACTCGGGAAAATGCCGAACAATATCATACTCATTTCCAAACATAAGCATACCCGCTGCTGTTGGATGCAATTTCCCATCTTCTTCGGAAACAGCGCCGCTCCAATACTTCTTAAATACTCATGATCGTTCAGTCGTTCAAAAGGATGCCCTTCCTTCAAAGTTCTATGGCTGTTTCGATACCCATGAATTGTATCATAATTCAAATCTTCCATAGGAACCTTGTCCAAAATCTCCATATCCATCGTTCTCTCTGTCTGATCACGAAGCATTGCTTTTACTTGCAATCTGGTACAATGATAATCTCCTTCATAATTTCTACGGAACGTTCCGTTAAAAATATCATTATTAATATAAATCGGTTTTTGCTCCCTCTTTGCCATAGGAACATATATCACCATGATGACATCTTTCCTTTCACCTATTGTATAGGTCTCGATATCATCATCCGTTAGTAAATTGAGGTTTACTTTCTTCGGGTTATTAATCGTATCCCAAAAATCTTTACACAATTTCGATTCATTTTGCAATCCGGTTGTTTGCCAGCTCCCATCTTTTTCCTCTTTAATCCCTAGAATAATAACACCGCCATAACAGTTTGCAAAAGAAGAATATGTGTCCTATAACGAGATCGGCAATCCTCCATTCGCTTTCTTTACTTCTCTTCTGTTATCTTCTCTATATTTATCGAACTGTGAAATATCAAATTCTTTTCTCATAATAAACAAGGTCTCCCTTCAAAATCGCAACTTCTTATTCATCAGTTTCCCCTTTTTCCATCAAGACCACAAGTAAACCTGTACTCCCAAACCTTTTATTTTTCCTCATGCTTGTCCTCTTCCATATTCCTTTCAGCTACCTCCTGCATAACTCGGTCAACTTTCTTCGCATTCACCTCAATAAATACTTTTAATATGTAATCGGCAGTCACCTCCGCAGTATTCGGATTGTGAAAACGATAATTCAATTTTTGTTTCTTCATAGAGGTGCTCCCACCTCCCTTTTCTCTTTGTCCATTACTATGAAAATACCTACTGAAATAGTCCTATACTTCACTTCATTTTTTAAGTATTTTGAATCTCCCTCTATATAACGAAAGGAAAATGAACTCTTTTACAGGGTTGAATTCCATATTTCTTTTATTTTTTTGCAGAGCAAGATCCACCTATGTTTAACATTATCGATTTTCTCTCCATGTCATCTCATGAGTTTCTTTTTGACGGGGACACCCCATACCCATAAAAATATCTTAAGTTTACCAAAATGTCACAGTAGCTCTTCGTGTAAATTTGTCATTTGAAGGAAAAAACAGACATACGATTTTATCTCTGAAATCATATAGCGGCATTTATCCAAAATATAATTTTTGTTGCGAAGCCAATTAGCAGGTATGGGAATGCTCTCCATCAAGGGCATACTCCGAATAAGAATATGCGAGAAATTGCGATATGGTAATACGGGGTGGATCTTGCTCTGTAAAAAGTATTCTAAAACATTCTATAGTTTGCATTATGAGAAGTTCGCCGATGGAAGTGTGAAATATATTGAGGAGGAGATACCATTTGAGCTGCCGAAGGGGTGGGCGTGGACAAGATTTTCTGCCATAACAATTAATCGTGATAGCGAGCGAAAACCCATATCGTCATCTCAACGAACGGATGTTGCTAAAATCTATGATTATTATGGAGTTTCAGGCAAGATTGATAAAATTGATAAATACATTTTTGATGAACGACTTTTGCTTATAGGTGAAGATGGAGCGAATCTTGTGACACGTAGCAAACCGATTGCCTTTTTTGCCGAAGGACAATATTGGGTAAACAATCATGCTCATTGCATCGATGCTACTGACAAATTTATTTTGGAATATCTTTGTTTTTATATCAATGCAATTAGTTTGGAAAAATATGTAACTGGCTCTGCTCAACCTAAAATGACGCAGGATAATATGAATTCTATTCTTATTCCGTTACCGCCATATAGTGAGCAAAAACGTATGAGTCAACGCCTTAATGAAGTGATGTATACGGTTGATAATATTGAAATCGGGAAAGCAGCTATTAGGGAACTTGCTTCGAAGGCAAAATCCAAAATCCTTGACCTTGCCATTCGAGGACAGCTTGTGCCACAAAATCCAGATGATGAACCTGCTTCTGTTCTGTTGGAGCGTATCAGAGCAAGCTTTCCTTTGCTTTCCGCTAATTCTGCCTGCCACTTTGCCATATATTTTTCAATATCCTCTATACTGAGTTTTTCTGTCCTATTAAACAAAATATCCCATTGATCAGGATAAGCGTTCCAATTTCCATCTACAAATGCACTGTTTCCATTTTTAAGCGCCTGTCCCTGCAATGGCAGTGCAATCAGATTGCCATTCACTATCCACGTTGGCAAAATCTGTTGCTTCTGCACCTTTTTCATGATTATCAAAATCAAACACGATAAATCTGCATGTCCCATCCGACAACAACGGATATATACCGATTACGTCCGAACCATCTTCTTTATATCCCAGCAGATGTCCAACGATTTTCTTCACGTCCAGTTTTGTCCATTTTTTATTTTCACACTCATCGCAGAATATCTTTTCTCCACGCTGTTTCGGACAAAGTTTAACATCCCATCTATTATCACATTGTGGAAAATAGCCGCCATTCTTACCGCGCCTGGCATAAACATCCTCTCTTCCCCAAAACATAGAAAAGAAGCGTATCGCCATCTTCTCTGTAATAAACGTAGGATGTACAATACGCGCTCCTTGGTCGAGATCATACTCTTCTGCATTTTCTATCGTCTCTTCAAAAGGATTGATCTCATCATATGGAATATTTTCTTTTTTCAATTTGTCTTTTAAAATCCTATTTTCATATTCAAGTAATCGAACAATGCTCCTCAAAGCTTCCGCATCATAAGCTTCTATATTCATACCGCCACCTGCAATTCTCAACACACAAGTACCATTCGGATATACTTTGTCGCCTTATCATCCAGTCTCGTTTCCGTATTCTGATTAAAGATATGTCATAAACCTTATATTTCCGCTTGAACAATACGCCCGAAATTTATCTCATCTTTAAAAAGATCATATACGTATCTTGAACTTTCCATATATAAACCGGTTTCTTTATCCTGAAGTTTTTCAAAGACTTTTGAATTATAAAACTTATTCATAGCCTCATCATATTCTATATCCTGATCTGAAGAGAACATATCAACAATATCCTGAATGATATATTCTATTAATTGTTCCTGCTTACCCATATTAATTCCCTACCTTTCGCAAAAGTTTTATACTTTTTTCTGTATGAAAAGAATACTGCGACGATGTCTTCTTATATATCATTCCTTTCAACAAGGTTTCAAAATCAATAATTTCATTTTCATACTGACGAAATAATAATGCCATATTATCATCCGCAACAGGTCCTATAACAATGTCATATTTGTTATCCTTATTACACAAAATACCTTTCACATTTGTAAATGTTCGATTTCTATTATTCATGACAAATTTTGCCCATTCTTCCGTTGTTTCCAAACCGAAATCCTTAACCTTGATATCCTCTATTTTTCTGAAATCATCTTGTATTTCAAAAGTATTGACAACGGGAGAACCACCATAAATCTTTGACACCCTTACGGCCATATTTTCTGCCTGTTCTTTTATGTCTGTCAAATAGAACCCTTTTCCAAAATCCTTATATGGTCTGCACATTGCCAAATTTATACTATCAATTACAATATTACTTCCGTGATATAATCTCATAACGCGCCTCCGTTTTTTCGGCACAATATTCCTAAGTCTTCTACTATTGTTCCAAAATCTAAAGTATGTTCAACTTCATAGTTTTCTTTTATAAACGCAATCCCTTTAAATTGAAAAAGGTAACGGAATGCTTCTTGTATGCTGAGATTATAATGTTGTGCAAATTCATTTATACATGCAACAGTAAAACCTATTTTCTTTTTCTTTTCGCTCATACAAAACCTCCTATTATTTTACAACTACTGAAAATACACTCACTTCTGCAATTCCTCATACTACCCATCTTCCTTAACAATTTTCCTTCACTTTATTTATCACACATCAAAATCCGGCTTTTCGAAGCTCATCCATCATAGCCGGTCTTCTTTTGTAATCTTGCTTCCAACACTCTGCAATATCACGTGCTATCTTTTTGCCATCGGGATATTTTGTAATCTTTTTTAGGTAGGATATTAAATACTTATATGACTTTCTATCTGATGTTCGAGTTGATTCCTTTTTCACATATTGCACATACATATCCCTGATTTCATTCGGTAAATACTTTTTCAATACTTTTTCATATTGATCTAATACATGAACAGACTGGTTCTTTTGAATTTCCTGAAGCAATCTTTCAAATAATTCTTCTTCCACTAAAAATTCATATCGTATCCAATAAGAAGTTTTCCCCTGTAAAAATTTTTCTCTTTGCTCCTCCCATTCCGTTTCACTACACAGCTTTTTCAATTTGACAATGTATTCCAAATCACGCTGCATACATTCAAACACCTGATATTGCAGTTCCTGCACGTATTCGTTCTGCATATTTCTTTTTTCGTAAATTTGAATTAATTGCTGACTATATTCTGCTACCAATCCGGCTTTGTCCGCATCCAATTTTTTACTTTCCTTCAATACTGCAATGGCTTCTTCATACTTTTTATCAGATAAATATTCCTGTATTTCCATCTTCCGAATTTCAGAAAAATTCCTATATTTCTGCCGATATTCTTTTATTTCCTGCTTAGAATAACTCAATTCTTCCATCAAACATATCCTTGTAATTATGTTATTGACCATACCGTAATATGCGGAATACGAATCGCCACTATAGTTTTCTTTTTGAAACTTAACGATTTTTTCATCCAACATATGAAGTTTCTTCTGAAGTAGTTCTTCATCATGAAATTCATTCAGCAAAAAATCACTAATATAATCTTCCAAATAATCAATTACATAATTTTCCTGATGATCTTGAAACCATTGAAACATATTTTCTTTTTCTTTATCATTACATTCTTGCAGTATTGTTTGCCAATACTCGTAACAATTATCTGCTACAAATGATGTGCCTCCATCTGAATCATCTATATCTCGATTCCCAATCTCATAAAAGATACAATTTACTAATTCAAATGCTTCCATTCTATAATTTTTCTCCAATAACAGCGGAACATTTTCATCTAAAAGCGTATTCAATGCATCTGTATAATCTGTTGCATGATAATAATCTACAAACCCGCCTCTGTCAGAATAATGATAGCCGATATCATTTACCTGTTGTTTCAATCTGATCATATGACACGGTGTTATCGGCGCATACTTTGTCATAATCCTATTATATAGAAACTCATCCGAAGTTGCCTGAGAAAATACGATTTCCTGTAATTCATCTATTGGAATTCCGGCAATAATCTCTTGCAATTCTTTATTTTGTTCCTGAACCTTTTGAAGATAATTTCCCGGTATTTTTGTATCTGGTTCTCCTTCTTCTATCTCATACAAAACCGCCGCCACATGTTTGCAATAATTTCCTTCTTCTGCATACGGACATGTACATGTCATATCATAAACCCGATCATCCCGAATCTCTATTTCTACATCATAATCCTCTGTTCCTTCTACTACTGCTGTATATCCTGTCGAAGTCTGTTCCAATGAAGTAACATAACCTTCCTCATAATAATTCAGTCCACGTTCCAATATATGTGTACGAAACAAATCTTTCCATGGTTTCATTGACTTTATCCCCTCAACCGTTCCTAATACAATCTTTCTATATTCTATTTTAACCGATTTCCACCCATAACACAATAAAATCACCCAAAAGAAAAAGACCGCATTTCTACGGCCTTCTCCTTCTTTACCTCACCTCATAAACAACCTTCACAAAAACGCCTCTTTTGTTACATCTATATGTACCGTACTCTTACTTACTCCAAATTTTTTCGCAGTCTGCCTTACTGTTGCCTTTTCTTCAATAATATAATTGGCTATTTCAATTGCCCTTTCTTCAATATATTCTTTCAAGGATAAGCCTCCGAAGACGCTGTTTTTACAATGTATGTCTTCGGTTTATACAATATACCATGTGCTTAAAAAGAAAACTCGCTCAAGGGCTAAATGGTATTTTATACTTTACTCCACATCACTTTCTTTTGCAAGTATTGCTGAATATTCAATTTTTGTTAATCATATACATTTTCTAGGAATTCACATAGATAATATAACTATGTGTAATCTATTTAACCGCTGCCACCGACAGAGTAAATACACTTTTTCAGCAATTTAATAATCCGGATACTACAGAATAAATAAAAAATGAAAAAAAAATGGTAGAAAATGTCGTATTTAAACATCTTCTACCATTTCTTACTGCGGATAACAGGACTTGAACCTGCACGTCATGGACACCAGAACCTAAATCTGGCGCGTCTGCCAATTCCGCCATATCCGCAAATCTATATTGTTTTAAAAAAATAACCAAGGTTTTTGACCTTGGCTGTTTTAAACAGTGAAGCATCGGGGATTCGAACCCCGGACAACTTGATTAAAAGTCAAGTGCTCTACCGACTGAGCTAATGCTCCATATTAAGACTGGGCTAGCTGGATTCGAACCAGCGAATGCAGCAGTCAAAGTGCTGTGCCTTACCGCTTGGCGATAGCCCAAAGGCGAAGGGTGGATACAGGGATTCGAACCCTGGGCCTCCAGAGCCACAATCTGGCGCGCTAACCAACTGCGCTATACCCACCATAGAGATGTTATCGTACCATTTAGAGCGCTAACATCGCTCGCAGGAACGCGCATGTGCTCGAAGGGATTCGAACCCCCGACCCACGGCTTAGAAGGCCGTTGCTCTATCCAGCTGAGCTACAAACACATCACATTAAACCTTTTGGGCTTAACGTAAGCGGGTGATGGGAATCGAACCCACATATCCAGCTTGGAAGGCTGGTGTTCTACCACTGAACTACACCCGCATAAAATAAATAACATTTCTTTTTTTAAGAAACAGTCGGGGTGACAGGATTCGAACCTGCGACCTCCTGGTCCCAAACCAGGCGCTCTAGCCAAGCTGAGCCACACCCCGAAAGTGTTTTTTGTTGTCCTCCGAACTCTCTTGCCCGGCGACAAGGTATACTATACCAGCACTTTCTAAAAAAGTCAACACTTTTTTTAAAATTTTTTTTATTTTTTTTATTAAAGTCTCAAACCCCTTATAAATCAAGGGATTTGGGACTTTTCTTACAAATAATAAATCGTATATTTCGCCTTTCCTGCTCCATCTATTTCCATAATAATATAACTGGGCTTTCTTCCTATTTGCCTTGGATAGGAAAGACTTCCTGGATTTAAAATCGTAATTCCATTCTTCTCCTCAATCTCTGGTCGATGAGTATGTCCATACATTGCCACTTTGGCATTTCGAAATGCTGCTTCCTCACAAAGCCTGTCTGTTCCCACAGAAACCCCATAATAATGTCCATGGGTAATAAAAATATGATAATTTTTTATCCAAAAGTCTTCCTCTCTTGGCAAATCTGAAAAAAAATCATTATTTCCCGCTACAATATGCACAGGGCAGCCTGCAATAACCTCAATATAGTCTTCTTGCCCTTCTACATCACCTAAGTGAATTAAATGCTGAAAAGGTCCTTTTTCCGTTAGAATACGCTCCAGATTTTCCTCATGACCATGAGTATCACTGACAATCAATACTCTCATAGCAATTCCTCACGTTCAAGAAGTTCTTTCATCTTACGCAATGCATTTCCTCTGTGGCTGATACTATTCTTCTCCTCAGGAGGAATCTCTGCTGTGCTTACTCCTCTCTCAGGAAGATAAAAAATCGGATCATATCCAAATCCATTGGTACCACGTTCTTCATATCCGATAATCCCTTCTATCGTTCCACGAACAACAAAGCTTCTTCCATCTGGAAACGCCGCTGCAATGGCACATACGAAGCGTGCAGTTCTCTTTTCATCCGGAACTCCTTCCAGACGGTCGATGAGATTTTGGTTTTTAATATGATAAGAAGTATCTTCTCCCATATATCTTGCAGAATAGATGCCCGGTTCACCGTTCAAATAATCAATTTCCAAACCAGAGTCATCTGCAAGAACCATTTCTCCTGCCAATTTACATACTTCTTTTGCTTTTATTAAAGCATTTTCTTCAAAAGTATTCCCATTTTCCACAATATCAGCTTTAATTCCTACGTCCTTCATAGAAAGGATTTCCACAGGCAGTTCTCCCAAAATTTCTCTGATTTCAACCATTTTATGTTCATTTCCGGTAGCAAAAATCAATCTTCTCATTTGACACTTTCTCCTTTACTCAAGAGATTTTTTCTTTCTAGGTGGTTTTGGCCCTAAAAACTGGTAAAAATACGTTTTCATCATACCATTATAAATTTTACGATTTTTATCTGCGTTTCTTCCAATATAACGTTCCGCATCCTGATAAGCAGTAATAAGATACATAGACCATGAATCCAGTCTCTGAAAACTTTCACCTATGGTAGTATACAGCTGAGGCAGGTTTGCTTTCTCCTCAATACGTTCCCCATAAGGAGGATTTGTAACAATAAAACCATATTTTTTTGGATGATTTAAATCCTTTACATCCCTTTGCTGAAAATGAATAAGTTTCTCGACACCTGCGCATCGAGCATTTTCTCTTGCAGCTTTTACAATTTCACCATCTAAATCATATCCTTGAATATCAGTTTCCACATCAAGACGCATTAAATCTCTTGCTTCATCATGAGCATTATACCAATGTTTTCTGGAAATTATATTTTTCCAATCCTCAGATAAAAAGCTTCTGTTCATCCCCGGTGCAATATTGGCAGCTATCATGGCAGCCTCGATAGGAAATGTCCCACTTCCGCAAAAAGGATCTACCAAAATCCTATCTTTGTTCCATGGCGTAAGCATCAAAAGTGCCGCCGCCAGCGTTTCTGTAATAGGCGCTTTGCTGGTAAGCTGGCGATAGCCTCGTTTGTGTAAAGACAAACCTGTTGTATCAATACCAATGGTAGCCATGTCTTTCATAAAAGAAACCCTTACCGGATAACTGGCACCATCTTCTTCAAACCACTCTACATGATAAACGGATTTCAATCGTTCTACCATTGCTTTTTTCATAATGGACTGTATATCTGAAGGACTAAACAATTTACTCTTTACAGAGTTCGCTTTTGCAACCCAGAATTTACCATTTACAGGAATAAAATCTTCCCACGGCAAAGCCTTTGTTTTATCAAATAATTCTTCAAAAGTTGTAGCTTTTATTTTTGCTACCTTTAAAAGAATTCTCTCGGTTGTACGCAGAAAAATATTAGCTCTTACAATGGCCTCTGCATCTCCGTAGAAAGTAACTTTTCCGTCTTCTACTTCGCTGATTTCATACCCTAAATCCTGTATTTCTCTTTTTAATACAGCTTCCAGTCCAAAATGACAGGGTGCTATTAATTCAAATATTTTCATGAAAGCTCTAACTCCTTAACGATTTCCCCTTCAAATCCACGAATACTGAATACGCCATCTTCCAAAATAGCATAAGTTGGAATATTGCCCTCCTTCGGAATTGAAACAGAGCCTGGATTTAAAATTGTATAATTTTCTTTCTTTTCTGCACGCAGCACATGGGTATGTCCATGAATGAAAATATCTCCATTTTTCATTGGCGGAAGATTATTTTCATTATATACATGCCCATGGCTTGCATAAATAGTTCTTTCCCCGTCCATAATAATGCAGTAATCTGCCATAATCGGAAATTCCAGAACCATCTGGTCTACTTCTGCCTCACAATTTCCCCTTACCACATAAAGCTCATTTTTCTTTGCATTGAGCATTGCGATAACTTCCTTCGGAGCGTACTCTTTTGGTAAATCATTTCGAGGACCGTGATATAAAATATCACCCAGTAGAACCAGACGCTCTGCTTTTTCCTGCTCATAGGCCTCCAGCATTTTTTTACAATAATATGCAGAGCCGTGAATATCTGAAGCAAACATATATTTCATGTTGTTTTTCTCCTTATCGTGTACTTTATTTTTTTATTTTACTATGCACATTAGAAAAATACAAGTTCGAACCTCGATAACATCGTATTCCTCCTACTACCGATTTCACTGTATATCCCATTTTCATAAGTTCTCTGGCAGCAAAGAGACTGCTGCTTCCCCGGCTACAATACAATACCAGCAATTTGTCCTTCGGAAATCTTCTGCATCTTTGAATTTCCTCATATGGAATATTTACTGCGGTCTTTACATGGCTTCTCTCATATTCCTCTGCGTCTCTTAAATCTATAATAACGGCATCCTGTCTGCCTACATAAGCATCTAATTCCTCTGCTGAAATCGTATCAATACTCAGCATAATTCTCATTCCTTTTCTTTTAGTATTAGTATATGCGGCAGAAAAAAAGGAAACTCCGGTAATAACCGAAGTTTCCTGCAAGGGGGCTCTTTTTTTAATAGCTGTATTCTGATTTGGAATTATTTTTGTCCGCTGCATTTCTGTTAGATGAGTTTGTTGAATTTTTGCTGTTGGATGCAGCGGATTTGTTTGTGTTATTCATGTTGTTTGCATTAGATGCAGCTTTGTTCTTATTTGTGTTGTTCATGTTTTTTGCCATGATGAAATACCTCCTGAATAAATGTTTTTCGTTACAGTCTTATTATCCCTGTAATCAAAAATAATATTCTCAGGAAAATATATTAAATTGATATTTCTTAAATTTTAACAATTTTCTAACAAAAAAATAATATTATTGCTTTTTTTTTCCTTTTATATTATAATATGGGTTGTAAAAGGAATTTACCCTTCAAAATTTTTTTTACATTATAACCCCTTATTTAATTATTTATACTCCCCTCGAAGTCCCTCATAGCTCCCCTATGAGGGATTTCTTTTTGTTTCTACCGCTTTCGCACAATGGAAATCACAACGAAAATTAAGATTACCGGCAATAAAATCGGCAGTAAAAAGGATAATAAAGTTGTAATAAGTGAAATAATTAAGAAGATAACTGCAATAGCAATTCCAATATATACATATTTCTTCGCTTTGCCGGATAATCCCTTCTTCTTTTCTTCACTTTGTACATCTTGTGTGGTCTCTTCATAAAAATAATTTTGATTTTCTCTGCTGTTGGGTGCAGTATCCAGAATGGTTCTGGCAATCAGACGGGGGTCTCCCAGCATATTCAAAACCTCTTCTTCACTGCTTCCGTTTTGTTTTTGTTCTTCTATATAATTCATATAATACGATACATGCTCCGCCACCTGATTTTGGGGAAGCTGTTCGCTTAATACTTCTTTTAATTCTTCCAAGAACTCCCTTTTCGTCATATTACACCCGCTCCTTCTCTCATTTTGTATGGAATTCCTCAGCTAACTTTCTAAAGCTGTCTAAGGAATTCAAAATTGTCTCATAAGAGACACAGTAGGCAATTCTTACATATCCGGGACAGGAAAAAGAAGAACCCGGCACAATCAGAATATGATACTTCTTCGCAGCTTCGCAAAATTTCTTTTCGTCTTCTATCGGAGATTTTACAAAAAGATAAAATGCGCCCTCCGGCTTAATACAATGAAATCCCATTTCTGTAAGCGCATGATACAAGGCTTCACGATTTCGGTTATAATAAGGCACGTCCGCCTTTGCCTCCAAGCATCTGGCAACTACCTTCTGCATGAAAGAAGGTGCGTTCACATAGCCTAAAATTCTGGTTGCCACATTGGCTGCTGCCTGAATTTCTTCTGCATCTGCCGCTTCCTTTGGAATGACAAGATAGCCAATTCTTTCACCCGGCAGTGAAAGGGATTTGCTGAAGGAATATCCTACAATGGTATTTTCATAATATTTTGTCAGATAAGGAACTTCCACACCGTCATAAACCAGCTCACGATAAGGCTCATCGGAAATCAGATAAATATCTGTTCCAAACTCCTGCTGCTTTCTTCTTAAAATATCTGCCAGCTTTTGAATGGTTGCTTCTGAATATACCACTCCCGTAGGATTGTTGGGAGAATTGACAATCACCGCTTTTGTCCGCTTTGTCAGCTTTTCTTCCAGTTCTTTTAAGTTCGGCTGAAAATCTCTTGTGTCAGGGCTTACTACTACGACAACCCCGTCATAATTAGACACATAGGCATTGTACTCTCCGAAATAAGGCGCAATAACCACAACCTCATCCTGTGGATTTAACAGGGTTTTTAAGATTACATTTAATCCCCCTGCCGCTCCTACTGTCATGATGATGTTTTCCTTCTCAAAAGAAGTATCAAATCTTTCATTTAAAGACTCTGCCACTGCCTGTCTTACATCCTCATATCCGCTGTTACTCATATAGCCGTGAAGCACAACAGGGTCTTCTTCCTTTACAATTTCGCACATTGCAGCCTGAACCTCAGGCGGTGCAGGCACATTGGGATTTCCCAGACTAAAATCATAAACGTTTTCTGCACCATATTCCTTCGCCAGTTTTTTTCCTTCTTCAAACATTGCACGAATTGCCGAGCTGTTGTTCACCAATGCCTTCATCTTATCTGCTATCATGTCAACCATTCCTTTCCCTGCGTTTTTCTCATTGTATCATGAAAATGAAAGTTTATAAAGACTGCTGTAAATTCCTTCTTTTTCCATAAGCTCCTGATGTGTTCCTTCTTCTGCAATTCCATCCTCTGTCAGCACCAGAATTCTCTGAGCTTTTCTGATTGTGGAAAGTCTGTGAGCGATTACAAAGGTGGTTCTGTCTGCGGATAGCTTTTCCAAAGAGTCCTGCACAATTTTTTCGCTCTCATTGTCAAGGGCAGAGGTCGCTTCATCAAAAATCAAAATCGGCGGATTTTTCAGAAAAACTCTTGCAATAGAAAGTCTCTGCTTCTGTCCTCCGGAGAGCTTCACCCCTCTTTGTCCGATATCCGTATTGTAACCGTCATCAAGCTCCATAATAAAATCATGGGCATTGGCTGCCTTAGCTGCCTGTATGACCTCTTCGTCTGTGGCATCGGGTTTTCCGTATCGGATATTTTCCATAACTGTTCCTGCAAACAGATAAACGTCCTGCTGTACAATACCGATTTTACTTCGCAAGCTGTGCAGTTTAAGCTTTCTAATATCCTGCCCGTCCAGCAGCACTCGTCCCTCTGTCACATCATAGAAACGTGGAATTAAGCTGCAAAGAGTTGTCTTTCCTGCTCCTGAGCCGCCTACCAAAGCCACATACTCTCCTGCATTTACCTTGAGATTTACGTTTTTTAATACCTGCTCTTTATTTCCCTCATAAGAAAAAGAAACATTTTCAAAGTCAATCGCCCCTTTTACATCGGTAAGCTCGCAGGCATCCGCATCATCAGTAATGTCCGGCTCTACCGCCATGATTTCACGGAAACGTACATATCCGCTGTATCCGTTCTGGAACTGCTCTGTAAAGTTAATCAGCTTTTTCACAGGCTCCGTAAAGTTATTGATGTATAAAAGCACCGTTACCAAATCCTCCACGGGCATCTGTCCCTTTGTAAGAGAAAATGCTCCTACCAGAAGCACCACAATAGTAATCAATGTGGTAAACGCTCCCATTCCGGAATAGTAAGTTCCCATATACTGATAGCTCTGCTTTTTAGACTCTACAAAACGCTGGTTTCCGATTTTAAATTTTCTCATTTCTTCCTGCTCGTTGGCAAAGGATTTTACCACACGAATGCCGGAAAGACTGTCTTCAATCTGTGTGTTAATATCTGCAATGCGGGCCCTGTTTCTCTGAAACGCCGTTTCCATTTTGCGGTTAAAGTAAAGCGCATATAAAATTAAAAACGGAATAAAGAAAAATGCAGCCAAAGCCAGACGGATATTGATAAATGCCAGAATAATAAATGCTCCCACAAATTTAATAATAGAAATAATCAAATCCTCCGGTCCGTGATGCAAAAGCTCGCTGATTTCAAACAAATCGGAGGTCACTCTGGAAAGGAGCTGTCCCACCTTCTGATTGTCAAAAAATGCAAAGGACAGCTTTTGATAATGACTGAAAATTTCATTTCGCATATCCCTCTCAATGCGGGCGCCCATCAGATGCCCATAATAGGCAATATAGAAATTACAGAAGGCTTCCAAAAGCACCAGCGCAATCATAAAAATTCCCAGCTTTATAATTACATTTACTGCTTTTTCTACCGGATAATACACTACATTACTTGTAATATAACGCACCAGCAGGGGAATTACCAAGGTAATTCCTGCTCCTAGCACTGCGAAAAACAGGTCTGAAAAGAAAAGTCCTTTATAGGGCTTATAATAACCTGCCAACTGCTTTAATGTCTTTTTCATTTCCTATTCTCCTTTGTATCTTTTCCTTCTTTTTACGGGTTACAGCTCTTGCAGGCGCTGTACCCTGCGTCTAATAAAGCATTGATGTCCCCTTTATAATAGCTTCTGTTCTCCTCCGACATCTGTTCTACGGAAGAGCAGTCTTTTTTATGGATTTTCTTTGTATGCGCATTTAAGACAAAGTCACATTCCTGCTCATTGCTGTTATTAAACTCCTGTATGTCCTCATCTTCCTCTGCCCCGCTTCTGTCTCCCGGAGTATAATCATTACAAGGCTCTTGCTCAAAGGTCAGCTCCTGTCCGTCACTGTACATGAGAATTGTCCCCTGCAAATCTGTACGAAATACAGGCACATCGTACTTCTTTAAAAGCTCCATGGTATCTGCTCTGGGATGTCCGTATTTATTGTCTTTTCCACAACTGATTACACTGTAAGAGGGAGAAACTTTCTTAAAAAATTCTTCACTTACATGTGAGCCATGATGGTTCATCAGCATCACATCTGCCTGAATATCCACACCGGAGTCTAAAATTTCTTTTTCACTTTCCAGCCCGATATCTCCGCCGATAAAAAATTTCTGTTCTCCGTTTTCTAAAATAATGCCTACGGAGTCTTGGTTTTCATCCTCATGACCATAAGACACCGGGGAAATAATTCGAAATTTCGCACTTCCCAAGGAAAACTCCTGTCCTTGCTTGGGATGAACTGCCTGATATCCTTTTTCCTCTGCGATTTTCTTATAAGACTGAAAAATATTAGAGTCAGCCTCATAATCAGGAGTAATCAATGTACCTACGGGGAATTTATGTAAAGCACCCACAGCTCCTGACAGATGGTCCTCGTCAAAGTGGGAAATCAGCACATAATCCAGCTTTTCAATCTTTTGCTTTTCCAGATAGCTTACTACAAAGGAAGAGCTCTTTCTTGCGCCTCCGTCTATCAGCATGGTTTGTCCTTCTGATTGAAGCAATATGGCGTTCCCCTGCCCCACATCCAGATAATGAACCGTAAGTCCGCCTGCTGTCTGTGCCTTTTGTGCAATATCAGAATTTACGCTGCCCTGCATCTTCTCTTTCCCGCAGCCCCAAAGAGGCACAACAAAAAGAAGCATTGCAAGTATAAGTCCTAATAGTCGTCTCATTTTTGTCTTCATCTCTTTTGTCTCCTTTTCCTTACGGAGCATTTATTATGTAATAAAACCGCAGACACACATTTTAACTTTTGTGTTCATCTGCGGTTTCTGTCCACTATTCCTGTGCAGCCTGTGTATCAGCTTCCGGCTCCTGCTCTGTTACCGTAGCAGTTTCTACAATCACATCGCATGCCTTGTTCCAAAGTACACTGTCTTTTAATACATTTAAATCGCCATAATACATTTTCATGGTTTCTACATCAGGAAATCCGTTTAATTCTGCGAATTTTGCCTCTTCTGCTGTATAGTCTTCTTCGCTCATTTCAATTCCTTCTGCATTGAAAATAGCCTGTACGATTAAATTCTGCTGTAAATAAGTCTGTGCGGACTCTGTCAGTACCTGCTCTACTTCTTCCTCAGAAATTCCCTGCTGTTTTACATAGTCGTCTAAAGTCATCTGGAACTGCGCCTGATACATCTGGTCAAGTCTTTCCCTTACGTCCTTTTTGCCCTGTTCTAAAAGAGCTTCCGGATATTCCTTAAACTCTGTTGCCTCTACGACCATAGAGAACAAATCAGATTTCACCTGACCTTCATATTCTAAATCAATGCTTTTCTGCATTGCCTCTTTTTCTGCCGCTCTGAATTCTTCCACAGTTTTATAATCTGTATTTGCCGCTGCCCATTCATCGGTAAGCTCCGGCTTCACAGAAATACTGTTAATTTTCACCTTAAACTGCACTGCTTTTCCTTGCAGCTCTGTTGCTCTATAATCTACCGGAAAAGTCAGGTCTAAGGTCACTTCTTCTCCTTTTTTGTGTCCCACTAATCCATCCTCGAACCCTTCAATCATAGAACCGGAGCCAATAAGCAGGTCTTCACCCTGTGCAGAACCGCCTTCAAATTCCTCGCCATCCATATAACCTGTGAAATCGATGTTTACGATATCATCCTGCTGAACCGCTCTGTTCTCTGTCACTTCCACCTTATACTGGCTCATAAGCTTATAGGAAATACTGTTCTCTACTTCTTCGTCTGTCACAGATGCCTTTGGCGCTTCTGTTACCTGAAGATTTTTATATTCTCCTAAAGTAATATAATCTTCTATCTTGTTAATGTCCGCCGCAACTACTTTTCCGTCTTTATTTGTCAGCTTAAAGTCCTCCTGCGCAGACTGCTCTGTTTTTGTTCCTTCTTTATCCTCTGTCTTGTCCTTCTTTTCGCCGCAACCCATTGCTGTACCCAGAATTCCCAATGTCAGCAGAAGGATTATCATTTTTTTCTTCATGCCTTTTATTTCCTCTCCGTTTAAAATTAGTATACAAAAGCAGTTATACCATATTACCACCGAAAAAGAAAGGGTTTCAGGGGATTTTTAGTTGCCTTTTCCATGAAAGGGTGCTAGAATATTCTAAGTATGAATTACTGAAATAATAGGAGGATTAACAGAAATGCTTACGAAAATACTTCTGGTTGTTTTGGTTCTTTTAATCATTGGTATTATTGTTCTCTTTTTCCTTGGAAAAAAGGCTCAGAAAAAACAAGAAGAACAACAGGTACAGCTGGATGCCATGAAACAGACAATGTCAATGCTTATCATTGATAAAAAACGTCTGCCTATTAAGCAATCCGGTTTGCCTCAGATGGTTATCGACCAGACTCCAAAGCTTATGCGTCGTTCTAAGCTGCCTATCGTAAAAGCCAAAATCGGTCCAAAGATTATGACTTTAGTAGCTGACGAAGCAATATTTGACTTAATTCCTGTAAAGAAAGAAATCAAAGCCGATGTAAGCGGTATTTACATTGTAGGAGTAAGAGGACTTCGTGGTTCCCTAACACCTCCGGCTAAGAAAAAGGGCTGGTTCAAACGCATGAAAGAAAAAGCTGCGTCTGCCCAGAAATAAACAGGATTATTACTTCAAGTAAGTATACACAAAAAAGTATTGGAGTATTAAGTATCATCCAGAAATATTCTGGAAATCACTTAATACTCCAACTCTTTTTTATCACTTCTTAAAGTAATAATCCCTTTTTATATGCTTAAGGAAAATTCACCGCTGTTCTTTTCTTTTACACTCACTGCAATCTGGCAATCTGCCGCATGTTCCCCATTAATTTCCAGTGCATAATCAATACAAAGCTCCAGACTTTTCTCCTGTTCTTTTATATCAATATTCGTTGCTGCAATTCCCATTTGAAGATTTCCAAAAGGAGTTACATAATAGCTAATATTTTTTTTCTGTTCTTCAAAAATCATCTGCATGTTAGTAAGTCCTTTTTTCTTTACTTCCACGCTGTTTTCTGAAATTTTAATACTGTTTCTATTCTGCTCTGTAAATCCTTCTATAGTTTCATTATAAAAAATGTAATGGTGACCATTTTTATAATAATATTCACCCTTTGCCACCATTTCTACTTCTTCAGGAGGACTGCCGTCTTCCATGCTCTGAAGTCCTTTTACTGTAACTAAAACGTCCTTTGTCATTTTTAAAACTCCTCAATATTAATCTGCTCTGTTCGCTTCACATTATAGGGAAGAATTGAATTTGCAAACTCCTGAAAACATTCCTCCTCATCACTGACGAAAAAGCGGTAGGGAAATTCTTCATCTGTATGTATCTCGTTTTCCATGCCCTGCTCTTTTAAAAGCCGCTGTAATTCCTTTGCCGTTTCATAAGCGGGATTTACCAGAGTCACCTCATCCCCTACCAAGGTCTTTAAGGTAGAGCGAAGAAGGGGGTAATGAGTGCAGCCCAAAATAAGGGTATCAATGTCTTTTTCCAGTAATGGCGCAAGATACCGCTTAGCAACTTCAATCGTCACCGGATCTTTCAGCCAGCCTTCCTCTACCAGAGGTACAAATAGCGGACAGGGCTGCCCGATTACTTCAATTTCCGGATTTTCTGCCTGAATGGTCCTGCGGTACAAGTCCGATTTTACCGTAGCTCTTGTTCCGATAAGCCCAATCTTTTTATTTCGAGTGGTCTGGGCTGCTACCTTTGCTCCCGGCTTTACCACACCGATAATGGGAATGTCAATTTCTTCACGGATTGTTTCAAGAGCCAGCGCACTTGCCGTATTGCAGGCTACTACAATGGCTTTTACCTCCTGTGTCTGTAAAAAGCGGACAATCTGTCTGGAATATCGCAAAATGGTTTCTTTTGATTTACTTCCGTAAGGAACTCTTGCCGTGTCACCGAAATACACGATTTTCTCATGAGGCAGATTTCGCATAATCTCTCTCGCAACTGTCAGACCTCCGACTCCGGAGTCAAAAACGCCAATGGGCGCTGTTTTTTTATATTTCATACAATAACCTCATAACTGTCATTTTATCGTCTGTTCTTCATTTTACCCTTAACAAAGGGATATTGCAAGGTTAAAACCAACGAAATCCAATCTTCACTTTTGGCTTTTCCTGTGGATTTTTTAAAATCTCGTCAAATTCCTCCTCTGTAAGTACGGACTTTAAATCTTCTTTCTTCTCCTCTGTCACAATGCCGTAGGTATCATCAATAAAACATAAGCTGGGATACAGCACGCACCACCAGTTATGCCCCTGCGCCTCCCCGATACGTACGTTTAATGCTTCGTATTCACCTGCGGGAAAGGTACAATCTCCGTAAGTTTTGTCAGGAAAATAGGTGTTCTCCACTGCTGCCTGAACCTCATAAGTAAAGCCCGCTTCCTTCACGATTTTCTCTGCTTCTTCCTCTATTTCCTGCAAATGGGTAAGCACCAGCTCCTTTGTTTCTTCTAAGTCGGCATCCTGCTTTAATTTTTGCTGCAAATACTCCACAATTCTGTCTTTCACCTGTAATTTCAGCTTCTGGTCTGCCTCTTTATCACTATTTGCGATAACGTGGAGGCGGAACACCTCACTTGCAATCCCCTGTTGGATTTCCCTGTCAAGGCGTGCCTGTATTTCTCTGTTTTCCCGCTTTAAACGAACCGTATTTATTCCTGTTAAAAATAAGGTCAATGCCAGCCCCAGAACTGCTGCTGCCAACCAGATTTTTCTGTCTTTCTGTTTTTCACTCAACTTTTATGTACCTCCTGATTTTGTTATCAGGAGTATTGACGGATTTGCGGTCTTTTATTCACCAATTCTGCCTCTAAAAGCTGTGGCAGCTGTTCCTTTCTGTGCCACCTATTGTATAAATCCTGAAGGGTTACTGCGTTTTTGGGCTTGCCTTCCAGATTATTTTCTAAAATTCCTGTAAGATAATCTCCCACAGACTCCCCTCCCTGTGTGTCAAAGCTCATAAGAGCCTTCACATCTTCACAGGAAAACACATAAATATTTCCCGCCACGGAAGGCTTTTCCTCTAAATAATTTAAAAATTCAAACAAGGCATCCTCGTTTTCCAGCAAATCCTTGCCTAAAAGAATGATTTTCATGTGTCCCATATCCAGATAATTTTTTTGATTTCTGTTAAACGCCTCTTCCGCTTCCTTGGGAATAGCTCCCTGATAAGAAATTGCCTGAGGCTGCTCCTCCTGATTTTTCCCTTGTCCTGTAATTTCTCCCAAGCCCGGAATACCATAAATCAGTTCAAAGCTTCCATCTTTATAATCTGCGCTCATGGACAACGGAAAGGCTCTGTTTTCCAGAGACACCCCACAGCCTGACAGGGGAAGCATACACAGTAAAATTGCCGCTCCTTTTACAAAAACAGATTTCTTTTTCCCTGCAAAGCCTGCATAGATAAGAAGGAGCAGGAACAATGGTCCGTAAAACCACCCTGTAATTTCCCAAAAAAGCTCCGGTGATACCTGTGCTTTCTCACATATTAAGGCTGCTGCCACCACTCCCGCTGCCAGAAAAGGCGCTCCTTTTTCCATATCTGTCCGCACCAAAAGCTCATGATTATAGAAAAACACACCTCCCAGCGCAAACAACATGCTGAACATTACCGCAGCCACCCAGAAAATATCCACACGCTCCAGAAAATCTCCCGGAATTCGGATGCCTGCCATAAATTCAACCATGGGATACCGACTGTGCTCATATCCTCCAATTCCAAAGCTTCCCTGAAGCAATAAAAGACACAACATCAAAATTCCTGTCACAAGAAATAATGCCCCCCTCATGACCTTTCCCGTTTCTCCCGGTTTTTTCACATTTCCCAGCGCCACAGGCAAAAATGTAAAAGGCAAGAACGCACAAAAAACCTGATAGCTGCCTTTTAACCACCCCTGCAAGGTTAAATCCCCCAGCTCACCCAAATAATAGCTTTTCATCCGTAAAATTCCAAGGCACAACATTCCTGCCAGAATAAAGAGGAAAACAGGAAAACATACCTCTGCCATTCTTCCCCGCCTTTCCAGTCCCTGATGGCTGCCCAGATACGTAACTATGCCTGCCAGAACAATTACAATCCAGTACACACTGCCCTCTATCAGAAAGCGGTCTGTAATTCTAGCTGTCATCAAAAGAAGATACACTCCCATCAGCCACAGCCATGACATATACAAAAAAACAAAAATGCTGCCTAATATTTTCCCCATATATCTTCTGGGATTTTGCATAACTGTTTTTATTCGGATAAAATAAATACAGAAAAGGAGATAAACTGCCATTGCAGTAAGTAAACACAATATTCCCTGCCTTCCTGAAACCTCCGGAAACACAGGAATTGCCAATGTGTAAATCCCGATAAGTCCCAGAACAATTTGCCGAAACAGCTGTCTGTGAGAAATTCTGGCATTGTCTGCAAACATATCATGCCCCTCCTTTCTTCTTTGTTCGGAGTTTTACCTGTTCCTCGCGCCTTGCATACAGAGGTCTTTTAGTAAGAAAGCGAAAAGGAGCACGAACCGTTCCGTCCTGCTCTCCTCTGTATCCCGCCTGATTTTGGGCTGCAAAAGGAGTAAGATAGGGAATTCCAAAGCTTTTTAATCCTGCCAGATGGCTGATAACCAGATAAAGTCCTAGCAAAATCCCAAATACTCCCAGCGTCCCTCCCAGAAAAATAAACCCAAATTTCAACATCCGAAAAGGCGCTGAAAACTCCTGATTTGGAATTGCCAGTGAACACAGAGCTGTCACAGCAACTACTACCACCACAATAGGGCTTACCAAATTCGCCTCTACTGCTGCCTGCCCCACAATCAAACCTCCTACAATACCTATGGTTCCTCCCAGCGGTCCCGGCATACGCACACCTGCCTCCCGAATGGTTTCAAAGGCAATTTCCATAAACAACACTTCCAAAAGAGCCGGAAAAGGAACACCTTGTCGCGCCTCAGAAAAAGATAAAATCAGATTGGTAGGCAATACCTGCGTATGGAAATTGGTAACCGCAAGATATGTTCCGGAAAACAGTAACGTTAAAAACAAGGCAAAATAGCGAATAAGCCGCTGAAAGCTTACAATTTCAAAATGATTATAATTGTCCTCACTCACCTGCAAGAAATCGTTTAAAACTGCCGGAAGCAAAATTCCTGTTGGAGAATGGTCACAGAGCAATAAAATTCTGCCGTTTAAAATTTCCACTGCACATTTATCCGGCCGCTCCGAAGTCTGAAACTGAGGAAAAGGAGATAGCCAATGCTTCTCCGTAAGCTGTTCAATCGCTCCGGTATCCAAAATTCCGTCAATCACAAAAGAGTCCAAGCGGTTTTCAATCTCTGATAAAAGCTCCGGCCGCACTAAATCTTCCATATATAAAAGCTGTACCAGAGTCTGGCTTCTCTCTCCCAATGTTTTCTGTTTTACCTTTAATCTTGTGTCCCGAATTCTCTTTCGAACCAGTGCGGCATTGGTTTTTACTGCATCAGTGAAGCCCTCCTTTGAGCCTCGAAGCACCTTTTCTCTGCTGGACTCTGAAACACTGAGATTAGGATATCCCTTACTGCCGATTTTGATTGCCTTATTGTACCCATCTATAAAAAAGATTGCATTTCCTGCCAGCATGGCTGCAAAGGCTTTATCCATGTCTTCCAAAGGCTGCACATCAGAAATCCCCATTCCGTTGTCCTTGATAAATTCAATCAGCTCGTCTCCCGGCATCTCCCATATATGATTTACCAGCTTGCCGATTACAGAGTCCTCCAGCACCATATTGCTTACGGCAACTTCGATGTAGACGACCAGACAGCGTATCTTCTTACCTTCCCCTAAAAGCATGGGACGAATAATACAGTCATCACAGTTTTGCAGGCGTTTTCTTACGTATTCTTCATTTTCATCAATATGGGTTGAGATTGTGTTGTTCATAATTTTCTCCTCAAAATAGTTTTAAAGCTGAATGAACAGTGACGAACACAGCTCCGTATTTCAATGGCAAATGATTAGGAACATTTTCGCAGTTTTTTGAGCATAGTGATGTTTTGGAAGCCGTGTTTGTACAATAAAAAGGAGTTGTCACATAAATTTCATGCAACATCTCCTTTTATTATCTCACCTATATTTTCTTTTATTCTTGATTTAAGCTGCGAATAATCGCTTTTTGCTGATTATCAATATGAAGCTGAACGTAATCTAAAGCCTTTTTTTCGTCTCTTGCTCTTAGAGCCTCGCAAATGGATTTGTGTTCTTCCGCCAATGTGCGGCGCACAGCAATGTCTTTTAAATATTCCATACGATAACGATACATCTGCTCTCTTAAATTATTCAAAAGCTGTACCAGACGTTTGTTGTTGGTTGCCTGATAAATGGTATCATGAAATTCCACATCTACCTCTGCCAGTTCTGTAAGGTTGTCGGACTCAATGAGTGTCTGAAAATGTGCTTCAATTTTTTCCAGATGTTCCATTTCTTCCTTTGTAATTCTCTCGCAGGCAAGGGAAATGGCTAAAACTTCCATTCCTTTTCTTACTTCCAGCACATCATTTAAGTCTCTCTCTGTAATGGAAGCAACTTTTGCACCCTTTCTGGGAGCCATCACAACAAGTCCTTCCAGCTCCAGCTTACGGATTGCCTCTCTAATAGGTGTACGGCTTACCCCCAGCTTGTCTGCCAGAGCAATTTCCATCAGACGCTCTCCCGGTTTTAATTCCCCTTTCAAAATCGCTCTTCTGAGTGTATTAAAAACCACATCTCTCAAAGGAAGATAGTCATCCATATTCATTTCCAAATCCATTCCTGCTATTTTCTCCTTCCGCCATTGTTAAATACTGTTGTCAAAAAAACGGTTCTTGCCAGACGGCTTTCCCGCAGCGCTTCACAGGCGTTTTCCGCCGTTGCTTTATCATCAAATAATCCGAATACCGTAGGGCCGCTGCCGCTCATCATAGCATTTAATGCCCCATGTTCTTTCATGTGATCTTTAATTTTCTGAATAACCGGATAATGAGGAATTGTAACCGTTTCTAATACATTTCCCATGCAGTCTGCAATCTTATTCAAATTATGCCACTGAATTGCATCCAGCATTTTATCAATTTCAGGATGATACTCTAATTCATTGGCATGAAGATTTTCATAGACAAACTTTGTAGACACGCTGATTGCCGGCTTTCCGATAAGCACATAACAATCCGGACACGCAGGAAGGGCACGGAGCTTGTCTCCAATTCCCTCTGCCAACGCAGTTCCTCTTAAAAGACAATATGGCACGTCTGCACCGATTTTCACGCCTCTTTCCATCAGCTCTTTTACAGAAAGTCCCAATCCAAACAAACGATTTACTCCAATCATGGTTGCTGCCGCATCAGAGCTTCCGCCTGCCATGCCTGCCGCCACAGGAATAAATTTCTGCAAATCTACGGTAATTCCCTGCTCTACTTGAAATTCATCCATCAAAAGTTTCGCCGCTTTATATACCAGATTGCTTTCATTTACCGGTATGAAAGGCAGATTGGTAGTAATTTTAATTCCCGGTGTTTTACTGATTTCTATATCTAATTGGTCGTACATATTAATTGTCTGCATAATCATGCGCAATTCATGATATCCGTCTTCTCTTTTACGCAGAACATCTAAACCAAGATTGATTTTTGCCAACGCTCTTAATCTCATGGCTTCTCCTCCGACTTTTGTATATTGTATTCCTTTTAGTACATTCTATTCTATATGAAAACATATTTTTTTTCAACTGGCAAGATAGCCAAACAATTTCCTCCTATTTTTAAAGGAGCCGTTTACACGAAACCGCTCCTCTTACTGAAAATATTTTATTTTTCTACTTTTTTCATAAGCACTAAGGTGTCATACGGTTTGATTGTTTCATTTTCCATTTCATTCAATTCTAAAATTGTATCAATGGTCGTATAAAACCGCTTTGCAATATCCCAAAGGGTATCCTGCGGCTGCACCTGATATCCTACAATTCCCGGCATATTACGCAGTTTTTCCCTGTCCAGCTCTCTTTCTTCAATATTTTGGATAATTCCTGTTTCTCTCTGCTTCATTACCAGCGCATTTAAGTTAATCACGATTTTTGCCTCGATTTCATCGCTGTCAATCATGGTCGTGGACAATTGCTCTAAGTCCGCTCGCATATAATAAACACAATTTTCTGTAATCTGCTCTGCCTCGATTATATGCCGGAAGGGTATCATGGTTTCCATGGAATAAAACGGCATATCATCATCCCCGATAATATATAAAATCCGAATTTGGACAACGCCCTCCACCTCAATTCCGTTTTCTACAATTCTGCTGCTGTCTACTTTTACATTTCCGTCGCTGTGACAAATCTGCAAAATTTTTCCGTGACTGTTTTCTATTTTAATCCTGTCATTCACCTTGCACTTTGAAAAATTTTTCACCAGCAGACTTTCCAATACCTGATTTTCCCTGACTGCCTCACACTCTTTTAACGGCGTGTATACATCCATGAGAAGAGATAATTCCTCTTCCTCATAAATTTTCAGTTCCAGCTCCAAAACAACGTCCACGCCAATGACACGCTCTTCCCCGTCTTCGTCCTGTTTCACCTTTAAATCACCCTGAGGCATGGAAATTTCCACATTCGGTATCATTTCCTGTGTACATCCAACACATTCCAGCTCCTGATAAAAAGGAACTGAATGTTCAAGCCATTGCAGAGAATTATTATCATCATTACCACTGTAAAGAGCAAAGACAAACAGCTCTCCTTTTACTGCAATTTTATCATTTTCCGCACGAATATCCAACCCTCTTACCTCTACGGTATTCCAAAGCAGTTCATAAATATCCGGTTTGTTAGAGCTTAGAGAAATATCCTCTTTTACACGCATGGTGTCTTTTTTATGTATCACAGTACCGAGAATAGAAATATCCTCTTTTTTCTGGGAAATTTCATCATCTTCCACGGCAACGGGCAGCTCCAACTCTTTACTTTCCTCCACGTAAGCTGTAAAAGTCACTAATGCCTTTATATTCAATTTTCTGGAATTTATAAGCTGAACGCTCAAATCCTCGATATCCCATTTTAACTGTACTTTATCTCCGCTTTCCAGCCCCTCTAAGTTTAGAGTCTCTCCAATACGCAAGGTTCCCATAAGGCTTTGAAGGCGTCTTTCTTCATTGTCGCTGACGTATAAAAGACTCACTACCAGCGCCCCTGTAATATATGCACGCCCCTCGCTTATCTGAATATCCTCTAACTGGATATCGCCCTTTTTCTGTATCATGCGCCCGATATCCGGCTTTACATCAGGAACGTTTAAATCCTCATCAAAAGTAATCTGATTAACTGCCTCGCACTTTTTTTGAAGCATATACATATTTTTTGTTACCAGTTCCACACCACTACCCCTTTTCTATTCAAAAATAACCGGCTCTTCCCGATATTTCATCTTAATCACCAGACAGGGATAAGATGCTTCCTCCTTCAGTTCTTCGCCATCCTGCGGACCAAGCAACGTCGTCTGTAAATGAATTGCATTATCCCACAGGGATAAATCTTCAATTTGTATGCTGTACCCTCCTGTTTTCTGTTCTCCATATCCTTTCATGAGGTAAAGATATCCTGCATCTTGATAAGTCATCTGAAATTCCTTTGCCTTATTCTCACCTATCAATTCTTTTACTTTTTCAGGATAATCTTCCTCTTTCATAACGGTATACTCCGGTTTTACACCGTCCATTGCCCTTACTTTTTCAATGCTGCAGCCACATAAAAAGCAGGATATCACTGTCAAAAGCAGGATTATGGCTGTTCCTTTTTTCACATCTTACGCCACCTTCACTTTGCCAGTCTTATCCTAAATGTATGCGGATTTTTTCTGAAATATGCGTACTAATCCTTGCATATTAGAGATGATTTCATTATACTTTATTAGATAGGTTGGGCCTGCACAATTAATTATTCAAAAGAAAGAAAGGTTATTTATTATGTTTCGATTTCTTATTGTATGTATCTGCGTTATCGGATACTTAATTCTGTCTATTCCTATTCTTATTGTGGAATGGATTGTAGGGAAGTTCAACAAACGAGCAAAGGATATCAGCTCCCTGCGTATTATTCAAACAGTTTTCAAATTTGTTCTGAAGGTTACCGGTGCAAAAATCACTATTATCGGCCATGAAAATGTTCCTACCAATCAGGCTGTACTGTATATCGGAAACCACAGAAGTTTTTTTGATATTCTGCTGACTTACACTTTATGCCCTGATTTAACCGGCTATATTGCCAAAAAAGAAATGGAGCCAATCCCTCTACTTTCTACATGGATGCGTTATCTTCATTGCCTGTTCTTAGACAGACAGGATATTAAAGCCGGAATGAAAACTATTTTAACTGCCATTGATAAAGTGAAAAGCGGAATTTCTATTTGTATTTTCCCTGAAGGTACAAGAAATAAGGGAGAAAACGAACTGGAAATGCTTCCTTTCCACGAAGGCAGCTTTAAAATCGCCACAAAGGCAGGATGCCCGATTATTCCCATTGCAATCAGCAACTCTGCTGAAATTTTTGAAGCACATTTTCCAAAAATCAAGCCTTGCAAGGTAGTAGTTGAATATGGCGCTCCCATTTATCCTGACCAATTAGAAAAGGAAGATAAAAAGCATCTAGGGGCGTATACACAGAAAGTTATTTTAGAAATGTTAGAAAAAAATCACGATTTAGTTTAAAAAACTCTACTAAAAAAGGTATACATTGAACGCTTAATTTGCATCAAATGTATACCTTTTTCAGTATCGACTTACTTTACCAGCACTCCGTGTTCTCTATTCCCACATCTTTCGCTTTAAAAACAGGATTTTTTCCTTCTTTTTTCTGTTTTTCGTAATCTTTTAATACTTTCATCGCCGTATTTCCAAGAACCAAAATGACCAGAATATTTACGGTTGCCATACATCCCATCGTAATGTCCGCAATATTCCACATCATGGAGAAGTCTGCCTGTGCTCCGAAAAATACTGCTAAAAGACAGGTAATACGGAAAATAAATAACAATTTTTTATTATTTTTAATAAACAGAATATTCGACTCTGCATAATAATAATTTCCAATCAAGCTGCTGAATGCAAAGGCAAAAATGGAAAGTGTGATAAAATGAATGCCCCAATTTCCTACGTTTGCGGAAATAGCCTTCTGCACAAAAGGTATACCGTCTAATACGCCGGACTCACCCTGCACACCGGAAAGTAACAGCATCATAGCTGTTGCAGAGCATATTAGCAGAGTATCAATAAACACAGATAAAACCTGTACCATTCCCTGTTTTGCCGGATGACTTACAGATGCGCTTGCAGAAGCATTGGGAGCGCTTCCCATACCTGCTTCATTGGAAAAAAGACCTCTTTTAATACCGATTACCACAGCGCTTCCTGCCATACCTCCTGCAAATGCCTTGAAATCAAATGCCTGAGAAAAAATCATAGAAAACACTTTCGGAAGCTCTGTAATATTGGTAATGACTGTATAAAGTCCGATTAGAAGATAAGCACCTGCCATAATCGGTACTAATACAGATGTGATAAAACCAATTCTGTGTACTCCGCCAAAAATAACAAAGGCTGTTCCTACTGCCAAAATCAATCCCACAAGCATAGGATAAACCGTATCGCTATAACCCGGAATATAATATTCCAAAGAAGATGACATATTGAAGGATTGAAGCCCGTTAAAACCATAAGCAAAGCAAATAATCAAAAGAACTGAAAATAAAATCCCCAGCCAGCGTTTGCCAAGCGCTTTCTCCATATAATAGGAAGGACCTCCTCGAAATTCCTCTTTGTCCTTCACTTTATAAACCTGTGCCAAGGTACTTTCAATAAAAGCGGATGCTCCGCCAATGACTGCCATAAGCCACATCCAGAAAACTGCTCCTGCTCCGCCTGCTGCAATCGCAGTGGCAATTCCTGCAATATTTCCTGTTCCGACTCTGGAAGCTGTGGAAATCATCAATGCCTGAAAAGAAGAAACCTGTTTTTTCCCGTTTTCTTCTCCTGCTTTTTCCTTTAATACATGAAACGACTCTTTTAATAATCTCAACTGTACGAAACGTGTTCTTATTGTAAAATATATTCCCGTTCCTACCAGCAGAAATAATAAAAGATACGTATACATCCAATCATTTACTGCACTTAAAATGTTGTTCAGCATGTGTCATTTCCTCCTTACGTTATAGTATTTTACATGATGCCTTAACCATGCACACTTTCGAAATTATAACAGAAAGTATACTGCTTCGCAAGGAATTACCACATAGATATAAAATACCGTATGTCTAACTTAATTTTTCCACAATCTCCCCAAATTCCATAAAATGAGATGCCTTTACCAGTACAGTATCACCTTTTTCAAGAATTTCCGGAAGCTCCTTCATCAAAGCTTCTTTATCTGCAAAATGTCTGACCTGAGTCTTAGAATTTACTTCCCCGGCCGCATCCGCCATATCTTTTGAAAGCTCTCCCACACATAAAAGAACATCAATCTCTTTTTCTGCCGCATGTTTTCCGACTTCTTTGTGCATCTTTCTTTCATCTGCACCCAGTTCTCCCATATCGCCCAGAATGGCAACCTTTCTGCCCAGCGCATCGGTAAGCACATCTAAGGATGCTTTCATGGATATTGGATTTGCATTATAGCAGTCGTCAATAACTGTATAATTCGGTGCTTCTATAATATGAAATCTGCCGCTTACAGACTGAAGGCTTTCAATTCCTTTACGAATTTCCTCTATGGTAAGACCATAGGTCAAACCAACTGCTGTTGCTGCAAGTGCATTATAAACAGAATGTTTTCCCGGAACAGGAATGAGTACAGAAAAACTTTCTTCTCCTGCATGAATACAGCAGGAAATCCCCTTTAACCCTTCCGGTTTAATCTTATCTGCCCAAATACCCTGATGATTTTCTACACCAAAAAATACCGGCTTTATTCCTTTTGTTTCCTGAACAGTCACCAGCTTATCATCATCACCATTTAAAATAATATGGTCATCTGACTGAAGATAATCGAAAATCTCTGTCTTTGCCTTTAATATTCCATCTCTGGATTTCAAAAATTCTAAATGACATAATCCAATATTAGTGATAACACAAGTATTCGGCCTGGCAATTTTTGCTAATCTGTGCATCTCGCCAAAATCACTAATTCCCATCTCTAACACTGCCATTTCATGTTCATCACGAAGACGGAAGATTGTCAGTGGAAGACCCAATTCATTATTGAAATTTCCCTGCGTTTTCAATGTATTGTATTTCTGTGCCAATACAGATGCAATGACCTCTTTTGTACTGGTTTTCCCAACACTTCCTGTAATTCCCACTACCGGTATCTGAAGTTGCTTTAAGTAAAATTCTGCAATATCCTTCACCGCTATAAGAGAAGACTTTACAAGAATATATGGAAAAGGCTTCTCTCCCAAATCTTTTTCCGATAAAGTAGCCAATACCGCTTTTTCCATTACCTGTTCAATAAAATCATGAGCGTCTACTCGCGCACCTTTAATAGGAACAAATAAGCCGCCTGCCTCTGCTTTTCGACTGTCTGTGAAAATACAGGTCACTTCCTTATCTTCCATTTCCTTGGGGCCTACATAAGTCCCGTTACAAGCCAATGCAAGATTTTTTAAGGTAAGATTTTTCATGGTGCCTTTCCTCCTATTGGTACTTTTTCAATGAAACTTCAATGAGTTTTTCGCAAAGCTGAGGGTAATCCATTCCGATTGCTTTTGCTTCCTGCGGAATTAAACTGGTTGGTGTCATACCCGGCAAAGTATTTGCTTCCAGACAATACATATTCCCCTCATCATCCATTAAAAAGTCCAAACGGGCATAAGCCTGAAGATTTAAAGCTTTATATCCCATTTCTGCATATTTCTGCATTTCTTTGGTCAGTGCAGAGGAAAGGTCTGCCGGACAGGTTTCCACACAGGAACCTGCCTGATATTTATTTTTATAATCATAAAATCCCTGTAAAGGCGCAATTTCAATAACAGGATATGCTTTCCCATCTACAACAGCAACGGAAAATTCTCTTCCTGTAATAAACTGCTCCACTACAACTTCATTTTCATAGGAAAATGCTTCTAATAATGCCGCCTGATATTCGGTCTGATTATTTGCAATACAGACACCCACACTGGAGCCTCCGCAGCAAGGTTTTACAATAACCGGAAATCCCATTCCATAATCTGCAAACTGGCTGCTGCATTTACCCTTTTCCAGAGTAATTCCCTTTGGTGTAGGCACACCTTTGGCTTCGAATACCATCTTTGTAATACCTTTATCCATTGCCATTCCGCTGCTTAAAGGACCGGAACCGGTATATTTAATTCCCATTAAGTCCAAAACAGACTGTACTTTTCCGTCTTCTCCGTTTGCTCCGTGAAGCGCCAGAAATACAATATCGGCTTCCTTGCAGATTTCCAGAACATTCGGTCCGAAAAATCCCTTGCGGGTTTTCATGGTCTCTTCTAATTTACTGCTCATTTCTCTCATGGCATCTGCTGCTTTATCCACGTCATATTCTGTCGGAAACAGATTTTCTTCTTTCTGGGAAGCTCCGAAATATGGGTCTAAGAGGACTGCTTTGTGATTACGCTCTCTTAAAGCCTTGCATACGCCCTGTCCTGACGCAATGGATACTTCTCTTTCTGTACTGTTTCCTCCGGCTAATACTATAATATTCATATTATAAACTCCTTTTATCGGTCAAATTTTCTTTCTTTAATATACCACCACCGGAACGCCTTTTTCAATGTTATTAAAAATCTTCTCTGCGTTTTCGGGCGGTGTGTTGACGCATCCGTGAGAACCATTGTTGATATACTCATTTCCTCCAAAGGTGGTTCTCCAATCTGCATCATGGATACCTGTGTTGGCATAAAACGGCAGCCAGTAATCTACCGGTGCGCTGTAATCTTCCCCTTTCAGGGTTGCATTTCTTTCCTTATACATAATGGCGTAAACACCTGTGTGAGTGTCGTAGCCCTTGTTGTGATTTCCTGTAACCACCGGCGTATCTACCAGCAGCTGTCCGTCCTTAAAGAACCACATACGCTGTTCCTTTAAGCTGATTTCCACATAAGTATCGCCAATATCATTAGTATCTCTGCAATATCCCCGGTAAGTATATTCCGGCTCAATGGTCTGAGACTGTCCGCTTTTAATTGCATCAATAATCTTGGCTGTGGTATCATTAGGCGCAATTACCCAACCGTAATCGCCGCCTTTTACCGTAATGGTATTGCCTGTTGCAGTTGTAAACTGTCTGGATGAGCCAAAGGTATCATACTCATATTTCAGCTGCTGTACATACTCTTTTACCTTAGCTTTATCCAAATCCAGATTACCGGACTCATCTGTTACCAGCCAGTCTTTCATAATTTCTGCGTTGACAACCTCCTGACGGTCTGAAAAATCAATGGTAACGGTCACACCTAAAAATACATTTCCCTGTTCTGCCTGTTTTGCAAGATTTTCATCATCTGCAAATACAGACGGCTCAAGATAGCAGCCTTCCTTTTCAAAATCCACTTCAATTTCTCCGCCGTCAATGGCCTTTATTACTGCCTCTTTCACTTTTTCTTTATCAAGAGCTGTTCCCTGTACCTCAGGAACAACTTCATAACCGTTTGCGCCTACCTCCAGATGTGCATCAACAGGCTGTACTACGTTTTCCTCCTGAAAACAGGCTAATCCGTCAATCGCCGCATAAACTGCTTCTTTATTATATGGTGTTGTAGCTGACATGGTATAGTCCTTTTTATGTGCAAAGGATAAAAACCATGTGAAAGGACTTTGCTCCTTCTTAAGCTCCGCAATTTTGCCGTCATCTATGTATCTCATATCAATCTGAGAAGCGCTGATACTCTCTACCTTATCTCCTCGTTCCTTCAGCACCAGAATATAGCCTGCAATCTGGCTTTTCATGGATTTTTCTGCTTCTTCCACGGTTTTTCCCGAACAATCCATTCCGTTGATTTTTGAACCGGGATAAAAATGCTTGGAATAGTAAAATACACCTATGAAATATGCTCCCAGCAAAAGAACTGCATAACCAATTAAAACCCCTAACAGAATTTTCTTCATTTTCTTATATTTATTCTTCTTGGATTTTCTTTTTGCCATATCATTCACCCCTAACATAACTTTCTGTTGCGTTCCAGTATAACACAATTTTCCCAATTCACCAATTAAGAATTATTAACAATTTTATTACGCACAAAGAGGACACTGTTTCTGTTCAGCGTCCTCTCCCTTCTTCTTAAATTTATTTTTCGCTTAAAATTTTGTCAATACTTACCAGTTTTACACTGAGCACAAAAATTTCAGTTGCCAGCTTCAGCTCATCTACGGTTGGAAAACTTGGCGCAATACGAATATTGCTGTCTTTTGGGTCAATTCCGTAAGGATAAGTTGCACCTGCGTCTGTCATTTTCACACCTGCCTCAGCTGCCTTTGCTACAATGGCTTTTGCACAGCCTTCCATGGCATCAAAGGAAATAAAATAACCTCCTCTTGGATTTTGCCATGTTCCGATTTCTGCTCCGCTTAATTCTTTTTCCAATGTATCTTCTACGATTTCAAATTTCGGGCGAAGAATTTCGGCATGCTTCTTCATGTGCTTGTGCATGCCCACAATACCTCCGAAGAAGCGTACATGACGAAGCTGGTTAATCTTATCATGTCCGATAGTCTGTACAGACATGTGTTTTCTAAAGTCATTCAGATTTCGTTCAGATGCTGCTACTGCCGCAATACCGGAACCCGGAAAACTTACCTTTGAAGTTGAAACAAATTTATAAACCAAATCCGGATTTCCCGCTTTCTCGCACTGGTCTAAGATTTCCACAAGGAAGTCCTGTTTATCATCATATAAATGATGAATACAGTAAGCATTATCCCAGAAAATACGAAAATCTTCCGCAGCCGGTTTTAAATTGGCAAATCGCTTTACGGTTTCAGGAGAATAAGTAATTCCCTGAGGATTGGAATATTTTGGCACACACCAGATACCTTTAACAGCAGGATCTGTGCTGACAAGCTCTTCTACCATATCCATATCCGGTCCGGTAGGTGTCATAGGAACATTAATCATTTCAATGCCAAAGTATTCTGTAATACGGAAATGTCTGTCATATCCCGGTACAGGGCATAAGAATTTTACTTTATCCAGCTTGCACCATGGCGTACTTCCACATACCCCGTGTGTCATGGAGCGGGAAACTGTGTCAAACATAACATTTAAACTGGAATTTCCGAAAATCACAATATTTTCCGGTGATACCTCTGTCATTTCCCCCAGAAGGCGTCTTGCCTCAGGAATACCGTCTAAAAGCCCATAATTACGGCAGTCTATTCCTGTTTCGCATTTCAGTTTGTCTGTACTTTTTAATTCTTCCAGCATATCCATTGCCAGCTCCAGCTGCTGCTTGGAGGGTTTTCCTCTGGACATATCCAGATTTAATCCTTTTGCCTTTACTTCTTCAAACTGTTTTTCTAAATCAGCCTTCATGGCCTGTAACTGCTCTTTACTAAGTTCTTTATACGGTGTCATGGCTTTCCTCCTGATGTTTTCTTTTTTATTTCTACATATTGTATGCTAAGATATGACTTAGTGTCAAGTATTTCCTGCATTTTTCTTTGTTTCTGTGTGTTTTTACAGGTATTCTTTGTTTTTATATGCAACTTCCCCTATTTTTTCCTGCATTTTACTGTTTCTTCCTCATGCCTAAGACTCTGTTTGGAATAAGCAAAAGCTCATGAGCAACCAGCGGAATTGCAGAAATCCCCAGAAGCAGACACCATTCCTGTAAGGAAAGACGGGCTGTTCCGAAAAGCTGCACAAAGTATGGTATCTCTGTTACCATTAACTGAAGTCCCAATCCCAGAAAAAATGCTCCCAGCATAAAAGGATTTTCCAGATGCTTCATTCGAAACACGGATTTATCTCTGTCCCGCATGCCGATAGCATGAAAAAGCTGAGATACGCCCAATACTGTAAAGGCATAGGTCTGCCCTCCCAGATAAAAAGCGCACAGTGTAATTACCGCTATCAAAACACCGTAGAAAACAGTAAAGCTCCAGCCTCCGTGTGCAAAAAGCCCTTCATGGGGATTTCGTGGCTTCTTCCTCATCAAAGCCTTTGCATCATTTTTATCAATACCAAGCGCCAGCGCAGGAAGAGAGTCTGTAATTAAATTCACCCACAAAATATGACTTGCCTTTAAAGGCGTGGGAAGCTGAAATAACACAGCCGCAAACATGGTAATAATCTCACCGAAATTAGAGGACAGCAGAAACAAAATAGATTTCTTAATATTAACATAAATCCCTCTGCCCTCCTCCATCGCCTTTTCAATAGTAGAAAAATTATCATCGGACAGCACCATGTCTGCCGCATTCTTCGCTGCATCTGTGCCATTTTCACCCATAGCGATACCAATATCCGCCTTTTGCAGAGAAGGAGCATCGTTGACGCCGTCACCGGTCATCGCCACAATCTGTCCGTTATCCTGAAATCCTTTTACAATCCTCACTTTATGAGCCGGCGTTACCCTTGCAAAAACACGCAGGTTCTTCATTTTCTTTTGCAAGGCAGCTTCGCTCATCTCGTCCATTTCCTGTCCTGTAATGCACTGCTCCGGACAATCTGCAATTCCGATTTTCTTTGCAATGGAAAACGCCGTATCTTTGTAATCACCTGTAATCATTGCCACCTGTACACCGGCTCGTTTTAAGGCTTTCACAGAAGTTGCGACTTCCTTTCTGGGCGGGTCTATCATTCCTGCCATGCCTGCAAAAACCAGCCCTTCCGTTAAAGCTTTTTCTGTTTTGCTTATTGCTCTTTCCTTATATGCAAGAGCTAAAATCCGCAGTCCCTCCTTTGCCATATCCTCCATGGCTCTGCGGATTTTCATCTTCTCCATGGATGTCATGGGTTTGATTTTTCCGTGATTTTCCACGTAAGTACATTGGTTTAAAATATAGTCACAAGCACCCTTTATATAGGCTGTCTCATGATTTCCGTCTTTATGTACGCTTACCATATATTTTTTTTCGGAATTAAAGGGAATTTCGAAGGTTCTTGGGTACTGCTGCTGCAATCTCTTTTCATCATATCCCATGTTTCTTCCTGTGTGCAAAAGTGCCAGCTCCGTGGCATCTCCGATTTCCTGCTTTCCCAGAATACTGTTGTTACATAGAAGAAATCCTTCCATAAGCTTAGGAAATTCTCTTTTTCTCACTGCGGACACGGGAAGTATTTTCTCATCCGCATAGATTTTCGTCACTGTCATCTTATTCTCGGTTAAGGTTCCTGTTTTATCAGAACACACTACACCCACGGAGCCTAAGGTTTCTACTGCCGGAAGTCTGCGGATAATGGCATTGATTTTTACCATTCTTGCCACACCAAGTGCAAGGACAATGGTAACTACTGCCGGAAGCCCCTCAGGAATAGCAGCCACCGCCAGAGAAATTGCCAGAAGCAGCATCTGCAACAGATTTCTGTGCTGTATCACTCCGATAAAAAACAGCCCCGCACATAACGCCACTGCCACAATGCTTAAAATCTTCCCTAAATCTCCCAGACGCTTTTGCAGAGGTGTCATTTCCTGCTTTGTGTCTTCAATCATTCCTGCGATTTTTCCAAGCTCTGTATCCATTCCTGTGGCAACCACAATACCCTCGCCGCTGCCCTTTCTGATTTCCGTGGACATATATGCCGTATTTTTTCTCTCTGCTACGGGAAGCCCCTTTTTCAATACCTCGCAGGATTTCATCACAGGCAAAGACTCCCCTGTAAGGGCAGACTCATTGGCGGCAAGCTCCTGTACTTCCAGAAGGCGTATGTCTGCCGGAACCTGATTACCTGCCTTTAGCTTTACCACGTCTCCTTTTACCAGCTTATCTGCCGCTATCCTTTGATAAATCCCGTCACGCTTTACAACAGCTGACGGCGCTGTCATTTTTTTCAGCGCTTCCAAAGCTTTTCTGGCTTTCCCTTCCTGTATGACCCCTACGGTGGTGTTCAAAGCAATAACCAGAAGAATAATACCGGTATCGCTGTATTCCCGCAGTAGCATGGAAATGGATGCTGCCAGAAAAAGAATGAAAATCATCGGGTCATTTATCTGATTTTGTATCCTGTCCCAAACGGTTTGTTCTTTGGCTTTTTTTAAAGTGTTGCTTCCGTCACGAAGCAGGCGGTTCTGTGCCTCTTTTTCGGTAAGACCGTTTTTCTCATCTGTATGGAAAGCCTCACAAAGCTCTTTGTGGGTTAAATTTTCATACATGACAGCACCTCCTGTATCTTAACTCAGTGTATGCTGTCCTAAGAAAATATATTATTGTCTTTTCTTGTTGCAGTTGCATTTCCGGCATAGTAAACTATTGGAAAAGCATTATATTTCTTATAATTCTAAGGATTCAGCCCGTCTTATTTCTAATCTTTTCTATTCAAACAGAAATCTCAATGCTTTTATTCCCAAAACAGCAGAGAGGTTTCTTTATTAAAGGATGCCTCCTGCACGATTTTCATTCAAGGAAGTATTTATATGGTCAAAGGAAACAATGAAATTACTGTAAACCGCACGTTTAAATCCCGTATTTTTACTATGCTTTACAGGGATAAGAAGGAATTATTGGATTTATATAATGCTGTGACCGGAAAGCACTACGAAAATCCTGAAGAACTGGAAATCAACACCTTGGAAAATGCCATTTATATGTCTATGCAAAATGATGTATCTTTCCTCATTGACTCCAGACTTTCTCTTTACGAACATCAATCTACCTATAACCCGAATTTGCCGCTGAGATTTTTATTTTATGTAGCGGACATTTACTCAGCTTTAACAAAAGAAGCCCATTTAGACGGTACTCCCAAATTAGAGCTTGAAGCTGTTATGCTGAATATCAATCCGGAATATTTATACGTTTTAGCGAATTTGTCGAGCTCTCTTTGAGATTACAAGCTCAAGGGGAGCTCAGGCTAAGCGTAAAGTGTATAGATATTCTCGGGTATACGCTTAATGTAGCAACTCCTTCTGTCTATTTACAAAATAATACGCCACTGCTGTAACCACCAAAAATCCCGCCAGCAGATAATAAATCACTCTTATATTCCATACAGTAAGCATACCGCCTACCAGCAGAGATCCTATCATTCTGGTAATCAAAATCGTAAATCTTGATGCAGTAAAAGTTCTCCCTACCAGATTGGTCTCACTTTGTATCTGCACCGCTGTTTTAAATCCCAACGGGCAGAAAGTTGACGTCACTCCTACCAGCCCTGCACCTAAAAGATACATTCCTATATTTCCGGCAGTTCCTATTACCCCATAACTCATAGCCGCACTGAAAAGTCCCAGCAGAATAATGTTTTCCGGCTTTAATTTCTTAATAATTCCCAGAACAAAGCCTGATGCAAGCAACATTCCAATACCCTCTACTGTATTTCCAATTCCGTACCATGAAGACGACATTCCCAAGGTATCTTCAATCATACTGATTTCAAGAGGTGATGCAATTCCGATACAGAGCATAAAAAAGTTCCAGAAAAGAACCGTACATAAAATTCTTTTATTCTTTATAATGGATGCGTATCCTTTCTTTTCCTCTTTCTCTTTCTCCATGTTACCCAATATACCTGACGGCAGTAATAAATATAAAAATCCCGTTATTCCATACAGTATAATATCAATTACCAGATTAACCTGAATACTAAAGTTTGTTGCAATGACAGACGCACAGACAGGAGCCAGAATAAGAGATGCTGAGTCCAAAAGGTTGATAGCTGAAGCTGCCTTAAATAAATTGCCTTTTGAAAAAAGGTTTGCCATAAGCGCCTGAGTAGTATTACTTTCAAACTCCAAAAGTAAGTTCATGAAGAACGTTGCCACATAAATAAAAACTATATTTGCTTCAAATAAAAGTAAAAAGAAAACTGCTGCCTTTGCCAGATTTGACAGAAACATAAGCATTTTCTGATTATGGGTGTCAATAAGCTTCCCTGTAAACAAAATAATCAATGCCGGCAGAAACTGAGAGATAAAAAATCCCCCGATAGCTGCTACGGATTTTGTTTGGCTAAACAGGTAAATGACAATTCCAATATCGTAAATATAACCTGCAAATCCTGATAAAAACTTTGCCAATGAAAGCAGAAAAAGATTTTGCTTCATACTTTTTTCCTGCATACTCTCCCTCCTGAATTTTTGTTATAGACAATCATACCATCCCTGTCTGTTTATTTCAATAAACCTGAACTAAATTCCGCTGTTGCCTGCTCTTTCTCATTCTGTTATACTAGGTGTGAATTACCTTATATATATTAGGAAGGATTAAAATATGTGGATTGCAGATCAATGGAAAGATTATGAAATCATAGATACCTCAAAAGGAGAAAAATTAGAGAGATGGGGAAACTACCTTTTAGTACGTCCTGATCCTCAGGTTATCTGGGACACCCCAAAAATACACAAAGGTTGGAAACACATGAACGGTCACTATCACAGAAGCAAAAAAGGCGGTGGAGAATGGGAATTCTTTAATTTACCTGAACAGTGGACCATTCAATATAAAAGCCTGACTTTTAACTTAAAACCTTTCAGTTTTAAACACACAGGACTTTTCCCTGAACAGGCAGCCAACTGGGACTGGTTTTCTGAAAAAATTAAAAACGCAGGTCGCCCTATTAAAGTTTTAAATCTCTTTGCCTACACAGGAGGTGCAACTTTAGCCGCTGCTGCTGCCGGCGCTGCCGTTACTCACGTAGACGCTTCGAAAGGAATGGTAGCATGGGCAAAGGAAAATGCAGTATCTTCCGGATTAAAAGATGCGCCTATTCGCTGGCTGGTGGATGACTGTGTAAAATTTGTAGAAAGAGAAATTCGCAGAGGTAACAAATATGACGCCATTATTATGGACCCACCTTCTTACGGCAGAGGTCCGAAAGGCGAAATCTGGAAAATCGAGGATGCCATTCATCCCCTGATTAAACTATGTACACAGATACTCTCTGATGAACCGCTGTTTTTCCTTGTAAATTCTTATACAACAGGACTTGCTCCTGCTGTACTTACCTATATGCTTGCAACAGAATTAAAGAAATTCAACGGTACCGTAGACTCACAGGAAATCGGTCTTCCTGTTACCCAGACAAATCTGGTACTTCCCTGCGGTGCTTCCGGACGCTGGGAGAGCACAAAATAATGAAAAAGAAAATTTTAATTATTACCACCGGCGGCACACTTGCCTGTGTGCAAAATGAAAGAGGACTGGTTCCCGGGCTCTCCAGCAATGATATCTTATCTTATATTTCAGATATCACCAATTTATATGATGTAGATTTTTACGAACTTTTCCAGTTGGACAGTGCGAATATACAACCCTCCAACTGGCAGACTATGGCAGAAACCATTTATGAAAAATATACCTCTTATGATGGAATTGTTATTTTTCATGGTACAGATACTATGGCCTACACAGCTTCTGCCCTGTCTTTTATGCTTTTAAATATTCCAATCCCAGTGGTGATTACCGGCAGCCAGCTTTCTATTTTAAATCCTCTGGCAGATGCCGTAGAAAACTGTCGCTGTGCCATCCACATGGCAGGAAGTGGAATGCCTGGCATTTTTCTCGCCTTTAATCGCAAAGTCATTCTGGGAACAAGAGCTTCCAAGGTACGTACTACCAGTTTTCATGCTTTTGAAAGTATTAACTATCCTTATGTGGGCGAAATCAATTCCCGTGGATTGGACATTCAGCGTTCTTACATTCCCGGACCTACCGGAAGCTGTGTGCTGGAACGTCGTTTAGAGGAAAAAGTTTTCCTTATTAAATTGGTTCCCGGATTTGACGGAAAAATTTTTCAATTTCTTTATGAACAGGGCTATCGCGGACTGATTATTGAAGCTTTTGGAATGGGTGGAATTCCTTCCCTGTCTTCTGAAGTTATGAATGATTTAAGAGATGTTATCCAAAAAGGAATGATTGTGGTTGTGAAAAGCCAGTGTCCTTATGAAGGAAGCAATCTTTCCCTCTATGAAACAGGAAAAGCTGCTCTGGAAGTGGGTGTCTTTGAAGCTTATGACATGAGCACAGAGGCAGTTGTTACAAAAGTTATGTGGATTTTAGGAAAACACTGGGAAAGAAAAAAAATTGAAGAAATGTTCTACAAAAATCTTGCAGGTGAAATCAATCTGACAAGCACAAAGGAGTAAAAAATTGATTGTTAAAAATATTATGATGTACTTAGTCGCTGTCAACATACTGGCATTTATCTGCTTTGGTGTTGACAAACAAAAAGCGAAAACGCATCAATGGAGAATATCAGAAAACACACTTTTAGGTATTGCAGTATGCGGCGGTTCTCTGGGAGCTATCTGTGGTATGCGCGTGTTCCGTCATAAAACGAAACATCCAAAATTTACCATAGGGCTTCCTGTTATACTGCTTTTGCAGGCAATTGCCGCCGTTGTAGCTTACACTGTTTTTTAATTTAGGGGAGGGTTATTTATGTATGGTTCTACATTAGGAAATATATTCCGTGTAAGTACTTGGGGAGAGTCCCACGGAAAAGGAATTGGTGTTGTCATTGACGGGTGTCCTGCCGGTCTTCCTCTTAGTGAAGAAGATATTCAGGAATATCTTAATCGCAGAAAGCCGGGACAATCCCGTTATACAACTAAACGCCAGGAAGATGATGCTGTAGAAATTTTGTCCGGTGTATTTGAAGGAAAAACTACCGGTACACCGATTTCTTTGATGGTTCACAACAAAGACCAGCGTTCCAAAGATTACAGTGAAATCGCACAGTATTACCGTCCCGGTCATGCAGACTTAAATTATGATATCAAATATGGTTTTCGTGATTATCGCGGAGGTGGTCGTTCCTCAGGCAGAGAAACCATTGGCAGAGTTGCTGCCGGTGCTGTGGCTTCAAAGCTTTTAAAAGAACTGGGGATTTCTATCTGTGCCTATACCAGCGCCATAGGCCCTGTGACAATTAATCCGGATAACTTTAACAAAGAAGAAATTCAGAAAAATCCTCTTTACATGCCGGATGCCCAAGCAGCCGAAAAAGCACAGAATTACCTTGAGCAATGTATGAAGGAATGTAACTCTTCAGGAGGTATGGTAGAGTGTATCATAAGCGGTGTTCCTGCCGGAATTGGTGAACCTGCTTTTGAAAAGCTGGATGCTGCTCTTGCAAAAGCAATCTTCTCGATTGGAGCTGTAAAAGGTTTTGAAATCGGAGATGGTATGAATGTTGCAGACTCTACAGGTTTACAGAATAATGACGGCTACTATGTAGATGAAAAGGGCTGCCGCCAAAAATACAGCAACCATTCCGGTGGTATTACAGGGGGAATGAGCGATGGCTGCGACATTGTATTTCGCGCTGCCTTTAAACCAACTCCTTCTATTGCAGCCCCACAAAAGACTGTAAATCGTCAGGGAGAAAATATTGAAATTGAAATTCACGGAAGACACGATCCGATTATTGTTCCAAGAGCCGTTGTGGTAGTAGAATCCATGGCAGCGCTGGTAATCTTAGATTTTATGTTGGCAAGTATGACTACTCGGTTGGACAAAATCAAAGAATTCTTTCAGAAATAATATTTAAGGCCTTCGCATTTTGTACTATATAATTTGCGAAGGTTTTCTTTAGAAATTCTTATATTTTTTTACACATCACTTTTTATATTTATATTTTAATATCTGTTACAGACAGAGGAACAGGAGAAAACATCATGGAAATGAACCATATTTTAATTGTAGAAGATGACAAGGATATTCGTGAAGGCGTTGCTATCTACCTGAAAAGTCAGAGCTATGAGGTTTTCATGGCTGCTGACGGAATAGAAGGGCTGGAGGTTTTGGAAAAGGAGGAAATTCATCTTGCCATTGTAGATATTATGATGCCTCGCATGGACGGTATTACCATGACCATCAAATTAAGAGAAAAACACGATTTCCCTGTAATTATGCTCTCTGCAAAATCTGAAGAAGTCGACAAAATCATGGGGCTGAATATCGGTGCAGATGATTACGTTACAAAACCGTTTACTCCTATGGAGCTTATGGCAAGGGTAAATTCTCAGATGCGCAGATACCGCAAGTTTATGGAAAAACTCCAGGCAAAGGAAAGTGAACATACAGACGCCATTTATACTATCGGCGGTTTGGAAGTCAATGAAAATACTTTTGAAGTACGGGTAGATGATACACCTGTAAAAATGACTCCTATGGAATTTAAAATTCTTCTGTTACTTATTAAAAATCCCGGAAGAGTATTCTCGGCTGACGAAATTTATGAACGTGTATGGAATGAACGGGCAATCAATACAGAAACCGTCATGGTTCACGTAAGAAATATTCGTGAGAAAATCGAGATTAATCCGAAGGAACCAAAATATTTAAAGGTGGTGTGGGGAGTTGGATATAAAATCGAAAAACTATCATAAAATAACTCTTATTATTATCGCTCTTGTAATACTCTTGCCTTCTCTGGCAATGATGGTTATAAGACCGCATTACATCAAGCAGCAAAGAGGTGCTGACGGATACAATTTTCCGTTTTCAGCATCTAACCTGCCGGATCTTCTGGTAGAAAGCAGCTATGTGCTTCACGCAGAGGAAATACAGGGTGAAAATCAGACAACAATGATGCCCTTTGACATCTTTTTCCCTTATGAAGACCATGGGGATGGGAATGTTGATGAAGATGATTATTCTTATGACGAGCCTTGGCAATGGGCTGCTGACGTAACAAATGATATGTACGACGACTGGTCTTCTCGTTTTACATTCCTTCGTCCTTATATTGAATACGAAGTTATAGATGGGCAAAGCAAAGAAATCATAGACAGCAACCGTGGTTCAGATAAAACAGAAAATTCTTTATCTGCCCTTTTATCTGATTACCAAAAAAATGGCGTCTTAGATGCAGATGATGACTATGCTTTTCTTGGTGCAATCGGCTATGGAGAAAACGGAAATATTAACTTTACCAGTTTCATTTCCCATGAACAGACAAACACCTCACAAGTTTTAAATAAAAGCGCAAAGTCCAACCCGGCTTCTAATTATGATGAAGATTATGGTTATAATAAAGAATTTCAAAAACCACAGAACCGGATTTACTATTTTGCCATGACAACAGAAAATTTAAAAGCGTTAAAAAGCGCAAATTCTAGTTTTATCCATCAAGTTAACTATTATACGGGAAATCACGAGGGTGATTTAGTTACTGTTCTGGCAACCCTGATGGGAATTGTAGCAATCGTTGCTTTGCTTCTTCCGTCTTTTAAATTTTTCACATGGAAAAAAGAGAAAATCTTTGCAGTTCCTTTTGAAATTGTATTTGCCGTGTCCTGTACGGTGATTGTTCTGGCGCTGGCTGTGGCATATAACTCCGATAATCTCAGTCAGCAAGCAATCTACAATGTATTGACCAGTATTGGTTCTCCTGAGCTTCTTGCCAATACTTTGCAATATTTATGGGGATTATTTGGTTGGATTGGCGTGTTTACTGTCTGCTACTGGACTGCCGGATGTGCCCGAAGAATTTTCGTTCTCGGACCGAAAACATATATAAAAGAAAGCGTTCTCGTTTATCGTATATATCCATGGCTTAGAAAACAGATAGAAAAAGTAATTCAGACTTTGCTTCATGTAGACCTTCGTGGAAATACAAACAAAATCCTGTTTAAAGTTATTTTAATCAACTTTATTGTTTTAGGTTTTATCAGTCTGTTCTGGGTTTGGGGAATTGGTGTATTAGTTGTTTACTCCGCTGTGTTATTCTTCCTACTGAGAAAATATTTGAGAAGAATTCAGGACCAGTATCAGTTGCTCTTGGAAGCCACCAACGAACTGGCAAAAGGAAACTTAAACGGCACAATTCCTGAAGACTTAGGTATCTTTGAACCCTTCCGTGATGAAATCGGCAAAATCCAGACCGGATTTAAAAAAGCCGTAGAAGAAGAGGTAAAGAGTACAAAAATGAAAACAGATTTAATTACCAATGTTTCTCATGATTTGAAAACTCCGCTTACTGCAATCATCACTTATGTTGACCTTTTGAAAAAAGAAGATTTATCAGAAGAAGACAGACGCAAATATACGGAAATACTGGATACCAAGGCAAACCGTTTAAAAGTTCTAATCGAGGATTTGTTTGAAGTCAGCAAGGCAACAAGCAAGACTGTCACCTTAAACATTATGGATGTGGATATTGTCAGCCTTATGCGTCAGGTGAAACTGGAGCTTCAAGATAAAATTGACGCAACAGACTTACTTTTCCGCTGGCAGCTTCCGGAAGAAAAGGTTATCCTGCCTCTGGATAGCCAAAGAACCTATCGTGTATTTGAAAACCTGATTGTAAACATTACAAAATACGCAATGCCTCGCACCAGAGTATATATTACTATGGAAAATACAGAAAATCATGTAAAAATCATTATGAAAAACATCTCTGCCACAGAGCTGAATTTCAATCCAAATGAGATTACAGAACGATTTGTACGAGGAGATGCGTCCAGAAATACAGAAGGAAGCGGACTTGGTCTTGCCATTGCAAAAAGCTTTACAGAATTGCAGGGCGGACGGCTGGATATTTCCACAGACGCTGACTTGTTCACTGCTGAGATAACTTTTCTAAAACAATAGAAAGAGTTCTATTTGTAGAATTCTTTGCCTGCGGCGGATTGCTTCTATAATTATAACAATGCTCCGCCGCAGTGCAACCCTAAAAATCTTTAATTTAATCATTACTAGCAGTTGAAAAATCTTTCCTTCCGGCTTATAATAAAGAAAAAAGAACAACCGCCCACAAGGGGTTGACCTTTTAATCTATGGATTACCACCCAAGAGACTCGGCCAAAGTTCAACGGGTGGTTTTTCTATGCTTAAAACACTACTTACAAAACGTAAAAACGAATGTCAGTAATGCTAAAATAAACATTCCGAAAGCCATAAGGTCTTTAAAATCAAAATGTTTCATCAGCACCACCCCCATTCTATGTATCATAAAATGAAGGTCAGCCACCCTGCAACACGATTGTTCTTATACGATATTCTATCATTCTTTACATGAGTTTACAATTGGTTCTACAATATTTCTATCTGGCACATTTTCATTGCCTCTAAAGCATTTCTGTGACTTTCCGGCGATACCCCCGCACAGCAATTTGCATCTACAAAAATCTCAGCCTCAGGAAGTGAAGATTTCAATATCATAGCATTGGAAATCACACAAATGTCTGTGCACAGTCCAACCAGCTCAATTCTTTCATACTGCCCTCTGGCGGCAATATGTGCCAGCTGTGTGCTTCCAAAAGAAGGTTTTTCCAAAATCATACAATCCTGTGTCAATTCCCGAAGCTGCGGAATAATCTCCCACCCCTTGCTTCCTTTTATGCAGTGAGCAATCGGAAGCTTCTTTCCTTCCTGAGTTTCCGAATAATTTTCCTGATGCGTATCCATGGTAAAAATAATATCTTTTCCACATTCCTTAGCAGATTTTACCTTAGAAACCACATTTTCCACAATATTTTGAGCTTCCTTTGTGCCTAAAGCTCCATCTACAAAATCTGTCTGCATATCCACAACTACTAATAATTCTCTCATTGCAAAGCCTCCTTAATATTTCTTCAAAATATGCTCTTCATCTGCTCCATAAAATAATTCGCTGATTTCTTCGGAATAAAACAATTCTAAATTATTCTCGAAATCATTTGCCAGCGGATATTCTGAAATTTTATCTGCCTTAGCCCAGAAAACCTCGCCTTCCTCAGAGGACTGCAACGTTCCTGAAAAACAATTTGTTTTATAAAAGAATACCATGCAGCGCACACCCTCTTTAAACCATTCTTTTACTCCGCAGAGCTTTACATTCTTAATATCAAGGCCTGTCTCCTCTTTTATCTCCCGAATAACGGAAGGAACTAAGGCTTCTCCCTTTTCTACATGTCCACCGGGGAACGCAACTCCCGCCCAATTTTTCTTTCTTCTGTTCTGTAACAATACATTTCCATGATTGTCATAAATCATGCAGATATTCATAAGCTCTGTCATTTCATTGACGTACATTTCTTATCTTCCTCTCTTTGCGTTGGGATAAATCCTATCCATTCTCTCATCATCAAAACGCTCGTCCAAAATCTTTTCCAGATTATTTTTCGGAACAGGATTTTCTATTCTGTCATTATAGCGATAAAGGGCAAGAGCTGAAATCAACATATTGATTATCATAAATACAATCGCTGCCCACATAATAATTTTACCGCCTTTTTTCGGAAGCTTTTCAATCCATCCTGAGAAAACAGGATACAAAATTTTCAGCCATACCACTGCTGCAATTCCCCAGAAGAAACAAAATAACAAGTTAATACGTCCGCCCAAATTGAAAGGAATTTTACTGTAATCCCAGAATACTGTTCCAAACACCAGCTCCGTAAACACACTGCAAATATATTCATAAGCGCCGCCTAAAACTGTTCCGTACAGGAAAATATAACGGTCGCTTTTATCTTTATACTTATACAAAAATGCAGTGAGACAAGCACAGCCAAGCCCCCATACAATACTGAAAGGTCCGTATACCACACTGCTTCGGCTCATCCATCTTCCGGCTGTAATGCGACAAAAAATCGTCTCTGTAATATCTCCCAGAAATGCTCCGATAAAAAACAGTCCTACAATTTTATAAAAACAACAGCCCTCTGCAAAGACCTTCGACTCTTTCTTATGTTCCTCAGTCTCAATAATGCGTTCCTTCTCAATATTCGGATATGCCTTTTCCATTCTGTGCTGCACTTTCTTCGTCAGTACATTCCCAAAATTCTCTGTAACGCCCTGCACATAGTCCACAAATTTATGCGTTTTAATCGTATGCTTAATCTGAAGCACTGTTGTTACACAGCAAACAGTATCGACCAGCAAAATAACTCCGAAAACAATCTCTAAAATCAATAATATCTGTCCGGGAATAAAGCTCATCAATTTTACCAGCAGGGGATTGATAAAACGCATACATATTACAGCGCTGACGCCAAAAAATATTAAGTGAATAAAATTCAAATATCCTTGAAACTGAAAACGTCTCTTGCTGTAATCCCACCATTTCCTGTTAAAAGCTTTTTCTAAAACAGCACCGGTCACTACAATAATGATAAACGCAATGACGCAGCCTCCCAAAAACAGGAAGAAAATCTTATTTGTCAGCTCCGGCAAAAAAATACAATAAGCAACTCCCATAATTCCGTAAATCGGACAAAGCGGAATATTTAGAAATCCCGTATTTACAAACCTTCTTCTGCGAAGGGCATTGGCAATGACTCCTGCACACCACCCGATAAAGGAATAGATATAAAAAATCCAAAATAATTCACTCCACGTATAAACCATAAGCTCTCCTCTTTTGTGTTTATTTTATGGAACATACTATACCGAAATTATGGTTTAAATGCAAGTTTTCTGTCACAATTCACATAAACAACATACCATGGCTTCATATCTCTCTGTTTTCTGTTCAATATCTTTCTCTGTGACACCATAATATCTATAAATACTGTTTGCTATTTTTTGAAGTCTCCTCATGTATCTGCCTACTCCGCTGTACCGAATAGTTAAATCTTTATTTACCTTTTCTATGTTTATCTGTACGGAAGCATTTTCTGCACACTTGATTTTATATACGTGGAAATCCATTGGAAAATCCTTCTCTGAAATCTCATTCACCCCTTCTGCCCATTCTTCATATTTCGCATGAAACTCTCTCCACTGGTCTTTATCCGCCTCTTTGGGATATTCTGGTTTAGGCAATTCTTTTAAAAGCTCCGGTCTATATTCTTCAATTAAAGACTGTTTTAAATACTTTTTATGTTCTAAATAAAAATCATCGTGTTCTATTTCTTTTGCATTATATTTTTTCATTATAAATCTAATAACCTGCTTTATCGTATGAGGTTGCGCTTGAATACGCTCTTCTAACCGCATCCTCCGTATTTTATAAACAAGATATTTCACACTCCTTATAAAACTTTTCCTTTCTTTTGAACCTGCCACAAAAATACTTATAGGTCCATCGTCTCCTCCTATGATTGTTACACTTTTTCTTTTACTTTCCATAAAACACCCCCCTGTTTTAATCTATCTTCATTGCTTCTATTTTAGCAGACAAAATCTTAATCTACAATTACAAGAAATAACGAACACTGTTTTCGTTTGTCGCATATTCAAACATACTACAAGCTTATTATAAACAACGGATTACAAGATGGTATTGTTGCCATATATCTTAATTATTTATTAAAAAGGAGAGCATTTAGCAATCCTTTCAAAGGATTTTCTAATGCTCTCCTGCTAATGGAATATTTAATTCATCGATACCTCAATTTTCTTCATGTCTTGAATTCCTTTTAAAATCTTTGCAGCATAATCAGCATCTCCTGCCCAGCCTGTTCCATTAGGATTATTAGGAATACTCAGCCATTCTACATAAGGCGCTTTTCCTCTAAGCCATGCTCCCCATCTGGGATCAACACATTCATTTTTCAACGGCTCTGTGTTTGCATAACATTTCAAATGCTGTACATGTGCTCGAATACCCATTCTTACATTTTCAAAAGAATTACCACTGACACCATTTCCAGTAGCCCCTAATCCCGCAAAATTAAACTGCTCGATTTTTACACTTCCGCCAAATTGCAGAAATCCTGTTTCAATCATAGATTGTATAAATGCCACTTCCGCCTTAATTCCTTCGGTTTCACATTCTTCATAATAAATTTGGCAGAATTCTTCAATTGTGGCTGCTCCACCTGCCTTTAACGCTTCAGCAGGATAAGGTTTTCCGCTCTTTTTATAATAGTTCACCATCTGTTCTACTGTAACAGAGCTGTCTCCTGCTATTTCGTAATACACCTTAATGGCATCATTTACCGGCGGCTTTGAAGACGGCTGATTATTCAATTCACCTGAATTCTCAAAATAATACCATACGTTATCGATAAGCTGCCAACCCGTTACCATGGCTCCGCTTCCGTCGAAATAATATTTTTGATTTCCAATAGTCTGCCAGCCGGTCTGCATCACTCCGTTTTTATCCATATAATACCATGTTTCGCCTATCTTCTGCCAACCGATTTGCTTCAAGCCCTCACTTGTATGATAATACCATTTACCATCTGTAAAATGCCACCCCGTATATAATGCTCCTGTGTTTGCATCAAGATACCATTTTTGTCCTCCTATCGTCTGCTCACCCTTTAACAGGTAACCGGAAGTATTAAAATAGTACCACACATTATCGATAAACTGCCAGCCTGTTTGCATCTCCCCACTGGCATTAAAATAAAACTTTTCATTTCCAATGGCCTGAAATCCTGTGAGCATTGCTCCGCTTCCGTTCATATAATACCAATGATTTCCTAAAAGCTTCCAACCCGTCTGCATCGCTCCGCTTCCGTCCATATAGTACCACGTTCCGCCAACTTGCTGCCAGCCCGTTGTCATGGCTCCGCTTTCGTCCATATAGTACCACGTTCCACCTATAAGCTGCCAACCCGTTGTCATCACTCCGTCAGCGTTCATATAATACCATGTTCCACCGATAAACTGCCAACCTGTTTGCTTCAATCCCTCACTTGTATGATAATACCATTTGCCAGCCGTATAATGCCAGCCGGTATATAATGCTCCTGTATTTTCATCAAGATACCATTTTGTTCCTGCAATGGTCTGCTCACCCTTTAACAAATAACCTGAGCCGTTAAAATAGTACCATACATTCTCAACAAGCTTCCAGCCGGTTGCCATAGCTCCACTTTCATTTAAGTAGTATGTCTGATTTCCAATAGTCTGCCAGCCGGTCTGCATCGCTCCGCTTCCGTTCATATAGTACCATGTTCCGCCTATAAGCTGCCAACCCGTCTTCATGGCTCCGCTGCTGTTCATATAATACCATGTTCCGCCGATTTGCTGCCAACCTGTCGTCATGGCTCCGCTGCTGTTCATATAGTACCATATTCCGCCAATCTGCTGCCAGCCGGTCGTCATGTTGCTGTTTGTATCAAAATAATACCATACGCCGTCTATGGATTTCCATGTGCTTGTTGCATATTTTCCGTTTCCTTCCTTCCATTTCCAATGCTCACCTGTAAACTCCCACTTACCTTTATCTTTTGTAAGGCCATAGTACTTGATAATTCCTGCGGCGTCTGCTTCACCTAATTTTTTAAGATTTTCCTCTGTTTGAAACCATTTTGCATCTGATACATTTGAAACAAACGCATGCTCAATAATCAATCCCGGAAAACCGTTTCGCTTTGAATGTCTGATTACTGCATAGCTGTCATCGCCTTTGTCTCCACGATTTTTAAGTCCTAATTTTGCAAGCTCACCTACAATATCCTTCGCAAGCTCCTGTGCATTTTCCTCTCCTTGCGGATAATATACTTCTGCTCCCTGCGCTGCACCGGAAACCGAAGAATTGATATGAAAGCTGATAAATACGTCAGCATCCTTTGTTTTTGCCCACTCTACACGTTTCAGAATATCATCGATGCTGTTCGTATCAGGATATGGACAATTTCCGTCTGTTCTTGTCATATACACAGATACACCTGAATACTGCTCCAATACTTCCTTACAATACTCTGCAATTTTTAAGGTTACAACTTCCTCTCTGACACCATTGGCAGTTGCTCCTGAATGTTTGCTGGCATCATGTCCGGGATCAAGCACAATAACTAAATTTGAATTGCTTCTTTCCTTTTTATTCTTATCAAACGGTACTGCCTGCTCAGAAAGTGCATCTGCAACATTTTTCTCAACCGTTGCTGCATTCGCTGTTTCAATTGTAACAACTGCCTCTTCCCCGGATTGACTTTCCATTTCTATGTAATCACTTTTAACACTATCATTGACCTTCTCACCCACTCCAAAGTAAGCGTTGATTTCAAGGTCTTCTACTGTAAAAGTTTTTGTACCCAAGTCTGTTGTAACACTCAGCTCTGCTACATGATAAGCTCCTTGTTCAAAGCTATTCTCGTATAAGAAGAGGTTGTCCACTCTCTTTTGGGAATTTAAAACAGTTCGTGAGCCATCTTCATTCTCCACTACTAAATCTATACTCCGAATATCCGATGTGCTTTCTCCCCATGAAAGAACAACACTTTGCATAGCTCCCACGTCTAATTCTGCTTCATCGATATAAATATAATTCAGTTCATTTTCAATCGTTTTTGTTTCTTCTTGAACCTGAGATTTTGCTTCACTTGATGCACTTACTGTACTTCCTGTTGCCGGCAGTGCAAGCATCGCTCCTGCAAGCATCGTAACAGCCCACTTGGCTAACTTCTTTTTCATTTGTTCTCTCCTATTTTATTCAAATCTTCTTAAATATTCTGCATATTCTGCATGACCGGTAATTAATGTCTGTCCTTCTTCTGTAATTTTGATTTCTTCGGATTTATATGCGTCCAGATATGTGTTTACAATACAGCCCACAATTTCTCTTTCTCCGGCAGTTCCAAAGCCTCTCAGCCAATCCCCGAACACAGTATCTGTATCCAGTTCAAGCTTGTCTCCGCTTACTTGAAAAGACAAAATCTCGCTGTCTGTGGGAACAATTTCATTCTCTTTTAACAATTCCCATAGAACTGTTTCATTTAATGTCTGACACTCTTTTGCTTCCGTTATGTACACTCCGTTATCGGGGTTAAGCTTATAAATATTTACAACCTCTGTTTTTATATCTTCTTTTTTCTCACATCCTGCCAAAGCCAACAGTATGCTGCAAGACAATAGTAAAACAGCTTTCTTTTTCATTTAGTTCCTCCCCTGTACAGCAAATTCCAAAGCTTAATTTCGAAATTCATTATAACATCAAGCTTTTGTTCCTTCAATCACGAATTTTATTGTATACTTAATTGTATGATGCTGTAATATATGCTAAAATACAGAAACATTTATCTATCTTTTTAACAATTATTTCGCTCATCAAGCAAGGAGGTTATTATGATTACTTACAGAAAAGCGCTTCCGAAGGATTTCCCTCATATTCTCGATTTTCTTAATATGGTATTTAGTATGTCACATTGCCCTCATGATTTCCGTCAACTTCTTCCCAAAATCTATAAAAAAGGACAGGAGCAAAAATCTATTCACTATCTTGCTTTAGAAAATGAAGAAATTAAAGCCTGTGTATGCGTTGTTCCTGTTACCTTATATTGCGGTAATAAAACCATCACCTGCGCTACCGTAGGCAGTGTTTCCGTTCATCCTTATTCCAGAGGAAAAGGCTACATGCGTAAGCTGATGCACATGGCAATTCAGGACATGAAAAAGAATAATATTTCTATGAGCACGCTTTCCGGTCTCAGAAACCGCTATCAATACTATGGATATGAAAAAGGCGGCATTACTTTCCAATATTGCTTTACCTCAGATAATTTTCGCCACTGCCGTGAAAGATTTCCCAAACGGGACATTAACCTCTGCCAAATTCAGGATGAGAAAACTCCTTTACTGGCTAAAATTCAGGCAATACAGGAAAATCAATTATTATTTGTTAAAAGAAATCCCGAAGATTTCCTTTCTATTATGAAAAGCTGGAATACTAAACTTTATTCTATCTTGGAAAATCAGATGTGTAAGGGATATGCTGCCCTTCAGGGAAACCATATCTTAGAAATGTATTTAACCGATGAAAATTTGTTGTTTACCTCGCTGGAAAAATGCTTGACAGAAAGTAATTCAAAGGAGCTGTTCCTAAGAGTTTCCCCCTGCGACTCCCACCTATTTAAAGGGTGCACCCAACTTTTTGAGTCATTTTCCATATCTTTGGATGATAATTATATGATTTTTGATTATCCTAAGGTTTTAGAATTTTTCTTAAATGTAAAAGCTTCTTACATCCCTTTAAGCTCCGGAAGTTGGAATTTTACGATAAAAGAGCATGGAAGCTTCAAAATTCAGGTAGATAGCGGAATTCCTTCCGTTACACAAATAGAAAATCCAGAAGAACACTCTGCTTTGGAATTTTCTTCTTTTGATAGTATTTTAGCTTTATTCTCTCCTAATCACAGCTTAATTTTAGATGAAACACAGTTACCGAAAAATTGTAACTGGTTTCCGTTGCCGTTGGGGCTGTCACCACTTGATAAATGTTGATAAATTTATTGGAAAATATAGGGACTTACTGATTTTAAATGCCTGAAATCAGTAAGTCTCCATATTTTGCAGATAAATTTCTAGCATTTTTTTACACAATGCAACATCTTCTAGCATTACTCTCATTTATATGACAAACACTCTTTTTAATTTCATTCTGTCTGCATCATAACCACGTGCGGGTTCAAGTCCCGCTGCCACTTTTAACACTGTTACCAAATATTTGTATTTATTTCCTATGTTCCTATTTATTAACAAAATGTGATATGCGAAATATAACAGTTACATTACTAAAGATATCTTATGTTTTTACTTACCAAACGAAGTTTTTTAATCTCATTTAAGACTTTCTCGTTTAAATACATTTTATGTTCTTATTTATCGTAAAAGCATTACCGCCAGGGACTTATCCTACAATTATTTAAATACATCTCATGTTCTTATTCATCTACTTGCTGTATCTCCGATTTCGTTTATCACAAGAGTTTAAATACATACGATGTAGATTTAGATTAAAAAAAAGCATAGGGAAGATTTTAAATCCTGTTGAAACTTTTTGATTGTGAACAATATTTTATATCAGTAGTAAAAGAATTAGTAATATATTTTAATGTAAAAAGAAAGAGCTACAATGTAAATGATTAGTAGGAGGCATTATAAAATGGGAAATTTATTTGGAAGAAAAGGAATTTTAAATAATGTTGGAGACATATTACAGGCACGAATTACTCATGATAATAAAAAAATTTTAACAATATCTCGAGATAATGGTAATTATAAATATAGTAGAACGGAATATGCCAATGGTACAATTGTAAAAACCACGGTAATGAAAAAGAGAAAATGAGATTTTAAAATATTAAGGATATATATTTTGTAGAAATGATTTTAGGAGTAGAAATTAATATGGGGTTGCTATTATAATTTACCAGGCGATATAAACAAAAAAATAGAAAAAATCCCATAAAATCAAGAAAAAAAAGAAGAAAAAGATTGAAAATCTAAAACAAGGAAACGGTTGGTAAAATAGTCTAGAAAAGTTGAAAAATAAGTCTGTATGAGATACTATATAAATGAAAAGTGCGTAAAAACCTTGGATGAATAAGAACATGAGATGTATTTAAACTTTGCAATTTGTGTACTTACCTGCAACGCTGTTAGATGAATAAGAACATGAGATGTTTATATTTATCATAAATACTAATTCTTTTACCACATTTAAATACGTCTAACGTTATCATTACTAAAGCTCTTTAACATATATCAGGCAATCCTTAGATTGCCCGATATATAAATTATTCCACCTTATTCGAATTCGGGTGCGGATGGGATAATCTAGGCACTTTTGGTACACATTTGTGTTGTTTCATGCTCATATTCTATGAATTATATCTGATGTTTTTCTTGTGCCAAATTATTAGAGTCAAGATAGAGCCATACAAAGACTATTTTCCCCTCATTTTTCTAACAGATTAATAAGGGTGACTTCCAATACGACCAACTAGTACTTTTTCTCCGTTTCCTACATCTTTATCGCACCAATAAAAATAAATCCTCAAATCCGAACCTTTATGTATAAGCTTTAAATGTGGTGAGCATACTATTTCTTTATATTTTGCAACGTTTTCCCCTTTTATATTTTCCAAATAAGAAAATGTAAACTTCAAAGATTGCACATGATTTGGATCCGGAGAACAGGCTAAAAGTTTACTAGTCAATATATCCATAGCTATTTTTAAATTATTATGATATTGTTTATATAAATCAATAGCTTCATCATTCAAAACTGAAAGATTGTTTACAATCTCTTCTGTATGCTCCGAAAAATCTACAATATTCTTCATTTCACTGAGTATATTATCCGCAAACAAGGAATTCGCAAAACACGATTTCATAAAACTCTCAAATTCAATCGGATTAGAAATACCTTTTAAAATGTCCCTTCTAGCCTTAATATACATTTTCAAATCAGAAACTAAGTCATCATAAGTTCCCAAAGAAATAGTAATGGGATTTGCATTTTCATCCATAATTTGAGTATTTTTACTTAACAATTCTTGCAACTGCCTTCTATCATCATCACTGCCCTCACCTTTTGAAGAAAACAACCAATCAACAAGCATTACTCCCTCTTCTACTTCCATGTACCAAATATCGTCTATCCAGTGAAACGATTCCTGCATATTTTTACAATATGCATCTATTTCAGCAAGATTATCTATTTCTTCTGCTCGAACCAGCATATTGGGCTTATCTGTTGTAAATTGAAAACTTTGAATTTCAAGTTCATTACTAATTTGCATTTTGTTTCCTCATTGTAAATAGTTCTCGTAAATCTTGTGACTTTTGATCAAAGAAACCGGTCGGCCATTCACTTAATTCCCCTGTTACCGAAACTTCTATTTCTTTAATTTTTATTTCATTCGCTTCAGGCAAAAGAAAATTCACACACATCTGGTTTGTCTTTTTCATATGTGCCGCTTGAATTCGTGCGCCATCAATAATATGTTCACTATGAGTTTCCACAATCACTTGTACACCTGCATTTGTTAGTAACATTAAAAATTTACCCATCTGACTCTGAGAATATGGATGCAAATGCGCTTCTGGATTTTCTACCACTAATACAGCTCCTTCTAAACATGAACACCATAAACCTGCCGTTACAATAGACAAAATATAGCTAATTCCAAATCCTGTCATTGTCGGTAATATTTCTTGGTTAACCATTGAATTTAAATATTTAATATCTGTTGTCGCTTTTACTAGATCAGTCGATAAAGAGAATGATACATCCCCTAAAATTGCATTCATCCATTCTTCTACATGAATAGAAAATTTTGAAGCATGTCCATTCAATGCAAGCGACTCATGTATTTTTCTTCCTGTCATATCTGCTCTATCCATCAGATACGCAGCATTAGATCCATCACTAACAATTTTATCGTCTATACCTGCCGCATAAGAAATTCTAGGTCCCATTCTTTCTGCATTTAAATAAAACAACTCATTCATAATACTTATCGACTCCTTTTCAGCAATTAATTTTAAAGGAGATAACATATCAATTTTATAATTTATTACTGACCACTTCTGCCCATCATATATAGATAATTTAAAATCTGCATTCTCCAATTCAACTGGATTTTGAGCCACTAATGATTTCGGACCACCTGCCTGAATTTTCAACACATTTGATACATTAATCACATCCATTTTCTTATCCGAACTCGTCAAACTACCGAAAAACAACAATAAAGCTTGAATAATAGATGATTTCCCTGCTGCATTAGCTCCTGCTAATATAGTCATCTCAGAAAATTTTATTTCCTTCTTAGCAAAACACTTATAATTTATCATTTCCATTTTAGAAACCATAACATTCCTCCATAATCCCTCTTATAACCTTAATTGCATATGATATATATTTTCTAGAACCAGTCGAAGATGTTATCGAATTATAAAATTCCCTATCATTTTGTAAAACCCAAACATATTTTTTCCAAATACTTTCTTTATACTTCCTGATTAAATCATCTTCTAAATTATAATGATACAAAACAACCGCCCAACTAGTAAATAATGCTTTGTTGATTCTTTTATTATCCAACTTGCAAAAGGAATATTCTTCTAAAATAATATAACACTGATTCATAATTCTTTTAAATTGCTTTAAAATAGTCTCTAATGCATGCATTTCCGCTTTATTCAAAGTCAAAATACAAGCATCCATCATTTTTATCAATCCATGATAATATTCAAAATCATTGTATTCCCAACTAAAAGATGAAAGAATTGTAATATATCTAAGACATAACTCTTGTGCTCCCATTCGGATATCATTCACTTTTCCATTTGTAGCAAGCAAAAATTCATTACAAGTTGACATATCTATAAGTAATTTTCTTATCGCTGAATTCGCCATTATATTTCTTATTTCCTGAGGATTAAGATGAATCCCACCTGTATTAACCCTTCTAAAAATATCCATTTTAATCATAGGTGAACATCTCTCATCTAAAATGTTCACCATTAACATTGTTTCAAATATTTTTGTTCTATGTCTAATATCTAATTCCGAGAAGGACTTTTGCTCACATACAGATAAATACTGTAAATTTTTAAGTTTAAATTCATCATTAATATATTGATGTATAGTAGATAACCTTTGCAAACCATCAATAACACTCTTTCTTCCAGTGATATCTTCATCAAAATAAAACGCTGGAATAGGAATATTTAACAATAACGACTCTATAAGTGCCGATTTTCGTTTTGTATCCCATACCAAATTTCTTTGATAATCTGGTCTCAAATTCAACAATCCATTTTCAATCCAATGTTCAACCACATAAACAGTTATCATTTTTTGTGAAACTCTAATTTCCCTTTCACTAAAAACGCTGTCATTCGCTAAGTCATCATCATCTTTATTATATTCAATCCCCTCTAACTCTTCTTGATTTTTTTCTATTAATTCAAATAATTTATGTGTTTTTCTATCTATCATATATCAAAATCCCACCAATTCCATTTTACTTTTCATAGTAGCACATTTGGGAATTCTACTTATATACTATAATAAATATTCCCGGAAGTTTAACAGTTGTAAAATAAATAATCCCTCACCAAACCTTATAAAATAAGGAATTCTACTGTTAAATATTTTGTTTTGCTTTATAGTAATGTCTGTTTCTTCTTTACTTTTATAGAATTTGTATTATGATATTATCAAACCATCTCAAAGCCTGTATCTTGGCTAAAATTACATATTACTATACAGTGAAACAAGGTCACAAAATGCTGTAGCGCTTATAAACTGGGGGTTGTAGCGTTTTTTATTTCTCCAACTGTCAAAGATGGGAATATAATATCAAAATAATAATTTGTCAATGTTTTTAGACGGTAATATTATTATTCACGTACTACATAATTTACAATTTTATCGTATAACTTTGCCTGGATATCATCCGTATTTTTTTCATCACATAAAAAATCTTTTAATACATTATATCTAATCATTCTGTTTGTATGTTTATTCAATCCCTCTGACGAAGCTAACTTATATTTTTTTAACATATCATAAATATTTTTCTCATCATCAGATAATTTCCCATCCATATCCATATCATTATCGAAAACTGAATACAGTTTCACAAAATTTTTCAGTTTTTCTATATGTGTTTCTTTGATGCTTTCATTCTCTCTCTGTAAATAGAAAATGACAGAAAAAACTGTATATAACTGTGCTTTTCTTTTTACAAATTTTAAAATAGCATCATCTTCAACAAATTTTCTCAATTCAGTAATTGCATCGCAAATATGCTGCTTATCACTTTCAGCATCTGTATAACCTGTTTGTAAATCTTCGTATGCCTGATTTAAAGGTTTTTGATCTGTTTGATCTATAATTCCCTGCCGATATAACAAAATCAAGGTTCCACAAAATTCCACATCTTTCATTCTTTTTATGTCAGTATTATTAAACAAATGCTTTTCTTCCCAAATTTCATTTTCAGACAAATCTCTCGCTAATGCCGCAAAATCTCCGGAAACACTATTACGTTTTTCTTGATCATTCAAATTGAAATCTGTCAAATTTAATCTTCTAAATACCTGCACAATTTCTTCTTTAGTTGATTCCTGACTTATCTCAATGATCATTAACCTGTAATTCCAAAATGCAGTTTTCACATCTGAATCTAAATCCTTAAAAAATTTATTTCCATATTTTTCTTTGATTCCTTCATCTAATAAATACTGTGATTTTAGTTTATAATCATTATCTATAAAGGAGGAAATCGCCTTTATTCTTTGTTGACCATCTACAATGTGCGTCACTGATTCTCCCGTTTCCGGATCTGTTTCTGCTTTCCAAAAAAACACCTCCGGAATTACTAGTTTAAGTAAAATGGTTTCTATCAATCTTATCTTATCTTTCTCTCCCCATACCGATCTTCTCTGATATGATTCATCTACAATTAAGCTTCCGCTTGAAAACATTGTATTAATTTCTTTTATACTTTTATGATTGTCAGCAAAAGAAAACATTTTAACCCTCCAAATATTTTTTTGTCTTTTCAATTCCTATAATTTGATATTCTTCTAAATCTTCCCATGACCTATAAATTCTATACGTAATTGGATGTACAATCATCAACTCATCTTGTAACAATTTATTAATAGGAGCTACAACTGCAAGCCATTCTGTTCTGATTGGTGGTATTTCCATAAGTACTTTATCGTTGATATATCCTCGGAATATAGAAGCTGTCAATTGCTGATAAAATCTTTTATATTGTATCTTTTCCGTTTGTCTCATTTTATTCCAATAATATTGATACAAGCTTTCTGAGATAATAGCAATATCTATATCTGAAGATTTCTGCGTATCACTTCCATCATGAAATGGTGTCAAAAGTTTATTCGGTGACAGACTAAACCCTGTTTTAGCACTTCCTACAAGCTGTAAACTATGAAAACTAATATGAAAATGCTCGGAAACAATTTCCTTAAATCTATCTAACACATCTATCACTTCATCGCCAGGTACTTCTAAGTAATCAGAAAAATACCAATATTTTGATTTCACAATATATTTAATATAGAAATCACGTGTATCTAATGATAACAAATCCTCTTTTATCATTTCCGCATCTATCATTTGTATTCCCACCTTAATTCATATGTTTTTCAATCCACCCTTGCAACTCCATGGCAATTCCATTTGCCAATAAATAAGGGACTCCATTTCCAACCATTTTAAACTTTGCTGATAAAGATAATGTTGGTAAAACCTCAAACCAAGCCGGTAAAGATTGTATTGCCAACGCTTCTGCTATACTTATCCTTCTTGGTTGGTATGGGTGTAAATGTACTTCATTATTACCATATGCTGCAGTTGGAGAATATCTCCACCTATGCAGTCGTTTAAATGATTTTTTTGAAGTATCTCCTTCGGCTATATTATTAAATTTATCATTTACAATAGTGTTGAAATAATCTCTTGAATTCACATGATTTCCTACATCATTTTGTCTAAACCAATATTCTACTGTCACTTCTGGAATTATGTCTTGCGGCTCATTTCGCACAATTCCAACTTGAAACGGATCAATGGTTGGCCAATTACACATCTCTATCTGATTCATCTCATATATTTTATTAGTCCCAATTGTATATTTAAGATTTCTTCCGAACTTTTTTCGGTTAAATCCCACTAATATTAATCTATCTCTGAACTGCGGCACTCCATATTCCAAAGCATTTTCTATTGAATCAAACAATGAATAGCCCTCTCGATATAGCCTTTTTTTCATCTGTTCATAAAATACTTTATGCTTTTTTGTCTGATATAAGCCTTTTACATTTTCCAACACAAAAAAATCTGGCTGGCGTTTAATAATTAGCCTCACATATTTTTCTGTTAATTTACCATTTTCCCCTGTACTTCCCGCATTTTTACCAGCCGTTGAAAAATCCGGACACGGAGGTCCACCAATAAACCCTATGAACCTATCTTTATTTCTCGAATCATAATCCGGAAATTGTTCATTCCAAACCTTATCATTTAGAAATTCTTCTATGCTTCCTTCATAGTATCCGTAACGTGGGTGGTGTGATCTATTTCTCCTAGCATACTGATATGCTTGTATAAAACTATGGTTACATTCATTAACAAACGCTATATCAAATCCAGCTTCTTCAAATCCTAAATCCATGAAGCCTAGTCCAGAGAAGAAAGAAAAAACCTCAATCGCCATTTCAATCTCCCGAATTAAACTCTACTAACTTCTCCCAATCAATACTTCCATTTTCCCGGCAGAAACTATTTGCAAACTCTCTAACCAATCTATTGGTTGCTCTATTATAACTTTCTTTATAATCAGCAACATACTTTTCTGGCATAGTTCCCATATATCCAATAATCTTTATATAAAATTCCTCGTCTCCGGTTAACTCTGCCCAGAAACGTTTCCCAGCCAGTTCCTGATACATTTTAGGCTTTCCTCTGCCAGATTCTTTCTTTTTTCCATAACAATAGCCAATATATGCTTCATATCTTGCTTTTGCTTGCTGTGCCAATTTAGAAGCAGCTGTAAAATTCTGCTCCTGACGTTTTTTACTGTCTGCATTGAATACGGACGGCCCACTTTTAACAGCTATTGCAGAAATTGTATTAGTCTCATTATTCTGAATCATAATATCAATACCTTCTGCCAATGCTTTGTTCCCGCCACTTGCAGCAATAGCAATCGGTTCAAAAAAACAATTACCGAAAATGGTCTCTTCACTTGAACTTACAAATGCGGTAAGTACTGAATCCACAATTTCATTTGCACTCTGCATAGCTTTTGCACGATATAAATACGGATTTTTTCGTTTCATTACCTTCTGGATATTTAATCCATCTATCTTTTCAATTAACGTTCCATAAAATGTTTCCAATGCAGATGCAATCGCTTGAATCACTGCCTGTTCATCATATAAATTATTTAACGGCATATAAACTTCCTCCCAATTCTATTGCATTTCTAATTTTATTATGTACATTTGTACCTCTAAAGCGTTTTGTTTGAACCACAGCTGTATTATCAGCTACAGAAAGTACTGTTTTCCCAATAGCTTCAGCTAATCCTACCGGAACAGCATTACCTATTTGACGGTATTTTGCCGCTGTTGTCCCAGTAAATACCCAGTTATCAGGAAATTGCTGAATTCTTGCATACTCTTTTACACTTAACGGCCTATTCTGTGTCGGATGGCACATCATTGTTGCCTTCTGAACCGGGGAAGTAACTACTGTTGGTGAAGGTTGGTCATATGATAGTCTTCTATAAAATCCAACTTTTCCTCCCCCTGATTTATATGCCCCTCCCATTGCAATAGGAATAATATCCTCTGGCAAATCTCTCCAGTTTCCACCTTCTGGAACCATTTTCAAGAATTTCAGCCTTTCTTCACTCAATGTTGCACATTCTCCATTCTTAAACTCCAAATCTTCTATTGCGCTTCTAACTGTCTGCCATTGATATTTCTTATCTTGATGCATCTGAAAATGTGTTGGAATTGGCAGAAATATTTCTTCATCATCACGACTCCCAATTAATACAAATCTCTCTCTAAACTGCGGAACGCCATAGTTTACAGCATCAAGTACTCCATATACCGTTTTATATCCTAATTTATCAAATTCAGATAGAATTACGTCAAGCACTGTACCTAACTTTTGTTCAGGGTCACTTTCATCCCTTTCAGATAAAGGTACATGTTTTAACGGTGATGACATAATTCCTTTTACATTTTCCATTACAAAAAATCGAGGTCGTATGTAATCTATCATACGAATAAAATCCATAAATAAACTTCCTCTCGGATCATTTATCCCCAATCTTTTTCCTGCAGTTGAAAAAGGCTGGCATGGCGGTCCCCCACAAATCAAAAATGGTTCTCCTACTGATAATCCTGTCATATCTAGCAGTTGTTGTGGCTGTATTTCTCTAATATCCCCACCCAAAACCTTATGACCATTAGCTTTCATAGTTTTCACGCACGCTACGTCAAAATCTTGTCCAATCACTATATTTAAACCTGCTTTTCCCAGTCCAATATCTAACCCCATTGCTCCAGAAAACAAAGAAATAACATCTCTATTAGCAGCATATCTACTATAATCATTCTGTTTTATATTTTTATGCATTAAACTTTCTCTCCGTTTTTTAATACGAACTTTCTTTCAAAAGAACTGTTTACCGCATCTGCTATATCTTCTAGTTCAGCTATGGTAAAACTCTCTCTTTTCATTTTCCCATTAAAATTCTGTGGTGTTGTCCCTATTCGCCGTGCAAGCTCAGCTACACTAATATCTGACCTCACACACAGCACCTTGATTTGTTCAGAAATCGTCATTTCGGGTACCTCGTCATTTAATCAACTCTTACTTTACCAGTATAAATCATAACATTTATATCGTCAATCAAATAATTCATACTATATGGCCACTGGTACTTGTATCTTTTTATTCAAATTGTTAAAATACTTTATACAAAGGTGGTGAAAATATCTATGTCTCGTGACCCTGAAATTGTGTCTAAAAATATGCAAAAAATCCACAGTAAGGATACCTCTATCGAACTCCAACTCAGAAGAGCACTGTGGCACAAAGGATATCGGTACCATAAAAACTATAAAGCCTTACCCGGCTCTCCTGATATTGTTCTTACCAAATACAAAATCGCTATTTTTTGCGACAGTGATTTTTTTTCATGGAAAAGACTGGAAAATTCTAAAACTTTGTCTTGAAAAAGGCAAAATCCAGATTACTGGATAAAAAAATCGAACGTAATCGTTTCCGTGATTTTGAAACTGATAAAAAACTCCTATTTCTCGATTATACAGTTATTCATTTTTTTTGGGGGTAAGACATCAAAAAACATACAAATAAATGCCTCCAAATTATTGAAGAAGCTATATGGAATAGTACTTTTTCCGATAACACTATTGAAATTTCAGATGAATAGCATAAAATTTGTGGCCGTTTTTTTACAATACTGCCACAAACTTTTTATATATCATCTTTTTATCCGCAATCTCCCTTGCACACGCTTGTATATTGTTCATTCTTGCTACCCATTCCATCTGATTTTCTGCCTTTAACTGTTCTGTAATCCCCTGCGCCTGTTTCATCTGCTCTACAATCCTTTCAAAGCGTTTCTGTGCCTGTTCTTCTATATTAGCCAAATAATCATTCAGCCCTCCACTTGTAGGCAAGTTCAAATATACACTCCTGCGATATTCTTTCAGATAGCATAAATGTCTTTGTCCCCATACGCCTATAAACCTCTGTTCTTCCTCCGGCAAGGTAAGACAGGGGATAAAATAATCCCCATATCTGATATAAGTGCCACCTATTTCTTCAAATATCGTTTTCTTCATAATCGTTTCCACCTTTCTTATCGTTCTCTATCCATAGATTTTTTCTTGACTGACCGTTTCGGCTGCTGTCTGCCTTCCTGCTGATAGCGGTGCAGCTTTTCCAGTACACTCGCTTTTTTCGGCTGTTCTAACGTTTTCTCTTTCTTCTGTTCCGTCTGATTTTTCCATGCCCTTAGTTCTTCGTTGTATTCTATAATCAATTCTTCTGCCTTATTATAAACCTTCTGAAAGGCTTGCACATTGGGATAGCCTTCCCGCTTTACTATCTGTTCCAAACTCTTGTGCAGACGTTTCTCCAAATCCTCTAACAGTTCAATTTTCCCCTCCAAAGATTTTCGCTCTTTGCCTTTAAATAGTCCTCGTAACTGTGACAGTTGCTTTTTCAAAGAAGAAATATCCTGCTGTGTGCGTTTTATCTCCATGGACTGTCTCTGCAATTCATACATGAGCTTCTGCATATCTTTCCATTCCTGCAAATCAATCTTTGGTACAGGTTTAGGCGGTAGTTTAAATTTGAAAATTACTTCCTGCAAAAAGTCCTTCGCACCTCGGATAATCTGACGGAACATATCCGGCAGCCAACCGTGTGTCCTGATAGATTGCAGCGTTTTGTCTGTGATTTTTTCCTGCTTGATCTTCAAAATATCTTCTTCGGGAACGCCCTCGACTAATGCCACATCAACTGTCCGATTCCATTCCTGCCTTGCCGCATTGTCTGCCTTTATCTCCTCTGCTTTCGGATTGTTCTTTCCTATTTTCTTGGTTGCCAGATATACGCCGCCCTGTTGGAATACGGATAGTTTTTCTGATTCCTCTTTTACATATCGGTTGATCGTATCGGTAAACAGTTCCTTGACTTCTTTGGTAAAGGCTTTATTCTTAAACCATTCATCCTTTTTCGTGAAGATATGGCTTTCATAAACTTCCCCTTTGGGGATGATACTGCATCCCGCCCGAAGATTGCCCTGCTCATCTAAAATCTCTTTCTTTGTGCGTCTATGCTTTCCCTGCTCATCATAAAACATATTTCGGGTAGCAATCTTTACTTCGGGTTGTTCCAACATTTTCCGTTCACTGAATACCAGATGAATATGATAATTCGTCTTTGTCTTGTTGTGATGAAGGGCTGCGCTGCACTCCACGCCATATCTTTTATGGAAAGTTTCCGTAAAAAGTCTTACCACATCATCTGCCCTATACTGAACAAAACTTTCGGGAAGCGCTATGATGAACTCACGCCCCTCGATACATTTCCCTGCCGAACCACTCGCCTTAAAGTCCAACTGATTTTCTCTCGCAAGATGTTTCCAAAACTCCGGTGTTGCTCCTTCTGTCTGATAGGTCGCATAGAGATATTCCTGTCTTTTAGGATTGGAGATATAATCAATACGCCCTGCCACATCGGACAACTTGCTTTGTCTGATAAATGAATGTCTGCCTATAAGCATCCTCCTTTCCCAGCTCTCGTCGATTTTATTGTGAGTAGGTGCATAGGCACCTGTTTACGAACTAATTGCCGTATCCGGCATAAGCCTCGCAGAGCGAAATACACAGCGTATAAACCGTAGGTTTGTGTGATGGGTATATTTCGCTCTCAAACGCCGAGGGCTATTTTTGTATTACATAATCTGATTACCACTCAGACTTGCGATTTCATTTATGGGCGTATCCGCCCTTTTTATCTGCCCGTATCCGGGCCGCTTTTTCTATGACTGACAGCAGGTGGTCTACGGTACTTTCTTCCCATCCGGCAAGCCATATTAGAGTTTTTTCCTCTGCTTTTGTCAGCTCCACTCCTGCTAATACCTTGTTCATTTTTTGTATCTGTCTGCTCTCCATCTCATAAAATAAATCATTCACATTTCTACTTTCTCTTTCCGGCTGCTTCAACATCCGCAACACTTCTTTCCTGCCTTGTCTGTTATTTACAGGTGCGTGGCACGCTCCTGTTTCTATCATCAAGGAAGAGTTACCAACGGAATTTCTCCGGCACTCCTCGTCTGTCCAGATATTCTTTTCTCGCATGTTCCCTTTCTTCCTCTGTGGGCGCTGTTTTGTATTTTGAATATAAATCTCTCATTACCAAAGCATCCAATTTCGCTTCTAATCCTTGTTTTATACTTTGTAAATTTTCTTCCATATCCAGCAAATGAAATTTTACAAGTTCCATAAATAACTGCTCCGGTATCTGTATTTGTTTCATACTGTCTCCTTTCCAACTCCGCAACAATACAATGTCTTTAGATTTTGCAACCTTACATTTACGTCTCTGCAATTTCTATACACTCTGCATTGTTGCGTTCTTATCTACGGTTTCACGATTTCATCAAGTTTCCAATACCACGCCTCTCCAATACGTTTCCCTTTAATGCCCAACTCTTTTTTTGCGTTTTCCAACGTTCGTTTTGAGATTCCATTTTCTTCGGCAAGACTAACAATATCCTCACTTTTCACCACGCTGTTTGTTTCTGCCAGTTCATAAATGAGTTGTTTTACCCGCTCCTTTTTATTTGCTTTCGGGGTGATTCCTCCCAACAATTCGTCTGCCGT
>ERZ791871.99-NODE-99-length-120398-cov-9.309748_pt1 | contig 120398 bp, 119 predicted proteins | sample MGYA00510280_ERZ791871 | MGnify/ENA primary metagenome ERZ791871 (study PRJEB30046, sample SAMN00792111) | human gut metagenome | study: EMG produced TPA metagenomics assembly of the A metagenome-wide association study of gut microbiota in type 2...
CCTATGTGCGTAAGCTTCAAACAGTTTGTTTGAAGCATTGGAAAAATGTCTGTCGGCGCGAAACGCCTCCTGCCGCAGAGCGGCAGCGCCATTTTTCGCAGAGATTATCCTATGTGCGTAAGCTTCAAACAGTTTGTTTGAAGCATTGGAAAAATGTCTGTCGGCGCGAAACGCCTCCTGCCGCAGAGCGGCAGCGCCATTTTTCGCAGAGATTATCCTATGTGCGTAAGCTTCAAACAGTTTGTTTGAAGCATTGGAAAAATGTCTGTCGGCGCGAAACGCCTCCTGCCGCAGAGCGGCAACGCCATTTTTCGCAGAGATTAGCCTATGTGCGTAAGCTTCAAACAGTTTGTTTGAAGCTAGAGCGTTTTTGCACATATGGTAGATAGCCTCACGAACCTCGAGCTTCGGAGAACATGGAAGCATACCCGTTCGCACTTGCGCGCTTGTGGATATGTTGCATTAATCTAAAACCGTTTTGAAACATCATCTTTGTTTTCCCGCATATATCTAGAGAAGAGCAACTTTGCAAGCGGGGTGTCAGAGATGAAGAAAAATAGGCTGATTTGGGCGGCTGTCGCCGCGGTTTTGATCTTATTTTGTATTTTTGCAATCATTGTGGAGCGAAAAAACCAGGATGCGCTGCAATCCGTTTCCGCTTCAGGCGTTTCCGGGCATCCCACAATCCTGATCGACGCAGGGCACGGCGGCGTTGACGGCGGCACAGTCGCAAAAGACGGCACAGTGGAAAAGGGGATCAATCTGGAAATTGCGCTGAAGCTGGAAACTATTTTCCGCATGATGGGGTTTGACACGGTCATGACGCGGCGGGAGGATATCTCCATCCATGACGATTCCGCCAAAACGATCCGGCAAAAGAAAATTTCTGATTTGCACAACCGCCTGAAGCTCATCAATGAAACGCCGGACTGCCTGTTTATCAGCATTCATCAAAATTCTTATCCTTACCCGAATAACACAGGCACACAGGTATTCTATTCGCCCAATCACCCGGAGAGCCAGGCGCTTGCGGCGGCTATTCAGCAGTCCGTCATCCACTTGATCCAGCCGCAGAATACCCGCAAGGTAAAAAAATCCGGCACAGAGATCTATTTGCTCTATCAGGCGAAAACGCCTGCCGTTATGGTGGAGTGCGGCTTCATGTCCAACGCGCAGGAAACGGAAAAGCTGCGCACAGAAGCCTATCAGAATGAATTGGCGTTATCAATTTTTTACGGCGTTTTATCCTACCTCAATGGAATCGGCACTGCCGACGCGACGCCGGCCGCCCAATAATCAAATGGTCTGGAAAGGACAGAAGCATCTATGGCACAGAAGTCAAAAAGCGTATTCGTATGCAGCCAATGCGGCTATGAAAGCCCCAAATGGTATGGCAAATGCCCCGGCTGCGGGGAGTGGAACAGCATGTCCGAGGAAATGCGCGCCCCGGTTTCTGCTTCCGGCCCCAAATCCGCATCGGGCGGGCGGGGCGCGCCTCGCGTGGTGCAGATCAATGAGATTTCCGCCGACGCGGAGCACCGCTACGCAACCGGCTTAAAGGAGCTGGACCGGGTGCTGGGCGGCGGTGTCGTCAAAGGGTCGCTTGTGCTACTCAGCGGCGATCCCGGCATCGGCAAATCAACGATCCTGCTGCAAATCTGCGGCTTTTTAGGGGAAACGCTGCGCGTGCTCTATGTTTCCGGCGAGGAGTCGGCGCACCAAATCAAGCTGCGGGCCCAGCGCTTGGGCGTGGCAACACCGAATCTCTATATCATGTGTGAAACGGATGTGCAGCTTATTTCAGAATTGATCCAAACGGAAAAGCCGGATCTTGTGATTATCGATTCCATCCAGACCATGAATCACTCCGACGTTGCCTCCTCTTCCGGCAGCGTAACACAGGTCAGGGAATGCACCGGTTTGCTGATGCGCACGGCAAAAAGCGTGGATATCCCGATTATCGTTGTCGGCCATGTGAATAAGGATGGCAATATTGCCGGGCCAAAGGTGTTGGAGCATATTGTAGACGCCGTGCTTTATTTCGAAGGCGATAGGCACCTTTCCTACCGGATTCTGCGCGCAGTCAAAAACCGCTATGGCTCCACCAATGAAATCGGTGTGTTCGAAATGCTGGATAACGGCCTGCGCGAGGTGGAAAACCCCTCTCTGATGCTCCTTTCCGGGCGGCCGCAGAATGCTTCCGGCACCTGTGTCGCCTGCGTGATGGAGGGCTCCCGGCCGATCCTCGCGGAGGTGCAGGGCTTGGTGGCGCCCACCGGCTTTGGAACGCCGCGCCGCATGGCAACAGGCTTCGATTATAACCGGATGTCGATGCTGCTGGCAGTGTTGGAAAAGCGGGCCGGGTATTTCTTCGGCAATATGGACGCCTATGTTAATGTGGTTGGGGGCTTCAAGCTGGACGAGCCTGCGGCGGATTTATCGGTCGCGCTCGCATTGGTATCCAGCTTGAAGGATTGCGTTGTGCAGGAGGATGTATTGGCCTTTGGAGAAATCGGCCTGGCCGGAGAAATCCGCGCTGTGGGCAATACGGAGCAGCGCATCAGCGAAGCGGCTCGTTTGGGCTTTCGCCGTTGTGTAGTGCCGCGGCACAACCTGAAGGGGCTGGCATCAGGCGTTCGGGATAAGATCGAGATTATCGGTGTGCGCACTGTCCGCGAGGCGTTTGAAGCAATGATTGGTTAGCGCAGCCCATCTTTTTGCGCTTTTTCACGCGGTACAAAATAGACGCATCCCTTTTGTACGCTGTTGACTGCTTCCGCCTTGTGCAGCGTGCAGCAGCCCTCTACCTGATAGCGGCATTGCGCATTGCATGGGATCAAATTCATAGCTTTGTTCCTTCTTCCGGCGTGATAGAATGGCCTGTGTAGGATAGTGTAAAAAATTTTTTAGCAAATATACGCTGAGCAGAGAAAAACATTGGTTTCAAAAGGGCTGTTTCACGGCCCGGAAAAGGAAGCGTGGAGAAATGATTCCGGTTTACAGCCCAAATCTTCCAACCGAAAAGGTATCCGCCGCAGTAGTGGGAAGCGTTGATCCGCGTGTGATTCGTTCGCTGGAAGCGCTGGGCGTCTGGACGATTGCCGCAGGCCCTAACCGCAGCCTGCCGGCCGCTTTGTGCCGCCATGCCGATATGCTTGTGCATCCGTTGGGCAATGGGGAGGTGCTCGCGGCACAGGGGGAAGGCCGGCTTTGCAATGCGCTCAGCGGTTTTGGTTTTGCCGTTACTTTTTTGAAAAAGGAGCTTGCCCCGCACTATCCAGGAGATGTGGCGCTGAATGCAGCGCGTATTGGCAGCCGCTTGGTCTGCAATGAGCAGGCCGCTGCGCCGGAATTGCTGGAGGCTGCCCGGCGGATGGGGTTGGAGCTGATTCCCGTTAAGCAGGGGTATGCCAAGTGCAGCTTGTGCATCGTATCGGAAAACGCCGTGATCACAGCGGATGAAGGGCTAGCATACACGCTGTGTCGGGCGGGGCTGGATGTGCTGAAAATTATTCCGGGCTGCATCCGTCTGCCGGGCTATGGTTATGGCTTTATCGGCGGGTGCTGCGGCAAGCTGGATGCTGCCACAATGGCATTCGCGGGCGATCCCTTGACACATCCGGATGGCAAAAAGATACTCTCCTTTATGGAGCGCCATGGCGTAAAACCTCGCAATTTGCTGGGCCAGGGGGAAAAGCTGATTGACATTGGCTCTATCCTCCCCGTAATGCAAGAGTGAAATGATAGGGCGCGTAGATGGGTGGCGGGGCGCTGCCCAGGCCAATCTGCCGCCGGCAATCCGATCTGTGCTTTCCGTATAGGATCGTCTGCAATTGAACCAGTGGCTTTTTGAGGAGAGCGGGGCTTGAATAGCGGAATTTATTTGACAAACCCTATTCGTTTTTGTTAAAATACAAGATAAATATCTGCCTCACAAGGCCGGGCCGGCCGGTGAATTTTAGATCGGATCAGAGGAGAATACTATGGTGAAAAGCATGACGGGCTACGGGCGCGCCGAAGATGTGATCGACGGGATGCAGATCGCCGTTGAGATGAAAAGCGTCAATCACCGTTATCTCGAATTCAGCGCGAAGGTGCCGAGAAGCTACGGCTTTTTGGAAGATAGGCTGAAGCGGTTTGTGCAGCCGCTTATCTCCCGCGGCAAGGTGGATTGCTTTGTCCAGATCGATACGCTGGAGGATGCGGACGTTACCGTGCAGGTCAACCATTCCCTTGCAGATGGATATGTTGCCGCGCTGCGCGAGCTGATGGAGCGGTATGGGCTGCGGGATGATATTTCCGCTTCCGCTTTAGGGCGCTACAGCGATGTGTTTTCGATCCATAAAGCTGAGGCGGATGAAGAAAAAATCTGGGGCGCTGTGCGCACGGTGGCCCAGCGCGCTGTGGACTCCTGTGTATCCATGCGTGAGCAGGAGGGCGCCCGGTTGCGGGCTGATATCTTTTCTCGGATGGATACCATTCTCCATTGCGTTGCATTCATTGAGCAGCGTTCGCCGGAAACCGTGCGTGCCTATCGCGAAAAGCTCTATGCCAAAATGCAGGAGGTGCTGGCGGATGCGCAGGTGGACGAGCAGCGGATTTTGATGGAAGCTGCAATCTATGCCGATAAAGTTGCCGTGGATGAAGAAACGGTCAGGCTCCGCAGCCATATCGATCAGCTGCACGCTTTTTTTGAAGCGGGCGAGGCAATTGGCAGGAAGATGGATTTCCTGGTGCAGGAGATGAACCGGGAGGCCAACACCATCGGCTCCAAAGCGCAGGATGTGGAGATTGCCCGCAAGGTTTTGGATATCAAGGCGGAGATTGAAAAAATTCGTGAACAGGTGCAGAATATTGAATAATCGCGTTTTTCCAACAGAGCGGCTTATGGCAGGAACAGTAAAAATGCGGGAGGAGAAAGTGAATGAAGCTCATCAATATCGGCTTTGGCAATATGGTCAACGCCAACCGTTTGGTTGCGATCGTCAGCCCGGAATCTGCGCCCATCAAGCGGATTATTCAGGATTGCAAGGAGCGCGGCACACTCATTGACGCAACGCATGGGCGGCGGACGCGCGCTGTGATCATCACGGATAGCGATCATGTGATCCTTACCTATCTGCAATCTGAAACGGTTGCAAACCGCCTCAACGACGATGAGGATGAAATTGATACGGAGGAGGGTGCGCCGGACGATGAGTGACAAAAAGAGGGGGATGCTTTTTATCCTGTCCGGTCCGTCCGGTTCTGGGAAGGATACGATTTTGGAGCAGCTTGCAAAGCGCGATCCCAATGTGCAGCTTTCCATTTCCCTAACGACCCGTGCGGCACGGGATTGGGAGATCGATGGGTTTCACTATTATTTTGTAACGAAGGATTATTTTCTCAATAAGCTGGAGCGCCAGGAAATTTTAGAATACGCGCAATACGGCGAGCAGTATTACGGCACGCCCCGCGATCCGGTCGATCAGTGGCTGGAAGAGGGGAAAACCGTCATCCTGAAAATTGAGGTGCAGGGAGCGGAAAAAATCCGCCGGCTATATCCGGATGTGGTGAGCATTTTCCTAATGCCCCCCTCCATGCAAACGTTGGAGGAGCGGCTGCGCAACCGCGAAAGTGAATGCGAGAAGGATATCAAAACACGTATGCGGATAGCGCAGGATGAAATTGGCCGTGCGCATGAATATGACTATGTTGTGGTGAATGATATTGTAGACTATGCGGTCAGTGATATCTGTGCCATTATCCAGGCGGAAAATTTGAAGGCCGCCCGTATGAATTCATTTGTAAAAGAGGTATTGGAGCATGTTTAATCCGGATTTGAGCGTATTGTTGAAAAACCATGTCAGCCGTTATTCTCTGGTAACGGCCACTGCGAAGCGCGCGCGTGCCATTGCGGACGAAGCGCACTTCAATGGGGATCATCTGACGGAAAAGCCCGTGAGCATCGCCCTAGGCGAAATGCTTGCTGGGAAATATGAGATTATTGAGCCTGAGGAAATCCGCGACCTGTAAGCCGCCTCAGGCAGCAGGTAAAGGAGAGATCCCATGGCCCCGGTTCTCATCGCAAAGGTGGCGTTGGAAAACGTTTCCTATCATTTTGATAAAGCATACGATTACTGCGTTCCGGAGAGCCTGCGGGAGCGTGCGCGGCCTGGCTGCCGCGTCAGCGTTCCCTTTGGCAGGGGAAACCAGAAGCGGTTTGGTATGCTTTTTTCCCTTTCTGAGGAAGAACCGTCCGGTAGGCTCAAGCAGCTTTCCTGCGTGCTGGATGAAGAGCCTCTTTTAAATGCGAACATGCTGCGCCTGGCAGTTTGGCTCAAGGCGCATACTTTTTGCACGCTTTATGAGGCGGTCCGCACGATTTTACCGTCCGGAATTAATCTCCGGCACAAAATGCAATATCGGATCGCTCCGGAAATAGGGGATCTGGTTCTGGACACATTTCCGTCGGATGAGCGCGAGGTGTTGCAATTGCTGCACAAGCGGCAAGCCTATGTCGGCGAGGAGCGGATTATGCAGCTGACAGGTCTTGAGAAAGGCAGCGATGTTTTCAAACGCCTTTTGAAAAAACAGCTGGTCGTTCGCAATGACGAGGCCGCGCAGCGCATTGGGGATGCAACGGTGCGCATGGTGCGCCTGTGCGTTGCGGGGGAGGAGCTAGAGCAGCTCTTGCCTTCCCTTACCCAAAAGCAGCGCGCTGTGATGGACGTCCTCCTGGATGTGGGCTGCGCTTCGGTGAAGGAGCTGTGTTATTTCACAGGCGTAACCCCGGCCGTTGTTGCGGCACTTGAAAAAAAGAACCTGATAGATTACTATGAAAATGAGATTTACCGCGATCCGGCTAGGCAGCCGGAAGCAGAGCAGGTCCCCCAGGCGCCTATTTGCTTGACGCGAAAGCAGCAGGCGGCCTTTGAAGAGCTCAATGCCCAATACCGTTTGGGCCGCGGCGGCGTTTCGCTCCTCTTTGGCGTGACGGGCAGCGGTAAAACACAGGTATTCCTACGGATGATTGACGAAGTATCTGCACAAGGCCGGGGCGTGATTGTCATGGTGCCTGAAATTGCTCTCACCCCACAGACACTGGCCATTTTTAAAGGTCGCTATGGGAAGCAGGTTGCCGTATTCCATAGCGCATTATCCATGGGGGAACGTATGGATGAGTGGAAACGTGTCAAAAATGGAGAGGCGGGCATTGTGGTCGGCACACGCTGCGCTGTGTTTGCGCCGTTTGAGAATCTTGGTTTGATTATCATGGATGAGGAGCAGGAGCATACCTACAAATCTGAGTCCGCACCCCGTTACCATGCGCGTGATGTGGCGAAGTTCCGCTGTGCCCAGCAAAATGCGCTGCTGATTTTGGCCTCGGCCACTCCTTCTGTGGAAAGCTATGCCGCCGCGAAAAGCGGCCGGTATTCGCTCAATCGATTGGATGAACGCTATGGAAACGCCGTGCTGCCCGAAGTGATCACGGTTGATTTGTGTGAGGAGAACGCGGCGGGCAACCGCACGGCGATCAGCCGCAGGCTGGCCGCTGAATTGCAAAAAAATCTGGAGGCTGGCGAGCAGTCAATCCTCCTCATGAACCGCCGTGGTTACCACACTTTTGTGGCCTGCCGTTCCTGCGGCCACGTGGTTACCTGCCCAAATTGCAGCATATCGCTCACCTATCACCGGGCAAATGGTCGGCTGATGTGCCACTACTGCGGCTATTCTGAGCCGTTTCGGGATACCTGCCCGGAATGCGGGGAGCAGGACGTGCGCTATGCAGGCTTTGGAACGCAGCGGGTGGAAGAGGAGCTGGCGTTGCTTTTCCCTAAAGCGCGGATTTTGCGCATGGATGCGGATACGACGATGGCCCGCTATGCGCATGAAGATAAGCTTGCGGCTTTTTCTCATGGAGAGTATGAGATTATGCTCGGCACGCAAATGGTGGCAAAAGGGCTTGACTTTCCGCGGGTAACGCTCGTCGGCGTGATCTCCGCCGATCAGCAGCTTTATAACGACGATTACCGCAGCCTAGAGCGTGCTTTTGCGCTGCTCACCCAGGTAGTGGGGCGGTCCGGCCGCGGTGCGATCAAAGGGCGCGCCGTCATCCAAACGCTCACGCCGGAAAACCCAGTGATCCGCCTGGCGGCGAAACAGGATTATGATGCATTTTATCAAACGGAAATCCTATTGCGTAAAGCGATGGTTTATCCGCCGTATTGCGATTTGCTCTGTATCGGGTTTGTCGGGGAAAAGGAGGCGCAGGTAGCGGCGGCCTCCAAATGCTTTTTGGAACTGATGAAATCCCTGAGCCAGCTGGAATATCCGGAGCAGAAATTTATTGTGCTCGGCCCCATGCCGCCGCGAATTGCAAAGCTGAGCAATAAATTTCGCTATCGGCTGATTGTCAAGTGCCGCAATACGAAGGGGTTTCGATCCATGATTGAAACCCTCCTCACACAGTTCCCAAAGGATGCGCGGTTTAGGGAAGTAACGGTATATGCCGACCTGAATCCGGAGAATATTTATTAAAAATTTTATGTTTCAATGATAGATTCTTCATATGTCAGCCATATTTATTTTGTAAAACAGAGGAGAACATAGGAAAGGATGGGTGCCATATGGCATTGAGAAAAATCGTGGTGGAGGGCGATCCGGTTTTAAAAAAGAAAAGCCGGCCGGTTGAAAAATTTGACGCAAGGCTTGCCGAGCTTTTAGACGATATGAGACAAACGCTTTATAGCGCGGAGGGCGTCGGCCTTGCTGCCGTACAGGTCGGCGTTTTGCGCCGCGTCGTCGTAGTCGATGTGGGCGACGGCCTTCTGGAGCTTGTTAACCCGGAGATTATAGAAGCAGAGGGTGAGCAGCGCGAGAGCGAGGGATGTTTATCCTTGCCTGGAGAATATGGGGAAACCATTCGCCCGGCAGTCGTCAAGGTCAAGGCGCAGAATCGGGAGGGCAAATGGTGTATCTATAAGGGCGATGGATTGAAAGCGCGTTGCTTCTGCCATGAGATCGATCATTTGGACGGCATCCTTTTCACGGAGCGTTTGGCGCCGGAAGCGTCTATTCAGTCAACGGTCAAACGATAGAAAGGCAAAAGGAGCGATAGAATCATGCGCATTATTTTTATGGGAACGCCGGAATTTGCAGTGCCCTGCCTGGAGCGGCTCATTCAAGATGGGCATGAGGTATCAGGCGTGTTCACACAGCCCGATAAGCCCAAGGGGAGAGGCTATTCTGTGATGCCGCCGCCGGTCAAACAGGCGGCGCTGAAAGCCGGTATTCCCGTTTACCAGCCTGCCTCTGTTAAAACGGAGGCAGCCTTTGCTCAGCTCAAGGCGCTGGATCCTGAGCTCATTGTGGTGGTGGCATATGGTAAAATTTTGCCTCAGGCGGTGCTGGATCTCCCCCCATATGGGTGCATCAATGTGCATGCATCGTTGTTGCCGCGGCTGCGCGGCGCGGCGCCGATCCAGTGGTCGATCCTGCGGGGCGATCAGAAAACCGGCGTGACAACCATGTTTATGGACGCTGGTCTGGATACGGGCGACATGCTCCTGAAGGCGGAAACGGAAATTGGTGAGGATGAAACGGCGGGCGAGCTGCATGACAAGCTCTCCGGGCTGGGGGCGCAGCTTCTATCCGATACGCTTTACTCCCTTCAGGCTGGCACGCTCCAGCGGGTTCCACAGGAGGACGGCGAATCGACCTATGCGCCGATGCTCGATAAATCCCTCTGCCCGATTGACTGGTCAAAGCCCGCGCGGGAAATTCACAATCAAATTCGCGGCCTGTCCCCCTGGCCGGTGGCTGTTACAAGCCTGTCCGGCAAGCGGATGAAAGTGCATGGCTCCCGGATGACAGGGCGCGAAAGCACGCTCCCCTACGGCACGGTAACCGGTGTGGACGGTGAGATTTGCGTTGCCTGCGGGGATGGGGAGGTATTATCGCTTCTGTGCATTCAGGCGGAGGGAGGTAAGCGCATGGATGCCTCTGACTATCTGCGCGGCCACCCGATCCCGAAGGGGACGAGACTGGGAGAGTAACCCTATTTTTATTTGATTGACCGGAGGATTGTGGATGAACTTTTTTTTGTTCCATCTGGATTATTATTATTTGATTTTAGTCGTGCCAGCCATGATTTTGGCCCTGATTGCCCAGATCGGGGTGAAACGCGCTTATGCAAAATATGCACAGGTGCGCGTGACGAGCGGCATGACCGGGGCGGACGCGGCGATGAACGTGCTGCGCCACTACGGCCTAATGGATGTGCGCATTGAGCGCATTGCCGGCAACCTGACGGATCACTATGACCCACGCGCCAATGTGATTCGCCTTTCCGATGGGGTATATGGAAGCGCTTCTGTGGCGGCGATCGGCGTCGCCTGCCATGAAGCGGGCCATGCCGTTCAGCATGCCAAAGGCTACCTGCCGATCAAAATTCGTAATGCGATTCTTCCCGTTTGCAACCTTGGCTCAAAGCTTGGTATCCCGCTCGCGGTAGCCGGCTTGATCTTTGGCGCGGATTTGTTGGTGAATGTGGGCCTACTGCTATATTCTCTGGTTGTAATTTTTCAGCTTGCGACGCTGCCGGTGGAGTTTAACGCAAGCCGCCGTGCAATCCGTGTGATCGATGATACGGGGATGCTCTCCGGGGAGGAACTGCCGGGAGCACGCAGCGTATTGCGCGCCGCAGCGATGACCTATGTTGCAGCGCTTGTTGTTTCCCTTGCCAATCTGCTGCGTCTGCTTGCGATTTTTGCGGGCCGGCGGGATGATTAGTTTTCAATCAAGGAGGGATTCTCATGGGGAAAAATGCTCGCCAAATTGCGATGGAGATTCTCGTCCGAATGCAGCGCGATGCGGCGTATTCCAATTTGACACTGGATGCCGCCTTGCGCCGCAATGAGCTCCCGGCGCGGGATGCGGCGCTTGTTTCCGCGCTGGTATATGGCGTTGAGGAGCGGCTTTGTACCATTGACTATCAGCTCTCCCTCTACTTAAAGCAGCCGCTGAAAAAGCTCAAGCCTGAGGTGCTGGCCGCCCTGCGGCTCGGCGTGTGTCAGCTCCTTTTTATGGAACGGATTCCTTCCTCCGCGGCGGTTTGCGAGAGTGTTTCCCTTGTCAAGCAAAACGGCTGCGCCTTTGCTGCCGGGCTGGTCAATGCTGTGCTTCGAAAGGTGAGCGATGCGGGGATTTGCCTGCCGGAGCAGGAGGCAGATGCGCTTCAGATGCTTTCCATCCGTTATTCTTTTCCAGAATGGTTGATTGAGAAATGGCTCAATGCCTATGGGCGGGAGAATACGCTTTCTATTTTGGAGGCCTGCATGGCGCCTGCTCCTCTAACGGTGCGTGTTAACACATTGCAGACAACAGCGGAAAAGCTGACCGTTCTGCTCCGGCAGGATCATGTGGCGGCCCATGCCGCCGCGGATGTGGAAGATGCTTTGGTTTTAGATCGCGCGGGTGCGATCGAGCGCACAAAAGCCTATCAGGATGGGCTTTTCCATGTGCAGGATATTTCCTCCCAGCTTTGCTGCAAGGCCTTGGATGCCCAGCCGGGGGAAACGGTTTTCGATCTTTGTGCTGCGCCGGGCGGCAAAAGCTTTACCGTTGCTGAGCGCATGCGTGGGGAAGGATCGGTGTGTTCCTTTGACCTGTATCCCTCCCGCACGGCATTGATTGAGCAAGGCGCTGCACGGCTTGGAATTACGTCGGTCTACCCTGCTGTGGCGGATGCTTCCTGCTACAATGAAGCTTATGGAAAAGCGGACAGGGTGCTTTGCGATGTGCCTTGCTCTGGCTTTGGAATTGTGCGCAGAAAACCGGAAATTCGCTATAAACCGCAGGGAGAGGTTGACAAATTGCCTGATTTGCAGTACCTTATACTCCGTAACGCCGCTCGTTATGTAAAAAAGGGCGGCAGGCTGGTGTATTCTACCTGCACCTTGAATCCCGAGGAAAACGAAGCGGTCTGCTTGCGATTTTTACAGGAAAACGCTTCTTTCCGCCCCGTTGCGCCTGATTTGCCCGAGCAGTTGAATGCCCGAAAGGATGACAACGGCTTTTTCACCCTATTCCCCGAAGCGGGTGGGCGCGATGGATTTTATATTGCAGTGTTTCAAGAGGTGAGCGTTTGAATTCGAAGGATATCCGGTCGATGACGGCAGAGCAACTCAAACAGGCGCTGGCTCCAGCTGCCCAGCCATCCTACCGTGTTTCTCAGGTGTATGCCTGGCTGCATAAACGAGGCGTTTCTGATTTTGAGGAAATGACCGATCAGCCAAAAGCTTTCCGCGAATTCCTGCGCGATCATTTTTCGATCTTAGGCTGCAATATTGAAAAAAGGTTGGTTTCCTCCTATGATGAAACCGTGAAATATCTTTATAGGCTGCATGACGGTGCTTTGATTGAATCCGTTTTGATGCGCTATAAATACGGCTATACGCTTTGCGTATCCTCTCAGGTCGGCTGTAAAATGGGCTGTTCCTTTTGCGCATCCACAATCGGGGGCTTTGTTCGAAATTTGGCGCCGTCCGAAATGCTGGGGCAAATTTATGCTGCGCAGCGTGATTGGAATGTCCGCGTCTCCCACGTCGTATTAATGGGAATGGGGGAGCCGTTGGATAATTTTGAAAACGTGCTTCGGTTTTTGCAGTTGGCCACGGATGTCAACGGGCTGAATCTCAGCATGCGGAATATTTCGCTCTCAACCTGCGGAATTGTGCCCGGGATTGAGAAGCTGCTGGAATATCATTTGCAATTAACGCTCTCCGTCTCCCTGCATGCCCCAAACGACGCGGTGCGTTCCCGGATTATGCCGGTCAATCACCGTTGGGGTGTAGATGAATTATTGCATGCGTGCAGGAGATATGCGGCGAAAACCTCCCGCAGAATCTCCTTTGAATATGCCATGATCCAAGATGTGAACGATTCCGACGCTTGTGCGCTGGAGCTTGCCCGCCGCCTGCGTGGGATGCTGTGCCACGTTAATCTGATCCCGGCCAACGAGGTGCGGGAGAATGCTTATCGCCGCAGCCCACGGGAGCGGTTGGAGCGGTTTGCAAAGCTTTTGGAGCAAAATGGTATTCAGGTGACGATCCGCCGCACGCTTGGCGCGGATATCAATGCCTCTTGCGGGCAGTTGAGACGCGGATATTTATCCCGGCAAAGGGAGGAGAACGTGTGAGAATTGTGGCAAAAACGGATATCGGCAGAGTGCGCGAGTCCAATCAGGATTCCTACGCTGCAGGCGAATTGCCTGGCGGTGTGGCTTGGGCCGTGGTATGTGATGGGATGGGGGGCGCGGCCGGCGGCAGCGTTGCAAGCTCAACCGCGGTGAAAATGATTTCCCAGCAGATCAATGCGCAGTATCGCGATGGGATGAGCGGCAACTCCATTAAAAATATGCTGGTTTCCGCCGTGACTGCGGCAAACGTTAGCATTTTTGATTTAGCCAGCGCAAACCCCGAACTGCATGGCATGGGCACAACGGTGGTCGCCGCGGTATTGTCAGACCAAATGATCCGCATTGTCCATGCGGGAGACAGCCGCGCTTATAAGGTATCCCCAAAGGGAATTATGCAGATGACGCGGGATCATTCCATTGTTCAGGAACTGGTGGAAACCGGAAAGCTGACCCCCAATGAGGCGAAAGCGCATCCGAGGAAAAACATCATTACGCGTGCCTTAGGTGTCGATGAGGCAGTTGATATAGATTTCTGTGAGGACAGGATGGAGCCGGAAGACGTGCTGCTCCTGTGCACAGATGGGCTGACCAACTATCTGGAAACAGATGAAATTTTTCAGATAACCCAAACGAGCGGATATTATGAATCCGCACAGCAAATGGTTGACCTTGCCAATCAGCACGGTGGCGGCGACAATATCACAGTGGTTGCTATTACGTATTGATGCGCAGTCATTTCCGGCTTCTACGAAAGGATGGTTACACATGGAGAATTATGTTGGGAAGCGGCTGGACGGCCGTTATGAAATTCAGGAGATCATCGGTGTCGGCGGGATGGCCGTCGTTTATAAGGCCTATGATAATATTGACGACCGGATCGTAGCCGTTAAAATTCTGAAAGAGGAGTTCCTACAGAATGAGGAGTTCCGCCGCCGCTTCAAAAATGAGTCGAAGGCAATTGCTGTGCTCTCTCACCCGAATATCGTAAAAGTGTATGATGTAAGTTTTGGAGACAGGCTCCAGTATATTGTGATGGAGTATGTCGAGGGTATCACGCTTAAGGAGTATATTGAGCAGCAAAAGGTCATTAACTGGAAAGAAGCGGTTCATTTTGTCACACAGATCCTGCGCGCGCTTCAGCATGCACATGATAAAGGAATCGTGCACCGTGATATCAAGCCGCAGAATATCATGCTCCTGCAAAATGGCAACATCAAGGTAACAGATTTTGGTATTGCCCGCTTCAGCCGCAGCGAAACCCGCACAATGACGGAGAGCGCGATTGGCTCCGTTCATTATATCAGCCCGGAGCAGGCGCGCGGCGAAATTACGGATGATAAAGCGGATCTCTATTCCGTAGGAGTCGTGCTCTATGAGATGCTGACGGGGCAGCTTCCCTTCCAATCGGATAGCGCCGTTTCCGTTGCAATTATGCAGCTGCAATCCGATCCAAAGAGCCCGCGCGAGCTTAACGATCAAATTCCAGTCGGCCTGGAGCAGATCACGATGAAAGCGATGCAGAAAGATGTGCGCGACCGCTATCAGTCTGCCGCCGAAATGCTGCTGGATTTAGATGAATTTAAGCGCAATCCGAATATTAAATTTAACTATGCTTGTTTCGTGGATAATGAGCCCACCAAATATATTGAGGATACCGGCAAGGTGCGCCCTGTTGTTCCACCAGAGCCGGAGGATACCTATGACGACGAGGCCTCCTCTCGTAAGAAAACGCTGCCTATCCTGATCGGGATTGTGGCTGGCCTTGCGGTTGTCGGCATTATCATCGGCGTTCTGTTTGGCACAGGGGTATTAGGCGGAGGCCGGGTTGAAATTCCCCAGTTGGTAGGCTTAAATTATTATAACGATATTCAGCCTCATTTAGAGGATAAATACGCGAATTATAATATTGTGGTATCTGATGAAAAAGTCACCGATTCAACCAAAGCGCCGAATACGATTGTCGAGCAGTCGCCCGCCTATTCCGAAGGGAAAAAGATGCGCAAAGGCGGAAAGATCGTTGTCAAGCTGGTCAGCAACAGCGGAGAGCTTGAAATTCCCGATATCCGCGGCTCCTACTTTGACGATGCCAGGCAGCAATTGATTGAGAAAGGCTTTCTGAATGTTTCCAGCAGCCCGATCAGTGTTTATGATGCGGAGTTAAAAGAGGGCCAGGTTGTCCAAACGGTTCCCGCATCGGGGAACAAGGTGCCTGCTGATACGACGATTTATATTCAGGTCAATAGCGGCAAGGATACCAACTCCTCTGAGGTGCCCAAATTGCTTAATATGACGGTTGAAAATGCCAAAATGATGTTGGAGAGCGTAGGGCTTCAGCTGGATACCAACTTTAAGTATGAAAGCAGCGACGCGCCGAAAGATACCGTGATCGAGCAGAGTGTTCCCGATGGCACAATGGTTGCTAAGAATACAAAGATCAGCGTAACGCTCAGCGATGGCAGCGGCGAGCCGAAGCAGTATACCGTCACGCTAGCGAGCATGCCCAATGTGAAAAATACGGAAGCTACCATCCGTGCCTATTTGGATGGCACGGAAACGGTATATGATCAAACGGTTCTGCTCAACGGAAACCCGGTCAGCATCGATGTAAAGGGCAGCGGAACAGGCCGTAAATTTACCGTTACTTTGAATGGCGAAACGGTATATGAATCTACTTTTGATTTCACGACGGGCACACAGACCAATGAAAAGTATTCCTATTCCAACTTTAAAGTATCTGTGCCGAATGTGCGCGGCATGACGCAGGCGGCCGCTGAGGAGGAGCTAAAGGCATATGGCTTCAAAGTGGAGGTGAGAACTGCCACGAGCCTGAGTACGCCTTCCGGCAATGTATTCATGCAGGAGCCCTCTGACGGCAGAACTGCTGCATATGGCTCTGCGGTAACGATTACAGTGAGTTCCGGCGGCATCATCGGCGGCGAGACAACGTTGCCGGATACGACCCCGGTGGGCTGAGTGCTGGAATGAATCTAGGATACGGAAAAGTGGGATCTGTTTTGCAGCTAAACGGATTGATCGTAAAGGGGATCGGCGGCTTCTATTATGTAGAAGCCGCCGATGCGGCATATGAGTGCAAGGCGAGGGGAATTTTTCGCAAGCGGAAACAATCGCCCCTTGTGGGCGATTCTGTGCGTATTACAGCAGGCGTAGCAGAGCAGGAGAATACCATTGACGAAATATTACCCCGCAAAAATCAACTGTGTCGGCCTCCAATTGCCAATTTGGATCAGTTGGTGATTGTGGCGTCTACCTGTGAACCGGCCCCCAACCTGCTCTTGCTGGATAAACTAACGGCAATCGCCGTCTCTAAGCAGATCAAGCCGGTGATAGTCTTTACAAAATCGGATTTATGTAAAGCGGATGAGCTTGTCGAAATTTATCATCACGCCGGATTTCCTGCCTTTGCCGTTTCTTGCCGGGATGGAAAGGGGGTGCTTGAGGTGAAGGAGATATTACGAGGAAAGCTCAGCGCCTTTACAGGGAATTCGGGCGTGGGAAAATCCTCGCTGCTCAATTGCCTGGATGAGTCCCTGCATCTGCCCACTGGTGAAATCAGCGGCAAGCTGGGGCGTGGGAGGCACACTACCCGGCAATCCGAAATTTTTCACTTGGCGAATGGCCTTGTGGCGGATACGCCAGGTTTTTCCGCGCTGGATTTGGAGAAGAGCGAAGTCATCAGGAAAGAGGAGCTGCCCTTCTGCTTCCCGGAATTTTTGCCCTATCTTGGTCGCTGTCAATTTACAAGCTGCACCCATACCAAAGATAAGGGCTGCGCCATCCTGAAGGCTCTTGCCGATGGAGAAATTGAGCCGAAGCGCCATGAGAGCTATGTGGCGCTTTATGAATCGGTCAAGGATTTAAAGGATTGGGAAACCGGATAAATGCACCCGGAAGGAAGTGGATGACAATATGGCCAGATGTGTGATTTTTGGGGCGGGGCCGATTCAGGATGATCAAATCACCCGTTCCTTTTTGCAGCAGGATGATTTCATCCTCTGTGCGGATGGGGGATATGCGCATGCCCATAAGATGGGGCTGAGGCCGGATCTTCTGATTGGGGATTTTGACTCCATGCGGCCGCCGGAACATGCCGGTTGTGAGGTTTGTGCCTATCCGCCTGAAAAGGATGATACGGATATGCTCCTTGCACTCAAGTGCGGGCTGGAGCGTGGGTTCCGCGATTATTTGATATTGGGCGGGTTGGGAGGCCGATTGGATCATACCGTCGCCAATTTTACGGTGCTGGCCTATGCCATTGATCATGGGGCAAAAGCCGTCTTACGGGATGAAAAGAATGCGGCGATTTTGCTGCGCGATTCTTCAATTTCAGTGCCTGCATGCCCAGAATGTAAATTGTCAGTTTTCCCTTATGGAGGGGGAGCAGAGGGCGTCTATTTGCGCGGTGTGAAATACCCTTTAGAGGATTATGAAATGGACCCTTATTGTACGCTGGGGGTCAGCAATGAAATTCTTCCTTCCGGCGGTGAAATATCTGTCAAAAGCGGTACATTGCTGCTTGTTTTTTCGAAAGATTAAGTTTTTAGGAGCTTTTGTTTTTCTCACGAACGCTTTTCCCATCGCGGCATATACTAAAAGTGAGCATCTTGGAAAACAGATGCTTGGCGAGGGGGCGCTCCTCTCTCCATCTTGCGCAGGGACGGTGCTGCCTGTGAGATATCGGGGAAGCAGCAGAGGGATGATTTTGATTGCGTTTGGTGTGGGGCTTTTGGTTGCCCGATTTTTCCCGGCGCAATTTTTGCTGGCCGTTTTGGCTGCTCTGCTGGTGATGTTTGGCGTGGCTCTGTGCAGAAACTTTTGTTAGGGGGACTTAGTATGAAAGTGGTATCTTTCCGCAGTCCTAAACTCTTGAGCGGAATCCTGCGCCTCATTTTCGGAATCAAAAAATCGGATGGTGTGTAACTCTGATCGAGAGATACATACAAAATGCAACGAGCCGGAAGCTTTTATCGCTTCCGGCTCGTTGGCTATTCTATTTTTACGGCTTTGCATTCGCCTCATGCACTTCGTAGCCGCGCTTTTTCAGGAAACTGTAAATTCTGTCGGATGGGTTAAGTAGTTTGCTGATAGATAGATCATGATTGAGCGTATCGATAATATAGGCGATGTACTTGGACATCTCCACTTCCGTATACCACTCCCTCTTGCGCAATTCGGGGGTGCGATAGATTAAGTTGGTGGTAAATACCCGGTAGAACAGCCCTTCTTCATATGCTTTATCAAACACTTCTAAGCCATTGCAAAAAAGGCCGAACGCCGCACAGATGAAAATCCGATTGGCTTTGAGATCCTTTAGCTTCTTTGCCACCTCAATCATGGATTCGCCGGAGGAAATCATATCGTCAACAATGATAACGTCCTTGCCCTCTACATTATCGCCCAGGAATTCGTGCGCCAAAATCGGGTTGCGGCCATCTACAATGCGGGAAAAATCGCGCCGCTTGTAAAACATGCCGAGATCCAGGCCGAGCACAGTGGCATAATAGATGCAGCGGGACATGCCGCCTTCGTCCGGGGAAATAATCATCAAATGTTCACGGTCGATTTTCAGGTTGTCCACATGGTTGACAAGCGCTTTGATCATTTGATACGCTGGTTGGACGTTTTCAAACCCTTTAAGCGGGATTGCGTTCTGTACGCGCGGGTCGTGTGCATCAAAGGTGATAATATTATCAACATCCATCATATTGCACAGCTCCTGTAAAGCAAGCGCACAATCGAGGGATTCACGAGCGGAGCGTTTATGCTGGCGGCCCTCATAAAGCATCGGCATAATAATCGTGATACGGTGTGCTTTACCGCCAATTGCCGCGATGACACGTTTCAGATTGGCATAGTGCTCATCCGGGCTCATCGGGACAGTCTGGCCATACATTTTGTAGGTGATGCCGTAGTTAAACATGTCGGCTACAATGAAGATATCATAGCCCCGCACGGATTGGGAAATGGATGCTTTGGCCTCTCCCGTCCCAAATCGGGGAAAATTGACCTTCATCAAATAGGTTGGCTTTTGGTAACCGGCAAAGGCAATGGTAGTTTTGTGCTCGCTTTCCCGCTTTTCGCGCCACTCTACGATATAGTGGTCTATCTTTCGGCCGATTTCTTCACAACCCGGCAGCGCAATGATTCCCAGCTTGCCAAAAGGGATTGAACTGAATTCGTCCATATTATCCGGCATGCTTTACAACCTCCTAAATCTTGTACACACAGCTATTCTTATATTTATATTCTACATGATTTTAAGGCCTTTGCAAAGAGATGTATCAAATATGGCGCGAAAAATTATCTTTCGTATCACACAGATGTTTTGTCCAATTCTGACAAAATATCTTTTTGAGGAAGAAAACGTATCCAATTGCTCCGGGAAATTGACGAGCCATTGAATATGCAGTGAGGATTTGTGATTCGCCGTCTACATTTTTCTCCTGCTGAAAAGCAAAGTCGGAATTTTCAAATGGAAAAGGAAAGCAATTTATGATAAAATAGCTTCAAACAAAGTTTGAAGCATTAGAAAAATGTCTGTCGGCGTGAAGCGCCTCCTGCCGCGAGGCGGCAACGCCATTTTTTGCAGAGAGGCGTTTTGTGCACGATTTCCAACCTATTGATCCCATCATCGGAGGAAGTGGTCTCTTGTCTGGCTTTGTACACCTGCATTTGCATACAGAATACAGTCTGCTCGACGGCGCATGCCGGATTGGGCCTTTGCTCGACCGTGCCAAAGAGCTTGGGCAAACGTCAATGGCCATTACAGACCATGGCGCGATGTATGGAGTTATCGATTTTTATCGTGCCGCGCAGGAGCGGGGTATTAAGCCCGTGATTGGATGTGAGGTCTATGTTGCGGCACGCACGCGCCATGATAAAGTATATGCGCTCGATAGCGAGCGCAGCCATCTCGTGCTCCTGTGCGAAAATAACACCGGCTATCAAAACCTGATCGCCATGGTGAGCGAAGCATGGACGGAAGGCTTTTATACCAAACCGCGCATCGATCATGAACTGCTTGAGCAGCATCATGAGGGGATCATTGCGCTCTCCGCATGCCTTGCAGGCGAAATCCCGCGCGCACTGTCCCGCGGTGATTACGATGGTGCGAAGGAAACTGCCCTCTGGTACGACCAGCTTTTTGGGCGAGGTAATTATTTTTTAGAGTTGCAGGATCATGGCCTGCGTGAGCAAAAGCAGATCAATCCACTCATCATTCGCCTTTCCCGGGAAACGGGGATTCCGCTTGTTGTTACTAATGATACGCATTATATTGATAAAGAGGATGCCCGCGTCCAGCAGGTGCTCATCTGCATCCAAACGAATCACACAGTCGGGGAGGAGACGGGCCTCGAATTTGAAACCCAGGAGTTTTATCTCAAGAGCGAAGAAGAGATGCGTTTGCTTTTCCCCGAGCTGCCTGAGGCGTTTGACAACACCGTGAAAATTGCGCAGCGCTGCAACGTCACCTTTACCTTTGGTGAAACGAAGTTGCCGCATTTTGACGTGCCGGGTGGGGAGGATCATTTTGAATACCTCACGCGGATGTGCGAAGAGGGGCTCCACGCACGCTATGGGGAGCACCCACCGCAGGATTATAGCGACCGCTTGCATTATGAGCTGAATGTGATTCATACAATGGGCTATGTGGATTATTATTTGATTGTCCATGATTTTATCCATTATGCCAAATCACAGGGCATTCCCGTCGGCCCCGGGCGGGGGTCCGGAGCGGGCAGCATCGCGGCTTACTGTATCGGCATCACGGGAATTGACCCGATGAAATATAACCTTCTTTTTGAGCGCTTTCTCAACCCGGAGCGCGTCAGCATGCCGGATTTTGATATCGATTTCTGCTATGAGCGCCGCCCTGAGGTGATCGACTATGTAGTGCGCAAATATGGCGCGGACCACGTTGCGCAAATTGTCACCTTTGGCACGATGGCGGCAAAGGCGGCGATCCGCGATGTCGGCCGGGCGCTGGGCGTGCCGTATGCCACAGCGGATAGCATTGCAAAGCTTGTGCCTTATGAGCTGAATATCACGCTGGACGCGGCGCTTAAAAAGAGCGCGGAGCTGCGCGAGCAATATGACAGCAGCGGGCAGGTGCGTGACTTGATCGATATGGCGCGCAAGGTTGAAGGAATGCCGCGCCATGCCTCCACCCATGCAGCGGGTGTTGTGATCACGCGCGACCCGGTTTCCACCTATGTGCCGCTGGCGCGCAATGATGAATCGATTGTCACGCAGTTTACGATGACAACGCTGGAGGAGCTCGGCCTGCTGAAGATCGATTTTCTGGGGCTGCGTACCTTAACGGTAATCAGCGACGCGGAGAAAATGATCCGCCATCGTGAGCCCGGTTTTGCAGTCAATCAAATTCCCACAAAGGATGAAGCGGTATACGAAATGTTTGCCAGCGGGCAGACGGAAGGCGTTTTCCAGTTTGAATCCGCCGGCATGCGCAACGTCCTTATGGGCCTGAAGCCGGAGAGCTTGGAGGACCTGATCGCCGTAATTTCCCTCTATCGGCCCGGGCCTATGGAATCGATCCCAACCTATATTGAAAATCGCCATCACCCGGATCGGGTGCGCTATAAAACGCCTTTGCTGAAGGATATTTTGGATGTCACCTACGGCTGTATGATCTATCAGGAGCAGGTGATGCAGATCTTCCGCAAGCTGGCGGGCTACTCCTATGGCCGCGCGGATATTGTGCGCCGCGCCATGTCCAAAAAGAAGCATAAGGTCATGGAGCAGGAGCGCAAAAATTTCATATATGGATTGGTCCATGAGGATGGCTCTGTGGAGTGTGAGGGAGCAGTCAAGCGGGGCGTGAATGAAAAAATTGCCAACGAGCTCTTTGATGAGATGTCCTCCTTTGCATCTTACGCCTTCAATAAATCGCATGCCGCCGCCTATGCTTATGTTGCTTATCAAACGGCATGGCTGAAATGCCATTACCCATGCGAGTTTATGGCTGCGCTTCTCACGAGCGTGCTCGACAGTGCGGGTAAGGTTTCCGGCTATATTGCAGAGTGCAGCCGGATTCATATTGCCGTCCTGCCGCCGCACGTCAATGAGAGCCTGGAGGGCTTCACCGTGGTGGACGGCCGCATCCGTTTCGGCCTGCTCGCCGTCAAAAATCTCGGCAGGGGCTTTATCAAAGGAATTTTGGAGGAGCGGAAAACCGGTGGGCCCTTTACTTCCTTTTATTCCTTTTGTAAACGCATATATGGGGGGAAGGATGTCAACCGCCGCGCGCTGGAGAGCCTCGTCAAATGCGGTGCTTTGGATGGGCTTGATGCCAACCGGCGGCAAATGCTGCAATCGCTCCCCGTTGTGATGGAAACGCTGGAGGCAGATAAGCGGCGCAATATCGATGGCCAGCTTGGTTTTTTTGATATGTCCGCTACGTTTGGGGAGGATACCGGCCCTGCCCTTCCAGCGGTTGATGAATTCCCCGCCGTGGAAAAGCTTCGCATGGAGAAGGAGAGCACGGGGCTCTATCTCTCCGGCCATCCAATGATGGAATATGCGGATGCGGCGAAAAAGGTGCAGGCAGCCCGGATTTCCGATTTGCTGGAAGCGGCGCAAGAATACTCCACGCGCTATATTGATAATGCGCAGGTGACGCTGCTGGGCATTGTTTCATCGATGAAAAAGAAAATTACGAAGAGCGATGCAACGATGGCCTTTCTCTCGGTGGAGGATATGTATGGGGCGATTGAGGTGATTGTTTTCCCGCGGATTTTCACGGAGAATGCGGTCAAGCTGCAAGAAGGGAACGTTATTCTCCTGAGTGGGCGGCTGAGTTTGCGTGAGGATGAAGATTCGAAGGTGATCTGCGATTTGGTGGAAGCGGTTCCAGACCCGCGGCATGTGCCAGCAGGATTTCAACAAAAGCAGCGAAAAAAAGCGTTTTCCGCGGCAGTTCCAGCCGCACAGCCTGTGCGGATTACGCCCAGCGAAACCAAGGCAAAGCGGCGGGGGCTTTTCCTGCGCTTTGCCTCTAAGGATGCGCCTGAGCGGGTGCGAGCGGAGCGGGTGCTGCGCATTTTTGATGGTACGGCGCCGCTGTATTACTATTATTGTGATACGCAAACGTATGAAACGCGGCCGCCGGCGGAGTTTATCGATCCTAACGAGCCGATGTTCCGAGAGCTGCGGTGGATTTTAGGGCAGGATAATGTTGTGTTTCGGCCATAGGAAGCAGCGTTCGTTCGGCTTTGACAAAAAAATGATATAAATTTATCATGGCATACTTGACATCGCGCTAAAGTAGTGTATGATTAATATAATGCGTTCGTAGGGCCTGGAAGGAGCCAAGCCTTGCCGGCGCATTCTTTCTGACAAAATGAAAACCTACATTTTTAGGGGGAAACGGTTATGAAGACGATTGGTGTATTGACCAGCGGCGGTGACGCGCCCGGCATGAACGCCGCAATCCGTGCGGTCGTGCGTACCGGCTGCGAAAGCGGAATGCGTGTGCTCGGCATCCGCCGGGGTTACAGTGGGCTGATCAACGGCGATATGGTGGAGATGGATTTGAGAAGCGTCTCCGATATTATCCATCGCGGCGGCACTATGTTGTATACTGCCCGTTGCCCTGAATTTAAAACAGAAGAAGGTATCCAGAAGGCGGTTGACGTTTGCCATGAAACCGGCATGGAGGGCATTGTGGTGATTGGCGGAGACGGTTCGTTCCGCGGTGCGCGCGACCTGTCTTTGCACGGGATTCCTTGTGTCGCCATGCCCGGCACAATCGATAACGACGTTGCCTGCTGCGACTACACGGTCGGCTATGATACTGCAATGAATACGATTATGGACATGGTTGACCGCATCCGTGATACGACGGAATCCCACGATCGTTGCAGCGTGGTGGAGGTCATGGGCCGCCGCGCGGGTTATCTGGCACTGAATGCCGGCATTGCCGTGGGCGCGACCTCAATCCTGATCCCCGAAGTCCCCTATGATTTTGAGCGCGATGTCATCGAGCGGATGCGCCGTACACAAAAAACCGGCAAGAAGCATTTTATCATTATCGTGGCCGAGGGCATCGGCGGCGTGGAAGAGATGGCAAAACGGATTGAAGAGGCAACTGGCGTGGAAAGCCGCGCATCAGTGCTCGGCCATGTGCAGCGTGGCGGTTCCCCCACGGTGCGTGATCGTGTGGTTGCAAGCCATATGGGCAATTATTGCGTTCGCCTCCTGGAAAAGGGGATTGGTAACCGCGTGGTTGCAATGCAGAAGGAGGAGGTCATGGATTTTGATATCTATGAAGCCCTGAATATGAAAAAATCAATTGACCTCAATCTGTATCGGATTGCGCACGAGATTTCGATCTAATTGGCGTTTTAAAATGGAAATTTAAAGCCCTTGCGTGGGCAAAGATAAAACGATGGCGGGCGTTTTGTTGCCCGCCATCGTTTTTATGCGTCTATGTGGAACTTTAGCGCCGCAGCAACTGCCGGTGATTTTGGATAAAACGAAAATCCGCCAACCCTGTGCAAAGCGGGATTGGCGGTTAGCTATCTTGAAGGAACTACAGGTTCGCCAGATCATATGGCGTGCGTTGATACACAAAGTAATTTAGCCAGTTGGAAAAAATCATGCTCCCAGCCGTCCGCCAGGTCATGGGAGGGGTGCGCTGCGGGTCATTATCCGGAAAATAGTTGAAGGGCATCTCAATCGCAAGGCCACGGTTTACATCGCGAAAGTATTCGGTCGCGAGCGTTTCGCGGTCATATTCAGAGTGGCCAGTGGAATAAAAATTTCTGCATTCCATATCGGATACGAGATGAACGCCCGCCTGTTCTGAAAAGGAGAGGATCTGCAAATCTTTCACGAATGCGATATCAGAGCGGCGAATCTCCGTATGCCGGGAGTGGGGCACATAGAAAATGTCATCCAAGCCCCGCATGAGCGGATGGTAAGGATCAAGCGCATGGTGGGGGAAGATGCCAAACATCTTTTTTTTCAACGGATATTTTGGGATTCCATAGTGATAGTAAAGCCCCGCTTGAGCGCCCCAGCAAATGTGGAAGGTGGAATACACATTCGTTTTGCTCCACTCCATAATTGTGCAGAGCTCCTCCCAATAATCAACCTCTTCAAAAGCGAGATGTTCCACTGGCGCGCCGGTGATAATCATGCCGTCGAATTTTTCCTCCCGCACGTCGCCAAAGGTCTTATAAAATTTGAGCATATGTTCTGCTGAGGTGTTTTTTGATTGGTGGGTGGCTGTTTGTAGCAGCTCCACTTCAATTTGCAGCGGAGAATTGCTCAATAAACGCAGGAGCTGCGTTTCCGTTTCAATTTTGGTCGGCATCAGGTTTAGAATCAGGATTTTCAGCGGGCGGATATCCTGGGTCAGCGCGCGGGATTCCGTCATGATAAAAATGTTTTCCAGCTCTAAGCTATGCCGGGCCGGCAGCTGGTTGTCGATTTTAATTGGCATTGCACAGCCCTCTCTTTCCTGCGCGTTATCATCTAATTATGCAGAATTTTAGTATAGCAGAATTTGTTTTTTTCTGCAATACCGGGCAAAGCGCATGGCCATTTTGATAACGAACAGAGAAGGGGAGAAACAAATGAAATCGGATAATTGGCCGATAAAAGGAATGATGCCAGACATCGTGTGTTTGCATACGGGTTTTCATTGGAATTTTTTGTATGTAAATTCAATATAAATATGATACAAGAAGCAAACGCACAATTGGAATAAAATTATGCGGGTTTTATATGGACATACCTTGCTTTAGATATTGATTTTTTGTTACAAGTACGTTAAAATCTATAGCAGTGCGTTGAAATGCGTGAAATAATTTTGTGTGATTTGGAGGACAGGAAATGCAGCTTAAGCAAACGGCCCAAACTTTGCTGACAGATGTGAAGCATTACTGGAAAAAGCCGCCGGCGGGAAGGTACATGCCTTTTAAAGAAATTGCCGCATACAGCGTTGGCGGAATTGGCGCTTATTTCATTATAACGGTGGTCCAGGCGTTATCTCTTTCCGTTGGTAATTTTATTATCGGCAACGCGATTGGTATTGAACCAACCAAAATTTATTTACTTTATGTAATTGCGATTTTGTCGAGCTTCCCGATGACAGCTTTGCGTGCAAATATCATTGATAGTGCGCGCAGCAAAAAGGGAAAATATCGCCCCTATCTGCTCTATATGGGTTTGCCAACGGTCATTTTAGCAATTGGCTTTGTTTGGATGCCGTATGAACATATGAGCATGACGTTCAAAATGATTACAGTCCTGCTCTTTAACATTGGATTCCAGTTTTTCTATATGTTCTTTTATGAAGCGTATGAAAACCTGATTCTTGTTCTCTCCCCTAATACACAGGAGCGCACGGATGCGGCAACAGTAAAAGCTGTAATCTATTCTCTTGCGCCATCCATCGTGAATATCGTTATGCCGATGGCAGCGAAATTCCTCACCAATGGCGATATGACTGATCTGAAGCTGTATCGTTACGCATATCCGCCGATGGTAATTCTCGGATTTTTGCTTTCCATTATGGTTTATGCCAATACGCAGGAGAAGATCATCCAGGCAAAAACGCATGTGGTGCAGGTAAAATTTATTGACGCCATCCGTGCGGTAGCAAAAAATAAATATTTCTGGATCATTTCTTTGGCAGGCTGGATTGGCTTTTTGGAGGCATCCTATGGCACCATCCTGCAATGGCTGTATCAGTATCAGCACGCATGCACCGAGGGGCAGTTCGCCTTGATTCAAACCATCAATGGCAATGCGGCCCTTTGGGGAATGCTGATGGCCCCTTGGGCGATCCGCCGTTTTGGCAAAAAAAGGGTGCTTTTGGTTACAAATTTCCTTAATGTTATATTTATTGCTTCGATTTATCCGATCGTTGTGAATGTAGACCCACGCATGTGCATTTGGCTGGTGCTCATTTGCTTATTCAGCAATGGTGTTGTCGGCGCGTTTGCGCACGTTCTCAATCCCAGCATCCAAGGCGATATCCGCGACTACCAGCAATATGTAACAGGAGAGCGGATCGATGGCATGTTTTCTACCGTCGGCTTGATTGGGCAGGTTATCACGCTGGCTACAAGCGGTGTTTTGCCGGCGGTTTATGAGGCGCTGGGCATTACAACGGAAAATGCGGCTTCGATGGGTTATACAAATGCTTATGACGTCCTTTATAACCGCAATATTTTTGAGGATACCTTTGCGCTTTTGGTCGGGTTATCCGTATTTGGCGCAATCATGAATGTAATTCCCTATTTCTTTTATGATTTGACGGAAACGAAGCAGCGCGGCATGATTAACGTATTGAAGGTGCGCGCACTGTTTGAAGATTACGGCAATAACGCGCTGTCCGACAAGGGACTTGTGGAAACAATTGATTTAGTCAATGAAGCGCGGTCATATGTTGCGTCAGAGCCGGTGTCTGAGTCCAAGGACGGAATCCGCGAGGCCAAGAAATCGGGGGATAAGCAGGCGGTAAAAGCGGCAAAGAAAGCGCATAAAGATGCGATTGAGCACAACCGCATGATTGAAATCTCCAGGTACGTAATAGACGAGATGAATAAATTTGGCACACTTGAGGTGCAGGAGCAGGTTGCAGTTGCAAAAGAGGTATATGTGGCTGGATTATCCAACCTTGTGAATGTTGATCCTGCCGTGCTGCAAAAGGCCAGAGCGCTTCCGAAGAATACGGAGGCGGAAAAGCTTTATCGCAAGGCCGCTATCGAGGAGGCCAAGCAGCGTCTGGCTTCTAGAAAGGTTATTTTGAAAAATTATCCCAACGGCCTGGTGGAATTTGATTCCTCCATTTTCGACGAACTTTTCGCCAAGGAGGATCAGTTGGAGCTGGAGTTGGAACAGGCTTATAAGACGCTTTTCGCCGCGAAGGAGAGCAAAGATCAGGAGGCTGTGAAGCAGGCCAGGATCGACGTCCAAAAGGCAAAGGTTGCCCGCGCTAAGGTGCGCACGGAGATTAAGGAGGCGACCAACGCTAACTCCATCTATCATCGTGCAGCCAAGCCGTGGTTGGATGCGAAGAAGCTCCTTACGCAGGAAGAAAATTATAAGCACTATGATGAGATTGCCGCGATGTATGAGGATGCCAAAGCCCGCGCTGAGGCTCAGGAAGCGAAAGACGATGCGGAAGAAGCTGCCAAGGCGGCGCAGAAGAAGGCAGATAAAGAGGCTGCCCGCGCAAACCGTAGAAATAAATAGCCGTCAGTTTCCTGTTTTAGGATCATTCGATCCTCCTTTTGCCCGATCAATCCATACGTTATTGCGTCTTATGTTCTGACTCGTTTTATTCCAAAGCAATCATTGCATCAGTGTACAGGGGTACACATCGGTTTTTAGCACTGTGGCCGCGCCCCTGGCTGCGTTATCCTCCTTGCTTTCCGGCAAGGAAAGCTGTGTCGTCTGCCTTGCCAGAAGCACGGTCACAGGCTGAAAACTTCAAAGAACCGTCAAGGCGTTCCAGACACAGTCGGCATGCGTTTGGGCACGCCTTGACGGCGATGTTCCCCCTGTACACTGATGCATCTCTTTCATAAAACCAACCCGGCTGAACGATAATTTCCATCGTTCAGCCGGGTTGGTTTTAGTATATAACGTAAACTAAATTATATTTTAGGTTGACAATTCGACAGATATCTTTTATGATTGAATGGTAATACAAAAAAGGAGGCCGTAGATATATGGCTATGAAGAACCCTACCAAAACCTACCGCTTGGCATTAATTGGCGTTATGACCGCAATTCTTTGCATATTAGGGCCGTTGTCAATTCCGCTGCCGTTTAGCCCTGTTCCTCTTTCCCTAACAAATTTTGCAATTTTACTGGCGGTGTTCCTGTTGGGATGGAAATGGGGCACCGTTAGCTGTGGTATTTATCTGCTGCTGGGGCTTGTAGGAGTTCCGGTTTTTTCCGGGTTTTCGGGCGGAATGGCAAAACTGCTTGGCCCAACCGGGGGCTATTTGGTCGGCTTTCTATTGTTGGCTGTGATCAGCGGCCTGTTTGTAGAAAAGTTTGAGCAAGCCCGCCTGCCGGTTGCAGCAGGTATGGCGCTTGGTATGCTTGTGGATTATCTTTTTGGTACGCTCTGGCTTGCAATCCTAATGAAATTGAGTTTTGGTCAGGCTCTGATGATGGGGGTTGTGCCTTATCTGGCTGGAGATGCGGTGAAATTGATTATTGCACTGCTGCTGGGAAGCGCATTGCGCCGCCGCCTACAAGCTCTGCGGATTCTCGTCTAGGAAAAACGGCATTTATGAAGCATCATGCCATAGTGCTTTTTATTCCTGTTCAAGCCTGCGAACGCTAACCTCGCCGGAGCTTAGCGTTTCCCGTTTGTTGTCGGATAACGCTATGATTAATCCGCCGTTGTCATCGATATCTACTGCCAATGCCTCAGACCACACTTGGTTGCGTAGAAATCGGATTTGTTCACCGATAATCATGGATCGCATGCGGTATTCCGGAAGGAAACTGCGCAGCTCCAGCGTATCGCATAAGATGCAAAGCTGATTGATAATCTCTGCCGCCAAATGGTTGCGGGTGGTGGCAGGCGGCTCATCTGTGTAGAGAAACCCGGCCTTATGCCGCAGCTCTTCCGGAAGTGTGCTTTGGCTCCCTTTAAAATTGATGCCGATTCCCACCACAACGCTTTCAATGACGCCTGTTTCAAAATTTGTCACAGCCTCTGTAAGAATTCCGCAGATTTTTTTTTCATTCAGATATAGGTCGTTTACCCACTTGATTTGCGGATGCCTGCCAGTTACCATGTCGATCGCCCGGCATACACCAACCGCTGCCGCCGTGGTAATTAATACGGCGTTGGAAACATCGGCCTTGGGCCGCAGGATCACACTCATATAAAGCCCATTGCCGCGCGGAGAAAAAAAGCTTCTGCCCAGTCGGCCCCTTCCGGCGCTTTGTTCTTCTGCAAGCACAGCAGAGCCCTGCTCCGCACTCTCCAACGCCATTCTTTTTGCCTCCTGATTCGTGGAGGGAAGGCAGGGGAAAACGCGGATTTCCCGGGATTTCAGAGGGGGGGTCAAGTAGGGTAGGATTCCCTGTGTGGAAAGCAGATCGTTATCGGTGCAAAGCGTATAGCCCTGATTGGGAACGGCTTCGATATGATAGCCCTCTGCCTCCAATGCACGCACAGCCTTCCACACCGCTGCGCGCGATACGGAAAGCGAATTGGCAATCGCTTCGCCGGAGAGGGGGATTCCACGGTTTTCCTCGAGCTTTTTTAGTACGAATTCTTTGACAGACATACCGTTATCATCTCCTATTGTTCATCAGTATACAGCAGCCGGCTTTTCATTGTCAATTTAGAATCGCAATTCGGTTTACAGCCTAAAAAGCCAAAAACAGGCCAACACTTGGTTGGCCTGTTTTTGATTTGTGAAAAGGCTATTTAGTGCTTTTTCTTTGCAAGCACAACCACTGCTGCTGCGGCCATAGTCAACGCCGCAATTGCAGCAATTCCGGTGTTTCCAGTATCCGGAATCTCAACATCATCAGCTGCGCCGTTAGAACCACCATTCGTATTGGCGTTATCAGTTTTGTTGGGATCGCTTGGCGTAGCCGCGCTGCCGCTACCGCCTACGAGGCCAGCGAGCATGCCGAGAATATCAACGTCGCCCAACATGCTGGTGTCAATACCGAGCTTTGCAAGAGCATCCTTAACGGCGCTGATGTCTACTTGATCTTTGATCGCGCCTAGATCGAAATCACCGCCGCCCAGAAGGCCTGCAATCTCGCTCAGGTCAATGCCGGAACCGCTCAGGGCGTCCTTGATGGAGTCCAGATCGATATTGCCGAGCGCTTCTGTGATTTTTGCAGTGTCGAAGTCGCCTAGGCTTGCCTTAATCTCCTCAATTTTATCGGTGAAGGAACCGAGGTCGGGCGTGGCGGCAAAGGCCGGAACGCACAATGCAAGGCAGAGTACAAGCGCCAGGGCAATGCTTAGAAGTTTTTTCATGGGTACCATTTCCTTTCTGAATATTTTCCAGAACGCAAGTTGCCAAGAGGCAAAAACGAACTGAAGTGTCGCACAAAATTCAGAAGTTGTGTAACACATATAAATATATAAACATGTCACAGTATATTTGTCAACATATTGTATACGAATTAATAAATAATTAATAATTAGGACATGATATATTTACTAAAAGATCATATCTGAGTCATTTTTAAAGAACGATCTATATATAGAATATACTTAATGTATATATTACCTTCAATTATTCCTCCTTCTGGAATAGGAGGAAATTTGGAACCTGGTTTGGAGCATACTAATACGAGAAGGTGGGCAGGAGAAAAACAGCTTTTCTGTCAAAGTGGAGATGTGGTATAATAGCTTCAAACATTTTGTTTGAAGCATTGGAAAAATGGTTGTCGGCGCGAAACGCCTCCTGCCGCAGAGCGGCAACGCCATTTTTCGTAGAGGTATCCGTGCGTATGGTAAAATAGCTTCAAATAGGCTTGAAAGCTTTAAACGGGTTGCAAAGTTTCAAGCTTTGAAACTTGGAAGCATTGAAAAAATGGTTGTTGGCAGAATGGATTGTGAATCATCATTTGGTTGGGGAGAGTGAAAGGGGAATGCTCAGGTTGACGCGTTATCTAAAGGGCTTCCGAAAGGAAGTGATTCTGGGCCCTCTGTTCAAGTTGACAGAGGCGATTTTTGAGCTGATTGTACCCTTGGTAATGGCACGTATCATTGACGTAGGGATTCGTGGGCATCATCAAACGTACATTCTGCAAATGGGCGGCGTGCTTGTTCTGCTGGGCGTCACTGGATTGATCTGTGCGCTGATTTGTCAGTATCTAGCTGCCAAAGCATCGCAGGGTGTGGGCACAGTGCTGAGAAATGATCTGTTCCTTCATATCAACCGGCTTTCCTACGCTGAGATTGATCGGATCGGCACACCCTCCCTGATTACTAGGCTGATCAATGATGTAAACCAGCTACAGCTTGCTGTTGCGATGTTGATTCGGTTAGTCGTTCGCGCGCCGTTTCTGGTGATCGGCTCTACCATCATGGCTATGATGATTGATTGGCGGCTTTCGCTGATTTTTCTTGCTGCTGCTCCGTTGATTGCGGGAACCATCTATTTGATTATGAGTCGCTCCATTCCTTTCTATCGTATTACCCAGAAGCTTTTGGATCGGGTGAGCCTGATTACCCGGGAAAATCTCTCCGGCGCCCGTGTGATCCGGGCGTTTTCAAGGCAGAAAACGGAGCAGAAGCGTTTTCATGAAGCGGCGGGTGAAATTGAACGCACCGCCGTGCGCGTGGGTAAAATTTCTGCGTTGCTTAATCCAGCCACCTATGTGATCGTCAACCTGGCTATTATCGCAATTATCTGGTTCGGCGGGCTGCAAGTGGATAGCGGCCGTCTGACCCAGGGCGAGATTACAGCTTTAGTCAGCTATATGACGCAGATCATGCTGGCGCTGATCGTCATTGCCAATCTCGTCGTAATTTTTACAAAGGCCTCCGCCTGTGGCACGCGCGTCAGCGAGGTGTTGGAGCTTGCTCCAACGGTAACCGATCCAGGCGGCGAGCCTGTGTCTATCCAGGCCAAAGAGGACACGCCGAAGGTATCGTTCCAAAACGTATCCTTTTCCTATGGCGGCGCGCAGGAAAATGCGTTGGAACAGATTGAACTGCATGTTCGCCGTGGGGAGACGGTTGGCGTCATTGGCGGCACCGGCTCCGGCAAATCCACGCTGGTCAATCTGATTCCCCGTTTTTATGATGCAACAGCCGGGCAGGTGATGGTGGATGGCGTTCCTGTAACGGACTATCCATTTTCCCAGCTACGCGGTCAGATCGGCGTGGTGCCGCAGCAGGCGGTGCTGTTTGCCGGAACGCTGCGTGAAAATATGCAGTGGAGGAAACGGGATGCCTCAGATGAAGAAATTAGCCGTGCGTTAGAAATTGCACAGGCTGCCGAATTTGTAAGCAAGCTTCCGGAAGGGCTCGATACCATGATTCAGCAGGGTGGACGCAATTTGTCTGGCGGGCAACGCCAGAGGCTGACGATTGCCCGCGCGCTGGTTGGCACGCCGCAGATTTTGATTTTGGATGACAGCGCCAGTGCGCTGGATTTTGCCACGGATGCGGCGCTGCGCAAAGCGCTTCGGCAGAAAACGCGAGATATGACTGTTTTTATGGTGTCGCAGCGGGCGGGGACCGTCCGTGCGGCTGACCGTATCGTCGTGCTTGACGATGGCCGAATTGTCGGTATTGGGCCGCATAGCGAGCTGTTTGAGACATGCGCGGTTTATCGGGAGATATGCCTCTCTCAGATGAATGAAGAGGAGGCGGCAGGATGAGAAAGCAGATTTTAAAGCGTGTGCTGGGCTTTTCCAGGCCCTATATTGGTTATCTCGTTCTGGCCCTCATTAGCGCGGTGCTCAGCGTTGGCATGACGCTGTATGCGCCGATCCTGATCGGACGGGGAATTGATCAAATCATCGGCCCGGGTAATGTTGATTTCAAAGCAATTTTGTCTGATATCGCTTGGCTGGCCGGCACGGTAGCGGTCGGCGCTCTGTTTCAGTGGCTACTTGCACAGTGCACGAATATTCTCGCCTACCGTACGGTGCGCGATCTGCGCGTTTCCGTATTCGATAAGCTGGAGCGAGTGCCGCTGAAATATATCGATTCCAATGCGCATGGCGATTTGATCAGCCGCGTGGTCAATGATATTGATCAGGTGTCCGACGGCCTTTTGCAGGGCTTTACCCAGTTGTTTACCGGTGTTGTGACGATTCTTGGAACGCTGGGCTTTATGTTGTCTGTCAGCCCGTGGATTGCTCTGGTTGTTGTGGTGCTCACACCACTGTCACTTTTTGTTTCTGCCTTTATCGCAAAGCGCTCTTATCAGAAATTCCGAGAGCAGTCTGAAACGAGAGGCGAGCTCAGCGGATATGCAGAGGAGCTGGTTGGCGGGCAGCGGATTGTTAAGGCCTTCGGCTATGAGCAGCGCGCGCAGGAAACGTTTGAGGAGATCAATGCGCGCCTCTATGATTGCGGCGTGAAGGCACAGTTTTATTCGTCACTCACGAATCCGTGCACACGTTTTGTTAATGCAATGGTTTATGCAGCGGTCGGCGTCTGCGGTGCAATCGCCGCGCTGCGCGGTGGGCTCACAATTGGCCAGCTCTCCGCTTTTTTACAATATGCCAATCAGTATACAAAGCCTTTCAATGAGATTTCCGGCGTGGTCACAGAGCTGCAAACCGCAATTGCCTGTGCAGGCCGTGTTTTTGAGGTGCTCGATTCTCCGGATGAAACGCCTGATCCGGCGGATGCAGTGGTCATGGCGGAGAGCAAAGGGCAGGTCAATCTCCATGATGTTTCGTTCTCCTATCATCCGGGAAAGCGCTTTATTGAAGCGCTTAATCTCTATGCTAATCCTGGGCAGCGCATCGCCATCGTCGGTCCGACCGGCTGCGGCAAAACAACGATTATCAATCTGTTAATGCGCTTTTACGATGTGGATGCGGGTGAGATCCTTGTGGATGATGTGGATATTCGCCATATTACCCGTGCGAGCCTGCGTGGTCAGTTTGGCATGGTGCTACAGGATACGTGGCTTTTTGCCGGCACCGTGCGGGAAAATATTGCCTATGGCCGGCCTGACGCTACGCAGGAGCAAGTGGCGGCAGCGGCAAAGGCCGCGCATGCGCATAGCTTTATCAAACGCCTTGCGCAAGGCTACGATACTGTGCTTGCAGAGGATGGCGGCAATCTCTCCCAGGGGCAGCGCCAGCTGTTGAGTATCGCGCGCGTAATGCTCACCGATCCGCCGATGCTGATTTTGGATGAAGCGACGAGCAGCATCGATACACGCACGGAAATTTATGTGCAGCGCGCGTTTACCCGAATGATGGAGGGCCGCACCTGCTTTATTGTTGCGCACCGGCTCTCCACCATCCGGGAGGCGGATTGCATCCTCGTCATGCGAGACGGAAAGATCATTGAACAGGGGACGCATGAAAGCCTGCTTAGGAAAGATGGCTATTATGCACAGCTCTATAACAGCCAATTTGCCCGATCGGAAGGCTGAAATTTTAATTACAAATCCCGCATTTTGCAACAGGCCTCTTTTTTATTCAAAAAAAGCAAGAAGCTTAGATATTTGTGGCTATGTACTGATAAGCGTTACCGGATTTCCCAATTCGGTCAACCACGCCGAGCTCATAAAGCAGCAACAGCGCCGTTTGTGCATCTGAGAGGCGGATTCTTGTTGCTTTTTGATAGTCCTTCGCCATAAAAGGGGAGGGTAGCGTTTTTGGAAGAAGCTGCCGATAGTCAGATGGAGCATTGATTACGATTTCTTGGATGAATGCGGATGGAATACGGTCACACCGTGTCGCGCCCTTTTTGCCGTCAGCGCTCCAGCCAGCCCGGCAGCGGTATTCTTCGATTTCCAGGATTGCGATTCGGATGCTCAGATTGGGGTGCAAAAGGAGAGGCCTAATTTTATAGAGCTCACGAAATACGTCCTGTGCTACGCCTTTCCGTGGGCTTTTACGCGGTTTTGAGACTTCGCCTGTTTGCGGGTCAATCCATAAGAGTTTTTTTACAGCTGCCACGGGGTAAACCACAGAAACGTGGGTGACGGATAAAAAAGCCTCGAGTTTTTTTCGTAGCTTATCAAATGATTGCGTTTGAATCTCAATAATTCCGTTTTCTCCGACGATATCGGCAATATAGCGCCCAATTTTAATTTCATGGCTTTCTGCATCCGGCTCATAATAGGCTTTTAGCGCCGCATGCAGCGTTTTTTCTCCAAGCGTCCCGATGCCGTTTTGTCCACGCAAACTTTCTCGCGCCTGCCTGCATGCCTGCTGAAATCGATTGCAGTCCATCACGCTTCCCCTCCAAGATGTGCGATTGCCCTATCATAGCACAATACAACACTGGGAAGCAATGCGCAGCGGCCAGAATGATTTGGATCGAGAATCATTTCCCCAAGGCATATTATGAAAAACCCTGTATCGATGGCCGGATGCAAAGTTCGGCCAGGATACAGGGCTTTTTTCCTTCTGAGAAACAGAAGGCTATTTTATTGCTCCCCGTTATGGACTTCCAGAACTTCGTTTTCACGAAAGAGGAGCGACAGGCACCAGATGCCCGCGAGAGCGACTACTGTATAAATGATTCGGCTCAGAATAGCACCCTGGCCACCGCAGATCCATGCGACGATATCAAACTTGAACAGCCCAATGCTGCCCCAGTTGATGGCACCGATCACAACAAGGATCAGAGAAATTCGATCCAGCATTTTTTTCAACTCCTTCAATGGTTTCAACGATAGTATGGACGGGAATGAAAAAAATATGCGGGTATCCAATAGAAAATTCAGGATAATGAATTGCAAATTGCGTGAGAGTCGGAATCAATTTTATTTATTTTATGAAAAATAAAAAGGATCTATCTGCGCACGATAGAGGGCTTACGGATATCTTGGTTGATAAATGACCGAGATTATTTTTTAGCACTCGGAAAAGAGAAAAGGAGCCTGACCAAAACCGACAGAAAAGCGATGCCATGAAAGCTATAATAAAACGTATCAAACAGACATTTGGGGGCGGTAGGTTGTCTCAGGTTGTCTATGTCGATGTGCTGTTCACTCTCAACCTTTTTGTCAATTATCTCCTCCTGCTATCTGGTGCGTGTTTGCTCAGGGAGAAGGCAAAACGATGGCGGCTGCTGCTTGGGGCTGCCCTTGGAGCCGTTTATTCCCTGATCATTTTTGCGCCGGAGCTTCCTAATTTCCTTTCGATTTTAATCAAAGTAATATTTTGCGTGACCATTGTTCTGGCAGCCTATCCGGTGCATGGGCTTCGTCATTTTGGCAAACTGACAGCCTGTTTCCTTGCCGCCAATTTTATTTTTGCCGGGTTTATGATGGGAATTTGGCTGCTATTCCGCCCCAAAGGGATGGTTTACCAAAATGGGGCAGTGTATTTTGATATTAGCGTGACGGTTTTGATTGTAACGGCAATCGTCTGCTACGGGCTGACGGTGTTATTCTCCAAGCTCTTTCGGCGCCATGCGCCTGAAAATCGGATTTACACGTTGCAAGTTGAGCTCAATGGTTGTCGTTTATGCACGCAGGCGTTGCTTGATACGGGCAATCGTTTATCTGATTGCTTTAGCGATACGCCGGTGATCCTATTGGAATATGCGCGGGTGAAAACGTTGCTGCCGCCTGAACTCAGATCGTTTTTCCGCGAAAGGCCTTCGGCGCTACATGCGCCGCCGGAAGCTGCTTCGCTCGGCTTTCGGTTGATTCCGTATCACACCGTGGGAGGAACAGGCCTTTTGCCAGCATTTCGTCCGGAGAAGGTGATTATCTCCGATGCGCATATGCAGTTTGAGAAGAAGGATGTGCTGATAGCCGTTGTTAACGATCGGCTGGCGGCAGGGGAATATGGGGCGCTGCTAAATGAGCGCCTGGTGCAAGGGGGTATACAAGATGGAATTTATTATCAGGAACATACTACATAAACTGTCGGCCCGGCTATGGCGTTCCGTTTTTTGTTACGAGACAAAGCGCGCCACAAAACAAGGTTTCCCAGAATACCGGCCGGGCATCCGCTTCCTTTTGGCTATATTTAGGCCGTCTTCCGTTTTTTATATTAATGGTTCTCAGGCTCTGCCGGCTCCGTTGAGCAAAGAAGAAGAAGCAAGGCTGATGCAGCGGCTCGCACAAGGAGATGAAAGCGTCCGGGAGGATCTAATCGTGCACAATCTACGCCTGGTGGTTTATATTGCGCGCAAATTTGAAAATTCAGGCGCAGGGATTGAGGATCTGATTTCCATTGGGACAATCGGTCTCATTAAGGCGGTCAACACCTTTTGCCCTACACGGAATATCAAGCTGGCCACCTACGCTTCACGCTGCATTGAAAATGAGATATTAATGCATCTACGCAAAACCAATTCCCAGCGGTCGGAGGTTTCGATTGACGAGCCGCTTAATATTGATTGGGACGGGAATGAGCTCTTGCTCTCCGATGTGCTCGGCAGCGAACCGGATACGGTAAATATCGGTATTGAGGTAGAGGACGAACGGAATCTTCTGCTAGAAACAGTCGGCCGCTTGGAGGAGCGGGAAAAGCTTATTATGTGCATGCGCTTTGGAATCGGCGGCGAGAAGGAGCATACCCAGAAAGAAGTCGCCGACCTTTTGGGGATTTCGCAAAGCTACATTTCTCGGTTGGAAAAACGGATCATTGAGCGCTTGAAAAGGGAGCTGGAAAAAGCGATTTAAAAATGACCGGATCAGGATGGCAGCATCCCGATCCGGTCATTTTGGTAAATGTGTCAATACGGTTTATTTAAAAATCAATTTCTGTGTCATAATAGCAGGCCTTCAGCAGCTTTTCCATCTCTTCCTGCGTGGGGATGCGAGGGTTAGAGCCCGTGCATGCATCGGCAATTGCATTTTTGGCGACTTCAGCGATGGAGCCGTTAAACTCATTCTCATCGATGATGCTCGTGTCGGCCAATACGCCGCCCTGCCCGTAGTTCTTGATTCCGAGGGGAATATTAAGCTGACGGTTCATCTCACGCAGCTCTTCAATCAGTGCGTCAATCAATTCGGCAGTGGTATTGCCGGGCAAATGGATAAACCGCGCAATGTTCGCATAGCGCTCGGCAGCTTGCGTATTTTTGGAGTTAAAACGGATCACTTTGGGCAGGTACATCGCGTTGGCTGCGCCATGAATAATATGCCCTCCGCTGTATGCGGCGCCGGTTTTATGGGCCATGGAGTGGACGATGCCAAGCAGAGCGTTTGAGAAGGCCATGCCTGCCAGACACTGCGCGTCGTGCATCTGTGCGCGGGCTTCCATGTCTCCGTCATAAGATTTTTTAAGATATTGGTGGATCATTTGAATCGCGTGCAGCGCGAGCGGATCCGTATAATTGCAGTGAAGCGTGGATACATAGGCTTCAATTGCGTGCGTCATCGCGTCCATCCCAGTGTGCGCCGTCAGCTTCTGCGGCATGGTTTCCGCCAAAGCGGGATCAACGATCGCCACATCCGGTGTGATGTTAAAATCTGCTAGCGGGTATTTAATGCCCTTCTGGTAGTCTGTGATAACGGCAAACGCCGTCACTTCCGTTGCAGTGCCAGAGGTGGAGGGGATGGCACAGAACTTTGCCTTTGTACGCAGGGTGGGGAAGGAGAAGGGGGTAATCAATGCTTCAAAGGTGGTATCCGGGTATTCGTAAAACACCCACATGGTTTTTGCGGCATCAATGGGGGAGCCGCCGCCCATGGCGACGATCCAATCCGGCTGGAACTCACGCATCACGGCCGCGCCGCGCATAACTGTTTCTACAGAGGGATCGGCCTCTACGCCCTCAAAGAGCTTTACCTCCATGCCCGCTTCCTTCAGGTATGAAACAGCCTGATCGAGAAAACCAAAGCGCTTCATGGAACCTCCGCCAACAACAACGACAGCCCGCTCGCCTTTCAGGTTTTTTAGCTCTTCCAAGCTGCCTTTCCCATGATATAGATCTCGGGGCAATGTAAAACGTGCCATAACACAAACCTCCTGAAATGTAATGAGATAAAAAGAATCGGGCCTTGCCCTTGGTTCCTGGCCGTATGCCTATTAGGAACCTATGTTTTTATTTTACCGCTTTTTGTAGCAAAAGGCAATCAAAAAGGAAAGAATTATATAGAAAGCGACGGTAGAGCTTCGCCTGCCGCCGCCTTTTGCCGCAATTATAAATCTATTTTTAAATCTTTATAATAGTATTCTTTATCTCGATCGTTGATCTCACGCAGCACCCGGCACGGGTTTCCTACCGCAACCACATTGGGTGGGATATCTTTTGTAACAACGCTCCCTGCTCCGATGACTGAATGATCCCCAATCGTTACCCCTGGCAATACGATTGCGCCTGCCCCGATCCAAACATTCTTGCCAATTCGGACGGGAATGTTAAACTGGGCGACTTTTTCCCGTAGCGGTGGATCCACAGGGTGCCCTGCCGTGGCGATTATGACGTTCGGCCCAAACATCACGTTATCGCCAACAAAGATATCCGTATCGTCTACCAAGGTCAGGTTGAAATTCGCGTATACATTGTTGCCGAAATGCGTATATTTTCCCCAATTCGCATGAAGCGGAGGCTCAATATAGCAGTTTTCACCGATTTCGGCCAACAGATTTTTTAAAATTTGCTCCCTCTTTTGCGATTCGGATGGGCGCGTATGGTTGTAATCATACAGAATTTCTAGGCATTCCAGTTGCTCTTTGGCAATTTCTTCGTCTGTGCAAAAATAGAGCTTGCCGCTCTGCATCCGTTCTCTAGTCGTCATCCAGGGTGCCTCCTCTCAATGTCAGTACATTTCATCGTCGTTATTGGTGAGTTTTCGCTTTAATTCCGCCAGCGCTTCCTCAATGGCCTGCATGGAGCGGTCTGTCGCCTGGTTGAGCTGAGAGCCGCGGAACATACGCCCGGTTTTATGATGACCCGGCCGCTTGAGCTTCCGGTAGTTGTCAAGCTGTTCCTTCGTTTCCGTCAAGCGGGCAGAAAAATCACCTGCCCAGGAGGATTGCTCGGTACGTTTGCTGACTGATTGCTGGAATTCAGCCATTTTTTGCTCTAGGGTATCCTTCATGGAACGCATTTTATCCATTAGCTTGCGGATATCCAGCGCCGTGCGCACCGCATTGATCAAATCTGCTAGGAAAACGGAGAAAATCAAGCCGAGAATGATATAGACAATATTGGCCGGAATCATCGAAATGATTTCCTCTACCGGTGGATGGACGATATAGAGAAATACAAGCGTCGCAATCCCCCAGTAAAGGGAGTTGCGCAGACAAATACGCCCCTGGATGTTAAATTTTCGATCCGAATAATCCCACCAGCGCGCATGGAATAGTTTTTCCATTAACACACTCGTGATAAATTCCACGATATCTGCTACGATTATCCCAACGATAAACAGCAAAATCGGCTTAAGTGCCGAGGGAACGGCGTAGCTTTCTTTAATTGGAGAGAGGCAAATGAGAAATGCAACCGCGCCCGTCCCATAGATTGGGCACATTGGGCCTGTTAAAAAGCCGCGGTTAATCCATTTGCGTTTGGCGAGCGAGCAGTAAATCGATTCCATCAGCCATCCAGCCGCGCTGTAAAAGAAAAAATAGAGAACGTACATTGGTATCGTCGGCGCCACGCTTATGACCATCCTTTCTTACGCCGGCCGCAACAATGTGCGGCCTTGGCGCAGCCAAAATATCGAGCGAAGTTTTATGCTTCCAAATGCCGGCGGAGGATTTCCTTATGCTTTTTTGCCTGCTTTGGGATTAGGGAGAGGATCAGCTCCCAGGTAGCGCAGTATTTATCCGCCATGCTTACGATGAAGGATTCCCGGTAGCGCGGCGGGCGGATGGTCAAGGGCCACATATGCTTGATGATGATATCCTCTTCCATTTTGCTCAGCGTGGTCAGTTCGCGGGCGTTTTTCAGTGCAAATCCTGGATGCAGATAACCGTGCGGGCGATGGCTCGAATCCTTCTCCCGCCAATCGTAGTAGAACAGATCGTGCAAAATTGCGCCACGGGCCGCCGTGCGATAATCAAGCCCCAGGCGCCTGCATGTGAGAAAGCTGATATAGGCTACACTTGTGATGTGTTGGAGACGGTCGATATCCAAATGCTGCTCATAGATTGACAGCCCTTGAACCTCCGGGCGGTTATACAGATCCTCGATAGCTTCAAAAAAGGCGGGGCTCATATGCTCACGCCCTAAGAAAGAGCTGATATAGGCCTGGTGCAATTTGTTCATAAACAGATGCGCTCACTTTCTTTGTAAAATAGAAATTTTTGGAAGGCAGCCAAGCCTGCATATTTGGCCAGGCCATTGCTAAGAAACATGCAATAAGTATACTATAACAAGCTCGAAAATCCAATATGATTCGTGGGATTGTAGGCAATCCTTAACCATTTTTAACTTCTTGTTCATAAAAAGAGGTGTTTTCCTGCAAAAAATGCGCCACGGCGTTTTCCGTATTGGAGCCAATCACGCCTGTAGCCGCCGCCAGAATTCGCTCGTGCGCGTTGGATACGGCGTAGCTTTCATCGGCCGCGGCGAAAAGGGGAAGGTCGTTGAGATTATCCCCAAAGGCCACCATATGCTTTGCTCCCATTCGCTTTTGGATCCATTTAGCGCCGGATGGCTTGCTGGCCTTGCTGCTAAACGCTTCAATCAACCAGGCGTCAGAATACGTATCCTTATAAAGCACACTTGTCAGCCCCTCAATTGCAGAAAGCTCCCGCGCAACGGGCAAAAGCGTGTCGTAACAATCAAACGTAGTCAGATAGATAGAGGGCATGTCGTTCGTCACGGTTAAATGGTTTACCATGGTAAAATGTTTGTCCGGAGCATTTTTACGGCTTTCATAGTATTTCCGGTTTGCTTCCGGTTTAAGCTGCGTAAAGCAGACCTCCAGTGTATTTTGATTCAACCGGTTATAAAATGGGGCGATATGATGCCGCTCAAAAATAGCCAAGGCGGCGCGTGCTGCTTCCGGTTCAATCGGGCATACGGAAACAGGCTCCCGTTTTTCCATATCGTAAATGACTACTCCATTCATTAGGATCACCGGCAGGCGAAGATTCAGCTTCTCCAAAAGCGGAGCGGCGCTGGAAGCGCTTCGGGCCGTGGCAACCGTAAAAAAAAGGCCGTTGGCAATCATGGTGTTTAAAGCGCTTGCCGTTTCGTCTGAAACCTTGCATTCTGGCGTAAGCAGGGTACCATCTAAATCACTGATATAAAGCGTATCTAGGTTGTGCATGTTAATCCCGTCCTCTTTTCCTTTAACGTTCTATATCTGTTGAACAAGAAGAAAACCTTACCAAAGCATGTTTTTAAAGTTTACCTCTTTTTCAGCAAAATGGCAATATCAGAGGATCTCCTTTTCAAGTAATTGATGAAAATACTTGCCACCGGGTGAGGAAATCGGTATAATAAAAAGGTCGACAGTCCGATTGGCGTTGGAAGAATCCGGATGTCCTGCGGGTGGCGGCAACTTGCGCAAACGCAATTTGAACCTCGCTGAAGCGGGCTTTGCTTGTTGTTATTTGTGTTTGATGGACAGATTAATTTGTCCCAATTCCTTGTCCGGTTTTATCCGGCGCTTAGTTTCATCTTCAAGGATAATGGAGTTTTGGGAGGCACAGGAGCGATCAAGAATGTTAGGAAAATATGTGAGAGTTAAGGTAGTGCGTCCCATTGGTGCAAAGCATCCGCGCTTTCCCTTTACCTATCGGCTGAATTACGGTTTTGCCCAAGGGGTTACAGGCATCAGCGGAGAGGCGCAGGGCGTTTATATCATGGGGATCGACCATCCGGTACGGGAGTTTGACGGCCGGGTGATTGCGATTGTGCGGCGCAACAATCATAAGGGAATTGTGTGGGTTGCCGCGCCGAAAAGCAAGCACTTCATCGTCAATGAAATTTGTGATGCGATTGATTTTGCCGAAGGCCATTACGGCTATACGTTGGAGTGTCTGTATGAACGTTCCTGCGGCGCGGTCGTATACCGTATGGATGCCGGGCAGCCCCTTTATTTGCTCATCAAAAATAAGCGGAGCGCGCATTGGGGGTTCCCAAAAGGCCATATGGAAAAGGGTGAAACACAGGAGGAAACGGCAAAACGGGAAGTGCTTGAAGAAACGGGAATGCACATTCGGCTGCTGCCTGATTTTTCCTCCAAATCGGAGTATACGATTCAGGGGAAAGTAGAAAAGTCCGTTACGATCTTTTTAGCAATTACAGAGGATAAAAATACTGTGATTCAGCAGGAGGAAATCGAAGATTTTATCTGGTTGCGTTATGATCGGGCGCTGAAGATGCTCAATTATGAAAATGATAAGATGATTCTAACGAAAGCCAATCGTTTTTTGATGGAAACTGCGATGCCTAAAATTTGAATTTTGAAATGAGGTTGTATAATGGCGGAAACCTTGGCGCAATATTTCGTGGATTTTTTGCAGAATAAAATACCCAACGAATTGATTGTATTCATCGTGTCGCTATTCCCCATTCTTGAACTTAGAGGCGGAATGATCGTGGCGAAGCTCCTGGATGTTCCGTTTATCACGGCGTTTCTTATTTCGTTTATCGGCAATATGGTGCCGATTCCTTTCATTTTGCTATTTATCAAAAAGATATTTGCCTGGCTGCGCCGCTTTCCCCGCTGGGCAAGAATCATTGATAAATTAGAAGCCCGCTCTATGAGTAAAAGCGATCAGATCGAGAAATATAAAGAGTGGGGGCTTCTGCTGTTTGTGGCCATCCCTCTCCCAGGAACGGGCGGATGGACAGGCGCTTTGATCGCGTCGTTGTTTGATCTGCGCATTAAAAAATCGCTTCCGATTATCACGCTCGGCGTTTTGGTTGCGGGCTTGATTATGTCACTGATCGTATATGGAGTCTTTGGCGGGCTGGCAAGCTTGTTTTGAGAAGGGCTTCATTCATAAAAGGGCGGGCCTGTCCGTACAGGCCCGCTGGCAGTGTTTTATTTTGCGCTTGCCGCTGCAAAAATGCATCGTGCATTTGCAGCGGCCTGTTTTTTTCCGCATGATAATGGATTTGATTTTTGCTCAGCTCGTATAATCCTCAATCAGCCGTTGTAGCTCCTGTATCGTCTGCGCGGGAATCCCATGCAGCAATTCTTGCTGGTTGACGGTTGGCAGGCTATCTAAATAAACATCAAATACTTCCATCGGCTCAGTGCTTCCAGTGCGGTAAGAAGCGATCCGGCCTTGGTATTCTCCCAGCATATATGGCGCTTGTTCTGTCTGCTGCGTAGGGGAGACGTTCGTTTCCGCTCCTGTGACGGAAGTACGGATGGCGTCCGTTGTCAGAATAGCTGCTGAAAAAATCAGGCATACCGCACATAAAATACGGATTCCTTTCCGCATCATATCGGTGTTCCCTCCGCTTCTAAAATGAAAATTCGCTTTTAGTTTGCGCATGTTTTTTTGTTTTATACCAGAGTATGGAAATTGCGCGATTTTGCTTCTTTTATATGGAAAACGAATTTTCGAAAATTACTAAACTTTTCCGAGAAAGTATGCTATAATAATCGAATAGAAAAGGAGGCAGAGGATTTTATGAATCATGGTCCACGAAATTCCAAGCCTGTGAAAAGGCCGTCCGGTCAATCCGGGGCGGCTCATAAATCTCCTGTTCGCAAGGGGCAAATTACCCATGCACGTAAACCCGGCAGTAAAAAAACGAGGCGCGCTTTTTCTACTCCTGTCAAAGTGCTTCTGGGCGCGCTGGTAACGGTTGCATTGACATGCCTGATCGTTGGCATAACGATGCTTGTCTATATGATTGCATTCACTCATGGGGATCCTGCGATTAACTTGGATGAATACAAAGCAAATCAAAATCAGACGACCATCGTATACGCTTACGATAAAAACCAGCAGCCTGTAGAGGTAACGCGGCTGCACGGGACAGAAAACCGCATCTGGGTCAACCTCAGCCAAATGCCGGAAGAAATGAAACAATCGGTTATCGCCATTGAGGACAAGCGCTTCGAAAAGCACAACGGGGTCGATTGGTTCCGCACTGCTTCTGCGATTGTGAAGCACGGTATGTCTCAAGGCGGCTCGACAATTACGCAGCAGTTGATAAAAAACCTGACGGGGGATAAGGATGTTACCATCGTCCGTAAGTTTCGTGAGATCCTTTACGCCCTGAATTTGGAGCGCAATTACTCCAAAGATGAAATTTTGGAGGCATATCTCAATACCATCTATCTTGGCGAGGGCTGCTACGGCGTGAAAACAGCGGCGGAAAAATATTTTGGCAAGGATGTCAGCGAGCTGAATCTAGCAGAGTGCACCGCTCTGCTCGGCATCACGCAGTATCCCTACAAATATGATCCGCTGGTCAACCCGGAAAATAATAAAGCCCGGCAGAAATACGGGCTGGACGTGCTTCTGGAAGAGGGGACGATTTCCCAGAAGGAGTATGACGAGGCGATTGCCTATTCGCTTGTTTTCACCAACAGCAAGGAGTATAAGGCAGCGCACAAGGACGATAAGAAAGCGGCAGAGTCAGAGAGTAAGATCCAGAGCTATTATGTGGATTACGTCGTCGATCAGGTGATTGACGATCTGATGGAGCAATATGGCCTGACGGAGCAGCAAGCCACGCAAAAGGTCTATTATGGCGGATTAAAAATTTATACCGCCATGGATCCGGACGTGCAGTCCTCCATGGAAAATGTGTTTTATAACCGTAAAACAGTTGCCAACAAGGGCGTTCAGGCCGCAATGACAGTGATGGATTATAAAGGCCGCGTTGTCGGCGTTGTTGGCGGGCTGGGAGAGAAGCAGCAGAACCGCGGCCTTAACCGCGCGGTTTCTTCCAAGAGGCAGCCGGGTTCTTCTATCAAACCGTTGAGCATTTATGCGCCTGCGATCGAAAATAATCTTTACAATTGGTCCTCCATGATCGCGGATTCGCCTTCCCGTTATGTTGATGGCAAGCCGTGGCCTGTCAACTATGGCCAAAAGGTGGGCGACGGGCAGCTTCACCCGTTGCAGTACGCGGTGGAACGCTCTTTGAACACCGTGCCCGCCCGTATGCTGGAAAAAATAACGATCAAAACGTCTTTTGACTTTTTGGAGAACCATTTCCACCTTTCTACGCTGGAAAAATCGGATGCGGATTGGGCTCCGCTTGTTACCGGCGCCTTTACGCAGGGTGTTACTACCCTCGATATGGCGGCCGCCTATGCGGCAATTGGCAATGGCGGCACCTACTATGAGCCCTATTGCTATTATAAAGTGACCAACAGCTCAGGCTCTGAAACGCTTTTACAGACCTCTGTGAAAGGTGAAAAGGTATTGTCGCCCGACACGGCGGATGTTGTTTGCGAGCTGTTGCAGGCGAACACCAACTACGGCACGACAAAGGCGGCTGCGGTCAGCGGCTTCCAGACAATGGCGAAAACCGGTACAACGACGGATGAAAAAGACCGTTGGTTTGCCGCGGGCACGCCCTATTATGTGTCGGCCACCTGGTATGGCTATGATACGCCTAAAACCATTTATCTCGATTCCAACTATAACCCCTCCGCCAAGCTGTTTAAGGCTGTTTTTGATCCGATTCACAAAAATCTGGCGCCCAAAGAATTTGGGAAAAGCGGCCTCACGGTTGAGAAGGAATATTGTAAGAAAACCGGCTTGCTGGCCTCGCCATCCTGCACTTCTAAGGCGAAGGGATGGTATAAGATTACCGATACGCCGGCAGTGTGCACCTCCTGCGGCGGTTCCGGTCTGCTCAATAATATTGCGGACAATGTTTCCAATGCGATTGGGCAGGCGGGGGATGTCGTTTCTAATGCCATCGATTATGCAGGTCAGGTTGTGGAGAATGCATTAAATGGTATTACACCATAATAGAACAGCAACACCAAACGAACCTTTTGCCGCTTGGCGAAAGGCTCGTTTGTGGTATCCCGGCATATTGTAAAAAATGGAGAAAGGGGCGTCCACATGCCTGGATTGTTGATTCGCCGTGCGCACCTGATTGATTTGGCCTCCGGCGTCGATCAAATTGGCGATGTTCGGATAGAGGGGGAGCGGGTGGTGGATATTGGCGCCGAGCTTCCCGCCATGGGCAATCAAACGCTTGATGCAGATGGACTCTGCCTTGCGCCGGGCTTAGTGGATATGCATGTTCATCTGCGCGACCCGGGGCTGACCTATAAAGAGGATATTGAAAGCGGCTGCGAGGCTGCCGCCGCAGGCGGCGTGACCAGTGTGGCAGCCATGCCAAACACGTTGCCCGCTACGGATTCCCCGGAGACGATCCGTTATATCCTGCAAAAATCTAAAAAAGCAAAAGCGCGCGTGTTGCCTGTTGCGGCAGTGACGAAGGGGCTTGCTGGATGCGAATTAACTGACTTCCGCGCATTAAAGCAGGCGGGAGCGGTTGCCTTTTCGGATGACGGTAACCCGGTCGCCACAGCGTATCTGATGGCAGAGGCAATGAAACAGGCGTCCAGCTTGCGGATGCCTGTGCTTGCCCATTGCGAAGATCGGTCGTTAACACGCGGCGGCTTGATCCATGAGGGAGAGGTTTCAGGGCAGCTTCGTGTTCCGGGCGTACCGGCCGCAGCCGAGGATGTTGGCACCGCGCGTGAACTTTCACTTGCCCTTTCCCTGAACGCGTCGGTTCATGTTTGCCACGTCAGCACCGCTGCAAGTGTTGCTATGATCCGTGCGGCCAAGAAGATGGGCGTTCCTGTCACAGCGGAAACCTGCCCGCATTATTTTATGCTGACGCAGAACAAGCTGCTTTCCCGCGATGCGGATTACCGCATGAGCCCGCCTCTGCGCCCGGAACGCGACCGCTTGGCGGTGCTGGAGGGCTTGAGGGATGGCACAATTGATGTAATCGCCACCGATCATGCCCCGCATGCTGCGCAGGAGAAGGCGGATTTTGATAAGGCGCCGAATGGCGTTGTAGGATTGGAAACTTCTTTGGCAGCCGGCATAACGCAATTGGTAAAACAGGGCGTTATGACCCTACCGGAGCTTTTATACCGGATGTCAGCCATGCCTGCGCGCATCCTTCGTGTGCCAAGCGGCGCTTTGATAGAGGGCGGGCTAGCAGATTTTGTTTTGTTTGACCCGCAGGAAGGCTGGACGGTCGATCCGGCTGCGTTCCATGGAAAATCGCACAACAGTGCCTTGAAGGGGATGCTCCTCCAAGGGCGTGTGAAATATACCATTTGCCGCGGCGAGCTAGTCTACCGCGGATGAGCGCTTTTTAATGAGCTGAGAAATGAACGAAAAAAAAGGTGGTTTGCCCAATGTCGCTAGACCGTTTAATTGAAAAGATTGCCGAGCTGAAAAATCCCACTGTTGCTGGGCTGGATCCGAAGCTGAGTTATATCCCGGATTTTATCAAACAGGATGCGTTCAGGCGCCACGGTGAAACGCTCGAAGGGGCGGCTGAGGCATTGCTGCAATTTAACCGTGGGCTGATCGATGCGCTTTGCGATATCGTGCCCGCCGTTAAGCCTCAGTGCGCTTATTATGAAATGTACGGTTGGCCAGGGCTGCGGGCCTTAGCTGAAACGATTCGCTATGCCAAAGAAAAGGGCTTGTTTGTCATTACGGATGGAAAGCGTAATGATATCGGCTCCACGATGGAAGCCTATGCCGCCGCGCATCTTGGAGAGGTTTCTATAAATGGCCATCCATTTGCACCGTTTGGCGCTGATGCGTTGACGGTTAACGGATATCTTGGCAGCGATGGAATCCTGCCGCTGTTGGAAATTTGCAGGCAGCAGGATACGGGCATTTTTGTTTTGGTAAAAACCTCCAACCCCTCCTCTGGTGAAGTGCAGGATCAGCAGATCGGCGGCCGGTCTGTTTATCGTATGATGGGCGATCTCTGTGAACGCTGGGGCTGCGATTTGCCGGGAAACCATGGTTATTCCGGCGTCGGCGCGGTGGTTGGAGCTACCTATCCGGATCAGTTGGAGGAATTGCGTGCAGCGTTGCCACATACCTTTTTTCTAGTGCCGGGCTATGGTGCGCAAGGCGGTAGCGCGCAGGGTGTGCGCCCTGCATTCGATCAGAACGGGTTGGGCGCTATCATCAATTCTTCCCGTGCGCTGATGTGTGCGTGGCAAAAAGAGGGCTGTGAAGAAAGTGACTATGCCAATGCGGCGCGGCGGGAAGCCATCCGCATGCAGGATGAAATTACAGCCTGTATTCCGGCTATTTCGATCAGATAAATCGAGCGGTGCGGTTTTGAAAGCGGAGCTGTTTCTCCCCCTTTAAAAGCGACTGGAAAGGAATGATTCATCAATATGGGAAACAAGAAGGCAAAGCGGGCTTATTTAGTGCTCGCTGACGGCACAGTGTTCCATGGCTATTCCATGGGCGCGGCAGGCGAGACAGTGGGCGAGGTGGTTTTTAACACCTGCACCGCCTCCTATCAGTCGCTTCTCAGTGACCCGACCTATTATGGCCAGATCGTCGCGCAAACCTACCCTTTGGTTGGAAACCGGGGCGTGGAAGAGGAAAATGCCGCCTCCAATATTATGGCAAACGGATACATCGCGCGCGAATGGTACGATACGCCCTGCACAGGGGACGGAAGCCTTACGCTTGATGAATATTTGCGCAGGCGCAATATTGTGGGAATTTGTGGGATCGACACGCGCAGGCTGACCCGCGCTTTGAGGGATAAGGGCTATTTCAACGGCGCGATTACGGATTCCCTCCAAGATTTTGATGCGCTTTTGCGCCGGATCAAGGCATATACCATCTCCGGCGCGGTAGAGGCTGTTACGATCCGGGAGCCGGAAAAGATCCCGGCGGAAAATCCGCTTTACCGAGTCACGGTGATAGACTGTGGATTCCCCCGCTATGTGCTCAAAGCACTCACGCGCAGGGGATGCGAACTCACGTTGGTGCCGGCCTTTACAGGGGCGCAGGAAATCCTTGCCGGCAAGCCGGATGGCGTTATTTTTTCAGACGGCCCTGGCGACCCGGATGACGCGCCCTGCCTGATTGATTGTGCCAAGGCGCTGCTGGAATCGAAAATACCACTTTTTGGTGTTGGTCTGGGCCATCAGGTGATGGCGCTTGCCGCCGGATGTACAGTGGTAAAAATGCCAAAAGGCCATCGCGGTTCCAATCAGCCGGTGCGGATTTTGGACACAGGCCGTATCATGGTCACCACGCAGAATCACGGCTATTCTGTTGCGGCGCAGAGCATTCCACACGGCATGGCAGAGATGACAATGGCCAATGTAAACGACGGAGCGGTTGAGGGCATCGCCTATTGCAACGCGCCTGCTTTTTCGGTGGAATTTACGCCATCCGATGGAAGCGGCAGGCAGGATACCGCATGGATTTATGATGCATTTATTGACCGGATGAAAGGAGCGCGCCGCAATGAAGCAGCCAGAGATTAAGAAAGTATTGGTGATCGGTTCCGGTCCGGCAGTGATCGGCCGTTCGGCAGAGTTTGATTATGCCGGGACGCAGGCGCTTCGCACTTTAAAGGAAGAAGGGCTTAAAACAATCCTGATCAATTCCAATCCTTCCACCGTGATGACGGATAAAGGCCTGGCGGATCAGATTTACTTGGAGCCCTTAAATATCGATATCATCAAACGAATCATAGAAAAGGAAAAACCGGATAGCATCCTTCCGACAGTTGGCGGAAATTTGGCTCTGGAGCTGGGCCTTGGCCTCTCCATGAACGGCTTTTTAGAGGAGCATCAGGTGCGTCTACTGGGCGTCAGCCCCGAGATCATCCATAGCGTACAGGACAGGCAGTCCTTTGTGGAGGCTTTGAGGAAGGCTGGCGTCCCCGGCGTGGCATCGAAGGTAGTCGGCACCGTGCAGGATGCCGCCGCTTTTGCAAAGGAAGCAGGCTATCCAGTCCGGGTTCGCCCGGCCTATACGCTCGGCGGAAGCACGGCTGACCTCTGCCCGGATGAAGCGACGCTGTTGGAAATGGCGGATAAAGAGCTGCACACCTCCCTGATTCGTCAGGTCTTGGTGGAAAAATGCATTTCCGGGTGGAAAGAAATCGAGTTTGAAGTGATGCGTGACCGGATGGGTAACTGCATCAGCGTTTGCAGCATGGAAAACCTAGACCCTGCCGGAATCCACGCGGGCGATAGCATCATCGTCGCGCCCGCGCAGACCTTGACGGACAATGAAGCGGAAATGCTGCGTGCTTGTGCGCTTGAGTTGGTCGATTCCCTTGGCATTGAAGGCAATTGCAGCGTGCGCTTTGCCGTGCGTCCAGATGGCGGGGAATATGCCGTGCTGGAGGCCGATCCATGCATTAGCCGCACATCCGCCCTTGTTTCTAAGGCAACGGGCTATCCTGTTGCACAGGTGGCCGCCCAAATCGCGCTCGGCTATACGCTGGATGAGATCCCGAACCCTGTCACAGGCTGCACCACTGCCTGCTGTGAGCCGGCAATCGATTATTGTGTTGTGAAATTCCCGAAGTGGTCGTTTGATCGTTTTGATGAGGCGGAGCGCCGTCTGGACGGCTCTATGAAGGCTACCGGCGAAATCATGGCAATTGGCACGAGTTTTGAGCTAGCGTTTATGAAGGCTATCCGTTCTCTCAACATGCAGCTCGATACGCCGCGCCTGCCCAAGCTTGCAGCCCTCTCTGAAGAAGAAATCCTGAAGGTAATCGAGCGCTCGAATAATGAGCGAATTTTTGCCGTTTATGCGGCGGTTGCGCGAGGTGTTCCCTTTGATGCGATCTATCGCCTCACGTCAATTGATCCCTGGTTTCTGTCAAAAATGAAGAATATCTCCGATATGGAGGCGGAACTAGCGGCCGGTGCGGATGATGAGGCCGTTTTGCGCGCAAAAAATATGGGCTTTCTCGATTGCACGATTGAGCGCCTTACCGGCGAGAAGCTGGTGCATCCCGCCCATTCCACTTATAAGATGGTGGATACCTGCGCAGCGGAATTCGATGCCGAGCGCCCTTATTTCTATTCTGCTTGGGATGATGATAATGAAGCGCTCTTTACGAAGGGCGGCCGCGTTTCCGCTGATCGAAAAAAAGTGCTGGTTCTTGGAGCAGGTCCGGTTACGATCGGCTACGGAATCGAGCAGGATTACTGTGCAGTCCATTGCGTGGAAACGCTGCGCAAGCAAGGCTGCGAAGCGGTGATCGCCAACAATAACCCTGATGCCGTGTCAACGGATTTTCAAACGTCTGATCGGCTTTATTTCGACCCAGTCACCTCAGAGGATGTTTCTAACATCCTCGCCACAGAGAGGCCATGGGGCGCAGTGTTGCAATTTGGCGGAACCAATGCCGTGCAGATGACTGAGATGATGAAGGCCGCGGGCGTTTGCGTGCTCGGTGCTCAGCAGGCGCAGGCACAGCAGCTCAGCGATCGCCATGCGTTTGACCGCTTGCTGGGTGAATTGGGCATTCCGCATCCGGCGTTCTGCATGACGGCGGCGGGCAATGCCGATGAAACGGCGCGTGAGCTTGGTTTTCCTGTGCGGCTGACGGCGGGAGAGCACAGTGTGATCGCTTATACCGGCACGGATCTTTCCCTGTTCATCGAGCAGGAGGGCTTAACGAAGAACGCGCCGATCATGCTTCAAAAATATTATATCGGCACGGGCATGGAGCTGAATGTTGTAACGGATGGCGAGGACTATCTCATCCCCGGAATTGCAGAGCAGATTGAGCGAGCCGGAATTCATACCGCGGATTCGATCTCCGTATGCCCCACGCAAAAGATTCCGGAAAAGGAAAAACAGCGTGCGGTCGAATATGCTGGCAAGCTTGCACTCGCGCTGCGCACGCCTTGCCTTGTCAACATCCGTTTTATCTATTACGATCATGAAATTTATCTATTTCATGCCAGCGTAACGCAGAGCCACAGCGTTCCTTTCCTGACGAAAGCAACGGGGATTTCCGCGGCGGCTGTTGCCACGCGCTGCATGCTGGGCGAGAAGCTGGCGGATATGGAATATGGCACTGGGCTCGTCGAACCTTCTGAATACTGTGCTGTGCGTGTGCCCGTTTTCAGCTTTGGCCAAATTGGCGGGTTGGATACGCAGCTCGGCCTGGAGATGAAATCCACGGGCGAGGCTTTCGGTATCGCGCACACCTTTGAAGATGCGCTGCTCAAAGGCTTGGCGGCTTCCGGGATGCGTTTAAAACGCAAAGGCGGCGTGTTCCTTTCCGTGCGGGATTCTGATAAGCAGGAGGCAATTAGTCTAGCAGACCGCTTCTCACAACTCGGTTTCGATTTGTATGCAACGGCGGGCACCTGTAAAATGCTGAATGAGAACTTCATTGCGGCAAATGCAGTGCGCAAGATCCATGAGGGATCCCCCAATACAATGGATTTATTGGAAAGCAATAAAATTGTTTATGTTGTTTCCACATCGCAAAAGGGCCGCCAGTCAATCATGGATGATATCCGTATCCGCCGCAGGGCATTGGAGCGTCAAATTCCGACCTTTACCTCTCTGGATACGGCTTTTGCGCTGACGCGCTGCCTCTCCAATAAACGCACGTTGGAGGATATTGAGCTGATTGATCTCGCCTGAGCCCCTTCGCTACAGTTTTCCGAGAAAAGGATGATGAAATAGATGGGATACTTACAGATAGAAGGGCGGATTGCCTCGATCCGCCGTCTAAGCAAGGCGGCCTTTGATATCCTGCTCTTTGCGCCGGAACTTGCTGAGTCGGCCGTGCCGGGCCAATTCCTCCACATCCGCTGCGGCGAACAGCCGTTGCGTAGGCCAATTTCCATTTGTGAGATTGACCGCAATATTGGTGCTCTGCGCATCGTTTTTGAGGTGCGTGGAAAGGGGACTGCCTGGCTTTCTGAACGGCAGATGGGCGACGCTGTCGATTTGTTGGGGCCTTTGGGCAACGGGTTTTCCCTGCCGGAGAGTGGGGAGGGGATTATTCTCATAGGCGGAGGCATTGGAACGCCTCCGCTGCTAAGCGTCGCGCAGACATTGCCGGGGCAAACCGAGGCGATTCTCGGCTTTCGGAATGCAGATGCCTGCATCCTGGCCCGTGATTTTGCACTGGCCTGTGCCAATGTGCAAATCGCAACGGATGATGGGTCGCTCGGCTTTCATGGGCTTGTGACAGATCTGCTCAGAGAGCGGATTGCGGTGAAGGAAAAGCCTTGTACGGGTATTCTTGCCTGCGGCCCCACGCCAATGCTGAAAGCAATTGCGGCCTTTGCGCAGGAGCATCAGATCCCCTGCCAGGTGTCCCTGGAGGAACGCATGGGCTGCGGCGTTGGCGCGTGCCTTGTTTGTGCCTGTAAAACAAAAGAGGCGGATGGAGAGCATTATCGTCATGTCTGTAAGGACGGCCCAGTATTTGATGCAAGAGAGGTGGTGTGGTAATGGCGGATTTATGTGTGAAGATTGCAGGCGTAGCGCTCAACAATCCGGTGATTACCGCCTCTGGAACTTTCGGTTTCGGCCGGGAGTATAACGCCCTTTACCCCCTTTCCCGTCTGGGGGGCATCTCCTGTAAGGGAACAACGCTCCACGAGCGGCTGGGAAATCCTCCTCCACGCATTGCGGAAACGCCATCCGGCATCCTCAACAGCGTTGGCCTGCAAAATCCGGGGGTGGATGCGTTTATTCGTGAAGATCTGCCCTGGCTGAAGGAACAGGGCACGGTTGTCATCGCCAATTTGGCGGGCAGTGCTATTTCTGATTACTGCCAGGCCGCCGAAAAGCTCGATGAAACGGCTGTTGATATGATTGAATTGAACATTTCCTGCCCAAACGTCAAACAGGGCGGCGCTTCGTTCGGAACTGCCTGCGCCTCTGCACAAGAGATCACTGCCGCGGTTCGTAAGGTAACGCGCAAGCCTTTGATTGTGAAGCTTACGCCGAATGTGACCAGCATCTCTGACATTGCCGCTGCGGTAGAGGAGGCGGGGGCGGATGCGGTTTCGCTCATCAATACACTCACCGGCATGCGAATTAATATCGAAACCCGTCGCCCTGTTCTGAGAAATAATACAGGCGGCATGTCCGGCCCGGCAGTTTTTCCTGTGGCGGTGCGCATGGTATGGGAAACGGCCCGGCGCGTAAAAATCCCTGTCATCGGGATGGGCGGGATCGCTTCCTGGGAGGATGCGGTTGAAATGATGCTTGCGGGCGCGTCAGCCATTCAGGTCGGCACCGCAATGTTTGCGGATGCGTATGCGCCGCTGAAAATGATCGAAGGCATAGAGCGGTATCTGGAGGAGCATCAGATCCAATCGGTCACAGAACTAACGGGGAAGGTCGAAGTATGGTAGACACAGAGCACGTGAAGTTGATTATTGTGCGGCACTGCGAGGCGATGGGAAATCATCACCGTGTGTTTCAGGGCAGCACAGATTGTGATATTACGGAAAATGGTGCCCGTCAGTTGGATGCTCTTGCAGAGCGGATGCTTGAATTCCCCTTTCAGGCGGCTTATTCTAGCCCGCTTCAGCGCGCCTTGAAAACAGCACAGGCCGCAAACCGCCATTATGGGCTGGAAATTAAACTGGATGCCCGGCTGGCCGAAATCCACGGAGGATGCTGGGAAGGGAAGAGGTGGGGTGATTTTCCGGCGCTTTATCCGCAGGAAAGTTATCTCTGGAATCAGGAGCCGTGGAAATTCCATCCTGATGGCGGAGAGAGCATGGCCGAAGTTTACAGCCGTATCTGGGAGGCGGCCACGGAGATTGCCGCGCGCCATTTTGGGCAGTCTGTATTGATTGCGTCCCATGGCTGTGCGATCCGGAACCTGCTGTGCCATGCGCACGGGTGGCCCATTGAACGCCTCAACGATGTGGATTGGTGCGATAACACGGCGATCAGCGTGATTGTATTTGACCGTTCCATGCAGCCGGAGATTTTGTTGGAAAACGACAGCTCGCATCTGGCAGAGCATCTCTCCACCTTTGCAAAGCAAAGCTGGTGGCGAAAGGAAAACCGGGCTGCGATGCAATTCGAGTAAAGAGGTGCTGCAAAATGGTGATTCTTTCTGTTGATTATGGAGATGCACGCACTGGGATTGCAGTATGTGATAAGTTGGAGCTATTGGCTTCCCCCGCGGCTGTTTTGGCGGAGACTTATGCGCCAAAGTTAGCCCGGATGATTGCCGAAGAGACAAAAAAGCACGGCGCACAGGAAATTGTGCTCGGCCTGCCGCGGAATATGGATGGAAGCGAAGGCTTCCGCGCGCAAAAATGCCGTGCGTTTGCCTTGCAATTGGAAGAAGCATGCGGTATTCCCGTTAGGCTTTGGGATGAACGATTAACTACGGTGCGTGCGCATCAGGCGCTGAATCAGACTAATACGCGTGGGCAAAAACGTAAAGCCGTGGTAGATGCGGTGTCGGCTGTTATGATTTTACAGGATTATATTGACTATCGAAAGACGCACGCTGCAACAGACTAATGCAGCGTGCATTTTAGGATTCCTTTTCTTTTTTCGGTTTGCCAAACAGTTCAATCAACCCTACGATCAGTAGAAAGCCGCCAAATAGTTTTCCTAGCCATTCGCCTTTGATCATTCCGGCCAGCCAGGTGCCCAGGCCGACTCCTGCCAGCCCGCCTAGTGCCATGGGAATGACGCTTTTCCAGTGGATCAGTTTCTTTTTCCAGTTCATCAGGATAGATACGAGCGCGCAGGGCAAGAAAAATAGCAGGTTGATCCCTTGTGCCCGCAGTTGAGGCATATGCATGCCGAGTGTGAGGTAAAGCACCAGCACGCCGCCCCCGCCTAGCCCCAGCGCCCCGGCTACGGCTGAGAAAAGCCCGGCGATTTGATCGATCCAGTTCATCTCATCACCATCCTGATACCAGCCCAAAGCATAAAGATTCCGAAAATCCGGCGCAGCCATTTTGCAGGAATGCGCGGGAGAAGCAGAGAGCCGGCAATAGCTCCGATCACCGCTACCGGAAAGTATGGAACCGCCTGCATGAGCGCTACTTTTCCGGATGTGACATAGAGGACCGAGCTAAGCAGGGAAAGCGGAAAGATAACGGCGATCGAACTCGCGTGCGCCTGCGTTTGGGTCAGATTCGATTTTTGTAAAAGCGGGACGGCCAGCATGCCACCGCCAGCGCCCAAAAGGCTATTGACAATGCCGACAAAAAAACCGCCGAGCGCGGTGAGCCAACGATTCATTTTGGAACAGAGCCTCCGTTTCAATAGGCCGATGAGTGGAGAAACGGCAATTTGATCTGCGTGACAAAAAATGTTGCCTTCTCGCATGGCCCAATAGGAAAAACTTGTTTGCCAATTTTGATTTGAATAATAGTAGTGTGCCAAATGGGCCAACAAATATTTTATATGAGCTTTCTTTTAATAAAAAAACAGATAACCGCTCTGGCTGAAAAAAATCAGCTCAAGGCGGTTAATCTGTTTCTATTCAAAAAATTACGCGGTTTGTCATCAAGAAGGGATTTTCTGAGGCTCCAGGCCAGGATATAAAATTTTGTGGATATAGCTGATGGTTTGATCCCAGTCAAGCAGCAGGACTTCCGTACCGTCTACATTGACAAGCTTGGGATAGGTATGCGGTATCGTATCCTGCGTGATATTCCATTTGAGATAGCGCATTGCATTGGTTGCCTGTGAAACGATCGTGGATTTGCTCATATCTGTCTTTACAAGCGGCAAAATTTCATTCAGCAGCTCCAACCCTTCGCTGATTCCCATGGATTTTGCCTTGCCGATGATCACATTCAAAACGTTACGCTGGCGCTGCGTCCTGTTACGGTCGGAATCGATGCTGCGCAGGCGGACATATTTGAGCGTGGTGGCTCCGTCCATATGATAGGTTCCGGCGCCTGTGGGAACCTCTAGCCCTGCGGCGGCAAAATCCTCTGCCAAAGCCTTCGCTTCAGCATCGGTCAGTTTCATATCAATTCCACCCAAAATATCGACAATTTTTTGGAAGGCGCTAAAATCAACGCTGATATAATGATCGATATGGATTTTATAGTTCGATTCGATCGTATCAATCAACAATTGAGGACCGCCATAGGAATAGGCAGCATTCAGCCTTGCATTGCCATGCCCCGGAATACTGACGTAAGCCGCGCGCAGCAGGGAGACCATTTTAATCTGCTGGCTTCGTTTATTGACAGAAATCAAGATCATGGAATCAGAGCGCGAATAGTACTGGGGATTGCGCGTGTCACTTCCGACTAGCAGGAGGTTGAAAACGTCTTTGTGATACCACACAGTGCCGCTTTTGATATTTTTTGCGATCGCTTCATCCGCATTATCGAAATCCTGTTGATATTTCTTAGAGGCTTTTTTCTTAAGCTCGCTTTCTTCCTTCTTGACTTCCGGATCTACTTGCAGCGTAGTGCGTTCACTCGGGTCTGCCGGATCGATATCAATTTTATTCAAATATCGGTTGCCGACGACCACGCCGATGATAACAAGCAATAAAAGCACGAGGACGATAGAGATCACTGCAATCATTGCCTTGCTGGGCTTTTTGTTGGGCCCCGCGGGGCCTTTTTTTCCATCATGCATTGAAATACACCTCAACATCCGTTTGTTTCGTTTTCAAAAGCAATTTGTCATAATCAATCAGGCGAAGGGAAAAGATAAGAGGAAGACTATCCTTTGAAAACGTTTCTCAAGTATTATAGCCATTTCAAAGAGAAAAAGCAAATCCGGGCTTCGGTATGGCAAAATGACCAAAAGTGAAGGGAAAAACAGGAAGAAGAAAATTATAGCCCTGGCCGTTCCTGGGGACTCTTGTGTTTTTTCCCTTCGTATGTCATAATGAGTTGCCAGCAGCCTTCCGCTTTTTATGGGTAGCGTGTATCTCTATGATCTTTGCGGTTAATGCAGGCTTTGCTTTGATACTCGCTCCGTTCTTACGTAAAAACGATTGCGTATCGCTTATGGTTGGGGAGCCGCGGCGATTTTTTTGCAGATAGGCTTGTTTATGGCTGCTGCATCTCGTTACAACATGAAGACGACTTGGAGGAAAGACACTGTGAGTTTTCTTGCAACAGATCATGCCGGCAATACGCCCGGCGCACAGATCAAACGCCACCATCCACTATCCTTTTGCTACCGTTGGGCGATTATAGCGGTAGGGGGGATACTGTTTGGCTATGCCTTTATTCGAATTCTATTTCCAGATGTGACGGCGGGCCACAAGTGGGATGGAAATTTCTTATTCGGCCTGCCTGCAATCGCTGCGATGCTGGCGGTTGTCCTCGCGCTGTGGGGCCTGTTTTATTTGATTGATCATCTGGCGGAAAAGAATTTAAACAAAACGCTCTTGGCCCTGATGCTCATTGCCTGTGGGTTTTGTATCCTGTCAACTGTGTTGTTTTCGATTGAACCTTCTTGGGATTATGGAGTCGTTTTGCGCTCCTCCATGGAGCTTGCGCGGGACGGATCTTTGACGGATACCGCTTATTTTTCCCGTTATCCATTTCAGGTGTACCCGCTCTTATATATGACGTTTTTTATGAAGCTCATTCATGCACGTACAATGGCGGCGGCCTGTGGCGTCAGCTATGTGCTGAACATTATTCATATTCTCGTTGCTCTTTACGGCGCTTTTTTTGTTGGAAAGCTTTTGCACGGCAAACGCTTCGGCCTGAAAATTCTTCTGTTCTGCATGTGCAGCGCACCCCTCTTTCTTTACGCATCGATTTGTTACACGGATACGTTAGCGCTTCCTTTCCCGGTGTGGACATTGGCCCTGTGGCTTTATGCGCGCAAAATGCCTGCTCTGACCAAACAACAAAAATGGAAAAAAGCAGCCCTGTATGTTGGAAGCGGCATGATGGCGGGATTTGGCCTCCGGATCAAATCAATCGCTGCAATTGGCCTGATCGCGCTGATGATTTTTTTGCTCTTTGACCGTACAGAGCAGATAAGTGAACGAAAGGAAGGAAAAAATACGTCTGCGTTCTGGCAGCGTCCGGCGGCCCAAAAATGCATGACGTTTCTCCTGCTCCTGCTGGGATTTTTGATGATTGTGGTCGGCAGCAGCCTGATTGCCAGAGCGGCAGGGTATGGAGACATGCACGATGACCGATATACGTATCCGATGACGCACTGGTTTATGATGGGTGCAAATCGAGAAACCACAGGGGGATATTATGCAGAGGACGATCTTTTTACGCGTTCTCTTCCTTCTTATGAGGAGCGTCAAAAACAAACGGCCGCTCGGTTTGTTGAGCGGATTCGTATGGATGGCGCATCAGGCTATTTGAGTTTCCTTATGGACAAGCTGGAAGCGATGCTTTGCACTGGAAACTATCAAGTAGGGGGAAAGCTCGCGCAGCATCCCCTGATTTCCCATCCAATGTTAGAGGCCCCAAACAGCCTGTTGGTGCGCCTGTATATGGACTATCAACAGGCGTTTCAGGCAGTGGTTTTATTATCCCTATTGATGGGAATGATCTTTTTGGCCCGAAGGCGGGATGGTTGGGCGTTTCGTTTAACTGTAATGATGCTTATTGGCGTTGTTTTATTTTTACTGCTGTGGGAAGGTAAAGCGCGTTACCTGCTGTTTTTGGTGCCAGTGATCAATATTGCGGCTGTATTGGGCTTTTGCAGCATGCAGGATTGGTTGACACGTCAGCATTGGGGTCGCAAAGGGAAAGACCGTCGAAGTCGGTCCGCTCAATGACCTGATTGAGCAGAGAAAAAGAGAATATCAGAATGAGCCATTGAAAATGTCAAGCATTTTTCAATGGCTCATTTATTTTTTATTACGAAGCGAAGCAAGTAACAAAGCAAAGCCTACCATAACCTCATGGAACAAAGGGTTCTATTTGCGGACAAGGGGTCATATTCATAGAAGCGAGGCAAGGTTCAGATCCATTGTTAATTTGAAAGGATGGTTTCATATGAAGGAGAAGGGGACAGCCCCTTACGATCAAGCAATTGCAATTCTGTGCCCCCGTATCCGGGAAATCCTAGACCGAGTCCCGGCACAAATAAAAGCTCAGATACAGGAAATCCGTTTGCGAAGCTGCCAGCCAGTATTATTAATCGGGCTGAACGGGACGTGCTTTATCAGCGAAACCGGGCGGGTGAGCTATATTCTTTCCTCTTGCGCTGTACGGATTAGCCATGAAGAGGTGACAGAATGTTTTCGTGCGATCTGCGGCTATTCGGTACATAGTTTTCAAGAGAGCATCTGCAATGGATATATTACGCTGCCGGGTGGGCATCGGGCTGGGATTTGCGGCACCGCTGTGTGTGAAAACGGAAAGACAAAGGCGGTACATGATATCGCTTCCATTAATTTGCGTGTGGCGCGGCAGGTGATTGGCGCGGCAGATGCGCTGGTTGAAAAATTATTTCAAAAAGAGGCTCCAAGCATATTGCTTGCCGGGGGGCCGGGAAGCGGCAAAACAACGCTTTTGCGCGATCTGGCGCGGCAGCTTTCCGCCGGCGGCGGATGTGGCAGCCTGCGCGTGGCAGTAGTGGATGAGCGCGAGGAGATTGCTGCGGTCTATGAAGGGGTTGCGCAGAACGATCTGGGCTATAACTGTGATGTTTTGAGCGGCTATCCGAAAGGCGAAGCGATTTTAAGCGCTTTGCGCAGTCTGTCCCCAGAGGTCATTATTTGCGACGAGGCAGGCGGCATGGAAGAGGTTCAGGCAATCGAGGCGGGTGTCAATGCGGGCGTTAAATTTATTGCAAGCATCCATGCATCAACAAAGGAGGATTTGCTGCATCGGCCGCAAGCCCGCCGGCTGTTGGAAACCGGCGCTTTTGACCGTGTGGTAATGCTCGCGGGCGGCGGGTTGCCCGGCCGGATTTCGCAAATCTATAGGGCGGAGGAACTGATTGATGAAATATGTGGGGATGTCCTGCGTTCTGGTTGCTTGTATCGGGATGGGTCAATATTTTAGTGTGGCAGCCATCCGTAGAATCCGCGCGCTGGAGCAGGTGCTCCTGCTGCTCAATGCGATACAAAGCGAGCTCTCCTATTGCCGCACTCCTGTACGGGAGCTGATGCATCGGTTGTCCCTGCGCGAAGAATTCTCGGAGCTCCCGTTTCTGCGGGAATGCAGCCGGATGTGCGGCATGGAGATTCCGTTCCCACAAGCTTGGAGCAAAGCTTTGGGAGAACGCGCGCAGTTAGGGCCTCTGCGGCGAGAAGATATCAATTTGTTGCTCGCATTCGGCTCTCAGCTGGGCACCACGGATCTCAACGGGCAGGTCAGCCTCTGTCGGCTCTATGTGCAGTTATTTGAGGAGCGGTTGACACAGGCACGGGAGTGGAAGAGCAAATATGCTAAACTATACCTCAGCCTCGGCGTTTTAGGCGGCCTTCTGGCCTGGATCCTTTTTCTATAAAAGACCGGGGAAAAGAGACACAGCTTCGCTAGTTCCACGCAGAATTTGACAAATGGAGGAAGATTAAAAATGGATGTGAATTTTATTTTTAAAATCGCTGCCATTGGTATTATTGTCGCAGTCCTCAACCAATTGCTGACCCGTTCCGGGCGAGAAGAATATGCGATGATTACAACGCTTGCGGGGCTGGTCGTTGTGTTAATGATGATCGTCCCGCAGATTGGTAATCTGTTTCAATATATCAAATCGATTTTTGGGTTATAAACGATATGGATATTGTAAAAATTGTTGCAATTGCGATCGTGTGTGCACTGCTGTGTGCGGTGCTCAAGCAGTATAAGCCGGAGTTCGCCATCGTTGTGCAGCTTGCTGCATCCGTATTTATTTTATTGCTCATTGCTTCGGCAATGGGGGATCTCATAAGCGCAGTGAAAGATTTGATCAATGGCTCGGGGATCAATACCGAATATCTTACACTGCTGCTCAAAGCGCTCGGTGTATCCGTTCTGACTCAATTGGCAGCAGATGCTTGCCGCGACAGCGGGGAAACTGCGCTTTCCAATAAAGTGGAGTTGGCAGGCAAGGTGACGATCCTCTTACTTTGCCTGCCCCTTGTGAAAGCCATGATCCAACTGTCGGCCGGACTGATAAAAGGATAAGGATTTATGAAAAAATTTCGAATGATAGCGATGGCATTGCTCTTATTTGCATTATTAACCGTTCCGGTGTCGGCCATGCAAGAGGATTCCACTCAAAGCCAACTGGAAGCCTATGGGACCGTCGAGTTGTTTGACGATCTGCCGCAGGAAACGCGCGCGCTTTTTGAAGAGCTTGGCATTGAGGAGATCGATTTTAACACGCTGTTTCAGACATCGCCGCGTGCCCTTGTGGAGATGTTTCTGAATTTGCTACAGGGAAAGCTCAACAATCCTCTAAAAACTGCGTTGCAAATTCTTGGGGTTTTAATCCTGCTTGCGGTTGCAGAATCTTTTATAGAAGAAAAAAGCAGTCAGGCCAATAAGGGGATGGCGTTACTCTCAGCCTTGTTTTTATCGATCGTTTTGGTGCCGCAGGTGATGGATTGCCTTTCGCATACCTGCGCGGCTATCAGCCTGAGCAGTAATTTTATGCTGGCTTTTATTCCCGTATATGCGGCGATCGTGGCGGCGAGTGGAAATCCGGCGCTCGCTCTGAGCTCGCAGACGCTTTTGTTTGGCTTTGCCCAGGCGATCGCGCAGTTTTCCTCCGTTTTTCTAAAGCCGTCTATTGGAATTTTGCTGGCCTTGAGTATGGTCAGCACGCTTTCTCCGATTTTCGATTGGAATGGAATCACCAATATCATCAAAAAAGCGGTTACGATCACACTCGGCTTTCTATCCACTGTTTTTGTCGGGCTCCTATCGATCAAAGGCCTTCTTGCGGGCGCTGCCGACAGCGCTGTGGCGAAGGGCGCTAAATTTTTGATTGGCAGCTTTGTGCCGGTGGTGGGGGGAGCGGTTAGCGATGCGCTCGGCTCGATTGTCAGCTCATTGAGTCTGGTGCGTGGAGCTACAGGAGCATTTGGAATTTTGGCGGTTCTGCTCATTGCACTCCCTGTTTTTGCAGAGCTGCTTTTGTGGCTGATGACACTGAATTTATGTGCGGTAGGGGCCGATTTGTTTGGGCAGGGGAAAGCGGCTACCCTGTTGCGCAGCGTTGCATCCGCTCTGGTTATTTTAGGGGCGATTCTGTTGTTTAATGCAGTGCTTCTGATTATTTCCACTGCCCTGATGCTTTCAGTCAAAGCTGGAACATAAAAAGGAGGAGAAGAGATGGAAACACTGCAAAGCTGGGCGCTGTGCATCACGTTCAGCGCTGTTGGCGCTTTGCTGGTGCATGCGCTCGTGCCGAAGGGCGCAACGGAAAAGGCTATTCGGGTTATGATCTCGCTGTTTTTGTTATCCGCAATTCTATCGCCGTTTTTATCCGGAAAAGGGATTACGCTCACGTTGCCGGATCAGGGCACAGGAGATCTGGAGGCGCAGGTGGAAGCGGCGCAGGAAAAAATAAATCTTACCCTTGTTCAGCAGGCGCGCCAGAAAATTGAAGAAGCGGCGAAGCTCTCGCTTGCAGAAATCGGCGTCACGGAGGCGGAAATTCAGGTGGACATGGATATTGCGGAAGATTCCATCATATCTATAACAGAGCTTAAAGTTTTTTTATCCGACGTTCAGGCCGGTAGAGAACGCTTGATTCAGGAGGCATTGGAGAAAAAACTCGGCTGCCCCGTAACAGTAGAGCTCGAAGGGGATTAAGCCGCATTGCAATTGAAAGCAAAGGAATGGATGACAATGAAAAAAAACATGGGAGAAAAAGGCCGGAAACTGATGGATGCAATCAAAGCCGATAAAAAAATCACATTGATCGTATGTATCGGTCTATTGGGTATGCTGCTGTTGTTGGCCTCAGAGTTTATCCATCTGCCGAAAAAGCAGGAGGCGGAAACACCTTCCGAAAACATACAGACAGAATATAGCTATGCGGAAGATCTTGAAAAACGGTTGACCAATATCGTGTCCTCCATCAGCGGAGCAGGAAAGACGAAGGTGATGGTCACGTTAGAAAACGGCGTGGAATCTGTATATGCCGCAGACGAAAAGCAGTCGGTCGAACGCAGTAGCGGGGAAAAAACCGGAGGAGTTGAGGTCAATGAAAAAAGTAATACAGAGAATGAGTATATCATCCTGCAATCGAACGGCAGCAGAGATGAAGGTTTGGTCATCAAGGTGATCCAACCCAAAATCCGAGGTGTCGCAATTGTTTGCGAAGGCGGTGACTCCGCCTATGTCCAGCAGCGGATCACGCAGGCTGTAACGGCTGTGTTGGATATCGGCGCATCCCGCGTCAGTATTGCACGTATGGCAGATTAGGAGGTGAAAAGAGTGTGTTTGAAATATACCGGATGGGAAGTTTTGAATGAACACCGCTGTAAATAGACTTTGGATGCGCCCTGATTCCCTTGTGCCTGCGCGAACGGGACTGACTCGCCGCGCTTATGATAAATTGATGAAAGCACCTTGTATGGAAAGGACTGATCTTCGGCTTAAAAGATTCATCTTTCAACCGGATAAGCTCCACTTAAAATTTTGGCGGCGCCAGAACCGCGCGCTCCCGCGGGCCGGCGCAAGAAAGGAATGGTCATAAGTATGAGTATGTCAATTGGAAAAAGGCAAATTGTTCTCGCAACCCTGGTGGTTGCGCTCGGCGCAGCGGTGTTTGTTAATTGGTATTATACGAAGCCGGATGCGGAAAAAGCGAACACCGGCGTGACCGTTACCGAGGAGGTAACGCAGGCTGCGGGCAATTTGGGGGATGCGCTTCTCGTCAATTCCAGCTCAGTGTCCTCACAGAGTAACACGAAGGAAACCAAAGCGCAGCAGGCTCAGGCGCAAGTGGAAGATGAATATTTCGCACAGGCTCGGCTCAACCGCTCCACAGCGCACGACAAAGCGGCCGAAGCGCTCAAAAAAACAATTGAAGATAGCAAATCCTCCTCAGAAGCTGTAAAAACCGCCACGCAGGAGCTTGGGGAGCTTTCCAAGGCGATCAAGCTGGAGGCCGATACGGAAAACCTAATCAACGCAAAGATCGGCAGCCCCTGTGTGGTGGTCATCGGCAGCAATACAGCACAGGTTGTAGTTGGAAAAGGGGTATTGAAGGATGCCATTACCGTGCAGATTAAAGAGATCGTGCTCAAGCAGACTGGCTTTTCTGTAGAAAACGTTACGATTATGGAAGCGAAATAGCTGCTTTTTTAGCGCTGTACGGGCATCCAAGCCTGTGTGAAAGCAAAAAATGGTTGTGTCTTTCCGCTTTTGTGGTATAATAGCTTCAAACAGAGTTTGAAGCATTAGAAAAATGTCGGTCGGCGCGAAACGCCTCCTGCCGCAGAGCGGCAATGCCATTTTTCGTAGAGAGTTTTTGCACATATGGTATAATAGCTTCAAACAGAGTTTAAAGCATTAGAAAAATGAGTTGCAAGGCTTCAGGTTCTGCAAATTGGAAAATTCCTGAGGCAAGCTTTTCGCCAAGCAAAGGCAAATGGTACATTATGTTTTCTGATTCTTGCCAGCAGGCGGGAGAATGGAAGGATTTTATGGACGATATGAAGAAACAGGACGTTGTCAGCGGCCTTGTGATTTCCGAAGAGGTGATCGCCGCGATCGCTTTAAATGCTGCAAAGGATGTCGAGGGTGTGAGCGGCTTCGCGGCTCGGCCCAGAGATCTGCAAGCGCTTCTCCATATTGGAGATGATATGCTGAAATCTGTGCGCGTATGGGTCAATGAAAACGAAATTAAGCTTCATTTATACTTATTGCTCAAAGGCGGCACAAAAATCCCGGCTGTCTCCGCTCAGGTGCAGCGCGCCGTCAAAAATGCGGTGCAGAATATGACAGGGCGGGTTGTCACTAAGGTGAATATCAGCATTGTCGGGGTTGACTTTTCTGAGATCGCGCAAGCGCAAAAGTGAGTTTTAAGCCCTCTGCAACGTGGGGAGGAGCAAAAGGCGTTTTATGCGGCAAGCCTTCAGAAGCCAGTGCAGTTTCGGAGGTTTTCCCGGGAAAGGCCGGTTTGTTTTCTCAGCTGTGGAGGGCTGATTTTATTGAAAAAGTGGAGGACAAGCATGACCAGACGGCAGGCAAGAGAACAGGCGTTTACTTTAATTTTTGAAAAATCTTTTCATCCGGAGATCACGGTGGAAGAAATGATCTCCATGGCTGTAGAGGCGCGCTATCTGCAAACGGATGAATTCGCGGTTTTGCTTGCCAAAACGGCAGATGAGCAGCAGCCGGAGATTGATTCCATCATCGAAAATAATGCGATCGGGTGGAAGAAAGACCGTATTTCCCGCGTTTCTCTCTCTCTGCTGCGGCTTGCTTTGTGTGAGATGCTGTTTATTGAGGAAGTGCCGACGAACGTTTCCATCAATGAGGCTGTTGAGCTTGCGAAGCTCTATGCTTCACAGGAGGATGCCGCTTTTATCAACGGTGTGCTCGGCGCAGCTGCACGAAAGCTTGAGGCACAGTGATGAAAGGTTATCTCGGAATTGATACAAGCAACTATACCACTTCCACAGCGGTCTATTGCCCGGAACATGATCTGGTGCTGCAAAAAAAGAAGCTTTTGCCGGTTCCGGCGGGTGCGCTTGGGCTGCGGCAGAGCGATGCAGTGTTTCATCACACGGTTCAACTTCCTCAACTTCTGGAGGAGCTTTCAGCGGAATTTGGCGGAGAAATTCGCGCAGTTGCCGTATCCAACGCGCCACGGGATGCGGAGGGCTCCTATATGCCCTGTTTTTTGGCCGGGATGTCTGCTGCGCGTGCGATTGCGTCTTTTTTAAAGGTGCCGCTGTATTTTTTTTCTCACCAGAGCGGCCATATTGCCGCGGCGCTCTATAGCGCGGGTCGGCTCTCCTATTTTGAGCGGCCCTTCTATGCGTTTCACGTTTCCGGTGGGACGACGGAGGCGCTTTTAGTGCGCCCCAATGCAGCGCAGATCTTTGAAAAGGAGCTGCTGGCGCAATCCCTTGATTTAAAGGCGGGGCAGGCGATTGACCGTGTCGGGGGAATGCTTGGCCTTCCCTTTCCTGCTGGTGCGGAGCTCGACCGGCTTGCGCAGCAATCGAAGCGGCGCTTTCTCGTCAAGCCGTCGATGAAGGGCGCGAACTGCTGCCTTTCCGGAATTCAAAATCAGTGCCAAAAAATGCTTCATGCGGGCGAGTGCAGGGAGGATATCGCTCGTTTCTGCATCGAAAGCGTTTTAGCGGCCATCGATGCGATGGCGGAAGAACTGCTTCGGCAGGATGGAACGTATCCGTTCCTTTTTGCGGGCGGCGTGATGTCAAACCGCGTGATCCGTGATGCAATTATCCAAAAGTATGATGCGAGTTTTGCGGAGCCGTCCTTTTCCTGCGACAATGCAGCGGGAATTGCTGTGCTGGCGGCAGCGCAGGAAAAAAATCTGCCTCGGGAACAGCAAGCTGGAATTTAAATTTTCAACTTGCTCGCAGAGAAAGGAATGGTCATAAGCATGAAGGCGCCCTTAGTGCTGACGATCGGTCAGCTGAATGCCTATGTAAAATCGCTGCTTGACGGCGATGACAATTTAAATCATGTATATGTCAGTGCGGAAATTTCAAATTTTACCAATCACTACCGGACGGGGCATTTTTATTTTTCTTTGAAGGATGAAAATGCTGTGATCCGCGCGGTGATGTTCCGCTCGAGCGCGCAGCGGCTTAAATTTCTTCCGCAGGATGGAATGCGTGTGATCGTGCGCGGCCGGGTTTCTCTCTATGAGCGGGATGGGCAGTATCAACTCTATGTGGATGATTTGCAGCCCGATGGAGTGGGCGCTTTGAATCTCGCCTATGAACAGCTGAAAGAAAAGCTCTCTAAGGAGGGCCTTTTTGCGCCAGAGCGAAAAAAAACACTTCCACGCTATCCCATGCGGGTGGGAGTTGTCACCTCGCCTACGGGAGCGGCCGTCCGCGATATTATCAATGTGCTCTCCCGGCGATTTCCGCTTGCGCAAATTATTTTACAGCCTGTTCAGGTGCAAGGAGCAGATGCACCGGGGCAGATCGCTGATGCTATCCGGCTGTTCAATGAAAAGAAGGCGGCGGATGTTTTGATTGTTGGCCGGGGAGGGGGATCGCTGGAGGAGCTGTGGGCCTTTAATGAGGAAGAGGTTGCGCGCGCGGTTGCCGCTAGTGAAATCCCTGTGGTTTCAGCTGTTGGGCATGAAACGGATTTTACCATTTGTGACTTTGCGGCCGATTTGCGTGCGCCTACGCCTTCCGCGGCGGCTGAGCTTTGTGTGCCGGATGCGCAGGGGGAGCTGGCTAGGGTTCAGATGCTGCGGCACAGCGTTTTTCAACTTGTGCAACGCCGCATGGAATCGGAGCAGCAGCGCCTCGATACTTTATCGGCACGGGCGCAGTTGCAGAGCCCCATCCGTCTCCTGGATCACTGGCGCCAATCGCTAGAGGCGTTGAAAAGCAGGCTTGGGCAAACGGTTTCTGCGCTCCTCCTTCGGCAAAATACACGCCTTGCTCCGCTTATGGGGAAGCTGGATGCGTTGAGCCCTTTGAAGGTGCTTTCCCGTGGGTATGCGATTGCATATCACGGCGGCCGCCCTATCTACTCTGCGGCAGAGCTTTCGGCTGGCGATCAGCTTCATCTAAAATGGGCGGATGGCGGCGCGCAATGCGCCATATTGGAGGTTGATCCCTGAGATAAACCGATCGGGGAAAACTCAAAAGAACACTCCAGCGATCATTGATGTCTGTGAAAGGACGGAGATTTATTTTGAAAGAAGTTAAAAAAGAGCAAACTTATGAATCTGCTATTGAACGCTTAGAGGAAATCGTAACCCTTTTGGAAGGAAGCTCCCTCCCTTTGGAGGAATCTCTGCGTCTTTTTGAAGAGGGCACGCGCCTCGCAGGCTATTGCAATATGTGCCTGACGCAGGCGGAAGCACGGGTGACGGAGTTGTCCCAACAAGAGCATATGGAGGAATCCCCATGCTGAATTTTGAACGCCAGCAGCAAAATTATCTTTCTATGATAGAAAACAGCCTGCATCTCTACCTACCGGAAGAGGGGCAGGGGCAGGATATTCTGTTTCAGGCAATGGCTTATAGCTTAGAAAACGGCGGCAAACGAATTCGCCCTATTCTCACGCTCGCATTCTGCGAAGCGTGCGGGGAAGATCCACATGCCGCACTGCCCTTTGCCTGTGCGGTGGAAATGATCCACACCTATTCGCTGATCCACGATGATTTGCCCTGTATGGATGATGACGATATGCGGCGCGGTAAGCCCTCCAGCCATGTAAAATTTGGAGAGGCAAACGCGCTTCTGGCCGGGGATGCTCTTTTGACGCTTGCTTTCGAAACGATGCTTGACCAGCGTTCCGGCTATCCGGTTGATCCCAAACGGACGATTCAGGCGGCCGCTGTGTTGGCGCATGCTGCGGGCGGCCAGGGGATGATCGGCGGTCAGGTAATTGATCTGGCTAGCGAAGGCAGGCAGATCCCGCTGGATCGGCTGAAAGTGATGGACTCTCTTAAAACGGGCGCCTTGATTGACGCCGCCGCACAGATGGGCTGTGTGGTTGCAGGGGCAGGGGAGACAATTTGTAAAGCAGCATCCCTGTACAGCTCCTGTATTGGACTTGCCTTCCAGATCGTTGACGATATTCTAGATATGACGAGCAGCACTGATGTGCTTGGCAAGCCGGTGGGGAGCGACCGGGAAAAGGAAAAATCAACCTATGTTTCCCTCTTGGGCTTGGATGCTTCCCGCCGCCTCGTCACGGAATTGACTGCGACAGCACGGGAGACGCTCTCGATCTTTGAGGAGCGGGCCTCCTTTTTGTTGGAGCTTACAGAACGGCTTGCAACGCGTGAGAAATAGGCGGCCTTCTATTCTGTCTGTTAGGAGCATTGCTGATATGAATGAGAATCAGATTCTTTCACAGATACATTCTCCAGACGATGTAAAGCAGCTGGAGGAAAATCGCTTGGGTGAGCTGGCCACTGAAATTCGCAAGGTGTTGGTGGAAACTGTTTCCCAGACGGGCGGCCATTTGGCCTCTAACTTGGGGGTGGTGGAGCTGACGATTGCGCTGCACCGCGTGTTTGATTCTCCAAGGGATCAAATCGTATTCGATGTGGGCCACCAGGCCTATACCCATAAGCTGCTGACCGGGCGCTACAGCCAATTTTCCACTCTGCGCACAGAAAACGGTCTTTCCGGCTTTGAACGGCCCAATGAGAGCGAGCACGATGTTTTTTACAGTGGGCATAGCAGCACCTCCATCTCCTCCGCCTATGGGCTTTCCGCTGCAAAAAAGTTGGCAAAAGATGATCACTATGTGATCGCTGTCATCGGCGACGGCGCTTTAACGGGCGGGTTAGCCTACGAAGGGCTCAACAACGCCGGGCGTACGCACAGCAGGCTAATTGTAATTTTGAATGATAATGAAATGTCGATTTCGCATAATGTTGGTTCTATGGCGCGTTATCTTGCTGTGATCCGCTCGAAGCCTGGTTATTTTCGGTTGAAGGCGCGTATAGAGGGCTTTTTAAACCATATCCCGCTAGTGGGTAAGAAAATATCCAATCTGGTTTTTCGATCAAAATCAGTTTTGAAAAATTTAATTTATCAAAGCACAATTTTTGAAGATATGGGCTTTCAATATATGGGCCCGATCGACGGGCACAATTTGGAGCAGCTTCAGGAGGCGCTTGAGGGCGCTAAGATGCTGCATCGGCCGGTTCTTTTGCATATCAACACTGTGAAGGGAAAGGGCTATGATTTTGCAGAACGTGAGCCGAACAAATTCCACGGGATTTCAAAGTTTGATATTAATACTGGGGAACCCGTTTTTTCTAGCACCAGTTTTTCTGAGATGTTTGGCAGGGCGTTATGCGATTTTGCGCAGAAGGATGAGCGGATTTGCGCCATCACGGCCGCCATGGCGCTGGGCACAGGCCTTGATGCCTTCAGCAAAGCGTTTCCCGACCGCTTTTTCGATGTAGGAATCGCAGAGGAGCACGCGGTAACCTTTGCCTCGGGCCTTGCAAAAAATCATATGCTGCCGGTGTTTGCGGTATATTCAACCTTCTTGCAGCGTTGTTACGATCAGTTGATCCATGACGCCTCGCTGCAAGGAAATAAAATGGTGCTTGCAATTGACCGCGCCGGTTTCGTCGGGGAGGATGGGGAAACCCATCAGGGCCTGTTTGATATGGCTTTACTCAACAGTGTGCCAGATTTGACGATTTATTCGCCCTCCACCTTTTCAGAACTGAAAAATGATCTGGGCAACGCTTTTTATATTGATAAAGGGATTGTGGCCGTGCGGTATCCGCGCGGAACCGAGCGCGAATTCCCCGCAGATTATACGCCCTCCTTTGACTCTTTCACTCATTATGGCGAAGCGTGGGCAAAAATTGTGATCGTTACCTTTGGCCGGCTGTTTTCTAATGCCTGTATGGCGCTTGCTACCCTGCGGGAAAAGGGCATAAGCGCGCGGATCATCAAGCTTAACCGGATTAAGCCTATTGATATCCGTGCCGTTCAATCAGCCCGTTTGGGGGAACAGATTTTTTTCTTTGAGGAAGGTGTGCGTACTGGCGGCATCGGGGAGCATTTTGCCGCCTTGCTGTTGGAGAAGGGCTTTCAGGGTAGCTTCCATTTAACAGCAGTGGAGGATTGCTTTGTTCGACAAGCGGCGGTACCTTCGCTGATGGCGCAATACCACATGGATGCGGACGGTATGGTTCAAGTGATTTTGAGGGAGGCGGCGGAGCATGGCAAAACAACGGCTTGACGTTGCCGTTTTTGAGCGGGGGCTTGCGCCCAGCCGGGAAAAAGCGCAGGCGCTCATCATGGCCGGGCAGATTTATCTCAACGGTCAAAAGGTCTCCAAAGCGGGTGCCAGCGTAAAGCCGGAGGATCAAATTGAGCTTCACGGCACACAGCTCCCCTTCGTCAGCAGAGGCGGCCTTAAGCTTAATAAGGCGATGCAGTGCTTTCCCATCACGCTAGAGCAGAAAATTTGCATGGATGTTGGCGCCTCCACCGGTGGCTTTACGGATTGCATGCTGCAAAATGGAGCCCGCAAGGTTTATGCGATCGATGTTGGCTACGGCCAGCTTGCCTGGAAGCTACGCACAGATGAGCGCGTTGTGAATTTGGAGCGTACAAATTTCCGCTATGTGACGCAGGAGCAGGTGCCGGATGCAATCGGTTTTGCGAGCGTGGATGTTTCATTCATCTCCTTGCGCTTGATTTTACCGGTGCTGTTTTGCCTCTTGCAGAAGGATGGCGAAGCCGTTTGCTTGATCAAGCCTCAGTTTGAAGCTGGGCGCGAGAAGGTTGGCAAAAAGGGCGTTGTGCGCGACCCTGCCACACACCGGCAGGTGATAGAGGCCGTCTGCTCTTTTGCGCTGGAAACAGGCTTTTCTATTTCGGGGCTAACGTTTTCCCCGGTAAAAGGTCCGGAAGGTAATATTGAATATTTGATTTATCTAAAAAAAAGCGCGCCGCTCCAAAGGCCCGATGCCATTGAGATTGAAGAGGTTGTGACACTGGCACATCGCTCGTTGGAGAAAAGCGGGCGGGCGATCCTGCCGGAAGGGGGGAGATGAGAACATATGAAGCTCGCAGTATTGCCGAACCTGACAAAAAAGAACGCGCGGGAAATCGCGCTCTCCGTCCTCCGGGAGGGGAAGGCGCTCGGCATCCAGTGCGTGATGTGCGATTCGTTAAAAGCTGATTTTATCCAGGGGGATTTTTCTTTTCTCCCAGAGCAGGAGGCGCTGCAATCCGCCGATTTTGTGGTTTCTATTGGCGGAGACGGCACTATGATCCACGATGCCAAGCTCGCGGCGCCCTTGCATAAGCCTGTGCTCGGCATCAATGCGGGCCGCCTCGGCTTCATGGCGGGTTTAGAGCCGCAGGAAATCTTCCTGCTAAAAAATTTGGTCTGCAACAATTTTGCAATTGACCGGAGAATGCTGCTTGATGTAAAATTAAAAAAAGACGGCCAAATTTGTTATCGATCCCAATGCATCAATGATGTTGCTCTTGTGCGCGGTGAAGAACTTCGGCTGCTGGAATGCAGCGCGTTTTGTGATGGGCAGCCCGTTGCGCGGTATATGGCGGATGGCATGGTGGTTGCAACGCCCACCGGCTCCACGGCTTATTCTCTATCTGCGGGCGGGCCTGTGGTGGACCCATCTTTAGAATGCCTGTTGCTCACACCGGTTTGCGCGCACTCCTTATTCAGCCGGCCTATGCTGTTTCGTCCGGACGCCAAGCTTTCTCTATGCGCCGAAATGCGTGACGGGGGCAGCGTTTATCTCTCATGCGATGGGGAGACAGAAAAAATTCCGGAGGATTGCACGCTTGAGGTAACAAAGTCGGAGCTTTACGCAGATTTTATCCGGATGAAAAACGATACCTTTATGGACCGCTTGCAGGCGAAATTTTTTAAGAGGGGGCCCCTGGTTTGAAACGGAAACGGCATGCACTGATTCTGGAGCTGATCCAGCAATACGAGATTACCACGCAGGACGAGCTGCTTGCAAAGCTGCGGGAAAATGGATTTGAGGTCACACAGGCGACCGTATCCCGCGATATCAAAGAACTGCGGCTTGTCAAGGCGATGTCTCCCAGCGGGCAATACCGGTATATGGCCGGCGCGGCGCAGGGCGACGAATATCTCGCAAAATTCTATACGATCTTCTCCGGCTCCGTCATTTCTGTTGATTATGCGGGGAACACCTGTGTGGTGAAGTGCTATGCGGGCATGGCGCAGGCGGCCTGTGCGGCCATTGATGCGATGCATTTTGAGGGGATCGTCGGCACGCTGGCGGGGGATGATACGATTTTTGTACTTTGCCGCACGCCTGAATTAACGCAGCAGCTGAAAAGCTCTCTTGACAAAATGCTGCAAAACGGATAACGCATTTTCAGAAAGGCATGGTTCGTTATGCTGACAAGCCTTCAAATTGAAAATATTGCTGTGATCGAAAAAGCGGAAATCAGCTTTAATAAGGGCCTGAATGTTTTAACGGGTGAAACGGGCGCGGGCAAATCGATCATTATTGATTCCATTAACGCGGTGCTCGGCGAGCGCACCACGCGGGAGCTTGTGCGCTCCGGCGCACCTTCCGCCAAAGTGTCGGCACTCTTTTTTGAGATTTCAAGGCCTGCTATGCAGGTTTTGGAATCCTTCGGCATAGAGCCGGAGGAGGATGGAAATCTCCTGATCCAGCGCTCTATTAGCGCGGATGGGCGCAGTGTATGTCGGATCAATGGCAAGACGGCGACTGTGTCTATGCTGCGCCAGATTGGCGGCGAGTTGATTAATATCCATGGGCAGCACGACAGTCAGTCGCTCCTATCGCCGGATAAACACCTCGGTTTCATTGATGCGCTCGCGCAGGATAGCAAGCTCTTAGAGCAATATCACAGCCTTTATGCCGCCTATGTCAAAGTCAGGCGCGCTTTAAATGAATTGCAAATGGATGAAGAGGAAAAGCTGCGAAAAACAGACTTGCTCCGATTTCAGATTGACGAATTGGAATCGGCTAACCTGCAAATCGGGGAGCAGGAGCGCCTGATACAGGAGCGCGCTCGCTGCCTGAATGCCGAAAAAATCCTTCAGAGCCTGCGCAGGGCCTACGATGCGATCAATGGCACAGAGGAAACGCTTGGCGCGTTGCAGCTGTTTACAGATGCTGCGGCGAGCTTGCAGGAGGCGGCGCGATATGATGCTGCTGTGGAGAAAACAGCGCAGGAGGTTTTGGATCTCTCCTATAATGTGGAGGCCTATACCGATGAGATCCGCAATGCGTTCGACTCGCTTTCCTATGATCCTGGAGATTTGGAGCGAATTGAAGAGCGGCTGGATCAGCTTTATAAGCTCTCCCGGAAATATGGAGAAACGGAAGAGGAAATGATCGCTTATCTAGAGAACGCACAGAAAGAGCTGGATGAGATCGCTTTTTCAGAGGAGCGGACAGAAGCGCTCCATGGAGAGCGGCGGGAATTGGTGCGTAAAATCAAGGCGTTGGCGGTAACGCTTTCCGAGGTCCGCAGGCAGTCGGGAGAGCTCTTTACCAAGCAGGTGGAGGAGGAGCTGGCCTATCTCGATATGCCGCACGTACATTTCCTTGTCCGCCATGAGCAGGTAAAACCCGGGCCGAACGGCGCGGATGAGATTGAATTTTTAATCTCCGCGAATCCCGGCGAGCCGCCGCGCCCATTGGCGAAGATCGCCTCGGGCGGAGAGCTGTCCCGCATCATGCTGGCAATCAAAAATGTATTATCCGGCAGCGACGAAATCGGCACGTTGATTTTTGATGAGATTGATACGGGTGTGAGCGGCCGGGCTGCGCAGAAGATCGCGCTAAAATTAAAGCAGGTGTCAGCCGGGCGGCAGGTGATCTGCGTGACGCACCTGGCGCAGATTGCAGCCCAGGCAGATTGCCATCTCCTGATCCAAAAAACCGTGCGGGAGGAAAAAACCTACACCCAGGTAGACGTGCTCGATTTTGAGGGGCGCAAGCGCGAGCTTGCCCGGATCATGGGCGGCATGGAGGAGATCACGCCGTTGCAGCTGCAAAGCGCGGAGGAATTGCTGCGGGCGGCTGAAATGGATTCTTAAACGCTTGATTCTTTATCAGTAAAATAGCAGAGCGGAGATATCGAAATAGATATCTCCGCCCATTTATTTTGTGATGCTGCTGGTGATTTCAAAATTGTTGTTACCTTTTTCAAAATATTGCAACCACTATTATGTAGGCTTTTATGAAAGGAAGCGTGTTGTGGACTCATTTGAGGAATTATATCAGAATTACAACAAAGATATTTTTCGATTTTTATATAAGCTATGCGGTTATGATCGCGTGCTTGCAGAAGATTTGATGCAGGAAACTTTTCTGCATGCTTATTTAGGCATCACAAATTTCAAAGCGCTGTGCAGTGTGAAAACTTGGCTGATGCAAATCGCGAAAAATAGATATTTCCTGTTTTTAAGACGGGAACAAAAGCGCACGCCTATTGTTTCTTTAGAGACTCTGATAACGGATCTCTTTGATGAAGGCTTAAACGTAACAGACGGTTTATATGAACAGCAATTGATCTCCGATTCTCTTGATATTGTATTTTTAATGTCCGAAAAAATGAAAATCGTTTTTCTTGATCGAATCTATTATGATATGTCGTATATCGAAATAGCAGAGCATCTTTCCATATCAGTGGGATCGGCAAAGATGCTTTTCCACAGAGCGAAATTGCTGTTACAAAAACAACTAAAGGAGAATTATGGATATGAAATATGATTGTGCATTGATTCAGGATGTTGTGTCTTTATATCACGAGGAAGTGTTGAGTGAGCGCAGCAAAGAGGTAGTAAATGATCATTTGAAGATGTGTTCAGAATGTAGAGAATATTACAATACTTTTTCCTCTTCTGATCCTCCAGTGAATACTGCTATTTTAGAAATGGGATCATTATCTCATCTTGCAGACAAAATTAAAGAGTATCACGCTTATCAGCTTGGAGTATTCCTATTTTCGATCATTGCCATGTTGACAATTGTTTTGCCATGGTTTGGATATCGCGGCGTCACGGAGACAAGGGGTACTATATTATTCAGCTATCCTGCTGCTATTATTGGTTTTGCATTGATGCAGTTTTCTATTTGGTTCCGCTTTAAGGATTATAAAAATCGTATGATTTGGGGGTATATAGGGTTTGGGTTGGTTTTGCTGACCGAAATCTATGTTTTTTTAACAATCACTACAGGCAGCACAATAGGAGTAGATTTTCTTTTATTTCATTTTGATGTGCCGTGCCTCGATGAAATCAATCTGTTCCACAGCTTTTCCAATGCAAGGTTTGGTTTTTATTTAGGCTTTCTGGCAACGGTATGGGATGCAATCGCCTTTTCCTTTTTTGTTCATCGGTTCAAATAAGGCCACCCCCTCCAATTTGATAAACTGATTCTAATTTTTTCCAAAAATAAGCTAGCCCTGCGAGATGCGATCCGCCTCAGGGCTAGCTTTTAAGATCATATGAAAGAAACTGTTAAAACTTTGTGCTCATCTGATAGCTTAGCGTCATCAGGCTGTCGCTCAAATGCACGTTTTCCACCGCAACATCCGGATAATGTGCCGCAATATCGAAATGCGTATAGTTCCAAAAGCCTTTAATGCCGAGCTTGACAAGCTGCGCGATGATCTCCGGCGCGTTGTCGCTTGAAATGCACAGCACCGCCACCATAGGTTTTTGATCCCGGCAGAAGTCGTCTAACCCATCTACATGGCGCACAGGCAGACCGCGCACGAGTTGGCCCGCCATGGCCTCATTCTTATCGAAGATACCGATAAGATTAAACCCGCGCGCTTCAAACGACATGTGTGTTGCAATTGCACGGCCTAGATTACCCGCGCCGATCAGGATGGTTTTCAGCCCCCGATCTACCCCCAGAATGCGCCCGATTTCCGCATAGAGCTGCTCCACATTGTAGCCGTAGCCCTGCTGGCCGAAACCACCAAAGCAGTTGAGATCTTGCCGGATCTGCGAGGCGGTCAGCCCCATGCGTTGGGAGAGCTCGCGCGAGGAGATACGGGTGATATTGTGCTTTTTCAGCTCGCCGAGGAAGCGGTAATAACGAGGCAGCCGCTTGATGACGGACATAGAGATATTTTCGCTTTTCGCCATAATTGATCCGCCCTTATTTGCTTAGGTTTTGAACGGTCTCCATCACATAATCGCCAAATTCGCTGCATGTGCAGCCCGTATCACGGCCTGTGATGGTCAGCTTCTTCTCCTCCAACATGCAGATGTCAAGCGCGCGCTCGAGCAGGTCCGCCTTTTCCTGGCGGCCGATGTGGGAGAGGAGCATCACGGTCGCGCGCAACATAGAGCAGGGGTCCGCATACTGGCCGCGGCCCTCGCGGATCATGCGGGGGGCGGAGCCATGAATCGCCTCAAACATGGCGTAGCGCTTGCCGATATTTGCGCTGCCTGCCGTGCCAACACCACCCTGGAATTCGGCAGCCTCATCCGTGATGATATCGCCGTAGAGGTTCGGCAGGATGAACACGCGGAAGTCGCGGCGGCGCTTTTCATCAATGAGCTTTGCCGTAAGGATGTCGATATACCATTCGTCTGTGGTGATCTCCGGGTATTCTTCGCCGATCTTTTTGGCGATGTTGAGGAACTTGCCGTCCGTCGTTTTGATCACGTTGGCTTTTGATACAACGGAAACGCGGTTCTTGCCGTTGCGCTTCGCGTAATCATAGGCCAAACGGGAAATGCGCTCGCACCCTTCCGTTGTCGCAACGACGAAATCCATAGCGAGATCGTCCGTCACATGCACGCCCTTGGAGCCCACGGCGTATGCGCCCTCCGTGTTTTCCCGGAAGAAGGTCCAGTCAATGCCCTGGTCCGGCACCTTGACAGGCCGCATGTTGGCAAACAGGTCGAGCGCCTTGCGCATCGCTACGTTCGCGCTTTCAATATTCGGCCACGGGTCGCCTGCCTGTGGTGTCGTGGTCGGGCCCTTGAGGATGACGTGGCACTTTTTGAGCTCCTCGAGCACGTCGTCCGGGATTGCCTTATTCGCGGCCACGCGGTTTTCAATCGTCAGGCCGTCAATCACACGGAATTCGACCTTGCCGGCCTTCACATCGTCCGCGAGCATGTATTCGAGCACGCGGGCGGATTCCTTTGTAATGATCGGGCCGATACCGTCGCCGCCACAAACGCCAATAATGATTTTATCAAGCTTGTCATAGTCGATAAAATCCTTATCCGCCTTGATGCGGTCAGAACGCTCATACTGCTCGCGCACGAGCGCCTCAAAGTGTGCTACCGCTGATTTAATCTTTGCTTCGTCCATCTTTTCTGCCTCCATATGTATCGTTTCTTTAATGAGCGTTTTCGCGCGTGTAGTTAAGCAGACCGCCTGCGAGGAGCATATCTGTCTGCCGCTGTGAGAAGGAATAGGCGAGGGGATAGCACTCGTTCTTCGTCACGTTTTCGAGCACGACCGGCTTACCCTCCGTGATCAGCGCGCGCACCTCCGGCAGGCGCAGCTCGTCGCCGAGCTCGATGTTGTCGTAATCCGCCTCATTCGCAAAGGTGAAGGGCAGAATGCCCGCATTGATGAGGTTTGCCTGATGGATGCGGGCAAAGCTCTTGGTGATCACAGCCTTCACGCCGAGATAGAGCGGGACGAGGGCTGCATGCTCGCGGGAAGAGCCTTGGCCATAGTTCGCGCCGCCGATGATCATTCCCTTGCCCTCCGCCTTGCAGCGCTCGGAGAAATCCGGGTCGACCTGCCCAAAGCAGAATTTGGAAAGATAGGGGATGTTGGAGCGGTAGGGGAGAATCTTTGCGCCAGCGGGCATGATGTGATCGGTGGTGATGTTGTCGCCGACCTTAAGCACTGCCTTCGCTTCAATGGAATCCGGCAGAGCCTTCGTCACAGGGAATTCCTTGATGTTCGGCCCGCGCAGAACTTCGACCGCCTTCGCCTCCTCCGGCGTGGCAGGCAGCTCGACCATATTGTCGTTGATGAGGAATTCCGCCGGAAGCGTCACCTGCGGCGCGTCGCCCAGCGTGCGCGGGTCGGTCAACACACCTGCCAGCGCACTTGCGGCGGCAACCTCCGGGCTGACGAGATAGATGCCCGCGTCCGCCGTGCCGGAACGGCCCTCAAAGTTGCGGTTGAAGGTGCGCAGGGAAACGCCTTTGGAATTGGGGGACTGCCCCATCCCGATGCAGGGGCCGCAGGCAGATTCGAGAATGCGGGCGCCCGCGGCGATCATATCAGCCAGCGCGCCGTTCTGCGCGAGCATATTGAGCACCTGCTTGGAGCCGGGCGCGATGGAAAGGCTCACATCTGGGTGCACGGTTTTGCCCTTGAGGATCGCGGCCACTTTGAGCATATCGAGCAGGGAGGAATTCGTACAGGAGCCGATGCTGACTTGGTCAACCTTGATCGGGCCAATCTCCGTTACACTCTTGACATTATCCGGGCTGTGCGGCATGGCCGCCATCGGCGCAAGGGAGGAGAGGTCAATTTCAATCACCTCGTCATACTGCGCGTCTGCATCGGGCAGCAGCTCGATCCAATCCTGCTCGCGGCCCTGCGCTTTTAAAAATGAACGGGTGACCTCGTCGGAGGGGAACACAGAGGTCGTCGCGCCGAGTTCTGCGCCCATGTTGGTGATCGTGGCGCGTTCCGGTACGGAGAGCGTTTTCACGCCCTCGCCGCCATATTCGATAATCTTGCCAACGCCACCCTTAACGCTCATAATGCGCAGCACTTCGAGGATGATATCCTTCGCCGCCACCCAAGGGCTGAGCTTACCCGTCAGGTTGACGCGCACCATTTTCGGCATGGTGATATAGTAGGTGCCGCCGCCCATGGCAACCGCCACATCAAGGCCGCCTGCGCCGATGGCGAGCATACCGATACCGCCGCCTGTGGGGGTGTGGCTGTCAGAGCCGATCAGCGTTTTGCCTGGGATGCCGAAACGCTCCAAATGCACCTGATGGCAAATGCCGTTGCCGGGGCGGGAAAATCGAATGCCGTGCTTTTTGCATACCGTTTGAATAAAGCGGTGATCATCCGCGTTTTCAAACCCGGTTTGTAACGTATTATGATCAATGTAAGCAACAGAAAGCTCTGTGCGCACCCGCTCAACGCCCATCGCCTCAAATTCGAGATAGGCCATGGTGCCTGTCGCATCCTGCGTGAGCGTCTGATCGATGCGGATGCCGACCTCGCTGCCGGGCGTCATATCGCCGCTGACGAGATGTGTTTTGATAAGCTTTTGACCGAGGGTGAATCCCATTGCATGTCCTCCTACTTGTTTGAGTTTTTAACAATCTTTTTTTATTGTAGTCGTTTGTTGGATTTTTGTCAATGTTTTGGGCAATGATCCGGCAGAAAAGAAAGGGTAAAAAACACGCGATAAAATAGCCATTTTTACAAACGGACTTTCTCCAAGCACAATCTTATAGAACATAACGCTCGATCGCCTGCGCCACGCCGTCCTCTTCATTGGATGCAGTTTTGTACCGTGCCGCGTTTCGTGCCGGCTCATGCGCGTTTTCCATGGCAAACGACCATTTTGCCCACCGCAGCATGCCGAGATCGTTGGTCGCATCGCCGAAGGCCATCACGTTTTCCGGCTCAATGCATAGCTCTGCACACAGCCTTTTCAGGCCCGCCCTCTTATCAACGCCCCGTGTATTTATCTCTATGTTTCCAATAATTGCGGAAGAAACCTCAAAAAGCCCTGTTTGATTCAGGGCGGTGAGCAGGGGGGTGTAATACTGTTTTGGCATGGAGAAAACGTTCACTTTTTCAATCGTCTGGCCAGCCAAGGATGCTTCCAGATCGTCCACAATGGTTAGACGGGCGGCCAGACGCTCGATAAAGGCAGCGGGCAGGCTTTCGTTATGAAAGCGGCCGATCAGGCGGCGCTCAAGGTAAGAATGCCCAGCGCAGTAGGTTTCAAAAACAGCCTCGTAACGGTGCAGAAGGGAGAGGAGCGTTTGAAAGTCCCCCCAAGGAAAATCAAAGGTGAAAAGCCGTTTGCCCTGATGCAGATCCCGCGCCGCAGCGCCGTTAGAGAGCAAGGCATATTGCGCGGAGGGAACTTGCTGCGCTACGCTTTCCAGCTGCACCCACGTTCTACCACTGGCAAGGACGAGATGAACGCCCTTTTCAGAGGCGTGTTGCAGCGCGTTACGGTTCCGCTCGGAAACGGTCATATGATCTGAGCGGAGAAGTGTTCCGTCCAAATCCATTGCAATGAGCTGAATTGGCATCCTGTTATCTTCCTTCCTATATAGAAAAATATATTGACTGAAAAAATAGCGCCCGGCCGGCTTCGGCGGACGCCGCAGAGATTCGATCAAGTGGAAAATCGAGTGACGACGCGTTGCAATCGGAAATTTGCCACAGGCGTTTTCTGATTGAAGCGATAAATACTCATCATTAACCCAATCCCGATATAGACGCAGAGGTTAGAAGAACCGCCCGCGCTGAAAAACGGCAGCGTGATGCCGATAACCGGCAGCCACTGAAGCACCATACCGATATTGATAATGACTTGCGCGGCGAGCATGGAGGCCATGCCCATGCACATCAGGTAGCTTGCGTTGTCGTTAGCGCGCTTGCCGTTGATCACAATGCGCAGAATGATCGCCGCGAGCAACACGAGCACAGCAATCGCACCGATAAAGCCCAGCTCTTCACCCGCAACGGAAAAAACAAAATCGTTCTGGTTCTCCGGCACAGCGCCGCTTTGCGTATAATTCCCATTGAAAAGGCCTTGCCCGAAAAACTGGCCGGAGCCGATCGCACCAATTCCACGGTTCTGCTGAAAAGCTTCATTTTTTGCGTAGAGATCCGGATAGAGAATGGCAAGAAAACGATTTTTTTGATCCTGATTCAAAATGAATTTATCCCCCAGCGCCCAGATGGCGGGGAAGGCCACTGCAACCGCGGCAAACCCAGCGGCAAAATAGCCCCAATGCACCCCAGCGGCAAACATCATGCCAAGGAACATCAGCATAAAAATGAGCGCCGAGCCGTCGTCGCCCGTGGCCATGACAAGCCCAATTGGGATCAGGGCATGGATACCGAGCAGCAGGACGGTCGTGAATTTGCTTACATGATCCTTCACTGCGTCGAGATGCACGGCAAAGGTGATGATGAACCCGATTTTCACTAGCTCCGAGGGTTGGAAATAAAATATCTTGAGATCGAACCAGGAGCGTGCGTCAGGCCTTGCTGGCGGAGCAGAACCCCAGATGAAAAGGGCGCACATGATGAGCACACAGAAAATAGCAACCAGCGGCCATAGCCGGATAATCACTTCATAATCGAGAAACGAAATCAGCAGGCAAAGGATCAAACCTGCCGCCACTGCGATAATCATGGTTCGCAGCTCTGAGGGGATCAGCTTGGTCGCGCCATTTTTTGTTGCGCTGTATACGAGCAGCATCCCAAAGGCGGATGCGCACAGACACAGAAAAAACAGGAGCTTATCCGTTTCCCTAAAATAGAGCTTAAACCAGCTTCGAAATTTTTGCACTGCTTCACCTCCAGGGTTTGGTTTGACCAATTGTTAAAATCTGATTCAGCCGAATGCCATTTCAAATGTTTTTTTTGCTCTGGTAAATGGATAACATATCCTATGGGGATTTTGTGTTCTGTGGCCTCTATGATTTTTTTGGCTCCGTTTTCTCCAAACGCACCGCAAAGCTCGATGCAGCCCACGCCGTTGGCGGCGAGTTCTTTCGCCGCTGCGCAGGCTTCTTCGAGATTGGATACGCCGATGATCTGCGCCGTTTCGCCATGAATGGCTGCCGAATCCTGGGGATATACGAATTCGCCCAAGATGAGATACGCAAATTTCATTTTGATCCTCCCTTTGTTGTGAATGGGATCAAAGGTGAGGCGTGTCAGAGCTCTTCCTGTTCGATCGCTGTAATCTGATCAATTCGGCGCTGGTGGCGACCACCTTCAAACGGGGTATCAAGGAATACGTCAACGAGCTCCAGCGCAAGGCCGGGGCCGATGACACGCTCGCCGAGGCAGAGCATATTCGCATCATTGTGCAGCCGCGTATATTTCGCGCCAAAATAATTGGAGCAGCACGCCGCACGGATTCCCTTCACTTTATTCGCCGCGATGGAGATGCCGATGCCCGTGCCGCAGCAGAGGATGCCTTTCTCACAGGCGCCGCTGGTCACAGCGCGCGCAGCCTCTGCGGCGATTGGGGCGTAATCGACCGATTCTGTGGAATTTGTGCCGAAATCTTGGTAGGGAATGCCCCGCTCCTCCAAATGCTTTTTGATGGTTTCTTTGAGCTGATATCCGCCGTGGTCGGCTCCAAGTGCGATCATGTAAAAATCCTCCCAATCATTCATTATTTTGTTTTTTTCTTAATTCACGCTCTGCCTGAGGTAGACGCAAGTAGAAAGGGGCGAGCGCGTCCGAGGGAATCCCCTCGCCGTGGAGAAGCTTTTCCTCCGCCAATAGCGCGGCGCAGGCCGCCTGTTGATAATAATGATAGGCCGGCGCAATTCGGCTGCCAGGAATTTGCTCTCCAATTGCATCCATGCAGAGCTTCGCGCCATCTCCCGCAAAAACAACCGGCAAATTTTTGCCTGTCAACAGGGGGGGGAGCTCTGTAATTTTCATAGCCGCATCTTCCGTTAAACGCGAAAGCGCTCCGGCACGGCAGGAAAAAAGCGCTGTATATACCTGCGCACAGCGTGCGTCCATTGCAGCGCACACAGTGCAATCCCCGCCGGTTTGCCCAAAGGCGATCACTTCCAGCGTAGAGAGTGGGATACAGGGCTTATCATGCGGAAAAGCCAAACCTTTTATCGCCGCTACGCCGATTCGCACGCCGGTAAAGGAACCCGGGCCGTTGGTAACAGCAAAAGCGTCAATCTCATCAAGCGCAAGGTTCGCATTTTTTAAAAGGCCATGCACCAGCGGGAGTAGCGTTTGGCTATGCGTCAGGCCGGTATTTAAAAAAGCCTCGCCCAACAGCTTTCCGTCCTCAGCAATTGCGACGCTGGCCGCACAGGCGGAAGATTCCAGTGCAAGAATTTTCATGCAGATTCACCGCCTTTTTCAATTGTAATAATCCGTTCGCTTTCAAATGCTCCGCGCTGAAAGGACACGCGGATTGCGTCTTCCGGCAGCGCGCCTTCAATGTTTTCGCTCCATTCGACGGCTAAAATTCCACCCGCATCCAAATAATCAAAAAATCCGGTAGAATATAGGCCGTCCCAAGAGTTGACACGATACATATCAAAGTGGCAGAGCGGAGGGCTGCCGCCATATTCATGCACCAGCGCGAAGGTTGGGCTGGTCACCTCCGCATCAATGCCCAACCCCTGCGCAAGGCCGCGCACAAACGCGGTTTTCCCCATGCCCATTCCACCAAAAAGAGCGACAACACAGCCACCGTGCAGCCTTGTTGCAAAAGCTCTGCCTACGGCTTCTGTTTCCTGTACGCTGTTGGTGTGAATGGTATGCATGGAGTTATCCGTCCTTTCTGATCGTTGCAATAAAGCGGCATAAATCGCTTTCAAATAGCTGTAAACTTTGTTTGAAGCTATCATACCACAAATGCAAAGCATTTAAATACAAAAAATGGCGTTGCCACCTTGCGGCGGGAGGCGTTTCACGCCGACAGACATTTTTCCAATGCTTCAAACTTTGTTTGGAGCTATTATACCACATTCCGGCGGGAAGGGAAAGCCGGGCGTTTCTCATTATTTCCTATTTTGATTTTTCATCTTGCGAATCACCGCTTTTCTTTCGCTATTGACGCAATTCGATTCCGTGATCTTTTGCAGCGCTTTCTGATAAGTAAAATCGTCCAGTGAGTTTTCCTCTTTTAAATATTTCATCGTCAGCTCAGGAAATTGAACGAAGCAGATCGAGATTGCCCAAGCCACTGCCATGCGGGCGTAATACCCCTTTGCCGGAATTTGATTAAGCAGGGCGAGCACACGGCGGATATGCCGTTCCTCTATAAAATAGAACAGCAGCATCACCACCCCAAAGCGCGCTTCAAATTCCCGCTCTGTGTGAAGGTAAGGTTGTATGAAATTCCAAATCGCTTCAGGCTCTTCTCGGGCAATTTTCAAGCCGCTGCAAAAGCTGTCGCAAACAGACCAATTATCAATTTTTGGCACAAAGGCCGCGATCCTATGCAAAAGCTCCGGCAAATCCGCTCTAACGTAACCGATCACCATCCCCTGGAGCATGATTTCTTCAAAGGATTGATCCTGCGCACTGGCAAGATAGGCGCGCCAATCTCCCCTGATTATTTTTTTGGCAAGCTTGCGTAAGATGGGCAGCCGGACTCCTAAAATGTTGCTCGTACCGGGGAGAAGGCTACTGGAGAATTTTTGAAACTCCGGCTCTGATAATGCAAGAAGCTGTTCATGAATCGATGCCTCCACTCGTGCGCCTCCTTTCAAGATAATGAAATGAATTATACTATGAAAAAGCCAAATCATCAATTGCAATAAAGAAGGTATAAAAATTTCCAACATGGGTATGATAGGGATGCAAATATTTCAAGGAGTGATAATAAATGCCGAACCTTACTTCAAAAGAGCTCGACGCAATCAGCGATGAGTTGACGTATGAGCAGGTGCTGATCAAAAAGTTTAAAAATTATGCGACGATGACCAAAGATCCCAAAATAAAATCTACCTGTGAGCAGATTGCCGCCCAGCATCAGAACCATTTTAATATTCTGATGGGCCATTTAAACTGATAAGGAGGAAGTAAATATGGATACGATGGGCCAGCAAAACAACCAGCAAAGCTGCCTGAGTGATGAGGAAATCATGAATGATATTCTCAGCTCTCAGAAGCATATTACCGGCGTTTACAACACGTTCAGCAATGAATGCACGCACCAGGCGCTGCGCAATGATTTTTTGAATATCTTACGCGAGGAGCATAATATCCAAGTAGATGTATTTACAGAAATGCAGAAGCGCGGATGGTATGCGCCGCCGGAAGCACAGCAGCAGATGATTGATCAGACAAAGACGAAATTTCAGAATGTGGCGCAATCTCTGTAACAATCGGGAATGACAGATGTAAATAGAAAGGGCGATGTCCTTTCCGATGGCTTTAGGTCTGATTGAGCAGGCAAAGTGATAAGGAAAAATTTTTCTAAAAAGCCTCTTGTCAAAAACAGATGGATATGATAGAATAGCTACCGTTGCGATGATTGAGCAAACCTATCCGGGTGTGGCGCAGCTGGTAGCGCGCTTGACTGGGGGTCAAGAGGCCGTGAGTTCAAGTCTCGCCACTCGGACCATTGAAAAAACCTCGTAATTACGTTGAAATCACGTAGTTACGAGGATTTTTCATTGCTTTATCCGCGGTAGCTACCAGACAGAAACAGAGGATACACTGTGGATTAAAACTAGAAGTAGGGTTGGGTATTTCAATCATAACAAATTTAAATTTTATTTTTGTTTAAAATATAACAATGATAACTTCTAAGATAGAGTAGGTTATATATGTTAGAATATATTATCAGACATACAAAGGCGTATCTAGAGGAGAGATCGAAAAGTGATCGAAAGCTAATCGGACAGTTTTTTACGCCTCTTGCAACTGCTAAATATATGGCTCAGTTATTTTCTGTTCCCCCAAAAAAGGTTATAAGAATTCTTGATCCTGGGGCGGGTTCTGGGATTTTATCCGCTGCCTTGATAGAAAGAATTTGGAAAGGTAAATGTATAGAAAAAATAGAATTAGTATGCTATGAAAATAATTCTAGTATTATTCCATTGCTTGAAGCAAACCTATCATATATAAAAGAAGTTTCTAAAATCACCTTAGAATATAAAATCATTACAGATAATTATATTACATCACAATGTGAAGACTTTAACGAGATGCCTGGAGCGGAACAACGATTTGCAAACTATTTTGATTGTATTGTTGGCAATCCACCCTATAAAAAAATACCCAAAGATGCACTAGAGGCTAAATCCATGCCAAGCGTCTGTTATGGTGCCCCAAATCTCTATTTTTTATTTGCCTCAATGAGTGTTTATAATTTGTGTGAGAATGGTGAGTTAGTTTATATTATTCCACGTTCATGGACATCGGGTTTTTATTTCAGGGCATTTAGAAAATATCTTTTTTCAAAATGTAAACTTTTACATGTACATCTTTTTATTAGTCGCGACAAAGTCTTTAGTGATGAGACTGTTTTGCAAGAAACAATTATTGTCAAATTATGCAAACAAAAAAGGGCTGTAAAGAAGGTTCATATTACTTCAACTAGGTCAAATGCTGATTTTGAAGATGAATCTTCAAAGAGTGTAGATTATTCTACCATTGTTTTTAGTGAAGAAAAGTATGTTTTTCTTCCCACAAATGATAGAGAGTTAGAGATCATTGAGTCAATTTGTCCGTTGCACTATACGCTACCCGAAATTGGCCTGAAAATGAAAACGGGACTTACAGTGGTTTTTAGAAATAGGGAATTGTTGCGTTCTGCTCCTGGGAATGGAGTTGTCCCTCTATTCTTTCCGCAACATATTCAGGATGGTATAGTAAATTTTCCCATAAATAAGGGGGATGAATTTATTACGAGTGAATTGACCGGCCTAATACAGAAGAATAAAAACTACTTATTTGTTAAAAGATTTACCGCAAAAGAGGAGAAGCGACGGTTACAAGTTGGTATTTATTTATCAGATAGGCTTCCAGAGTATGATTATATAAGCACACAAAACAAAATAAATTTTATTGACAGTATAGATGATTCGGATATACCGTTGAATACAGTTTATGGGCTATATGTTATTTTTAATTCTAGTAGATATGATACCTTTTACCGTATTCTTAATGGTTCAACCCAGGTGAATGCAAGCGAAATAAATATCATGCCTGTTCCGTCATTAGAGAAAATTAATAATTTAGGTAACCGACTACTGGATTCCGGTGATCTATCCACAGAAAACTGTGATAAAATTATGGAAGTGATTTTAATGAAAAACATAGATGAAGCTCGGCAGATATTATCTTTAATCGGTATGCCAAAAGCACAGCAGAGTGATTTATGCTGTTATTCTCTACTGGCCCTGGCCGGATTAACACCAAATTCCTCATGGGAAAATGCGACAGAAAATTGGTTAAGAATTCATGACATTATAGAATTCACCAAAGTAAATTATGATGTCGTATATGCAGAGAATAGCCGTGAAACATTTCGCAAGCAGGCTATGCACCACTTTAGAAACGCTGCGGTTATTGAAGATAATGGAAAACCGACTAATTCACCACATTATAAGTATAGGTTAACCTGGGAGATGGTTAAACTCATTCGTTCTTATCATACAGCGATTTGGGACGAAGAACTTGCAGCATTTTTAAGGAAGCATGATAAATTAGTTACAATCTATGCCTCCAAAAAAGAGATGAAAAAAATGCCTGTCAAAATTAATGGTGAGGACTTTACTTTTTCCATCGGTAAGCACAATCAACTCCAAAAGGCTATTCTTGAAGAATTTGCCCCTCGCTTTGCTCCTGGTAGCAAATGTTTGTATGTCGGTGATACCACTGCAAAGGATCTTGTAAAAGATGTTGAAAAGTTAAAGGAGCTTGGATTTGAAATTACGCTTCATGATAAAATGCCTGATATCGTTTTATATAGGGAAGATGTTAATTGGATCTATTTTATTGAATCTGTAACATCAGTTGGGCCAATGGATCCTAAGCGGATTTTGGAAATAAAAGAAATGACCAAGGAGGTAGCCTCTGGTAAAATTTTCATTACAGCATTTTTAGACTTTAAAACATATAAGCGATTCGCCTCAAATTTGGCTTGGGACACGGAAGTGTGGCTGGCTGAACTACCCGAACACATGATACATTTAAATGGCGACAAGTTTATGGGGCCGAGGGATTAAATAAAAAATCCGTATTGATGCGTATTTTTCAATGCCATTTAGCGGGAGACATAACCGATACATTAAGGATGTTCCTACCGTTTTCTTCGGGAAACGTACTTGACTTTTTAGATCACATTGGTTATAATCCCCTCAATGGCAATGAAAAGAAGAAGTAGTGGCCCATGTTCGGCGCAGAGAGTTCCCGGTTGGTGAAAGGGAATGCGGGCATTCCATGAAATACATCTTTGAGCTGCAAGGCTGAACAGGAATCTCAGTAGGCCGCGCCGGCAGCGCCCGTTACAGCGTGAGGGTATGAATCGTTTAAGGCGAGTGTACCCGGTGAGGCCGCTTTTGTGAGAAAGCGGTAAATAGAGGTGGTACCGCGGATTTTCCGCCCTCTGTAATTTTGGATTGCAGAGGGCGTTTTTTATAACCTTCTGCACGGAAAATTTTTGGGAGGTATTTGGAATGAGCGTATTTGACGAACTCAAGGCGCGCGGCATGATCGCGCAGATGACCAATGAGGAAAAGATCCGGGATTTGATGGAGAATCAAAAAATCAAGTTCTATATCGGCTTCGATCCCACGGCAGATAGCCTGCATGTGGGCCATTTCGTGCAGATTATGGTGATGGCGCATATGCAGCGCGCAGGGCATGTGCCGATTGCGCTGTTCGGCGGCGGTACCGGCATGATTGGTGACCCGTCCGGCAAAACCGATATGCGCAAAATGCTGACAAAGGAGACCATTCAGCACAATATCGACTGCTTCCAAAAGCAGATGTCAAAGCTGGTGGATTTTTCAGATGGCAAGGCTTTAATGGTCAACAATGCCGATTGGCTGCTAAATCTGAATTATATTGAATTTCTGCGCGAGGTTGGCGTTCATTTTTCCGTCAACCGTATGCTGGCGGCGGAGTGCTATAAACAGCGGCTGGAGCGCGGGCTCTCCTTCTTTGAGCTGAATTATATGATTATGCAGAGCTATGATTTTCTTGTGCTCAGCCGGGAATATGACTGCCAGCTCGAATTTGGCGGGGACGATCAGTGGAGCAATATCATCGGCGGTGTGGAATTAAACCGCCGCATGGATGGCCGCGAGGTTTGCGGCATGACCTTCAATCTTTTGCAAACGAGCGACGGCCGCAAAATGGGCAAGACGGAAAAAGGCGCCGTGTGGCTTGATCCGGAAAAGACCAGCCCCTATGAGTTTTATCAATACTGGCGCAATGTTGACGATGCAGATGTCATTAACTGCATGAAGATGTTAACCTTTATCCCGCTTGATGAAATTGCAGAATATGAGAAGCTGGAGGGCAGCGCGCTTAATCAGGCCAAGGAGAAGCTGGCCTTTGAGGTGACAAAGCTTATCCACGGCGCAGAAGAGGCCCAGAAGGCACAGTCTGCCGCGAAGGCCCTTTTCAGCAGCAGCGCGGATGCAGAGCATATGCCGACTACTGTGCTGAAGCCGGAGCAGTTCACGGATGACGCTATTACGGTAATTGATATCCTGGTGGCCGCATCTCTTGCCAAATCAAAAGGGGAAGCACGCCGGCTCATCGAGCAGGGCGGTATTACGGTGGATGATGGGCGTGTAACGAATCTTGGCGCGGCTGTCTCCAAGGCTGATTTTGCAAAGGGCCATGTGCTTGTTAAAAAAGGGAAAAAGGTATTTCATAAGATTGTGCTAGAATAAGCGAAAAGCAGTCCGCAGATGGGGCGGACTGCTCTTCGTTTTTATGAAATTTTATTTGGAAAGAAGGTTTATCAAATGAAACGCAAGCATAGGGGGTGGAAGATCGCTCTGTGCGTGGTTTTGGCGCTGGTCGTCTGCATCGCAGGCACGCAAACGGCGATCTATTTCCACCGCTCAGAGCCCGCTTCCGTCAAGCCGTATACCGGGTCGTTCCGATATATCACGACCGACGGCAAGGCAATGGTTTCCGCGCACCGCAGCGGGGGAGATTTGAATCCGGAAGAGTCTATGGCCGCTTTCAAAAACTGTGTGGAGAGCAAGGATTTTCAGACGGATATTTTTGAGTTTGATCTCCACATCACAAAGGACGGCGTTTTAATTCTCCTTCACGACGATACGCTGGATCGAACCAGCGATTCCGCGGAGGTATTCGGTGAGGAAGATGTCCGCCCGGAGGACAAGACCTATGAAGAGCTGCGAACGCTCAATATGGGCGCAAAATTTACCGCGCAGGATGGCAGCACACCTTACAAAGGGCTCAAAGGGGACGATGTGCCAGATGACGTGCGCATCCAGCGGGTAGAGGAGGTGCTGGATTATTTACAGGCGCATGGGGATTTTCAGTACATCATTGAGATCAAAAACGGCGGCGATCTTGGCAAGCAGGGGGTTGATATCCTCTATAACATCCTGAAGGAACGGGATTTGCTCGACGATGTAATCTTCGGCACGTTTCATGGGGAAGTCAGCAAATATGTGGATGAAAAGTATCCGGATCTGATGCGGTCCGCCGGAATTGCAGAGGTGCTTCAATTTTATTTTGCAAGCTTCCTCGGTATCAAACTGGATGTGAACTATGTGGCGCTCCAGATTCCCTATAGGCTTGCAGGTTTTAATCTGGGCACAGCTCGCATTATCAATTATGCGCACTCAATGGATCTGGCGGTTCAGTATTGGACGATCAACGACCCTGAGGATGTGAAATATTTAAATTCTATTGGCGCAGACTGCATTATGTCCGACGATCCGGGCATGGCATATCGGGTTATCAACGGGCAGAACAGTTAAATGAAAACAGGCAAGCGGGCGGCGGGAATCACTATGATTCCCGCCGCCTGTTGATGAACCCTTTACATTTGATCGCTGTGCATTTTTCGCATAAAAACGAGGACCGCCGCGGTAAAGACGAGCATGGCATAGCCCGCTACCCATACGAGCTCTGGTAGGATACTGCTGTAGTTGCCCGTGAGAGCGTACCGCCCAGCATTAACGGCATGGGCGAAGGGGAGAAGGTTTGCAATGGTTTCAAATGCTCCGCCAACCAATTTCAAATCGAACCATGTTCCAGATAGCCACGCGCTCAAATTGGTCAGAAGCGCACCGCACACGCCGCCAACCTGCTTATCATTGAATACGCTCCCACAAAGCAGACCAATCCCAATAAAAAGCAGCACGGCAGGAATCGATACAGCCATTGCAAGCAAAATCCGCACATTGCATGTTAACCCCAGTAAGAGGGCCACTGCGTAGCATACCGCCATCTGTGCAGCGGCCAGTGGCACAAGCGGAGCCGTATAGCCAAGAATAAAATAGGGAGCGGTCATCGGTGAGGTAAACAATCGTAGCATGAAGGCGCCGGTGCGATCCTTTGCAATCAACATTCCAGAAAAGAGGGAAATAAAAGATAAACCAAATACCGCGATTCCAGGCGCCAACTGCTCGATTTCAAATAAATCCACCGGAATATTCGATTGAATCAGCGACAAAAGCAAAAGAACGATAACTGGAAACCCAATCCCGAACACCAAGTTCAATTTATCCCGCAGCATTTCCTTGGCGTTTCGTATGGCAAAAGCCAGCGTTTTCATGCCATTCCACCTCCCTCGCCGCACAGCGTGACAAATGCATCCTCAAAAGAAGCTGCATTTGCCTGGGCCGTCAGTTCTTGCGCGGTTCCAAGCGCTTTTAGCTTGCCATGGGCCATGATGCCAACGCGGTCTGACAGCGCTTGTGCTTCCTCCAGATAATGTGTTGTCAATAAAATGGTTATGTTGCCTTTCAGCCCCTCTATAAGCTTCCACAGCTCTCTCCGCGCCAACACATCGAGCCCTAGTGTCGGCTCATCAAGGAATAAAATCTGCGGCTCGGAAATCAGAGCCATTGCGATAGAAAGCCGCCTCTGCCAGCCGCCGGAGAGGGTTTTGGCCCTGCTTTTTGCGATTTCCTCCATGCCGAAGGCCGTAATGGTTTCCTGCGCTTTTTGCTTGCTTTGGCTTCTTGATTCCCCATAAACGCCGCAGATCAGCTCCAGATTTTCACGCACGCTCAGATTTGGCGCAATTGCTGTTTCTTGTGGAGAAACATTGATGTTTTTTTTGACCTCATAGGGTTGTGAAACAGTACTTTTTCCCATCAGGAGCGCGTCCCCGCTAGTTGGGCGCAGCAAGCACGAAAGCATTTTAATCGTGGTTGTCTTACCCGCGCCGTTCACGCCGAGGAGGGCAAACAGTTCCCCTTGATCAATCGTCAGATTCAGCGCGTCAACAGCTATTTTATCCTTGTAGCGTTTCGTAAGCGCTGTTGTTTCAATCGCTTTCATCGTCCTCACCGCCCTCTTGAGTTTCTCGGATTGCACGGGCAAAGGTGATAGAATCCTCTTCCGTATGCTCCGGATAAATTTCTTTTGCTTTGCCGGCAAAAATAGCGTCCGCGATTTTTGCAAACACGCCATAGCGTTCAATTGCGATGCCTTTTTGGGCGTCCGCCAGCAGGAGAAGGGTATCGCCGGGGTTAATCTGGAACATATCCCGCACTTCCTTCGGGATCACGATTTGCCCCTTGGGGCCGACCTTGACAGAGCTCATGAATTTATCGTTTCCTTTGAGTTTGCTTCCCATCATGACATCTCCTTAGTAATAAAAGTATAACTTATATAACTTATAATACTTTATCCGATAAAATCTGTCAACACTAAAGCAAAATGCCGGGCGAGATTCTCGCTCGGCATTTTGCTTTTATGTTTGTATAGGCCTTTTAGGAGCCGGTTGACCGGTAGTGCCGCAGACCAAATCTCCAGATTGCATAACAGGGGAGGAGGAAGACAAAGCACACCAGAGGCGCAAACATCCGCAGGATATTCTCCGAATTCCCGGTCAGATAATCCAGCGGAATCTGCTGAAACCAAGCGTAGGGGACAGCGACGGTGCAAAAGGTTAAAACGGCTTTCCCATAGACAGCCAGCGGATACTGCCCGAATTCCTTGCCGCCATCCGTCAGGACGTTCATAAATTCCAGCCCCTCCAGCGTAAAAAAGCTGAAGGCGGCATATAAAAGAAACAGGCAGGAAAAAACAACCGTGCCTCCTACAATCATGAGCAATATCGTCAGCACCTTGGAAGGGCTCCAATGAATATCGCTTTTTGCAAAGGCAACAAGCATCATTAAAATGGCTTGCAGCATGCGGCCAATGCGCGATAGCTCCAGCTTTGAAGCAAGAATTTGAAAGATGGCGCTTCGCGGGCGCACGAGCATACGATCGAATTCACCATTGGAGATCGCTTTGGGGAACTGGTCAAAACCACGCGCGAAGCATTCTGCCAGCGAAAAGGCCATGATTATCACAGAGGAGCATAGCAGGATGTCTGTAAAGGTATATCCCTTGATCGCATGAAAGCGGTCAAGCAAAAAATAAACGCCTAAAATTGCGGAGAAGGAAATCAGAAATTGCCCGAATGCGGTCAAAAAGAAGGATACTTTATATTGCATCAAGCTTTTGAGATGGATGGAGAGATATTTCCCATAAAGATTCAAATGAATTCTCCTCTCTTACCCGACGTATTTACAAAATTGCTTTTTGAAACGTTAACCGCCCTGGATGACAACGCGCTGAAGCGCCTTTCTCATCATCAGCCGCCCCAACAACAGCAGCGCCAGAAGCCAAAAAGCCTGGATCAGGATGCTGACGAGCGCAGGCAATCCTGCCAAGTCGCCGCCATAGATTCGATAGGGCACGTTTTGCATGGAACCGAATGGGAGCAGCGAAAAAATGACCTGCAATTTTTCCGGGAAAAAGGGCAGGGGAATAATGGCTCCGGAAAAGAAATCGACAACAGCAACGGCAACCAAACGGACGCCCATTGGCGAAATGGTAAAAAAGGCGGAGATATAAATCAGCATGCAAAAGGCCCCAACAACAAGCGCGCCCAATAGAAAAGATACAAGGAATAATCCCGCCGCCCCCCAAGAGGGTGGCAATCGTATTCCATAAGGGCTGGGTAAAAGCGCCGCAACGAGCAGGATTGGAAAACAGCGCAGTACCGCCCTGGCGAGCCGGCTTCCCAGCGTTCGAAAAAAGATCATGCTGTATAAATCACAGGGTCGGCAGAGCTCATAGGCGATATTGCCGGAGGATATCAGTTCAAAAATATCGTTATCCATATCCCAGACCATAAAAAGGGCCAAAAAAGCCTGTTGCAGCCAGATATAAGCAGAGAGCGCCTGCATATCCATGGGGAATGCGCCGGTTCCCGATTGATAGAACGTGTGGTAGAGGATGAGATACATCCCACCCCAGGCAAACTGCGTGACAATGCCCGCCAGTGCCGCGGCGCGGTATTGCATCCCGTTTGCAAAGCGGATGCGAAGAATAGAGCGGTATTTTCGAATCGTCTGCAAGAAAGGCACCTCCTTAAACGCCGAATTCCCGATAAAGGCCGACCACCAATTCTTCCGCGCTCGGTTGGGAAACAGAAAAATCGGTAACGTCCAAATGGGAGGAGAGCCATGCAATCGCATTTGAAACAGGGCAGAGTTTGATATCCGCCTCTAAGACAGCCCGCCCGTTGAGCGATTCTCGAAGCGTGAGCCCCTGGGGCAGGCGAGATTCCGAATCCGTGATAGATTGATCTCCGCCGAAGCTGACGGTGATGGCGCGGGCCCCGCAATGCCTGCTTCGCAGCTCGCTGAGGGAGCCGTCCATCAAAATTTCTCCTTTTCCAATGAGCAGAATCCGCTCGGTGAGCGCCTCAATATCCTGCATATCGTGCGTCGTGAGGATGACCGTGGTGCCTTTTTCCTGGTTGAGCGTTTTAATAAACTCCCGCACTGCAATTTTGGAGACAGCATCGAGCCCAATGGTCGGCTCATCCAAAAATAGAACCTGCGGATCGTGCAGAAGCGACGCGGCAATCTCGCAGCGCATCCGCTGGCCCAAAGAGAGCTGGCGTGTTGGCGTTTTCAGGATCGTTTCGAGCGAGAGCATGGTGGTCAGCATATCGAGATTTTTACGGTAGCGCGTCGGCTCTACGGAATAGATATCCCGGATCAGCTCAAAGGAATCGATCACAGGTACGTCCCACCAGAGCTGAGAGCGCTGCCCGAACACCACACCGATGTTGCGCACATGCTCCTTTCGCTGCTTCCAGGGCGTTTTCCCATTGATGCGGCAGGTGCCGCTGTCTGGCGTCAGAATGCCGCTCATGATTTTAATGCTGCTGCTTTTCCCCGCCCCGTTGGGCCCAATGTATCCGACCATCTCCCCATCTTGAATCGTGAAGCTTACGTTGCGCAGCGCTTCGATTTTTTCATATTCTCGATGAAATAGTGCTTTGGAGGCCGATTTCATGCCGCTGCCCCGCCGGGCAACGCGAAAGGTTTTGCAGATATTTGTTAGTTCAATCATCTTGGCCGAATACTCCCTTCCATTTTAAAATGCAACACAAAAAGCGCGTATCCGCTTGGGATACACGTTGCGTAGCTTTCCGGAATCCGGGTTGAGAAACGGAAAGGCGGTGAAATGTGGAAATTAAAGATACAACATTTTTTAGAATAAGTCAATAAAAAAATTGGTTCACATTTTATTCTGTTGAATTTCACAACAAAAACCTCTCTCTTGTAAAAGGAAACAGTATGTGTACAGCTTGGGGATGCTTGAAGCAGTCTTTGAAACATGGTATATTGAGATAAACCCAATTAAATTTGAGGGGAGGCAAAAAGGTTGCGTTTTTTTTCACGCAGAAGGGCAAAGGAGCAGGAAGAACGCCCGGAAGCTTTCGTTAGTGCGATTATTGTGGCTGCCGGGCAATCGAGGCGTATGGGCGGAGACACGAGCAAGCAGTTTATTCTGATCGATGGCGTGCCCGTCATTGTGCGCACCTTAAAAGCGTTTGAAATAGCGGAGCGCATCCGCGAAGTGGTGATAGCCGCGCGGCAGGAGGATATCCCGCAAATGTATGCACTCATTCAGGATTATGAGATTACAAAGGTGAAACAGATCATCACCGGCGGAGAAACGCGCCAGGAGAGCGTTTTCCGCGCGATCGCGCAGGTGGATGAAAATGCGGATTTCCTTGCCATCCACGATGGGGCAAGGCCGCTAATCCGCCCGCAGGAGATCGATCTTGCGGTTTCTGCCGCGGTGGAGCACGGGGCGGCCGCACTGGGTGTCCCGGTGAAGGATACGGTCAAGCAGGTTGATGCGGATGGAAAAATCGTAGATACCCCGGAGCGCAGCACGCTATGGGCCGTGCAGACGCCTCAGGTTTTTTCTCGTGCGCTTTATCTGCGGGCGGCGGAGCAGGCGGGGGAGGCTGCGGCGCAGTTGACGGACGACTGCCAGCTGATCGAACGAACGGGAGCCCCCGTCTACCTGGTACGCGGAGCTTATGCCAACCTGAAAATCACAACACCGGAGGATGTGTTTGCGGCAGAGGGCATCTTAAGAGCTACAGAGGATTTTTATGGGTAAGCGCTCCCTAAGATATCTTGAAAAGGAGTTTTAGAGCAATGAGAATTGGACATGGATATGATGTGCACCGTTTGGTAACAGGCCGAGCGCTTCTCCTCGGCGGAGTTCATATTCCGTATGAAACTGGGCTTTTAGGGCATTCGGATGCGGATGTGCTGCTGCATGCCGTTTCAGATGCATTGCTGGGGGCAGCCGCCTTAGGTGATATCGGGGCGCTTTTTCCCGATACGGATCCGCAATATGCAGGGGCCGACAGTTTACAGCTTTTGTCGCTTGTCGCACAGGAGCTTCAAGATGCGGGCTACAGAATTATGAATATAGACGCTACGGTGCTTGCCCAGGCGCCGAAACTAAAGCCCTATATCCCGGATATGCGGCAAAATATTGCCAAGGCATGCGGCGTCACGCCCGATGATGTGAGCGTTAAGGCCACAACGGAAGAGGGGCTTGGTTTTACAGGCAGCCGGGAAGGCATAGCAGCACATGCTGTTTGCCTGATCGAAGCGCGCTGAACAGACTGCGCATCTGGATTTTCAAAGGACACGAACCTCTCGTTTCGCATAGAATGATACGAAACGAGGTGACGCTTTATGGGACAGCCAAATTTTCAGGTCTGTTCAATCACACACGCGGAAAAGGGAATCCGCTTATTAAATGAAAATGGGTTCCGTGCTCATTATAAAAGATCACCTGATCCAAACGCTGAGGATGGGTGCTGCTATACAATCTATTTGGCCAATGGGGATGCTTCCGAGGCCCTTTCAATCCTCCAGAAGGGCCACGTCCGGCTGACTGGAGAGCTGGGAGGCGGCTCGCAATCATGATTTATTTTGACAATGCCGCAACCACCTATCCGAAGCCCCGGGTGGTAAGGGAGGCTATGGCGAGAGCGCTTGTGGAATTTGGAGCCAATCCCGGCCGATCCGGGCATGCCATGTCTATGCGCACTGCCGATCGGATTTACCGATGCCGGGAGCGGGCCGCGGCGATGTTTGGCCTGCGGGAGCCGGAAAATGTCGTATTCACGCTCAACTGCACACATGCAATCAATATGGTGCTGCACGGCGTGCTCAACCGGGGCGATCATGTGGTGACCTCCGATTTGGAGCACAACGCGGTCATGCGCCCTTTATTCAAGCTCGCAGCGGATGGTGTGATCTCTTATACCACTGCGCATGTTTGTGAAGGCAATGTTGAAACAACGGTAGAAAATTTTAAAAAAGCGATCAAACCCAACACCCGTATGATCGTTTGTATGCATGCTTCCAATGTGTTTGGCACCGTTTTGCCAATTGCGGAGATTGCCGGGCTGTGCCATGAACGTGGATTGCTGTTTGTGGTAGATGCGGCGCAGAGCGCCGGCGTTTTGCCGCTTGATATGGCGAAAACGGGGATCGATTATCTCTGCATGCCCGGCCACAAGGGCCTGTATGGCCCAATGGGAACTGGACTTTTGCTCTGTGCAGATGGCGAAAAAATCCGACCCCTATTAGAAGGCGGCACGGGCAGCCTTTCTGCTCATCTGTATCAGCCGCCCATCCTACCGGATAAATTAGAAAGCGGCACGGGCAATACGCCAGGGATTTTCGCTCTTTCCGCCGGCATTGGTTTTGTTCAAACGATTGGTATTGACGAAATTGCACAGCATGAGCTTTCTCTGATTCGAGAGTTGTACGATGCGTTGGCGATGACGGCAAATGTGCGCCTTTATACAAAACGTCCGGCAGCGGGCACTCATGTTCCGCTGCTCCCCTTCAATATCGCAGGGCTGCATAGTGAAGAGACGGCAGCCTTACTGAATGAGGCCGGAATCGCCGTGCGCTCGGGGCTGCATTGCGCCCCTTGCGCCCACAATGCCTATGGAACCTCGGAAACCGGAGTGGTTCGTCTTGCCCCGTCTTATTTTACCAACAAAAAAGAGGCATATGAGCTGATAAAATCTGTCCGAAAAATTGCAAAAGGCCAGAAAACGTGATATGATAAAAAAGAATAGATTCATGTGGCTAGGATGAATCGGCAGCGGCGGGGGGGTTCCATGCCGCCGCTGTATTTTATTTCTGCCAAAAGGCGCGCTCCGATCATCGGAGCGGATGCTTCAGACGTTGATTTAGGTGCATGAGGCACGGGAAGGGCACGGTTTATGCCATGGAGTTAGAACAACTTAAGACCTTTTTTATACAATTATGGAACGTTATCTCCACCTTTTGGAACTCTGGGTTCTTAAAGCTGTGTTCCAATGTGCTGGATATTGTGTTGGTGGCATTCATTGTCTACCATGCTATTAAACTGATTCGTGAAACACGGGCCATCCAATTACTCAAAGGAATTTTGCTTTTAGGGTTGCTATATGTTGTTGTCAATCTATTCAAAATGGAAGCGATGATGTTTGTCCTGCGCAAGGTGTTTGAATTTGCAGTGATCGGCCTCTTGGTGCTGTTTCAGCCGGAATTGCGCCATGCGCTGGAAAGTATGGGGCGCAGTAAATTCAGCATTTTCAATCCGTTTTCCGGCAAGGGCGGGCAAGAGCTTCGGCGCCGTGAGCAAATCCAGAGTGGGATTGACGGTGTTTGCCGTGCCTGCTCCGATATGAGCGATAAAAAAATAGGCGCGCTGATTATTTTCGAACGTGTTACCATGCTTGGCGAAATTGCTAAAACAGGCACAACAGTGGATGCGCTTGTTTCACCGGAGCTGATTGGCAATATTTTTTACCCCAAGGCCCCGCTGCATGACGGAGCGGCATTGATTCGTGATGGGCGCGTTTGCGCGGCGGGCTGCATCCTTCCGCTTACGCAAAATAATGCAGTAAGCAGTGAGCTTGGCACTCGCCACCGTGCAGCGCTTGGTATGAGTGAACAGAGCGATGCGATTGTTGTTGTTGTTTCGGAGGAGCGAGGGTCAATTTCCATTGCTCACGATGGGATCCTGATGCAGGATATTTCCGATGGCGACCTGCGTGAAAAGCTGCAAAAATATTTGATTGTGGAGCCGGAGCAGCCTGGCGAAATCAGCCGCACCTTTAAGCGCATTGCTGGGAGGATCAAGCATGAAAAAAAACAAAATGATGAAAAATAGAAAAAAAGTGGATTTTAGAGAGCTTTTTAGCAACAACCGTTTTGTGCTGCTCTTTTCGATTGTGCTTGCCTTTGTCATCTGGACTGCGATTTCCATGACGGCGAGCCCAGAAGAAACTTTCCTCATTAAGGATGTGCCAGTGGATTTCAGCCTCAAGGGGAGTATGCCGGAGCAGCTGGGCCTACAGGCGTTTGGAAACACTGATTTTAAAGTAGATGTAGAGGTATATGGAAAACGCTACATCGTTTCCAACCTGAGGCCAGAAGACATTAAGGTAACGCCGGTTTTGTCCAATGTCAGCTCTTCCGGTAAAAATGATGTGTCGCTGGTGGCTAAACCCGCAGATAATAGCGCTGAGTTTACGATTAACTCTCTTTCTCAAACAAAGGTGCAGGTTTATTTTGACACATATAAGGAAGTCTCTTATCCTCTAGAGCCGGATATCATTGCGGACAAAGTGATACCAGATGAGGGATATATTCAGGAGTCAACCTATTCTTCTGTTAGCAATGTGACGGTTTCCGGCCCGACAACAGAGGTGAACAAGGTTAGCAAGGTGGTGGCGCGCGTTTCTCTTTCCAAGCCGCTTACCAGTACGACTACGCTGGAGGCAAAGATCACGCCGATTGGTGAATATGGCGGTGTGCCGCAGTATCTAGATATTAATCACGGCCAATCAAACGTGACTGTGACGATCCGGGTATTAAAGCTAAAGGAGCTTCCGGTGACGGTATCTTACACGAATGAACCGTTGGCCTATGTTGCCAACCCCTTGCCCACGACCATTACCCCATCCCGCGTTACAGTGGCGGCTGAGGAAGCTGATATTGACGCAATGGAGTCGTTTTCTGTTGGAACGATCGACTTTAGCGAGCTCGGTATGATCCGCCATACCTTTACCTTCCCCGCTTCTGCGATCAAGGAAGTAACTATAGTTGATAAAAGCATAAAAAATTTCTCTGTGGTAATCGATGCGCGGGATAAAACTTCGAAGCCCTATACGGTTTCTAAAAACAATATCACCATGCTTAATGAGCCAGATGAATTTCAGGTAACCGCCCTGGAGGATATCAAAAATGTTACGATTGTCGGCCCCAAATCATCCATTGACGCTTTAAATGCAGATGGGATCTATGCAGAGGTTGATTTGAGCACGATTGAACTCTCAGAGGGCCGTCAGGAAGTAACTGCCAGAGTATACGTCAGAAGCTTTAATGACTGCTGGGCATACAGCACTTATAAGGTGCCGATTCAGATCAAAGCAAAAACTGAGTGATGGATTTCTCGATCCGTCATTTTGAAAGGAGTGGAGCAGCAATCTTGAAAAAGCATATCTTGGCCTGCCTTGCTTTGGCTCTTAGCTTAGTGTTTTTATTCAGCGGCTGCTCGCTTCGTTTCACTGCTCTGCCAAACCTGCTGCGTCCCCCGAAGCCCATAGGGGAATATAGTGGCCTTCAGGAATCCTTTGAGTCATATGTTGCCACAGCCACGGGGAAAAACTTTTTATTGAAAACTCCAATTACCGGAGATTATCGTTCTTCCTTTATCATGTATGATATGGATAACGATGGGGAAGAAGAAGCGTTTGTGTTTTATACGCCCAATAAGGATCAGTCTACTGTCCGTGTGCATTTTATGGACAGCCAGAATGGAAAATGGAACATCCATAACGATTTCCCTGGTATAGGTAGCGATGTATATTCTGTATCATTTGCAGATTTAGATGAAGATGGAATATCTGAGCTGATTGTAGGATGGAATTTGTTTGAAAGCAAAGAAAGCAAAATGCTTTCTGTTTATCAATATAGCAACACGGATCATGGGCCGGTGATCAATACGTTGGCCCGGGAGGCCTTTTCCGCCATGCTGCCGGTTGATATTGACCACGACGGCAGTGTAGAGATTTTTTTGTTGACGCCGGAAACAAATGGCAATGCTCACGTCGCTGTGGGAAAATTGTTAAAAATGGAGAATGGCACTCTTGCTATGGTGAGTAAGGTGACGCTGGATCCTAAAACATTGAATTATGTGTCCATTAAGCAAGAGGATTTGGGCATTCAGGTTCCTCTTAAAATTTATATTGATGCGAATGTGGGTACCTCTGGAATGATCACCGAAATTGTTTATTGGGATAGTCAGAGCCAAAAGCTTGTTGCTCCTCTTTACAATGAAAAGAAAGGGATAAATCCGGTTACCCGGCGTTATGAGCCCATCGCTTCGCGGGACATTAACAATGATGCGATCTTTGAAGTGCCAGTTCAGATTATATTGCCAGATAGTGGATATGCAAGCTCAGACCTTCTTGCTAGCGATGCGGTGGGCACTGTGCAGACAGATCTGGCGGCAGAACAAAAGCTTTATCTGACAAAATGGGTGCAGTTTCAAGAGTTTGAGCCGCAGACGGGCAAGGTAGTCGCTTATAGCTCCATTAATTATTCAGATGGCTATATGTTCTTTTATCCCGATCAATGGGTAAAAGATGAGGAAAACCCTAAAATTACAATTATCAGCAATTTGCAGGAGCGGCGTTGGACTTTTTTTGCGAGGGAAAATGGTAAAATAGGGGAGGAACTTTTCAATATTTGGACGCTCCCAGCTGAACAATGGGAAAAAAGCCCGAACGCAGATTACACACTGTTAAAGGAAAATGGCAGCGTTGTTTATGTGGCACGTTTGTCGAGTGCTGCCTCGCAATATGATATTGATTTTGATCAGTTAAAAACAAGCATTTCGATTATTGAGTAAAGTGTTTCAAGAGAACATGATTTGTGCTTTTTCAGCACGAAACTCGGTGTGCGAACAAGATTATACATTGAAATTTTGGCTATGCCAAAACCGCGCAAGTTTGCGGTGAGGCGCAAGAAAGGGATGGACATAAGCAGGATGAAAACAGTTCTTGTAGCGGAGGATGAAGCGTCTATTCGTGATTTTATCGTCATCAATTTACAGCGTAGCGGATATGAAGTGTTGGAGGCAGGCGATGGGCTGGAGGCCTTGCATATCTATGACGAACGCAATGGCGAAGTTGATGTGGCACTGTTGGATATTATGATGCCGCAGATGGATGGGCTGGAGCTTTGTAAACAGCTGCGTGCCCGCAGTCCGCGTTTGGGGATCATCATGCTGACGGCGCGCACGCAGGAAATGGATAAGGTAACCGGCCTCTTGGTGGGGGCGGACGATTATGTAACAAAGCCTTTTTCACCATCTGAACTAATGGCGCGAGTTGACGCGATTTATCGCCGCGTTGAGATGAGCAAGGAGTCATCCGGCGCTAAGGAACAGGATGATACAGTGATTCTTGGGGAATTCGTGCTCAATCCGCGCAACCGAACGCTGACCAAAAGCGGCCGCTTTATCGATTTAACACAGGTAGAATTTCAAATCATGGAATGCTTTTTTCAGAATCCAGGCGCAGCGCTGGACCGGACGGATATCCTGAACCGTGTTTGGGGCAGCTCGTATTTTGGAGAGGAAAAAATCGTAGATGTCAATATCCGCCGCCTGCGCATGAAGATTGAGGATGAGCCGTCGAATCCCAAGCATTTGGTAACCATCTGGGGCCTTGGATATAAGTGGGTTGTTTAATTGCCGATCAAATTTGAAATTTGATATCATGGACAAAGGAGATGGGATGAATGCATTTCAGCGGCATCACAAGGCGCTGGGTAATCAATACGCTAGGCGTTATTTCTTCCCTGCTTCTTTTGGTCTCGATTATTGCCTCGATTGCAATTCATTTTTATTATTATGAATATGTCAAAATAGCGCTTAACTCCCATGTGAATGACACGGTTTCCACCTTTTTTAACCTGTATTACAATACAGACGAGCAGTTTGAAAATCGGGCGCGTGAGTTTGTAGAAAATTTCAAGGCAAAGGATAGCATGGAGGTCTGGGTGATCGATAAAAACGGAAAGGTGATTATTTCCTCCAGTGGATTCCCGATAGACGGCTCACCCGAAATGCCGGATTATCAGGAGGCGCTGGCTTCCAAAACTGCCAGCGGTACGGCCCGGTGGATAGGTCGTCTTCCATCCGGCGAAAAAGTGATGACCTTAACACAGCTGCTGGGTGAAAACGGTGGAGCTGTCCGTTATCTGATCTCACTGGAGGGAATTGATAATCAAGTCTCCACATTTATTTTGATTATTTTTTTTATTTGCCTTCTGGCGATTGCGTTGGTGGCAATGTCTGGTTCTTTCTTCATTCAATCCATTGTCAAGCCGGTCATGCAGATCAATGCGGCAGCGCAAAAATTTGCGCATGGTGACTTTAGCAGCCGGATTGACAGCCATCATTATAACGATGAAATCAGTGAATTGGGAGAAACTATCAACTATATGGCTTCGGAGCTTAGCGAGGCCGACCGGGTGAAGAATGATTTTATATCAACCATTTCTCATGAATTGCGCACTCCGCTAACAGCGATCAAAGGGTGGGGTGAAACATTATTGCAAGTGGGGGATACCGATCCAACGCTGTTATCCAAAGGAATGCAGGTGATTATTGATGAATCCGGCCGCCTGACCGGGATTGTAGAAGAGCTTCTTGATTTTTCCCGCATGCAAAACGGTAAGCTCAGCATGCGTATGGAGAAAATCGACGTATTGGCGGAGTTGGATGACGCTGTTTTTGTGTTTCGGGAGCGCGCACTGCGTGAAGGGATTGAGCTGATCTACAATGTGCCACATCTGCCCGCTCCGATGAATGGGGATGCGAATCGGATCAAACAAGTGTTTGTCAATATCTTGGACAACGCTTTTAAATATACAGAACAGGGCGGCAAAGTGATCGTTGTCGCTAATATTACGAACACAACGCTTGAAATCATGGTAGGCGACACTGGCTGTGGTATTCCGGAAGGAGATTTGCCACACGTAACGGAAAAGTTTTATCGCTCCAACGTTTCGGCCCGCGGCTCCGGGATCGGGCTTGCCGTGGTCGATGAAATTGTGAAGCTGCACCATGGCACTTTAAAAATTAACAGCGTAGTAGGAGAGGGAACGACGGTCTCCGTATTATTTACGATAGATCCGGTGGTTCTCCCTGATGAAAGGAGTTCACAGAATGAGTGATGGTAAAAACAAAGGAGTGCAGCATAAAACCTCTGTTGGGGGACAGGCTCTGATCGAGGGCATTATGATGCGCGGGCCGCGGGGCGCGGCGATGTCTGTCCGTCTGCCGGACGGTACGATTGATACAGAGTATAAGGATTATAAACAAATCAAGGATAAAGTGAAATTTTTAGGATGGCCAATTATCCGCGGAGTTGTCAGTTTTATTGAATCAATGGTTTTTGGCTATAAATGCTTGATGGAGTCGGCCGAAAAATCCGGATTGGATACGGAGGATGTCAAGGAAGAGGAAATGTCCAAACTAGACCGCTGGATTTCTGACCATTTTGGCCCGAAAATGATGGCTGTTATTTCGGCAGTGGCAATGGTGCTGGGGCTTTTATTGGCGTTTGCATTGTTTTTTTATCTTCCTTCTCTCATTTTTGACGGAATTAATACGCTTGCAAAAGGAGGGCTATTATCCTTTAAGGGCCTTATAGAGGGCACCATGCGTATTTTGATCTTCATCGCCTATATTGCGCTGGTTTCGCAGATGAAAGATATTAAACGTGTTTTCAGCTACCATGGCGCAGAACATAAAACGATTTTTTGCTATGAGCACGGGGAAGAATTAACGGTTGAAAATGTGCGCAAACAAATTCGCTTTCATCCGCGCTGTGGCACAAGCTTCATTTTTGTAATTTTAATTATCAGTATCCTTGTGGCCTCCCTGCTGATTTTGATTTTCCCTGAGCTTGGCAATCCGGAAAACCGGATTCTATGGATGTGCATTAAAATTCTCACGCTGCCCGTAACGATGGGATTTGGATATGAATTTATCCGCTATGCGGGTAGGCACGAAAATTGGCTGACAAAAACCCTTTCCGCGCCCGGTTTATGGATGCAGCGTTTGACGACGAAGGAACCGGATGACAGCATGATCGAGGTTGGAATTGCCGCCTTTAAAGCTGTGATTACCGATAACCCGGAGGATGACGCAATTTGATAACCTATCAGTCGCTTTATCAAGAGGCAATTGAAACCCTCCGGGAATCCGGCAATCCGGACGCCGCCTTTGACGCGCGCTGCTTGATGGAAAAAGCCTTTGGTTTTGATCGTACAGCGCTCTCTCTACACCGGGATCATGTGCCAGAGGAAAATAAAGAGCGCTATTTCAGGCGGTTATTCCGTCAAAGAGCAGAGGGGGAACCGCTTCAATATCTCATTGGGATATGGGGTTTTTTGGATGAATCGTTTCAGATCGGCCCAGGCGTATTGATTCCTAGGCCGGAAACAGAACTTCTTGCCCTAACCACCCTTCAGCGGCTAGAATCATGGGAGCATCCGGTAGTGTTTGACCTTTGTGCCGGAAGCGGCTGCTTGGGGTTGAGTATTGCAAAGAGGCGGCCCGACGCCGAGGTGTTTTTGCTGGAAAAATCAGAGGCCGCATTTGCCTATTTACGGCGCAATGCAGATCGTATTGCGCCAGCTAACACCCATCTGCAATTGGGCGATTTGATGGATGGCTTTCAGAGTTTTGACTTTCCTGCGCCGCAGGTGATCGTTTCAAACCCGCCCTATATTCGATCCGCAGAAATAAGCGGCTTACAGCGGGAAGTGCGGCACGAACCGCGTATGGCCCTTGATGGCGGAGAGGATGGTTTGCTGTTTTACCGGGTGCTGGCAGAACGCTGGGTTCCCTCCTTAAGCGAGGGCGGCATGATCGCCGTGGAATGCGGCGAAGGGCAGGCGGATGAGATCAGTGCCATTTTCCAAAAGGAGGGTCTGCACACCTGTTCCTATTTGGATTATGGAGAAATTGATCGAATTGTAACGGGAGGAAGGCCCACCGGTGCAATTGGATGAAAATTTACATTTTATCTGTTGACGCGCATGCTGTTTTAGGATACTCTAAGTAAGAATCATTTCATTCTGAGGAGTTTGAATACATGATATTGAATTTTTTCCGAAGCGGCGACTGGACGAGCGCGATGATCGGAGTATGCGTTTCCATTTTTGTCGTGTTTTGCACGCTTCCGATTCATGAATATGCGCACGCTTGGATGTCTACCAGGTTGGGAGATGACACGGCGCGGCTGAGCGGAAGGCTAACGCTCAATCCACTTGCGCACATCGACCCTATTGGCGCTGTAATGATCCTACTGATCGGCTTCGGATATGCAAAACCGGTGCCGGTCAATATGCGGAATTTTAAAAATCCAAAGCGCGATATGGCCCTCACAGCCTTGGCGGGCCCGGTTTCTAATTTGTTGATGGCTTTGTTCTTCATGGTTATCTATAATATTTTTGGCCTTTTTTTGTCAACGAGAAGCACCATTATTTCTGTTGCTCTTTTATTTTTCAAAATGGCTGCGATGATTAATGTGAACCTTGCCGTGTTTAATCTGCTGCCGATTCCGCCACTGGATGGCTCCCGCATTTTAGGGCTTATTTTGCCGGATCAACTCTATTATAAAGTCATGCAGTATGAGCGGATTATCATGCTTGTCGTGCTGGCGCTGCTCTTTTTCGGCGTATTGAGTTGGCCGCTGAGCTTTTTGAGCAATCTTGTTATGAAGGGGCTTGCGTTCGTAGCCGGTTTACCCTTTTTACCGTTCCATTGAGGGGGAGCGGATGAATGGATAAAATATCATATAAACTCCCCGTTTTTGAAGGCCCAATGGATTTATTGCTCCATTTAATCAACAAGCATAAGCTGAATATCTACGATATTCCGATCTTGGAATTGGTCGAGCAGTATGTGGCTGCCGTTCGCCAGATGCAGGAGGATGAAAATTTAGAGGTTACCAGTGAGTTTTTGGAAATGGCGGCACGCTTGGTTTATCTGAAAACGGTCTCCTTGCTGCCGGTTCACGAAGAGGCGGATCAGTTGAAAAAAGAGCTGACAGGAGAGTTGCTGGAGTATCGGGACTGCCAGCTCATGGCACAGAAGCTGGCGGAGCATACAGATGGATTTGACCACTATACGCGTGAACCGCAGGTTTTTGAAGTGGATCCCACCTACACGCGCCTACATGAACCGGATGAGCTGTTGTGCGCTTATCTTTCTGCTGTCGGAAAGGGGAAGCGAAGGCTGCCTCCTCCGGTGGAGTCGTTTACCGGAATTGTTTCCCATAAAATTGTATCTGTGGGTTCCAAAGTCGCCTTCATCCTGCGCCGGTTAATCCGCGGGCAGAAACAGCGGCTAGGGTCTTTTTTTGAAATTGCGCCTTCCCGTTCTGATATGGTGGCTACCTTTCTGGCCATGCTGGAGCTGATGAAAGCGAGGCGAATCCGTGTGGATGGAGACGGTGAAGCTGCGCAGGTGCTCTTGTTGCGCCGTTCGGACAAATCGTCCCATTCTTTCACCCAAGGGGAGGCGGATCATCTTTGAATGCCAAACAAATTCAGGCTGCTGTGGAAGCCGTTCTTTTTGCGGCGGGCGAACCGTTGGAATTATCCCGTTTGGCACAGGCGCTGGAGGTCAACGAGGGCCTGATGGAGCAAATTTTAAAAAACCTGGAGGCTCAGCTGGATGAGCGTGGGAGCGGCTTGTGTTTGCTCCGTTTGGGCAACCGGTATCAGCTTTGCACCCGCACGGAATTCGCTCAGAGTGTCCGCCAGGCATTGGAAATCAAGCGCAACGCTCCCTTATCCCAGGCCGCGTTTGAAGTGTTGGCGGTAGTTGCCTATAACCAGCCTGTCACCAAATCTTTTGTGGAACAGGTGCGTGGCGTAGATTGCTCAGGCGTAGTCAATACGCTATGCCAAAAGGGCCTTTTAGAAGAAAAAGGGCGGCTGGAGCTTCCGGGAAGGCCACTTCTCTATGGCACAACGACGGAGTTTTTACGTTGCTTTAGTTTTTCCTCACTGGAGGATTTGCCGCCGTTGCCTGGAGATCCATCTTCAGAAAAAACCCCCATAGAGGAGAGCGATGCGGCGGATTCAGAGGAATATGCGCTTTTACCGGCGCAGGGAGGGGAGATGAGCATTTGATTGTTCTCTACATATTGCTGGCAATCATTGCGCTGATCGTGTTGGCTTTCAGTTTTCGGTTGACGTTGCAGCTTGATTATCATGAGATGGTCGAGTTGGAAGTTCGATACTTATTCTTTCGATTTAAGCTCCTGCCGTGGGAAAAGAAGGAGAAGGCGCCTAAGGAGGAGAAGCCGGTGGAACAGAAACCACCGGAAGAAAAGAAACCGAATGATAAGCCCGCAAAGCCTAATCCACTCAAAGCTTTTTGGCAAAACGAAGGCGTAGACGGCGTGATTGCGCTGCTCAAAGAGACGGCCAGGATCGTATCCGGCATGTTTCGGAGTATTTTTAAGCATGTGATTATTGACAAGCTGTTTCTTCAAATGTATATTGGTTCCGGAGATGCAGCGCAAACCGCAAACGATTATGGAAAAGTTTGCGCTGAGGTGTTTCCTGCGCTCGGAGCGATTTGCTCTGTGATGAAGGTGCGGAAATATGATGTGGATCTTTCCCCTGATTTTTTAGCAAATCAAAATGAAACAGAGCTGCATGCAATCATCACCCTGCGCCCGATTTTCGTTACGAATGCGGCGGTTGTGATGGCTGTTCGGCTTTTGTTTAAGGTTATTTTCAAAGTGCTTTTTTCCAAACCAGATAAAAGCAATGAAAATAGAATGAAAATTAAAGAAACTAAACAAGGTGGTGCTTCTTCATGAAAGAACAGTCTGCATCCGGGATCCTAGGCACAACAATTGAAAAAATCCGCGACCTGGTGGATGTCAGCACAATCATTGGCGATCCGATGTATCTGGAGGGCGGGATGACGATCATTCCAGTATCAAAGGTAACCTATGGTTTTGCTTCGGGCGGCTCCGATTTCCCCTCCAAAACAAACGCGCAGCTTTTTGGCGGCGGCGGCGGCGCTGGCGTGACGATCACGCCGGTCGCATTTCTGATCGTCAGTGATGGCGAAGTGACTCTGAAACATATTACGGCTTATGACAACGCGGCTGAACGTGTAGTCAATTTGGTGCCTGAGATGTTTGATAAGGTTACGAGTGTCGTCAATAAGACCATCAAAAAGAAGGAAACACAGCAGGCAGAGGCGGAGCAAGCCGCCAACGCAGCAGAGGTAACCATAGAAGAGGTAAAATAATCCCCCTATGAACGTCTTTTTTAGCAATTGAATTGATTTTTTTGCCACCGCCTGCATACGTATAAACAATGGCAGGTGGTGGCTTTGTTGAACAAACGAAAAAAGGAAATTGGTGGATTCCATAAATACCTGATTCCGCTTTTGCTGTGCGGTGTCTTTTTATTTTTCTGCGGGGTTCGGGCGCAGGCGCAGGAACTGCCTTCTATATCAGCGCAATCGGCGGCATTGCTCGTCGCTGATACAGGAGAATTTTTATTTGAAAAAAACGCTCAACAACAGCGGGGAATGGCAAGCACAACCAAAATTATGACCTCCTTATTGGCGGTTGAGGAGAGCGATCCCAATCGTGTCATTACGGCGACGGAAGCCATGGTTCGCGTGGAGGGCACGTCCATTGGTTTGCAGGCAGGGGATAAGATAACGCTTCGCAACCTGATTTATGGCATGCTTCTAGAATCCGGCAATGATGCCGCCAATGCAACTGCAATTGCACTGGCGGGCTCTGCGGACCAATTTGCCGAGCGGATGAATGCGCGCGCAAAAGAGATTGGCATGACCAACACACACTTTGTGACGCCGTCTGGATTGGATCACGAGGAGCATTATTCCTGTGCGCATGATATGGCGCTTCTGGGCGCGGAAGCAATCCAAAACCCGGAATTTGCCGCGGTTTGCTCAACCAAGAGTATCCGTGTCGCATATGGCAATCCAGAATATCTGCGCACGCTCCGTAACCATAACCGCTTATTATCCGCCTATCCGGGGTGCATTGGCGTTAAAACAGGCTTCACAAAAAAGAGCGGCCGATGCCTGGTTTCCGCAGCGCGACGGGATGGTGTGACTTTGGTTGCCGTTACGCTCAATGCCCCAAATGATTGGGATGACCACAAAAAATTGTTCGACTACGGATTTTCTGTTGTGGAAAATCTGAAACTAGATGATAGCCTTTCTGGGATCCAACTCAAGGTTGTTGGTGGAGTGAGCAAATCTGTGCCGGTTGAATGCGCGATTACGCCCAGCGTTGCCGCTTCCGATATGCCTTCCGATATTCATCGGGAAATTCGGCTAGAGCCCTTTGTTTATGCGCCTGTTGAACGGGGGAGAATCGTAGGGGAGGCACGATACTATCGTGGCGATCAGTTGTTAGCTTGTGTCCCTCTGGAAACGGCGCAGGCGGTGAAAAATATTGATCCCCCCAAGCAAACGGAGGAGCCGGAGAAAGAGAAAAAAGGATTTTGGAACCAAATTAAGGAATGGTTTTCGACTCATTTAAGGAGAGAAAAAAAAGATGACTGATGAGAAAATCAGGCTGCAAAAATATTTATCAGAATGTGGGATAGCCTCACGTCGTAAGAGCGAAGTGCTGATTGCGCAAGGGTGTGTAAAGGTCAATGGTGCCCGAGCTCAGATTGGGGATAAAATCGATCCTAAACGAGACACGGTTTCCGTCAATGGGCGAAAGGTTGCGAAAGAGCAGGCGCTCTGTTATATCATGCTGCACAAGCCGCGCGGTTTTATCACAACCATGAGCGATGAGATGAATCGTAAATGCGTTGCGGAACTTGTACAGGATTGCGGAATGCGAGTGTATCCTGTAGGGAGGTTGGATCGGGAATCGGAAGGCCTGCTGCTCATGACGAATGACGGCGCCTTCGCAAACGCCATGATGCATCCTAAGCGCCATGTTCCAAAAACATATCGTGTAACCATACGGCCTGGCGTTACCGAGGAGCAGATAACTCAGATGACCACGGGGCTCATGCTGGATGGTCGCATGACCGCGCCGGCTGATGTGCATATTATTACAAAGGAAGAGGGCCGCGTGGTGCTCGAAATTGTCCTCTACGAGGGGCGAAACCGGCAGATTCGAAAAATGTGTGAACAACTCGGTCTAGAGGTCGCAAGGCTGAAGCGGACAGCTGTAGGAGCTGTAAAGCTTGGCATGTTACCACAGGGTAAATGGCGCGAACTGACATCCGAAGAAGTGAACCGGCTTATGAATGCAGCAAAAATGAACGCAACGAAAAAAAGTAAATAAAAAATCCCTTCTAAACCTCGGCTGATACTTTTTGCAGTATCAGCCGAGGTTTTTATAGCGTTTTCTTTGAAGATGAACGGTGGAAACAGTCGTTCTGTTGTGATACAATAAACTAAAAAGAACCTTCCTAGGAAAGGGGGAAGATTTGAGCGGGATAGGCCCTGAAAGAGAGTGAAACAATTATACAAAATAAATATTCTTTTATCAAAGTATTCCCGGTCATTGACCGGGTTTTTTATTTTTAGGTAGGGGACTTTTTGTATTTGTGAATCCTAATAAATAATCTGCGGATACGTTATAAAATTTACAAATTTTAATAATGAGACTGGCTTTTATTTCATTTTGTCCTGTTTCGTATCTGCGGTACTGCTCCCTTTTCATTCCGATTCCTTCGGCTACTTCTGCCTGTGTCATGTCATTATCTTTTCTCAGATCTTCCATTCTTTGAGTATAATACATAAAAAATCACCCAAATAATTTTTATCATAAAATGGAACAGAAGTGTTGCAAAAGGAACAGAAGTGTGGTATTGTATAACCAATGGAACAGAACTGTTCCTAATTTATTATAAAAAAAGGAGTAAACAACGATGACAGCAACAGTAGTAGGAATCAGGCATGTAGACTTTGAACCGGAAGGCAAGGAACGGATTGTTGGTGATAAACTTCATGTTGTGAAGGCAATGAATCCGAACGATCAGAACATTCAGGGCCAAGAGGTTGATATCATTTGGGTAAAAGATGGCTCTCCTATTATGGGTGTAATTGTTCTTGGCGAAACATACGATTTCCTTTATGATTGCGTTGGTCGGGGAAGGGCTTCTCTGGTGGATGTAAGGCCACATAAGAAATAGTTGATAACTGCGAAAGCGGTTACAAAATATGAAGAAAGGATGATGGCAATGAACAAGCTGAAAAGATGGTGCCGGTCTAAGGCTGGCAAGAGGATCTTCGCCGTGCTTGGCGCAATCGTCGTGATGTGCTCTATGTCTCTTTCGGCGTTTGCAGTTGAAGAGGTCGCGGGTGGTTATGATGGTGCGGCGGCAGTAGCGGCGGCGAAGGAAGTTTTTTCTGCGGCCACTGGTACGCTGTCAATCGCAAACCTTGCGCTGATCCTCTCCGCTGGCGTTGGTGTTGCGGCTGGCCTCTTCCTCGTTTGGTTCGGCGTTCGTAAGCTGATCCGTTTGGTGACGGCAGGTATCAAGAACGGACGGGTCAAAGCGTAAAGTCCCTTTTCGGGGGTCGGGATTACTCCCGGCCCCTTGTTTTTTTGTAAAGGAGTGAAATGGATGTACAAGCCTGCACTGCATGATTCATGCAATCTTAAAAACGCAATTGGTCTTATGAAATACAAGGTGGAGTTTCGCCGCGAACATCCGTATTATTTCGATCCGATTGGTACGGCTATTTTTTGCGGGGCGCAAGGATCAGGCAAAACCTTATCGGGGGTCAATTATGTATACAATGTTTTAAAGGATTATCCCTATGCGGTGTTGGTTACAAATGTAGCGATGCGGGATTATCCGTACAATGCGGGTTATCAGCTTGCAGATGATGGCACGTCGTACTTGTACGATTTAGAGACCGGGGAAACGATCACAAGCGAGCATATTTTGACAGGAGTTTACAAGCGTATTTGTGTCGAGTATGACGGTTTGGACACTTTGAAGTATGTGGAAAACGGGGAGTATGGCGTACTTTATTTCATTGACGAACTTCACCTTGAATTAAATTCTCTCGAATCAAAAAACATTGACATTGATGTGATGGTCGAGATCAGCCAGCAGAGAAAACAGCGTAAGCATATTGTTGGTACGTCGCAGGTTTATATGCGGCTGGCAAAGCCGCTGAGAGAACAAATTTTTAATGTGGTATTGTGTAAGAATTTTTTTAGTGCGTTTCAATGGAATACCCTGATTGACGGAGAACGAAGCGTCGAAAAAGATGGTAAATTAGATGCTAAAGTGATCGGTCATTATGGTTGGCTTCATAATCCGCAGATGTATGACCGTTACGATACCTACGCTAAAATGCGTCGGTATCGGAAAGAATGGCAAGGCCATACCCGCGATACTCCACAATACCATCAAAATTTGATTTTACAGGAGGCAAAGAAAAAATGAGCGATCCTATTCTTGAAATCATTACAATGTTCATGGGTTCGGCTTTGAAATATTCGGTTTTCATTGCCGTTATTACTCGGGTTGGAAATATCCTTGTGCGGGCGTTTGCCGGGAAGGAGAATTTTTTGTAATGTTTAGCACTGCTCAGAACGATTATTTAAAATCTCTTATTCCGGCCATGCGCCGTCAGGGATACCGCTATTATCTCGCTTACAGCGATAATGACCGGGACAACAACTATAATCCTGACCTTTATGTGATTTTTGCGAAAGATAAGATTATGGCAAACAGCCTGTATAGTTACAGTGTCACGGCTGGCTCTGTGCGATACAGTATCATCACGAGTAACACTAGTTATAATAACACGGCTTATCGGGTCACTACGGCCTTTGTAGGGGCTTCTACGGTCAATATTGACCGTTATGAGCACATTTACAGCAACGCGGCTCCGGTAACGGATACAGTCCAATTGCAACCGGATATTTTGTACACAGGGGAGGTGTATGCGCGTGAAACGGTTTCGGCGGTTGGTATCGTCCTTGTTATTGGCCTGTTTGTTAGTTGGTTCTGGCGTTTCTTTAGTCGCTAATGCGGCTACAAACTTCTGGCCGTCTAATTTTGAAGATTGGCAGCGTGAGAATTTATTTGTTGCTGGAACTGGTGGCAATGTATTGGATTTGCGCGGCGATCCTCCTAAATTGGGTTCTGCTGTAAAGCAAATTACGTTGGTGGGCGGCCGTACTTACCGGATTACAGGTACTTTGATTTGGAGACCGTCTTTTTCAGATTCTCGCATTACTATTGGTTTGATTACGGGCAACGACGAAGAGGTTATTTTATGTTATTTTGACGGTGTTTCGCGGAATATTGAAGTCGATGTTGAATTCACGGTTCCTTCTAACAATCAAGTTGAGATGGCAATTCTTATATATGGTCGTTCTACTGTAACCTTCAATGATTTTGTTTTAGAAGATGATTCTACGGATAAAGGCATTCTTAACAGCATCAAGGAAGGATTCGCAAAACTTTGGGAATGGCTGAAAGGCATATGGGATAGTATTAAGGAAATACCGACAAAAATTGCGGCATCCCTTACGACTTTGGGAGATCGAATTAAGGATTTTTTTTCGAGTTTGGGGGATAGAATCGGCAATTTTTTTACTGATTTATGGGATCGGATCAAAGCATTCTTTTTGCCTTCGGAGGGCTTTTTCGATGAATATTCCGCAAAATTCAATGTGTTTATTGATAGCCATTTTGGTTTTTTGGCTGATTTGCCTGATGAATTATCTATCCTCTTTTCGACGTTCATAAACTATCATCCTGCGGATGTGCCCAGCTTGCAGATACCTGAAGTTGTTGTACCGATTCCTGGGCATCCGATCAAGCTTTTGGAATCCCAGACATATACCTTTGATTTGTTGTCGCGGTCTCCCTATTCGATGCTCTACAGCTTTTACAAGGCATTTGTCTGGTTTGCTTATGCGCTGATGTTGTTCAACCTGTTGCGGCGTAAATATGCGGTAATCTTTGGAGGTGCAAGCGATAATGCTGATTGAAACGATTCTTAATGCGCTTCAGCGTGTATTTTTTGGCTTGTTTGATGCGGTTAATTTGCCGCCGTTGCCGGAAGAAATTGTGAATGCTTTGCATTGGGTGAGTGAGATATTGGGGTATGCGCAAAATCTTATTTCGCTGTTCCTGCCTTGGAAGATCGTTACAATTGGATTACCGATTGTTTTGGCAGTTGAAGCATTTTGTATGTTGTATCAGTTGGTTATGTGGGTGATAAGGAAAATCCCTATGGCAAGTATGAATTGAACTGGGTGCGCGGGATGGGTCCCGCCCGAACGGGGGGACCCTCCCGGCGCGCTCTTATTGAGGGCCCTTATGGATGGTTTGGGGCTGGGCCTTGCGTTGCTGTCGGGGGTGTAGTTGCTAATCGCCCAGATTTGCATATAATCTTTTCGCCCGTCAGCTTGCGTATGGTTTGCTGATAGTTTGGCGGGCGAAAAGCTCCAAGCTCTGCTGAGACATCCTCGTTTTGTCGCCGCTTTGAGGGTGCTGGATTATCAGCAGGGGAGCCGCCGAAGGCGGTCTCCCTTTTCCTTGTCTATACCTCATAACTCACACAAAAAGGGGCGTTGAAAGCATGGGTAATTCACACGAATATGCCCGTAAACACTTAGCTTCACGCGTTGTTGTGTGCGGTGATACTGTTGAATTTTATGAGTATAAAAATCCGATCTACATTGATTTTGAAAGGCAACGTGATGTTGTAAAAGAAAATTTAGAAGGGGAGAAGGGGAAACGAGAAGATAACTTGTATAGGGCGCGTAAAAATGTTCGTCAGATCATATGGTGCAACCTTACCCCACACACAAAATTCTTGACGCTGACTTATGCGGAAACCATGCTCGATATGAAGAAGTTTAAGCGGGATTTTCAAACTTTTTGCCAGTCTATGAAACGGCAGGGATATCCACTTAGATATTTGTATGTCTTGGAGCGTCAACTAAAACGCGGAATGAAGGAGGGGAACGAAGGTACAATACATGCGCATTTGGTAGTATTCAACGATGAAAAAATCCCGTTGAAAGTCATACAGAAAGCATGGCCACACGGGAGGACGGAAATACATATCTTGAAAGGCTTGCGTTGGGATCGAGATGGAAATGGTTACAGGAAGGGTGATAAGGTTCGGGACGTTGGTGCGTATGTTTGTAAGTATATTACCAAAGAAGCGGCGTTAGAATGGGGCTCGAAGACTTATAAATGTTCATTGAATCTCAAACGCCCAATTGAAGAGAAATTTTATGCTTACGATATTGGAACACCCGAACGGCCTGATTTTGTGCAATCTCCTGATGATGCTTATGATAGCTTTCTATCGTGCGTTGATGTGACGTATGAAGCAGAAAAGGAAATTCGTTACACAATGCCAAATGGAGAAGTAATCGTAAACAGGGTTTATTATAAACAGGGAAAGGTACGGTATGACTGATAAACAAAAAGTTGCGTACATGTATAAATACGTGATGCAGGTATCAGACCAATTGCAAAATGCGCTGAATCAACGCCACGCGAACATATATCGCTGGCAATATGATGAAGTGGATTGTTTGGAAGAAATCATATTGCTTGCAAAGATCAGATTTTTCGCGGAACTTGAACGCGACCTATTGAATATCCTGACTGATCAATGGATTCCGAAAGACTCAAAAGCCGATAAGAAACGGCTGGAACGCTGGAAGAAATGATGATATAATGAGGAGAAGAAAGGGGGAAGATTTGAGCGGGATAGGCCCTGAAAGAGAGTGAAACAATTATACAAAATAAATATT
>ERZ791871.101-NODE-101-length-119051-cov-6.016564_pt1 | contig 119051 bp, 90 predicted proteins | sample MGYA00510280_ERZ791871 | MGnify/ENA primary metagenome ERZ791871 (study PRJEB30046, sample SAMN00792111) | human gut metagenome | study: EMG produced TPA metagenomics assembly of the A metagenome-wide association study of gut microbiota in type 2...
CAGTACAACGGTTTTCAAGACCGCCGCAATCGACCACTCTGCCACCTCTCCAAATGCGGATGCAAAGATAAAGGAAAATTTAAATTCACAAAAGAAAGAATTTGTTTTTTCTCAAAAATATCCGCCCCGATTAATACAGTTTAAAATCCCGATCCCGTAAACTCTTGACGGCAAACTTCTCGTGTAAAACCAAAGGAGCTAACTCTTCTCCTGACAGACTTGATTTTGCCGGAATAAAAACCGTATGGGGATAGTTCAAAATAAGACCATGTAGTAATTTCACCCGCTCCATGTGAAAATCAGAAGTAACAATTAACAACAAATCCGGCCTTTCCCGCTCGATTATCGGTTTTGACATCCGGAAGTCCTCTACCGTATTCGTGGTCAGTGCGAATTCTAAGAAATCACTTTCCTTTACTCCTCGCTCGATCAAAAAACGTTTTGAATAATAGGCATGAGGATGATTGGTCGTGTTGAATGATTCACCAAATCCCCCGGTACAAAGAATCTTCACATCATCATTATGAAGATAAAGCCCTAATGTACACTCTAGCCGATCCACCGCCATCGGGCTTAAATTTCCCTGTTCATCATTCGGTGCCCCCAATGTTAAAACGATCTGTTTCATATAATACCCCGGTTAGTTCAAATTTACGATTCCAAAGTTAAAGAATATTCATTATTTTTGTAAACAAGACAACGTATTATTAACACAGGCAAAATGACAGAATCATGGATGGAAAATTAAGTATCAACACGGAAACCTGCATAAAATGCGGAAAGTGCGCACGAGTATGCCCTTCACAGATCATCACACAGGAAACAAAAGGCTCCGCGGTAAAAGTACAAAACGTAGAAAACTGCATCGTGTGCGGGCATTGCGTGGCAGTATGTCCTACAAACTCGGTACTTCATTCCGAATTCCCGCCTGAAAAGGTACACGCATTCAAATACAGTGACTACCCCACCCCCGAACAAATGATGCTCGTGTGTAAAGCCCGCCGTTCAAACAGGGCATTTTCAACCCGACCGATTCCAAGAGAGATGCTAGAACAAATCATCGAGGCCGCCCATCGTGCCCCAACGGCAAGTAATATGCAACAAGTATACTTCACGCTGGTAACCGATCCCAAACAACTGGACGCAATCAGTCGTTTCACGCTAGACGTATTTAACTCGGCTGCCAAGAAATTGAAAAACCCGATACTAAAACCTATCTTGAAACGAATTATGCCGGATGCCTACCGTTACTTGCCCGTGTTCGACCGTCTGAAACGGGAGTATGCCAACGGACACGACATGATTCTGCGGGGAGCCACAGCCGCCCTGTTTATCCACACGCCAAAAAACAGTCGTTTCGGAAGTGCAGATGCGAATCTAGCTTACCAGAACGGGTCACTCATGGCGGAATGTCTCGGAGTAAACCAATTCTACATGGGATTCGTCTGCACCGCCATCCACCAGGAAAACAAGGGGACTCTCGCTAATATGCTGGGCATAAACGGCACGATTCACGCCGCCATGGCCCTCGGAATGCCAGAATTCCGTTTCTCCAATTACATTGACAAAAAAGACACGATAGAAACAGACCTGTAATTTACTATGCCTCCCAACCGGGACTTACTGCTCTGCCAATAGTTTCTGCAACTTTGCCGGAGTAAGAACTTCACGGGTATAAAATTTCCCATCCACGAACACGCTATACGTGGTAAGCGGCGCCCGATGACTTCGTGCCATTTCACGAGTCATTATCGGGTGTATCCGTACGGGAACACTTCTATTTCGGAATTTCCCGGACAACCTGACAAGGATTTCCCACGGCAACCACGTTAGCCGGAATATCCTTTGTCACGACACTCCCCGCACCGATCACCGTGTTAGCACCAATAGTTACTCCCGGTACAATCGTCACGTTTCCCCCAATCCAGACATTGTTCCCGATATTTACCGGATAAGCGTATTCCAACCCCGAATTACGAATCTCTGCATCCAAGGGGTGACCTGCCGTGTATATGTTCACGTTCGGAGCAAGCATCACGTTATCACCAATCGTCACGGGAGCCACATCGAGAATCGTACACCCCACGTTCGCGTAGAAATTCTCCCCGACGCGGATATTATACCCGTAATCACAATTAAACGGCTGTTCAATCAGAAAATCGTTCCCAGTACCTCCTAATAATTCCCGCAAGATACGTTCCCTGATCTCTTTCTCGGAAGGCCGGGTATGATTATAATCGTACAACAACTCTTTGGCCCGAATCCTCTCCGCATATAGTACGGGGTCCATGGCATTATATAGCTCCCCGCCAAGCATCTTCTCTTTCTCTGTCTTCATCATTTTTTTTACTTTATACAAAGAGGCTGTTCGGAAAGTCATTATGAAATGAATTTCCCGAACAGCCTCTTTGACTAAGTATATTTCTCTCTATCAAGCGTCTTTCTTGGCATACTCGGACAATTCACACCCGAAAGTATCCATCAGGTAATTATCCAGCTCATCTGCCTTAAACGCCATATTCGTGATATTTTTCTGTACCTCGTCTGCAAAATCAGAGAAGATATCGGAGATATGAATCCGGTAAGACAGATAAATCTGGTTGCCGTCCAATCCCAATTGATAAGGTTTCACCTCTGCATTCAACAAGTACGTCAACACGGGTTCGAGATTCTTCTTCGGTAACACGTTGATCGGTGAAGTACAGAACAGGTAAGAACGCTGGTACACGAACATACGAATCTCAGAACTTCCTTTGTGGAACACCCAACTCTCGTAACCGACACGGGCTAACACGGGATTAATTCCCATAGCCTGAATAGCTTCCTCGCAGAAAACAGCCAAGTCGGTCAATGAACGTTCTTGGAAAACATTCGACGGCAACTTATCCCCGCATGACGGGCAATATTCCTCTTCATCGGAAATAAACTCGTCACAACTGTTACATTGCACGTTATATACACTTGTATCCAGATCACCGATCTGTTCCAATAACTCACGTAAAGCCGTCACCGGAATACCGAATCCCATATTATCCGCATCCGTGATCTTGCTAGCCGTGATTGCTACCAGTTCATCCTGGTCGTTGAACATCGGTCCCCCGCTGTTTCCCGGATTCACAGCGGCATCCGTCTGGATATAATAACTATCGTTAATCAACTGCCTTGGGGACGACACGGTTCCCTCGGTTACCGTGAACGGCATCCCGAACGGGTAACCTGCCACGTTGATCTTCTGCCCGATAGACACGCTATCTAACGCAGATAAAGCGATTTCCGGTAGAGCAGAGAAATCCCCCTCGGCCTTTAAAAAGGCTATATCCTTTGCCGGGTTCACCAACACAACTCTAGCGTAAAAACGATTTTTGTCGTTATCTTGCAGGGCAACCTCGCGGAAACCGTCCACCACGTGGTAATTCGTCACGAACAGGTCATAATTTTTCAAGTAAAAACAACTGCCTGACCCTCCGGCATGATTGACCTTATATACAGTATTAAAAATATTCTGTTCCATAATCATTAAATTTCATTATTGTTGCTGACCATTCCCCATATAAGTGGCGGCTAACTGTTGTACCTTCAACATATAATCTTCCATACTCACCTGTCCGGCAGCTAACTTTTGCTGCAACTCCTGCACCTTCTGCATATACTCCATCATTCCACCGCCCTGTTGCATGGCTTGTGCCGCTTGCTGCATTCCTTGTTGCATCATTTGTTGCATTCCTTGCATCATCTGGGACATATCAAATTCATCTTCCTCGTCGTCGTCATCATCCGGTTCCAACTCTCCCTCCATAATATTATCCATGGCCGCATGCAAGATCGGAGCTGCCTCATCCCAAGGTTTGGCAGAAGCTTTTTCCAAGGCACGCACCACAACCGCATTCACGTCATCCTGCACGTTATTATAATAGTACATCTCGTAGAATTTGTATACAATCATCAAGCAACACGTCATGTAATCACCCGTTTCAAACGCTTGGGTGGCACGATTGTATGAATTCTCGAAATTCTCCTGGATATTCTTCAAATTAGAACGACGTTTATCCGAAATAAAGGTCTCCACGTAGTACAAATCCTCAGCCCATTGCTCTTTCGTCATTCCCTGCAAGCGGGCAATGACAGACTTCCCGTAATTCACCACTTCCGGCAGCGGAATATCTTCCCGATCCATCTCGGAAACGGCCTTATTCAAGTCGTTCAACAACTGTCCCTGCGGGTGAGCGTAATACAATATCTTCAATATCGTCGTATCCAGCACGTTCCACGCGAACCCGTATTTCCGGTCCACCTCGAAATCTTTCACTGCATCCATACACTCCTTGCAACTCAATTGTACCACCTCATAAACCATATTCAGCGTCTCATCGTCAAAAGGGGTTACCTTCGGTTCATATATCCGTTGGGCCCCGAACTTGGTCTCGAACTCGTCGTCATATTTGTCTCCCGTGTTACAAATCTCCTGAAGAATATAATAAATCTTGTAAGGATTTGCCAGTGCCAGTGGGCAAGTGTACTCGAATGCCAATCGATCCTTTTTCAACTCAACTTGAGCCAAGTCCATAGCGTTAAAATTCAAGCCTGCAACCTGCCGTAACAAGGGAATACGATTCTTCTCCGGCAAAGAGAGAAACGGTGCGTGAATCAACAACCGACCATCCTCGATCTTTATATTCACCACGATCGAACCATGAGGAATATTAAATTCCGTTCCTTTCGCATTTCCGTATTTCTCACGGAATTCGTCGTTCACATAATCCAATAAAGCATAGAACGACTGCAAATATTCTCCATTATCGAACGCCTCTACGCTCGTATCGAAATAATCGACCTTAATTTTACTTTCCGTAGAAGCGATCGTGGAAAGGTTAAATGTCAATGTTTGTTTCATGACTTATAATGTATTAAATAAATAATTATGATTCACGCACTCACTCGTGCCACATCCACACGGGAACGCTATAAAATTATACAATTATCAGAGAAATCCACTCCTAGACTTATGAAAATAGGTTATAAACAAAAAATAATCATCAAATTTCTCATAATCAATATCTCAAAACATATAATTTATCATAAGCAATCAAGGCCGCACCACCAGTATACACCATATCCCGACCAAACCTTCTTTCCCTAACAAATAATTTTTAATAAAAAGTTTGAAACTGCACCTACTCTTTTATCGTATATACAGAAAACTTATAAACTCAAAAACACTCAAAACATGGAAATTACACATAATAAAACCAGACATATGTTCGAATTCACCGAAAACGGGAATTCGGCCGTCGTAGAATACAAATCCTTTAACGAGGGGGATCAACATTTTACACACATTCGTTCCCAAACCTTTGCAAAATAAAGGCTACGGGGCTAAACTTGTGAAAGAAACGTTGGATTATGCACGGGAAAATCACTTGAAGGTCATCATAACCTGTCCTTTTGCCCGCATATACATGGCCCGTCATAAAGAATACGAAGATCTACTTTAATGCAATCTTCTCTACTGGCAAACACCTGCACATCAGAACGAAAAACAAAAATATCACAAAAAAGGAGTGTTTGCGACAGAATATTTTTCCCAAAAATATAGAAATTTATAATTCTATCCTTGGGAACATCGGTAAAATTTAACAACTTTGTGGTGAATTACAAGAAGTGTGTAGCATGAAATATTACATCATTATCGCAATACTAATATGTGTTATCCTGTTTATTTTATACAAGTATATACAGGCGAAACAAATTATTAGCGACAAAAAAGGAGAAATCAAAACTTCTGAGGCACTATTCAATTTTATTTTACAACACATAAAGTCCTACATCCTTGTTATCGACAGGAACTTTATCGTGGAGAAAACGAACTATTACGCAATTACAGACACCGAGGACTCCGGACAACCTAAAAGAGTCGGGGAACTACTCAATTGTGTCAATTCCCTGAATAAAGGTTGCGGCAACGGAGAACTTTGCAAGGCTTGTCCCATCAGACAGGCTATAACGGAAACATTTAAAACGAAAAAGAGCTTTTCTAACTTGGAAACTACAGTAAGCCTGCGTCTATCAGACAAGAAAACCTTCAAATGTAATGTTGCCGTTTCCGGTTCATACATGAACATTCACAACCGTCCGGAAATGTTAATTACCATTCATGACATCACGGAACTCAAACAGGCTCAAATTCGCTTACAAGATGCTTTAGCCAAAACAGAACGGATTGAAAAGTCAAAATTCACATTTCTCGAAAAACTGAGTAATGAAATTAACGACCAGTTAAACTGTATCTTAGGCTGGACCAACCTGGTAAGCACGGATAAAACGTTGACACCTAACCAGCAAAACGAGTACATGAATCTTATATACGAACACTCCGACCAACTCTCGCATCTGTCAAACGACGTGTTACGGCTGGCCCGGATCGACACGCACAAGATCGATTTACAGATGACAACCTTCTACCTGCACGAGTTTTGTCAGGATATTATCCTTCTTCGAATGAACAACACCCACCCGAACGTGGAATTGTATTTGGAAGGAGACACCCCGAATCTCTTGGTGTACACGGATCAACAAAAATTATATCAGGTAATACTCAATCTCCTGTCCAACGCCCAGAAATTCACGAACAAAGGACACATCAAACTCGCTTATTCCGTGGATAAAGAACAAAATATGATAAACTTCATCGTGGAAGACACGGGCTTAGGAATGCCACCCAAAATACACACGTATCTCTTCGAGAGATTTTACAAGGCAAACGCCTTTACCGACGGCCCCGGACTGGGCCTGTCTATTTGTAAGGCATACATTGAGGCGATGGGCGGAACCATTCAATTTACCTCTTCTGAAGGACGTGGAACTCGTTTCCATTTCTCTATAAGAAAAGAACCGATCCCGGCAGGTGATGTCGCGCTGGATGTGTACAAGTAATACATTATCCGCCGCCACGACCAAGTGTTTGAGTTTTTAATATAATTTACAAGACCGGCTCAAACCTTATCCGGGAAGTTTCCGTTTATCACGAAAAAACGACACGAATGGAAACAACTCAAAAGCCAAAAGAGATCATCGGGCATCTCATGGTCTTGTCAACAATTGTCATATATAGCTTTAACACGAATTTCATGAAGATCCTCATGCCGGAATGGATCGGTCCTCATGGCCTCGTGTTAATTCGTTGCACGGTCATGGCTTTCGGTTTCTGGATCATCTCCCTCTTCATCCCGGCAAATAAACAACAGGCAAAACCCAAAAGAAAAGACATCCTCATGATGATGTTGGGTGGTCTGCTCGGTATCGGGGGTAACTTACTGTTATACATCAACGGCTTGAACATCACTGGTCCCGTGGATGCTTTTGTTATCCGTACCGTGCAACCTATTATCGTAATTGCACTCGCCGTACTGATTCTTCACGCAGACTTCAATCGCTACAAAGCCATCGGTATCATTTTGGGGCTTGCGGGAACTCTTTACGTTTCAATCACCCCGCACACCGGAGTGGTGAAAGACTCATTCACGGGAGATGTCCTGATCTTCGTTGCCTCGGTTTTCAACGCACTCTATCTCATATTAATCAAACCCTACACCCAGAAATTCAATTCGATTATAGTGATGCGCTGGATGAGCTTGGCAGCCTTTATCCTCGTACTTCCTTTCGGCTTGCATCAAGCCCTCAAAGCCCCGCTATTCACGTCAGAGGCCCCCGTACATATTTGGTTGGAACTCGGCTTCGTGCTTATTTTAGCCACGATGATAGCCTATTTCCTAAACTTGAAAGCCCTGCTATACATTTCGCCCTTCGTGGAAAGCGTGTATATTTACCTCCTCCCCATCACTGGAGCCATCGTGTCAATATCGCTCGGCCTCCAGAAATTCTCATGGCACGACCCGATCGCCCTGGTATTAATCATTGCAGGATTCGCATTGATAAACAAAAAGAAAAAAGTGAAAGTTGTTATAAACAAATCTTGAAATCAAACTATAAAAACACTTTCATACTCTCTGATAAATCGGCAATAATACCCTTATGTTTCTTCAGAAATTCACATATTTTCATTTTGGACTCGGGATTCTGTAATATTTCCGGGGATTCCAGCACCAAAGTCACCACGTTCAGCAACTCGTTTGTCTCCTTGACACTTGTTGCCAACATCTGCATGAAAAACACTCTTTTCTCCTTATCCTCGAACAGAATTTCGATCTCTTTCCGTAATTCCTCACCATTAATATTCGCCAATTTATCCTCACTCATCATTGTTTTATCTTTTTAAATTTCCAGATTTTACCACAATCAAAACTTTACTCATACTCCATTCTTATTATGTTTTGTATTCTCACTTTCCCCACAAATACCCGGACACAAGTTAGCATATTTTCATTACATTTCCAAACATGTCGCAATAATATTCCATTTTATTCCAATAACAAAACAAATCAACACAATATTGTCACTCTATCCCTTCTTCCACAACTGCCAACGATTGATACTATTCTTCAATGGAACATAAGCGGCAGGTCCTAATGATCCCACCATGTCGGCAACCGCTCAACACCCGATCACAAATTGTCCGATACACAATAACAACGCGGCAAAAGCGATTAATCCGTACCCCTCTCAACGCAATAGTAGGTTTCTCCAACTTGTTGGCTGACACGAGCGACATCGAAGAAAGGGAACAAGTGCATCCAATTCCACGCGTAAGACTCGGGCATCGGGATCTCGGCAAAGAATCAGGAACAAATCTTCGATCGTTTTATAAAATTAAATACCTTTGCGAAAGGTACAGGCTTGGGTTTGTCCATCTACAAGAGCATCGTCTAAAAACTGGGCAGGGAAATCGGGGTTAAATCCACACTAGGATGTGGCTCCACGTTCTGGTTCTCGCTCCCCTACGATCCTTTGTACAAAGCAAAGTCAGGCGCTACCGGCCATTGATAATTTGCTTAACACGATCGAATATGCCATTAAATCCCGAAATATCCCGTTTCATCCGGGAGCATCTGGACGACAACCCGGATCAATTACTATGGAAGAAAAACGAGTACCCGGATGATCGTGTCGTGGTGGCCGTGGAACAAATTCAAGCCCGGGAGAATATCAAGGAAAAACTTCCCTCATGGTATGCCTGCCGGGACATCTTCTACCCGTCCAAGCTATCCACCGAACAATGCTCATCCGAGACAACAGCTCCCTACAAGGCTCGGCTCACCACGGGTAACTCCCTCTGCGACCTCACGGGTGGCTTAGGCGTCGACACGTACTTCTTTTCCCGGCAAGTCGATAAAGTGACATACGTGGAGCGTGATAAATCGTACTGCGAAGCTGCTCGTTTCAATTTCCTAGCGCTGGGAGCAACCAACATCGAGGTTATTCACGCTGACGCAACAACCGTGGCCAACCAAGTTATTGCCGACACGTACTACATCGATCCCGCCCGCCGGACAACCGATAACAAGCGGGTGTTCGCCCTGACCGACTATGCTCCGAACGTACTGGAAATCAAGGAAACTCTTTTGCGACAAGGTCAACGCCTGATCATCAAAATCTCCCCCATGGCCGACCTTTCCGCAGTCCTGCAACTCCTACCTGAAACCACCGACGTGCATGTGGTTTCCGTCCGCAACGAATGCAAGGAACTTTTATTCGTGCTGGGTAAAAAACGGACAAGTCAAGCGGTGAACATTCACACCGTGAATTTTGCTACCAACACGGAGCAATACTTTTCCTTCCTCTTGGAAGAAGAAAAGGACGCACAACCTCGCTACACGAGTCATATCGGCTCCTACCTTTACGAACCGAACAGTTCCGTCCTCAAAAGTGGGGCCTTTAAACTCGTTGCCAACCGTTACGGACTGGAGAAACTCCATCTTCACAGTCATCTCTACACCTCGGATCATCTTGTTGAAGACTTTCCCGGTCGTGCATTTCAAGTCAAAGAAATACTAGACTTTTCAAGCAAACTGCTAAAACAGATTTCCCGCACTATCCCCAAAGCAAACATCACCACCCGCAATTTTAAACTATCTGTCAACGAACTCCGTACCCGAAGTAAGATAAAAGACGGTGGCACCACCTATCTTTTTGCCACCACCCTCAATGACGGGCGAGCCGTGATCGTGAGGACAGAAAAATGAAGTTTGTATGAATCTTTTCGCTTGTCTCTCCCGTATAGTGCAGAAAACTAAACAGGACCAACATGAAAATACAAACCGGCCATGGCATGATCACGCTCACGGCACTCCTTGCCATCTATTCCATATCGATGGTAACTTCATTACCCGGCTTGGCCATCTCGCCGATTCTCGGTGATCTCAAGAACATTTTCAAGGATGCCAGCGATTTGGAGCTACAAATGCTCGAATCGCTGCCGTCATTTATCATTGTCCCGTTCATCCTACTGGCAGGACGATTATCTTTAAAGATTAACAAAAAAAGAATTCTTATTATCGGGTTATCAATATTCTTCGGGTGTAGCGTGATTTACCCTTTCAGTAATTCCCTGTGGCTGCTACTGGTAGTCAGCGCCCTTTTGGGCGTCGGGGCCGGAATGATCATCCCATTTTCCACGGGACTTATCGCTGACAACTTCACGAAACGTTACAGGACCCGCCAACTGGGAATCGCCTCGTCGATCACCAATATCACACTGGTTCTCGCCACCTTTCTTGCTGGCGTTCTCGCCAACATCAACTGGCATTACGCATTCCTCGTGTACTGCCTGTCGGGGATCTCGCTGTTGTTCGCTTTTAAACTGAACTCTGCCCCTCCGGCAACACCTCAAAGAGCCAAACCTACAAACGATATCCCCGTATCGACAAACCACAACTGGCCGGTAGCACTCATGTTTCTCTATTACTTTATCACGTTTATCGTGCTGACAGTCCCTTTTAACCTATCGATCTACATGGAAACGTTGAAATTCAAGGATCCGGACATTTCCGGCACGTATATTTCCGTCTTTTTCCTCGCCATGACAATTCCCGGACTTTTTATCAACAACATCATCGGGTGGTTGCGCAGTTACACGAACGTGTATTCCTCCGCGGCCATCGCCCTCGGTTTCGTGCTTTTCCTCGTGAAAGGTGGGCCAGTACTGCTAACCATCGGTGTTATTCTTATCGGGTTGGGGTATGGGTGTATGCAACCCATCATATACGACAAAACATCCACGAGTACGGCCGAATCGCACGCAACATTCGCACTGGCACTGGTGATGGCCATGAATTACATGGCAATTATCACCTACCCTTTTATTCTCGAAATTTTACAGGGAATATTCTCCACGGATGCCTCCTATTTCCCGTTTTTATTTAGCACGATACTGGCCGGGATATTTGCCGTGTTCACCTATTTTAAACGAAATACGAGTACTTTGGAGATACAAATTCAACGTTAAATATGGCGCAAGAAAGAACCTTCCCGTCTTTTCTCCCGTATTTACCCCATGCAAACAAGACAGATATAACTAACCAAAATTTCTAGATTATAAATTCTAAACTAAATTAATTCAAGATGACAACAAATTCAAACACAAAAGGAACCGCAATGAAACTCGGCGTGATAACCCTCGCGATTATGAACGTCGCAGCGGTTGTGAGTCTTCGTGGCCTACCGGCAGAAGCCGTTTATGGGTTGAGTTCTGCATTCTACTATTTATTCGCGGCCATTGTATTCCTGGTTCCCACGGCTCTTGTGGCAGCCGAATTAGCCGCCATGTTCGCCCAGAAAGAGGGTGGAGTTTTCCGCTGGGTAGGTGAGGCGTACGGAAAACGTTTCGGTTTCCTAGCAATATTCCTGCAATGGATCGAGAGTACGATCTGGTACCCGACGGTCCTGACATTCGGGGCCGTGTCCATCGCGTACATCGGCTTGAACACCTCCGAAGATGCCCTGCTGGCATCCAACAAAATCTTCACGCTGGTTACCGTGCTGGCTATTTACTGGGTTGCAACCTTTATCTCGCTGAAAGGACTAGGATGGGTAGGTAAAGTTTCCAAGATCGGGGCCATGGTCGGGACGATTATTCCCGCCGGGCTTCTGATCATTTTCGGTATTATTTACATTTCCACGGGCGGGCATAATAACATGGACATGAGCCAAGGTTTCTTCCCCGACTTAACCAAGTTTGACAACCTCGTGCTAGCCTCAGGAATCTTCCTCTTCTACGCCGGAATGGAGATGATGGGTATTCACGTGATGGACGTGAAGGAACCCGCATCGAAGAACTACCCGAAAGCGATCTTTATCGGTGCCGGGATTACCGTGGTTATCTTCGTGCTGGGTACGTTCGCTCTGGGGTTGATTATTCCCGCAAAAGACATTAATCTGACACAAAGTTTGCTTGTCGGGTTCGACGGGTATCTCAAATACCTGCATATCAGCTGGGCATCCCCGGTAATAGCTATCGCCTTGATGTTCGGTGTGCTTGCCGGAGTGCTTACTTGGGTTGCGGGTCCGTCAAAAGGTATCTTCACCGTAGGTAAAGCCGGTTACCTCCCTCCTTTCTTCCAAAAAACCAACAAGATCGGGGTTCAAAAAAACATCCTGTTCGTACAAGGAGGAGTTGTTACAATCTTGGCATTGTTATTCGTGGTCATGCCTTCCGTGCAGTCGTTCTACCAGATCTTGTCACAGTTGACCGTCTTGTTGTACTTGATTATGTACCTGTTGATGTTCTCTGGAGCAATCGTGTTGCGCTACAAGATGAAGAAAGCAAATCGACCGTTCGCTATCGGCCGGAAAAGTAACGTCGGGATATGGATCATCGCCGGATTGGGATTCTGCGGGGCTTTGCTGGCTTTCGTGTTGAGTTTCATACCGCCTTCACAGATCAACGTGGGTAGTAACACCGTTTGGTTTGCCGTGTTAATCATCGGGTGTATCGTGGTTGTTGCCACGCCGTTTATCATCTATTCCTTGCGTAAACCGTCATGGAAAGACCCGAAAGCTGAAATCGCACCGTTCCACTGGGAAGAACAACCAGTTGCCCCGGCCACTTCAGCGACTTCAACTAGCCCGGCCACTCCGGATGCAAAAAAATAAAAACGTAAAGACTTTCCCCCTTACACACGGGGAGAAACGAACGCAAGAATACGTCACAATATTTCAATGTAGTGAATCCTCCCCCCGTGTAAGGGGGAGTTAAAAGGGGGAGTCTTTTATTCTAAATTTTAAATTCCAAACTATAATTACAGGTATGAAAAAAACAATTACAAGCAATGACCTCAAGAATCTAGTGAACGAGGCTCATGCACAAGTGAAGGATTTGAAGGGTGGGAAAAACGCAAATTATATTCCATTCCTGGACAAAATTGATTCTAATTTATTTGGCATATCCGTTTGTCTCCCGTCGGGAGAAGTTATCGAGGCCGGAGACACGAATTATGTTTTCGGTATCGAATCCGTTTCCAAGGTGTACACCGCAATTCTAGTGTTACGCCAGTACGGGGCGCAAGCCGTGTTAGACAAGATCGGAGCGGATGCCACGGGGTTGCCGTTTAACTCGATCATGGCAATTTTACTGGAAAACGATCACCCGAGTACCCCGCTCGTGAACGCCGGGGCCATCAGTGCCGACAGTATGGTGAAACCCGTGGGTAACAGCGAGGCCAAATGGAAGGCTATCACCGACAACATGCGGGAATTAAGCGGCAGCGATCTGAAGTTACTGGATGAACTCTATAAATCAGAATCCGAAACGAACTTCAATAACCGTTCTATCGCATGGTTATTAAAGAATTTCAACCGGATTTACGACGACCCAAATATGTCGCTGGACCTGTACACCCGGCAATGCTCGATGGGGGTGACGGCAAAACAATTATCCATCGCCGCTTGCACGATTGCCAATAACGGTTTGAATCCCGTGACAAAACAACAGGTATTCGACCCGTCGTTATCTCCTAAAATCACATCTCTGATCGCTACTGTAGGATTCTACGAACACACGGGAAACTGGTTGTACACCAGTGGCGTTCCCGCTAAATCGGGAGTTGGTGGCGGAGTACTCGGGGTTGTTCCCGGCCTGTTCGGTATCGCCGCTTTCGCTCCCCCACTGGACGAGGCAGGAAACTCGGTGAAAGCACAGGCTGCCATCAAGTATATCGCACAGAAATTAAACGTGAATGTCTTCGGGGGAGATCACGTGGAAGTAATCAATTAGTTCGTAAAGTTCATAAGTTTATAAGGTTTATAAAGTCATGGGTGTCCTTCGGACCGTGTTTTGGAACAGCCTCGACAAGACTTTATGGACCTTATGAACTTTATAAACCCATTTTCTATGAAAAGAAGTAAAGTTTTCGAGCAAATACTCAACGGGCTTGTATTATTGGGTAGTTTGGCGATTATCATTGTTGCCTCTATCGAGTTGCTGGATGGGAATAACGCACTCAGCGAGACTTTCATATTGAAATTCCATCTTTGGGTGTGCGGGCTTTTCCTGGCTGACTTTTTCGTGCGCTGGTACACGGATGGATGGACCGGGCGTTTTTTTAATCATAACCTCTTTTTCCTGCTGGTCTCGATTCCTTACCTTAACATCGTGTACGGTTTGTCAACCACTATATCCCATTCCACGTGGCTAATCCTGCGGTTAATCCCGCTGGCACGGGGTATTTACGGGGTATCACTTATTGTGGGCTGGATGACACGTAGCCGGATCACAAACTTATTCGCCACCTACCTGACGATTCTTTTCACGACGATCTATTTTTGCAGCATCGTTTTCTACTACATGGAACACGATGTCAACCCACCCGTGAAAACATACTGGGACGCTTTCGACTGGGCGCTGATGAACGTCACCACGGTCGGGTCGAATATTTTCGGGGTCACGAAGATCGGGCAAATCCTTGCCGTCATTCTCGCCGCCGCAGGTATGATTTTCTTCCCGATATTCACGGCTTACGTCACGACGATATTCCAAAATAAACGGCAAAGTAGCAAAAAAGCAGAGTCGTAACAATTTACAAGTACACGATTTCCACGCCTTCCGGGATCTCGTAAGGCGAGTTAATCGGCCTACCGGCCTCGTCTTCCCAGAAGACACGAATCTCTTTCAAATCTTTATTCGGAATCACGACTAGCTTTCGTAACTTACTATTTCCAGAAATATCAAGCACTTTCAATGACGTTCCCCCGGCCCACAATTCGTAAAGAGACTCCGCACCTTGAAGGTTCAAGGTCACCAATAGGGAATTACCCGCGCAATTTAAATACCATAATTTTGTCAGCCCGCTGATATCCAACCGGGTCAACCTAGCCTCGGAACAAGTTAAAGCCTCCAAAGCGTCGGCCCCCTTCACCACGAGTTCTTTCAACTGCTCGCATCCGCCGCAACTCAATGAAGTCAAATGCTTCAATTCGCTCACGTCAATCGTGCTGATTCCCGTTTGCCAACAATCCAATTTCTCTAAAGCCTCCGCACCGTTCGCTTTTATACTTTTCAGCAAGGGTGTTTCTGTGCACTCCAGCTCTTTCAACGCTTTTAAAGCACTAATATCCAGGCTTTCCAAGGCCGTTTTGTTACAACGCCAATGGGCCAACGCCGGAAGGCGAGTAGCATCCACGGAAGTAATACCCGTCTCCGAACAATCCAGTTGAAAAAGACTCTCGGCACCACTTATCACAAGCCGGGTCAAGCGAGGATTATCAAGACAAAACAGGTATTCTAACCGTGTTAACTCGCTAACATCAAGCGAGGCAATATCTCCGTGCTCACAATTAATACTCTTCAAAGCCTTTGCCCCGTTCACGGTCAGACGGGTCATCCGTCTGTTTTTCTCGCACGAAAGCTTCTCAAGCTTTTCAAGTTCACTCACGTCCAGCGAACTAACCCCGGTCTGGTTACACTCTATATTTAACAAAGCCCCCGCACCGTTCACCGAGATAGTCTCCATGTCCGGATTCAAATTACAGGATAACGTGGTCAACTTTTCGAGGGCGCTGACATCCAAGGAACCGATTCCCACCTCGTTACAAACCAACGTGTCCAACCCGTCGGCACCGTTCACCACGATCGAACTCATATCCGGATTTAACGAGCAGTCCAGTCTCCGCAAGCGTTTCAGCTCGCTAACGTCCAATGCGGTCAATTTATTACGGGAACAGTCCAGTACTTCCAATTTATCGGCACCGTTCACCGTCAAGGTCTGTAACCCGCCGTTACAAGCAAGTCTCCGCAAAGACTTCAATCCGCTAACATCCAGCGTTTTCAACGTTTCACTCCAGCAAGACAACTCCTCTAAAGCATCTGCCCCGTTCACGACGAGCGAACCCAACTGGTCCTTAGAAAAACCGCAATAAAGGTGTTTTATCAATTTCAAATCGCTCACGTCCAACGCTTTCAAGGACGTGGAACTAATATCCAATTTTAATAACGCATTCGCACCATTCACGGTCAAGCTCTCCAAGGATTCGCACCCGCTGCAAATCAACGTTTCAAGACTCTTGCATTCGCTCACGTCCAATGTTTTCACTCCAATCCACCCGCAATCCAGTTCTCTCAAAGCGTCAGCCCCATTCACGACAAGTTCTTCCAGACTCCGGTTCATGTAACAATCAAGCCTCCGTAGCATCTTTAACCCGCTCACATCCAGCCGGGGAACACTGCGTTCCCTCACGCTAAGGAATTCCAGTTTGTCGGCACCGTTCACAACGAGCGTGTCCAGTCCATAACACGCATTACACTCCAGGTACCGTAAAGACTTCATCGCACTGACATCAAGTTTCTTCAGTTCCATCATTTCATTACACCGCAACGTGTCAAGCGCCGGAAAAGAAGTCAAGTCCATCATCGAGCGAATCCGCAGGTCGGAGACATCGATTGTCTTCACCGCAGCAGCTTCTCCCACCGATAACTTCCCGTCCTTATCCGTGTCAAACTCGTCCAAACAGTATTCATGAAACACCCTGTCGGAAATAACAAAAGCACCGGAAGAAGTCGGGTTACCCTCCTGCATCACCTTCACGGTCAAAATGTCCCCTTCCTCATTCCGCACGTATAACTCCATTTCCCGCTCGGTGATATACGAATTTTCGGAATTTACTTTCAGTGTCACAACTTGATCATGCCCACGTTTCCCCTCGGAAATCAACGCCTGACACCAAGACTCCTGCCCTGCCATATAAATATACCATCCCGAATTCGATGTCACGGTAAACGTTTTCCCCCCTGAATCGTTCCACACGAAAGTGATCGGGTCATCCGCATTCACCTCAAATCCCAAGTCGACCGGATCCTTCTTACAAGAAAACAGCACGAAAACCATGACAAGAAACACGCCCACATTCAAACAATTTTTCCCCCACATATTGCACGAGTTAAAGTTACCTTACAAATGTAAGAAAATATAATCAAAAATCATACGACTTTCTCCCACCAATCCATCACTTCCTTAACACTTCTTCTTCTCCACCACTCCTCCACCACTTCATAACCACTCTTCCACCTGTATACATGTGGTGAAAGACAGCATGTTAGCTATTTATTTTCTATTAACATAAAAAAAGACAAAAAAGAGGACCGCCAAGGCGATCCTCTATGTAGTAAATAGTTGACAAACAGTATGTTTATCTGGAATGATTAAAACCTCTCGGTTTCTGCGGTTCTTTCTTTGCCCACATCAGAGCGCTATTTGTCGGCTCTTTAAGAGCATCCAACTGGTTCACGCAACGTTTGATGTCCTCCATCAACAGATCGGCCAAATCAAACCCGGTTCCCTGTCGAACAACAACACGCATGATTATCACGTCCTCCATCGCTTTCGGCATCGTGTAAGCAGGCACCTGCCATCCCTCCACGTGCAACGCATCCGACAAATCGTACAAAGTCCATTTCCGATTTGGATCATCTTTCAATTTCCAGATGAACAACGGGTTCGGCATATCATTACTGAAGAACTCGAAAATACCCATCTTTTTCAATTGCTCTTTCAGGTAGAGACAAACGTTCAGGCAATTTTGCTGTACTTTCTTGTACCCTTCCTTACCCAAGCGCATGAATTGGTAATACTGGGCCAATACCTGGTTACCCGGACGAGAGAAGTTGATTGAAATACTCGGGATATTGGCTCCCAAATAGTTCACGGCAAAGTTCATTTCCTCGGGCAAGTATTGCTTGTCTTTCCAAACCACCCAGCCCACACCGGGATATACCAGACCGAACTTGTGACCTGAAGTACTGATGGAAAGTACCCATTTCAAACGGAAATCCCAAACCGTTTCGGGATCGATAAACGGGTGAATAAACCCGCCGGTAGCAGCGTCCACGTGGATGCAAATCTCCCAGCCTTTCTCGGTGTTCAACTTGTCGAGCGCATCGTTAATCTCCTTCACGTTATCATTCAACCCGGTAATCGTCACACCCTGAATCGGCACCACGCAAATGGTGTTCTCGTCACAAGCCTTGATAACATCCTGTGGGTCAAGCGTGATCTTCTCCGCCGTCACGGGAATCATACGCATCTCGACGTCCCAGTAGATAGCGAATTTCTCCCAAACCACCTGCATACAGGTAGAGATGATGAAATTCGGTTTATCGATAGGAAGACCTTTTGCCTTACGTCTCTTCTGCCAGCGTTTCAAGGCGGCGATACCACCCAGCATACAAGCCTCGGAAGAACCCACGGTACTCGTACCCGTGCAATACGGTTTCTCCGGCGAGTTCCACAACTTGGCAAGGATATTCACGCATCGACGTTCGATCTCCGCCGTTTGCGGGTACTCCGTCTTGTCGATCATGTTCTTATCCATGTTCTCGGTCATCACTTTTCTAGCGTAATCATCCATCCATGTAGTCACGAAAGTCGCCAAGTTCAAACGTGAATTACCATCCAACATGGCCTCGTCATGCACGATTTGATAAGCAACTTCGCCCGGCATCATACCCTCCGGCATCTCGTATTTCGGTGCCACCCGGGCCTCTTCATCCGTCCCAAAAACCGGTGTGATAGGATTTTCTGTCTTCATAATTTAATTAGTTTAGTTTATTTAGAAAATTTTTAAAGGGCGTGTCTGTCAAGACACTCGTAAATAATTACGATGTCGCGGGACGAAAGTTTCAACCTCCCGTCACATTTAACAACCCTTGTACTTTACTGACATCACTTACACATCCTTGACAACCAGTCCTAGATAGCGGGTTAAATCCAACGCCTGCACGGGCGACACGATCACGCCACGTAAATCCCCCACACCCAGCCGCAGGCCTTCCAACCGCGAGGATGTTAAATCTATGCCCTTCAATGAAGTACGGGAAAATTCAGCCTCCACGAGACTACACGTGTCGAACGCCACCGCCTCCAGCCGGCAACTCTCCAAGGCACTTCCCTGCATATCACCGTGGGCAAAAAGTACTTGTTTCAGACGCCCCATCGAGAGATTCATGTAACGGGCGTTACAATGCTGGAACAACACGTTATTCAACACGCCGTCCGATAGGTTCGTCCCCATCAACTTGCATGAACGGAATTCCACCCGGAACAACACGCTCCCCGATAGGTCCACGTTCGACAGATCACAATTCTCAAACAACACATCCGTGAGTCGAGCCTCCCGGAAACGACAACCGGGAAACGAGACGTGATCGAACACGCAGGACGACACGTTCACCTCCGACAAATCCACCCCGTCAACCACTTCCCGACTGAACGAGCGACAATCTACCTCGTCATCATTCACCAGTAACTCGCAGAACAACTCACTCCCGGCTTCCACGCCCCGTAAGACGGGCGGCACAATTCTCACCTCGTTATTACTTTTTTTCACGTGACCTGATTTTTTGTTTCACGCAAATATACACAAACCTCTTCCTGGATAAAAATAAACCCGATAGAAAAACATTTCAAGTTAATTCTCAGTATAAATAAGAGAATATTAATTATATAATGTTATGGAAACGAGCTTCTTGAAACTTATAGAACACAGCATAAAAGAACACTGGCACCTTCCTTCCCTAACGGATTACGAAGGGGCAGAGCACAATTATAAAGACGTGGCACGATGGATCGAGAAACTACACATTCTCTTCGAGAAAAGCGGCATCCAACCAGGGGATAAAGTAGCGCTATGCAGTCGCAACACGTCCAACTGGGGAATAGCCTTCTTCGCCACGCTAACTTACGGGGCTGTGGCCGTACCCATCCTTAACGAGTTTAAACCCGATACGATCCACCACATTATCAACCACTCCGGCGCCCGACTCCTTTTCGTCGGAAAATCCGTGTGGGACAACATAGACCACGAAAGTATGCCAATGCTCGATGGGATCATCGCCATGGCTGATTATTCCGTGATTTCCTCTCGCAACACAGTACTCGCAGAGATCGCACCCCAATTAGAAACTCTGTTCAAAGCCAAATATCCCGAAGAACTACGAAACAAGGACATACACTACCGCACAGAACAACCGGAAGAACTGGCCATGATCAACTACACGTCAGGCACAACCAGCTCCCCAAAGGGGGTGATGCTTCCCTACCGCAGTATGTGGTCCAATCTCCGTTACGCCCTTGACCAAATGGGTTACGCACCGGGCGAAAAACTCGTTTCCATCCTCACCATGGCCCACATGTACGGGTTGGCCTTCGAATTCATCTACCCTTTCGCCAGTGGAATACATATCTACTTCCTGCAAAAAATGCCCTCACCCAAGATACTGGGGGAAGTCTTTGCCGACATCCGCCCGCACCTGATCGTCGCCGTGCCTTTAATTATCGAGAAGATCATCAAAAGCCGGGTACTCCCGCAACTGGAAAAGTTTCATATCAAGCTGATGCTAAAAATGCCCATCATCGGGGGAAAAATCCGCCACAAGATCAAACGGCAGATTCTTGATGCTTTCGGGGGACAATTCAAGCTACTCGCAGTCGGGGGAGCCGCCCTCAATAAAGAAGTCGAGGCCTTCCTCCATTCCGTGAAATTCCCCTACACCGTGGGCTACGGCATGACCGAATGCGGGCCTGCCATCGCTTTCGATCACTGGCAAACGTTCCGTCCCACCTCCTGCGGGAAAGCCGTGGACCGCATGGAAATCCGCATCGACTCATCCGATCCGTTCAACCAAGTCGGGGAAATCCTCACCAAAGGCATGAATGTCATGGACGGGTACTACAACAACCCGGAAGCATCCAATACCGTGCTTTCTCCCAACGGATGGCTCCACACGGGGGATCTTGGTGTGCTAGACCCGGATGGATATCTCTACATCAAAGGTCGTAGCAAAAGTCTCATTCTCGGCCCCAGCGGACAGAACATTTACCCCGAAGAGATCGAAAACCTGCTCAACGCCCAGCCTTATATCGCGGAGTCGCTAGTGATTGAACGGGAAGGTAAACTTGTGGCTCTTGTCTATCCGGATGCCGAGGCCATGAAACAAAACAAAATATCCCGCGAGGTACTTCTCAAAATCATTCACGAGACCCGCAAACAGATCAACCAGCAACTCCCGGCATACAGCCAGATTGCCCGGATAGAGATTCACAACGAGGAATTCGAGAAAACCCCGAAACGAAGCATAAAACGGTTCTTGTACCAGTAGCGAGGACATAAATTTGCAAATATCCCTTATTTTTACTATATTGTGAATCCATTCAGCGAATTATGGCTCGTGGGACATGATTTGCTATATATTAAAATGACATTTATATTCACGAAAAAACAACAAGAACATGAAAACACTGAAAACAATCATTCCAATAGGAATACTCCTTTTTACCTGCCTCTTCACGATGGGTGAAAAGAAACAGAAAAGTGACACCGCAGGTATCGCCAAGATCGAACAACTCATGAAAAGCCGTGAATTCTACATCGAGGTCGACCAAGCCTTCCCGACAGGTAACAGTAGCATCACCATCGACTCCAAATACGGGCAAAAACGCATTGGTGGCGAAGGCTACGTTTCGCTGGCAACCAACGAGGGGCAACTCTTTATCCTTGACACCATAGCCACGGGACGCCTGCCATTCTTCGGACGGGCCTACTCCACGGAATACGGACAAGGTGGCGGGATCGAGTTCGAGAAAGCAAAGATCGAAAACGAATCATTCAAGGTGATCAATAAACGCAAAAAACATTACATCGAATACAAATTCAACGTGAGAAACCGCAACGATGTCTTCAACTTCTACGTGGAAGTTTACGGCAACGGGAAATGCAGTGTCAACGTGACCAGCAACAACCGGGCAAGTATCTCCTATGGCGGTGATCTTACCCCGATTCCGGAGGACAAGAGAAAAGCACTGGGAATATAACTAAATCCATAGAGTTTGTAAGGTTTATAAACCCTACAAACTCTCCCTACTTCATGAACTTACCCCCTTCATCTCGAAATATCGAAAAATATTCGTAACTTTGACATTTGTTTGATAGTATACTGACAAATGGAAGAAAGTTTTATATATTATATCGAGAGTAGTATCAAGGAAAACTGGGATCGTCCGGCACTGACCGACTATCACGGAATAAATTGTAACTACAAGGACGTGGCCCGGAAAATAGAAAAATTACATATTCTTTTCGAACACGCGGGCATTAAAAAAGGAGATAAAATCGCATTATGTGGGAGAAATTCCACAAATTGGGGAATTGCATTCCTCGCCACACTAACCTACGGGGCTGTCGTGGTACCCATCCTAAACGAATTTAAACCGGATAATATACATAATATCGTGAATCATTCCGAGTCTCGCCTGCTTTTCGTGGGTAGTGTCGTGTGGGAAGGATTGAACGAGGCCTCGATGGAAGCACTGGAAGGTATTCTAAGCTTGGAAGATAATTCAATACTCGTGTCGCGTAGCCAAACATTATCACACGCACGGGAGCGACTGAACGAACTGTTCGGGAAGAAATACCCCGACCGTTTCCGCCCGGAAGACGTGACCTACACGTATGACAAACCGGAAGAACTCGCCATTATTAACTACACATCGGGAACCACCAGTTTCTCGAAAGGGGTTATGCTCCCCTATCGCAGCCTCTGGTCGAACCTCACGTTCGCCTTCGGGGTATTCGGGAAATTACCCGGAGAACAGGTTATATCCATGCTCCCCATGGCGCACATGTACGGGCTGGCTTTCGAGTTCATCTACGAGTTTGCCAGCGGGGCTCACGTATTTTTCCTAACGAGAACCCCGTCCCCGAAGATCATCGCAGACGCATTCTCCACGGTAAGACCCAACCTGATTATTTCCGTACCCTTGATTATCGAAAAGATCATCCGGAAAAAGGTATTCCCGGCACTGGAAAAACCATTGATTAAACTCATGCTTAACCTGCCGTTACTCGACAAGAAAGTGAAGAATTCCATCCGTCAGAAAGTCATTGATGCCTTCGGCGGGAATTTCAAAGAACTCATCGTCGGCGGGGCAGCACTGAATAAAGAGGTAGAAGAGTTTTTACACTCGATAAACTTTCCCTATACCGTGGGTTACGGTATGACAGAATGCGGACCGATCCTCTCGTATGCTGGATGGGAAACATTCAAAAAAGGCTCCTGCGGAAGGGCTGCACCCCGTATGCAACTGAAAATAGACTCGCCCGATCCGGCACATATCGTCGGGGAGATCCTAGCCAAAGGTGATAATCTCATGATCGGGTACTACAAGAACGAGGCGGCCACTCATGCTGCTTTTACTCCCGATGGCTGGCTCCGCACGGGAGACCTTGGACTGATTGACGAAGAAGGTAACCTTTTCATCAAGGGGCGCAGTAAAAACATGATTCTCGGCCCCAGTGGTCAAAATATCTACCCGGAAGAAATCGAGGATCATCTGAATAACCTTCCCTATGTATGCGAATCCATCGTCGTCGAGAAAGAAGGCAAACTCACCGCCCTTATTTATCCCGACTTCGAGGCCATCAATGCCGACAACAAGAACTCGGACGAGGCTATCGCTGCCATCATGGAAGAAAATCGGAAACAAATAAACGAAACTCTCCCGGCATACAGCCAGATCGCAAAAGTCACGATATACAACGAAGAGTTTGAAAAAACACCAAAAAAGAGTATTAAGCGCTTTTTGTATCAATAGTTTCACCGAAAGCGAAAGTTACAGGTTAACAAGTTACAAGTTATTATTAACCTGTAACTTATTACTATTGAAATAAAACAGCTAGAATTTACGAGACTTACCCTTATCATAACATACAGGATATTTCCCTGCATCAAGATTCCCCGACCTTTACTTGCCTCCCGGTTCTTTTGATTATTTACGGACACGACTTTCCCGGCAAAGAAGGGAGTCACGTCATCAAATATCAAATGTAACAAGTCACTTCCATTGATTTTCTTCTCGTTCTATCACTCCAATCCCACCCACCTATTTTTATCAAACAATCAGATACAATGTATAAGCAATATAAATAACGAACAACACGACTCCTTCCCCCCGCCCGATCTTGAATCCCGTGCGCATGAAAGGCAACAGAAGTAAAGAAGTTCCGGGCATCACCAGCATATCCGTCCAGTTAATCTGGTTGGTCTCCACGGGCGCAATCGTCGCCGTTAATCCTAAAACAGCCAAAAGATTGAATATATTCGAACCGATCACGTTACCGATGGCAATATCCGTACGTTTTTTCAAGGCAGCCACCACGGAAGTCGCCAGTTCCGGCATACTTGTCCCTGCAGCCACGATCGTCAAACCGATTACCGCCTCGCTCCATCCCAAGGCTTTCGCGATAATCACGGCATTGTCGACGAGCAAGCCCGACCCCCATACCAACAAAGCAAGTCCCGCAATCACCAACACGACATCCAGCATCCAGTTCTTCGTGGGTTTGATTTCCTCGTCCCCTTCAACCACCTCTCCCCGCTTGGCCTTATACACGCAGTAAATCATATAGACACATATCCCGGAAAAAAACAATATTCCGGCCCATCTTCCGAAACTCCCGTTATGAAATATCCCCAGGAACAGCAACGTGGCCACCAGCATCACGGGCGCATCCAAACGAATCAACCGGGGATTCACTCGCAACGGGTAAATCATAGCCGAAACACCAAGAATAGCGCAAACATTGAATATATTGGATCCCATCACGTTCCCCACGGCAATCCCCGGATTACCTTCCAGCGCGGACTGCACGCTGACCAACAACTCCGGCGCACTTGTCCCGAAAGCCACCACGGTCAAACCGACAACTAAAGGAGATATTCCAAAACGCACGGCCAAAGACGAACTACCTTTTACCAGGAAATCAGCCCCGAAATAAAGTACAACCAAAGAGGCCACCACGAGAAGTACAGGAATCACCATGAAAATCAAAAATTTAAAGTTAATACATAAAAGTTCACGATCACGAGAACAAATATTCATCGTTATTCGTACTTTTGAAGTTTCAAAAATAACAATAAAATTACACGATCGGTTTTTAACCTTTAGTTTTTAGCTTTTAACTTGAACAATATGTTTAAACAATTCAAGGAACTACTAAATACAGCAAAACACACTCCCAAGCTCGGGGGATTGGAAATATTCAAATACATCGGTCCCGGTCTATTAGTCACCGTGGGCTTCATTGATCCGGGAAACTGGGCCTCCAACCTGGCTGCCGGAGCAGAATTCGGTTATTCACTATTATGGATGGTCACCCTGTCCACGATCATGCTGATCGTGTTGCAGCATAACGTGGCTCACTTGGGGATTGCCTCCGGTCTGTGCCTTTCGGAAGCCGCCAGCGAGTACCTGAAACCCCGGTATGCCAAAGGGATTCTCTACTCGGCTATGCTCGCCTCCATCTCCACCTCTCTAGCCGAAATACTAGGTGGAGCCATTGCCCTGCAAATGTTATTCAACATCCCGATCCGGGCAGGATCAATACTCGTATTAATTTTCGTGGTTATCATGTTGTTCACCAATACCTACCGGGTGATCGAGAAATGGATTATCGCCTTCGTTTCCATCATCGGCTTATCGTTCATCTACGAGCTTTCCCTAGTGGAAATCGATTGGAACACAGCCCTACCCGCATGGGTCACCCCTGCTTTCCCCGAAGGTTCCATGGTTGTTATCATGAGCGTACTCGGGGCCGTGGTCATGCCCCACAATCTATTCCTTCACTCGGAAGTCATCCAAAGCCGTCAGTGGAATATACAAGACGATAAAATTATCAAAAAGCAATTACGCTACGAATATGCCGACACGATTCTCTCCATGGTGATCGGTTGGGCCATCAACAGCGCCATGATTCTACTGGCAGCTGCCGCATTTTTCAGAACCGGAACTCCCGTCACGGAACTGGAACAAGCCAATTCCCTGCTGGCTCCGTTACTTGGGAATAATGCCTCCGTGATCTTTGCCGTGGCCCTCCTGTTTGCCGGAATTTCCTCTACTATTACCTCTGGAATAGCTGCCGGCTCCATTTTCGCCGGGATATACAAGGAGCCTTACGACATTAAGGATAGTCACTCCCGCATCGGTGTGCTAACTTCTCTCATCCTCGCTTTTGCCCTAATCATGGTGGTATCGAATCCTTTCCAAGGATTGATTTACTCACAAATGGCCCTAAGCGTACAGTTACCGATCACCATTTTCACACAAGTTTACCTCACTTCCTCGTCCAAGGTCATGGGAAAATACAAAAACTCAACTTACACGAAATGGCTCCTATACGTGATCGGGGGCATTGTCACTTTACTGAACGTCATGCTATTAATTAGCTTTTTATAATCCAATAAAAAAGATTCTTACCTGATAAAAACTTACCAAACTCACACAATCACCCCAAAAAAGAGATAAAGAAGATTACAACCCGGCTATATCCCAACTACAAGTCGTCTTTATCTCGTCTATATGAACTAATCTCCAGATTATCTCACAAGTTTGAATGGTATTTGGGAAGATCCTCTACTTCATAAACTTGTCCGGAATATTAATCAAATCCTGTCCTCTCAACCCTTTAGTAAGGATCTTACCATCCGGACCAACCAAAATAATATATGGAACTCCTCTAACACAATACAAACGTGAAGCTGGATTACCCCGTTCTAAAATCATGTGATCCCAAAAACTCTCGTCTTCCCGAATAATTTTTTTCCATCTCTCCTCTTGAAAATCAGAAGAAACACCTAATATTTTAAATTTTTTTCCTTCAAAATGCTTCAACGCCTTCTTTAATGCCGGAACTTCTTTCCGACACCAATAACAATATGAATGCCAAAAGTCTATCAACACATAATTACCCCGGAAATCACTCAAACGAATTGTATTACCTAAAGTATCTTTCCCTACAATTTCAGGGGCCTCATGGCCTATTGAACAATTCTCGTAGATCGTTAACTGTTCTTCCATCCAAGCCATATAACGAGTTTTCTTTGCTTCCATGCCAAAAGTCTTAATATAGGCTCTCTCTTTATCAACATCCTTCAAAGTTGGAAAATTCTTAAACTGAAATATTTTAGAATAATAGAGATACATCCCGAAAGCATTATTTCTGTTTTTTTCCAAATATTGATTTACCAAGGCCCGTTCGATCTCTTTCTCTCCTGTATAATAAGGAATTGACTCTTTCTTAATCCTTGCCATTTCAGCCTCATCCCCCATGTCACGGGCCTTATAAAAACAACGATCTAAAGAATCTCGAATACGCTTGTTTGTGGCAACATACAATTCATTGGCAAATTTACGATACAATTTATCCAACGAAGCCCCCTTTACTCTCCACCTTATTCTTTCTTCCGTTACTTGTTCTATCGTCAATTTTACATTTTTTCTATCTAAAAAAAAATAGCCACCATGTTTAAGATTATCTCCCAAAAAGTAAAGCTCTGGAGTCATTTCATCCAAAACAAATACAAAATTACCGTTACGAACCTCAGCGGAATCAATCACCCGATATATTTCTCGCAACTCATTTATAACTTCAAATAAATAAATTTTATCGATTTGTAAATCACCAATATTACCCTCTATTTTCCGTTGACAATAACCATTAAAAAACACTACATAGAAAATAAAGAAAAGAATACTTTTTTTCATAACGAATAAATTAATCCTATTCATCTAATAACATACAACTCTCTTGATAAAATTTTAGTCTAATTTAAACAGGCTAGAGAATGTGAAAAAAGAATTTAACACATTCTCTATCGATCTGATTAATTCAACTTTTCTACAGTATAAAGTACCTCATCACAAAATCCCGTTTTTGCATAGATTTTTTCTGCAGAGAGACCTCCAACATTGTTCAAACGATAAACAGCAATTCCTCCAGATTTACTAGCCAACCCACGATCTTTTACAGCTACCGTAAGCTGCACATATGTATCTTCTACACCTTGAGGATCTTTGATTTCGGTGCAATCCATCCCTGTTATAGTGTAATTCTCAACATCTCCATCTATTAATACCGCTTCTGAAAGTGTTCCAATATTAAAGGCATATATTTTATTATTGCTCAAGAAGAAGAAAATATTAGGCTGCCCTAAAACATAATCTTTCCAAGGATAAGAATTTGCAAAAAACAACTTTGTTCCGGCAATAAAATTCGTTGCTTCATATAAATGAGGAAATTCACTTTTTGAAAGAACCTTTTTATCTTCAGCTACAAATATCGTTTGCCAAGACGAATTAAAACCTGTTTTACTCTTAAGCAGTATATATTCTCCCGTTTTCGTATTTTTCATCAATTCCCACATAAAACCCGTACGAGAACTTTGATTTCCCATAATAACCAACTCAATCCCCTCTCCTATGTTATTCGGATCATAACTGGAAAAATCATAATCTTTACCGGTAATAAAACTAAAATATCCTACCCCATCTTTATTCACCATAAAACGATTATGCAAATTATCATAAAACATAAGTCCCACAGAATTACCAATTGAAGACGCTGCATAATAATCTTTAGGTTCTGCCAAAAATACAAGTTCCGGGTTCCAATCTGCTTTTGCCTTATCTCCATTTACCCTGTTATACACCTTACCATTCACTACTAAATAATCTCCTTTTGCAGTAGCAATATACCCCGTAATAACCAAATCTCCTTTCATTTCCTCCCCTAGAATAAATTTCTCTTTCATATAATTTTGTCGCGTAAAAATCACAGGATCAAGGTAAACACCACCTGTTTCGTCATCACAAGTAACAATTACAGATTTATGTCCAAGAGGATTAGCCTCATATGAATCAGTTAAAATTATACGTTTAGACTCTTTTCCCAACCGAGTTCCATCGTTCGCATAAGAATATATATTTTCATACAATGTCTTACCATCTTTCTTTAACATAGCCAAATCATTTTCTCCATCCTCCCGACACAACATCAACGTACCTCCGGAATACTTACCCACTGTCACAAAAGAAGATTTATGCATAGCAAAAATTCCTGTTTGCTGGTCAATTACCTTGAATACCAAGGTTGTTGTAACCCCAGGAAGTACATCACCAATTATAACATCCAAATCCTTTTCATATGATAATGTATCGGGTACCGCTTGTTCTTTATTATATTTATACCAAACATAAGAAAGCTGAGACTTATCACCAAATTTCGTGATCACCGTAGGCTTTATTTCAAGCTTTGTACCTATTTCTATTTCTGTATACTCCTCGATGCCTTCAATCGTAATCGCATCAATCTCATTTCCTCCAAATTTCGATTTATCATCAATACATGAAAACTGAAGAAACAAAAATAGAATAAATATATATTTCAAATTTTTCATAACCATCTTTACATTTTAAATTACAAATTATAATTCCTAGGGCACCATCCACCCCGGTATAATATTTCCATTCTCATCCTCAATCTCATTCTCAGTAATAATCTTATACAATTTTCTCGCATAAGGAATATAATAATCCATCTCGTAATAGATTCCATTCGCCCCTCCATAATTACCGTAATTTCCATCCCAAAAATCATGTCCGGTCAATTCTATAATCATCGTGTGCTTTTTCCTTGAATAATCACCGAATAGCTTCTTAAATGCGGTCATATCTCCATAATAACCAGTGCCTTCAGGCATTTTAACCATATCAGCTATAACCAAACGTATCTCGGCCCGATCTTTATACGCAATCCCCAAATCAGATGTCTCCACCAAGCGTAAAGTCAATGATACCGGTTTTTCAGTAATTCCCTTATCTCCTTTCAATAAATTAACCGGCATTTTATATACAAATTCTCCCGCAGGAAAATCATAATACTCCGGTAGTTTTTCATAATGAATCCCCTCTATCGCATCAGTTTTTTCTTTTACAACCTCAACTTTGAACCTCTCCGGAGATTGCAAAACATCTCCCAATAACTTAACCTCCACCGTTGCAGTCAAAATTTCATCAGCAGTTAATAATGAGACAAACAAACTATCCCGGGTTTCTGTTACGATTGGATAATATATATCATGCATATTCAAATCATAAACCAATCTTTCATTCTTACTACAAGAACAAAGTACTGCTAATACAAAAAGTATAAATATTCTTCTCATCTCTATCAGTTTTTTATGTTACCAAAGTCTATTTCCGATGTTGGTATCGGTAAATTGTAAACTGCTTTCAAATCCTCAATCCCGACTTTATCTTCTGCCCCAACAATGTCATACAACTTGCGTTTATAGTAGAAAAACAGTTGCCCTTCTCCCAAAAATTCTCTTCTGTATTCTTGATAAATATAACTCTCTATATCTTTTGTATGTTCAATACTTGACAATCCCCTATGATTTCTCAATTTATTTAAATACCCATATGCATCCTCATCCTCAGCACATTCCGCTGCAATCAAATAAAGTTCTGATAATTTAAACATCGGTATATAATTCATATTATTATACTTTGTCAAAATATACTCCTTACCGCTGGAAGTTGCCGTCAACCATGAAGATCTGAAATCATTCTCCAGGCCACTCGCATTAAAGATTGTTTGCTTGCCTTTTTCAGACATCAACAAAACATCAGAATGTGAAGTTTCCGAAAAACAACTCTCACTTAAGTCCTGCAACTTTTGAACGTCCAAAGTAAATATCAATTCAGATTGAAACATCGGGTTCGTTGCAGTTGCACCACTAGTTGCCAACGTGTAAGATGTAGGATTTTCCCCATCTACTTCACCAATAATTTCTTTCACTTCTGTCAAAGCAGACTTCTTGTCATTTCCATAAAGATAAACCCGAGCCAAAAGAGCCGTAACTGCATAATAATTCATCCTTTGACTTCTCTTATACATCGGAGAGGAAGCATCTGATTCATTAAAAATTTCCCGCTCTCTCATCAAATCCTTAGCTGCAAGCAAATCTTTTACGATTTTTGCCAATACTTCTTTCACCGTTAATTGAGGTTGAGCGATATTTGTATATTGTTCTACATAAGGAATAGCGAGTGTATTCAATCCATTCTGATTATCCATCATTGGAGATAGTGCAAAAAGACGGAGAACATTAAAATGAAGTAAAGCTCGAAGGGCTAAAAACTCCCCCTTGTAAATATGATGAATATCCTCTGACGTAAACACATCTCGATTTTCATCTATAAACAATAAAGCCTGATTTATATTAGCTATTGCAGAAAAATGACTCGACCAAATAGATAATATTCTTGATTCTTCGCCCGTCTCCGTGTAATTATACGCAGCTGCATTTTTTAAATTATGCTCGTATCCTGCAGATGTATTACTATGAGGACTTGTATAATACTGGGCCAAAACATCCAAATAAGCATAAGACAAATTTTTCCCGTAAAGATTATCCGTTGCCATCAAAGCGTAAACCCCAATCAAAGCATCCCGAAACCCCGCTTCAGTCGAAAACAAATCTTCGGCTTTCATGTCAGTTTTAGGAGAAACATTTAACCAATCATTACACGCAGTCAATGCCAAAAACAGGGAAAGAATAATAGATTTATTTATTAATTTTTTCATATAACAATCAAATTAAAAAGTTATTTGAGCTGATAAAGAAAACGTTCTTGCATAAGGATAAGAAGTTCCTCTCTCCATTTTCACGGTAGATGATTTGAATATATCATTACCGATAGCCGATACTTTCAATCGTTGAATTCCCATTTTCCGAAGTTTATCGCTGCTAAAATCATACCCTAAGGACAACGATTGAAGTTGTATATAATTTTCTTTCTCTACAAAACGAGAGGTGGGCTTAGTCTCTGACACATCACTAACTTTCTTGAATTTAGCTATATCACCCGGGGTATTCCAACGGTCATATAAAATTCGCTTATCTCCATTTTCATTAGGATTTACATTCTCCACTTTATCTACTAAGGTTGAATTGTATAAATAGCCACCATATTTGTAATATAAATGTGCATTCAACTCCCATTTTTTATAAACGAACATTGTTCCTATTGTCCCGTAAACTTTAGGATCCGTAGAACCAAAAGGCTTATAATTAGCCGTACTCCATTCATTCACTTTATTTCCATTCATATCTAAAAAAATCTCCTCCCCTGTAGCAGGATCAATCCCAAGAGATTCATTCACCCAAATCGTATTTTGAGACAATCCTTCTTTATACCTAATCGTCGGTTTATTCTTCACCTCCGCATCTTGAGATTCATTAAAAGCCGTTAAAGCCCTGTTTATCTTCATCACTTTATTTTTATTGTGAGCCAGATTAAAGATTACATCCCAAATTATATCTCGATCCATATCATGAATTACGGTTCCTTTTAAAGTCAATTCGACACCACTGTTTTTCACTTCTCCCAAATTCTCCTTATAAGAAGAAAAACCTAACGAGGGAGCAACTGTAACATCAATAAGCACATCCTTAGAAAGGTCACTATATACGTTAAATGAACCTCTTAAGCGTCGATCAAATAATTCAAAATCCAACCCCACATTTCGTTTCTCGACTTTTTGCCATTTTAAATTTTTATTCCCGAATGCTTTCAGTAAAACTCCCATATAACCTGTATAAGAAATCCCGCTTATCCGACTATCGTTATAAGAATACATTGTCATGGACTGGTAGGGATTGAAATTTTGTCCTCCAGTTGTTCCAATCGATCCTCTTATTTTTAACAAATCAACAAACGAAGCCCCCTCCATAAACTTTTCGTTATGCAAGTTATAACCAACTCCTAAAGACCAGAATGTACTCCATCGGTTATTAGCTCCATATAAAGATGAGCCATCACTTCTCAATGAAAAATCGAGTAAAAATCTGTTATCATACGTGTAACCAAGGTTAGCGACAAAACCGATTAAACGGGATATATCATAACTTCCACCCGGTCTCCCTCCTTCCGTAAAACCCGCTCCCATAGAAATATGATCCATATTTTCATTAGGAAAACCAACTGCAGACAAACTCGTTGCGTCCATATTACTCTCCCGCAAATTATAAATCAATCCCGCATTCAAAAAATGCTTTTTCCAATTCCGGACATAAGTTAAAACAACATTTATATCATAACTAAAACTATTTGACCAAGATTGAGAATAACTACCTTTTGTTTCTTTCCCAATAAAACTGGTATTCTCATTTGACACGTAAACATCCGATTTATTATTATCTACACTCAATGATAAATTCGCTTTCAATTTCAATCCTTGAATAATATCATATTCAACGGAGAAATTATTCATAAAATAGTTGCCCACCGATTGATTCTTCGATGGTAACGTCGCATTATATAATTCGTTATACATCGGTTTTGTCTTTACTCCATTGTCATAATACTGATAAGAATAGAGTATTTTCTTTATATTACCCTCCTCATCATAAGGATTATAATAGGGATTATAATAGGTGTATGAACTAAAACTGCCATAGGGAGAATTCACTGATTTTAAATGACTGAAAGATGCATAGTTCATAAATTTCAATTTCTTCAAATTATATTGAAGACGCACACCTCCTCCATAATTATCGCGCTTGGAACCTTTCATTACCCCTACCGTATTTGAATAAGAAAGATCTAAAGCATAACGGAATGTTTCATTCCCACCTTCAGCCATAACGGAATGTTTATGCCCAATCCCGACGTCTCTAACAGGAATAGCTAACCAATCCACATCATTGCCCTCTTTAACCAATTTCAATATTTGATTATAAGAAGCTAAGTTACCGTCAGCATATTCAGGACTTTGATTTTCAGTTTTATACAAGCCCGAACGCACTTCATATTCCAATTTTTCTTCTGCATTCATCAAATTATAATCAGAAAGGTCTGCCACCTCGAAATTGGCACTTCCATTGTACGAAAACTGTAATTTTCCCGCTTTCGGCAATTCGGTTTCAATAATAACCACCCCGTTGGCCGCACGGGATCCATAAATTGCCGTAGCAGCAGCATCTTTCAATATCGTTATAAAACGAACACGAGTCGGATCCAAATCAAACACTTTTTGTGCAGAAACCTCAAAACCATCCATAATAAACGTCGGCATATTGGGATTACCTTCAAATGTTGATTTTAGACTACTGGAACCACGAATTTCAAAACTCGGAATTGTATTCGGATCACTTCCCATCTCGTTATTTACAACTTTCACAAAAGAAGGATCCAACATAGACAAGGTATTCAAAATACTTCCCGTCGACACTTTACGAAGTTCACTTCCGGAAAAAGTTGTCGACACCCCTGTATAACTTTCTTTCTTCCGAGTAAAATAACCGTTCACAACTACCTCATCGATCTTCTCAACATCCTCTTTCAATACAACATTAATCGTATCCTGTCCCGTGTATTTAACCTCTACCGGTAACATTCCAACAAATGAAAATAGAATGATCAAATTCTTTTGGTCCAAAAAAGAAAGTGAATAATTACCGTCAACATCCGTAGCAACACCCAAGTTTGCATCTTTCAACATCACCGTTACACCCGGCAAAGGAGTCCCTTTCTCATCTTTCACACACCCTCTAACGTTTTTTTGTAATGGTTCGCTTTTCTTTTCATCTTTTGCTCGAATCAAGATCACGTTATTAAAAAACTCATACTCTAGATTGACTTTACCCAACACCATGCTCAGAACGTCCTTCAACTCTTTGTTTTCGACTTTCACCGAAATCTTCCCAGTCTGACGAATAAGAGACGAATTATACATGAATTTAAGTGACGTCTGCTGCTTAACCGCCTTCACAAACTGTTCAACGGATACATCAGATAAATCCAGCGACACAATATTCTTTTGAGAATACACATTCGCAGACAAGTTCAAAGTGAACAAGCAGATAAAAGCAATACACCACTTCATAATCATTAAATTTTTCTTGTACCTTTTTAATAGGCTAGGAAACCTAATTAATCGTTTTTTTTTCATATTATTGTAGTTTATATTAATAATATAAATCGAGAAGGGACAGACACCGAACCTGAGAAATTTGTTGTCTGTCTTTCTCTTTTTATTTAGATAGGATGATTGTATTTTTCTTTATCTCATACCGAATTTCTTTTAATTTTTCCAACAATTGCAAGAATGTATTAATAGAATCATATCTTTCAAGACTACCCGTGTACTCCAATTCTTTCAATCTTTCATTCTGAAAAATCACGTTTACTCCATACCAACGCTCCAATATTTTCATAATTTCAGCCAATGGTTTATCCTTGAAAATGAACATGCCATCTTTCCACCCGACAAACTCTTCCACATCCACGTTCCGTTTCTCCAGAGTTCCGGAAATATCAACTATAGCCTGTTCTCCAGGAGTCAAAACAACTTGTTCCTGTCGTAGAGAAGTAAAACGGACACTTCCCTTGACCAAAGTCGTATAATTCGGATAACCCGGGTAAGCACTCACGCCAAAAGAGGTTCCTAATACAGTTATATCACCACATTCCAAACTTACAACAAAAGGACGAGCATCCTTTTTCACATCAAAATAAGCCTCTCCCGACAAGATCACTTCACGACTTTCCCCACTAAACGCAATAGGATATTTCAATTTTGAATCTGCATTTAGCCAAACTTCCGTCCCATCATCTAAAAGAACATGACATTCTCCACCAACAGGCACAACCAATTCATTGTAAGCCTCCGTTACCCGATCTTCTTCCCCAAAAGAATAAGAAAGACGACCATTTTCATATTTTACCACGCATCCTTGGATATCTTTAAGTTCCAGTGGTAGTTTCCCGATTTCGATCATTCTCCCATCTGCCAACTTCAAAATGGCCGCATTACATCCTGGGGGTATAATATTATGTTGCATTTCTTTAACTAACTCCTGCATATCACCACGATCTTCCCAAGAGCGAACCCAAACAAACATAAGGATCAAGACCGCAGCTATGGACGATCCCCACGCAATCCATCGACTAATATGGGTACGATACCGATAAGCTTTTAACTTATCAAAAGCAGGTTTGTACTCATACTCTTCAAACTCCCGAAATTTATCCAGCACAAAAGTTTCATCTGATAATTGGTTGTATGCCTCTTTCAAATAATCATTTTGCAAAACATCATCCAAATCCTCTTTTTCTTTATCGGAAAGCGAAGCCGAAAAAGATTTTTGAAACAATTCTATCACTCTATGTAAATCCAATTTCATCTCCTGTTATTTTATTCATCCACGTATTTACCGTTATGCCGGTAAAAAACACGAAACATCAACAATAGATCATTTGATCGTATAATACATGAAGTCATAAAGAGTATGACAAAAACGATAAAAAGTTTTGATTAAATTAAAAACAACAGAACCGAACCTTTCAACCTCTCTCGTAAATACTTGAAACTTCGATTCTTCTGTGTTTTCACCGTATGAATCGTGATCCCTAACTTTTCTGCAATTTCAGGCCCGGACAATCCCAAAACACTTAATTCCATTATTTCCCGGGCACCATCCGGCAATTCCTTGATATAACAATATAATTGTCTCAATAACTCATCTCTCACGGTAATAGCAAAAATTTCGTCTGAAAATTCCACTTCTGCCTCCAAAATGATTTTCTGTTCTATTCCCTTACGAATTTGAACATTACGCTTATAAATCAATGCATTGTTATAACAAGAGCGATACAAATAAGAAGTCAATTCCTTCATATCCCCAAACTGTTTGGAAGATTTCCAGACAGCCACCAAAACATCCTGCACGATATCCTGAGCTTGATCCCGGTCTCGCAAGATATTGTTCACGTAAGAACACAGCACGGCATAATACCCTGCATAAAGGTCTTCCCACGCCCGCATATCTTTTTTATTAACGCCTTCTAGTAATGAATCAAAATCTATTGACATAAGAGGGATATTTAATAAAACAAATATATGCAGAAAAATAAACTTTTCACAATTTAAAGAAATAATATAAGATAATATTGCCCCATAAATGCCTTTGTCTTACTCCCATCTTAAGCTTACATCTATTCGTTATTTCTCTGTTATAGTTTCGATATATTTTCCTTTATAGGAACGAAGACATATCGAAACTATAACAGAGAAATAACACGATATACGTAAGATTTAGTATGGATTATCCCAAAGGCAATAAAAAAGCATCTTTTCAAGATCAAACTCGTGATCATGAAAAGATGCCTAATAATACATTCAAGTCCGACTACTCGAACTCTTTTAATGTTTTCTCGATAATACCTATCGCTTCAATTAATTGCTCTTCATTGATTACCAAAGGCGGGGCGAAACGGATAATATGCTCGTGGGTCGGTTTAGCCAACAAACCATTATCACGCAACTTCAAACATACATCCCAAGCCGTCTTGCCATTCTTCGGGGTAATTACCACCGCATTCAGCAAACCTTTACCGCGGACAATTTCCACCATATCGGATTTAATCGCCTTCATTCTCTCCCGGAAAATCTTACCCAGTCTTTCGGCATTCTCTTCCAGTTTCTCATCCTTGATTACCTGTAAAGCTGCCATAGACACCTTAGCCGCAATGGGATTTCCCCCGTAGGTTGAACCATGTTCTCCCGGCTTAATGGTCAGCATGATCTCGTCATCTGCCAACACGCAGGAAACAGGCATCAATCCTCCGGAAATGGCTTTACCCAGAATCAAAATGTCCGGTCGCACCCCCTCGTGGTCACACGCCAGCATTTTACCTGTGCGGGCAATACCGGTCTGCACTTCATCAGCCATAAACAACACGTTATGAGCCTTACACAAATCGTATGCTTTCTTTAAATACCCTTCATGTGGCACGTAAACACCAGCCTCTCCTTGAATCGGTTCCAAAAGGAATCCCGCCACGTTCGGGTCTTTCAACGCCTCTTCTAAAGCAGGAATATCATCATACGGTATTCTCACGAACCCGGGAGTAAAAGGCCCGAATCCGGCATAAGAAGAAGGATCGTTAGAAAGTGTAACAATCGTGATTGTACGACCGTGGAAATTATTATCGCAAACAATAATCTTGGCTTGATCGGCGGGTATTCCCTTCACGTCATATCCCCAACGACGGCATAATTTCAAGGCGGTCTCGTCAGCCTCGGCACCACTATTCATTGGCAGCACCTTATCGTAGCCGAAATATTTAGTAATATATTCTTCCCATTCACCCAACACGTTATTATAGAAAGCCCGGGAAGTCAAAGCCAACTTTTTGGCTTGCTCCGTCATTGCCTCTACAATCTTCGGGTGGCAGTGTCCTTGGTTCACGGCAGAATAAGCCGACAGAAAATCGAAATAACGTTTTCCGTTAACATCCCACACGTAAATACCTTCTCCTTTTTCTAACACCACGGGAAGTGGATGGTAATTGTGAGCACCGTATTTGGCCTCTCGGTCCATGTACTCTTGTTCGGTCATTTTTTTCATGATATAATTTTAGTTAGGTTCGACGTTTTCACGTAACGAGCACAATTTGACGAAAAAAAATCAAAAAAACAATGATAAAGAGTTGAAAATTGAGAATGGAAAGTTAAAAAATGGAAATCATTGCTTATTATCAGAGGATTGCATGAAGGTTGACGGTCGTTTTTTCCGTTTAAAAATAGCCAGATATTTACGGAATAATTCCCGGAAGGTATCGAACGTCTCCTGGTAAGAGACACCGACACCCTGCACGGTTTCGGTCGCATTGTAGGTAATCTTCTCATCTGTATGTGAATAGGCCTTCAGATGGAGTGTTCCTTGGCGATTCAATTTCACATCCACGTCAAAATCACCCGTGATTGATGTATTGGAATTAGTCTTTGCTTTCTCCATCATGTTACCGTTAGCAGAAATCGTCACTCGGTTATTCCAAATCTGGGTCGATAAAGCCAGCTCGAACTCGTTCGTCGTGACCTGATCACCCGGACGATAAGAAAAACCGATATCAAAATTATTACTGATCTGTGATAACCAACGGGATAATTGATTGGACAACAACTCACTCGCCGTTGTCACCCCCATCTGGTATCCCGTGTTCCGTTCTTCCAATTCGGCATCCTTCTCAACATAATCCGGGGTATAGAATTTATTCAATATCAGCAAAGAAAACATCTGTTTATTAATCTCATCCTGACTGGAAAAAAAGCTCTGCATCAGACTTCGCATCTGCACGTCGAGAGAGGGGAAATTAATGCCAAACTGCACGTTCGGATTCATCAGATTCTCCCCCAACTTCAACTCGCACTCAACAGGTACTTTCGTCGTCTTATCCACCGTCGTCGTGGTTCCGGCAAGCAAATCACTCAAAGAGGTACGCAAATTATATATAGCGCTCACGTCGATCGTGGCATCATATGGCGAACCATTCCACCTGATACTTCCCCCAGGGTTCAGCACAAACTTTTTATTAATCAAATTACTCAACGTGAACAAGTAATCCCCCTTTTCAATCTTGTACTCCCCGAACATATCCAACTCGTTATCTTTCCCCAATCCGAAACGCAGATTACCACTTCCCACCGTTTTCAAAATATCCCCGATCGTGGGGTCAAAAATAATCTGCACTTCCAGATTATTATTGATCTCGATATTAGCATTCAAATCAAAATTGGAAACCAACGAAACACGTTCTTCAGCCGGACGACGCCCTCCATCCGGCTGACGATTGTTTATAAAATGCAGGAAACTCCCGTCTTCCTCCATCAATGCCGAAGTTAAAGGAATATAAAGTACGGAATGTGCCTCCGGTTTCAAATTCACGGACAAAGCCCCGCCCCCGGACAAATTATTCATCCGGGTTTGTCCCGTGATATATAATTGTCCGTAAAACGTATCATTCTGGTTTGCTTTAGTATTCAACACCCGGAAGTTATTAAATTTAAGCGACACGTCGTATAAATTCGAATTCAGATCGTAATATCCCGAACAAACAGATGCGTGTCCCTTGGCATCATATATCTTGAAATTATCCAGCACGACCCGATTATTTTTCACAGGCAAGCGATCATCGACTTTAAAAGCCGTGTTCAACCCGGCTACTGTAAGCGATACGGAATCCATTTCCAAAAAACCGTCTATCGAAGCCTTTTGTGTCGTTCCCTTCATAACCAAATTACCAGAGATCGCACCCTCACCACCCTTCAACATATCCGGGAAATAACCTGCCAGATAATTCACCTCTATCCGGGAAAGTTCCAAATTCACATTCAAACTGTCTGTCGAAGGTTTATAATACCCGAACACCCCTATAGGGGTTCTCTCTTTCATCCGATTTACCATGCTTATTTCCAAAGCACTATTCGAGGCATCCCAACGAGAATTCAAATCTAGTACACCTAAGGTGTCCCGGTTAACTCCCCACTGATTCACATTCACGTTCGCATATATCAAATTATCTTTATACAAATCTTGAATTCTCACTTCACCATTCACCTGACCGAAAAGTTGTAATTTATTATCAAAAAGAATCTTATTAAACTCGGTCAAACTGAAATCATGAAACTCCAAAGAAAGAACATCACGAGGATTATCCGTCACCCGTCCCCACAAACGAAAACGTTGTTCTCCCCGGCTGATTTCAAAATTATTCACGAAAATGTCATTATCCTCTTTCAAGATCATGGAACGCGCCACATGCCATGTACTATCCGCCATGACAAACGTACTCGGATGAATAAACACCTGGGTCAAATGACGATCCCCATATTTCAACAAACGCAAGTTAGCCGAAAATGACCCGCTATAACTCTCCCTCTCCCAATTACACCAAGTTAGACGCTCACTCACGTTATTCGTGTTTACTTCTATCACGTTTCGCACGTTATACAACTTTCCGAAATTCATATATTTCAACTCATCAGCCGTGTACGTGCAGTGTAAGTTTATCCCGTCTCCATTCAGTTTCATCCGGGAATCACGTAATTTAAAATCACCATAGGAAATCGTATCTGCCACCAAAGACAACTCGACCTGATGATCTGCATAATGATACTCACAGGCCAAATTTCCTCCCCGGGACAGCTTCAGTTGCGGGTAAGCCACTTTCAAAAAAGGATTAATATCATTTAAATGCACGTCCAGCATCAGGCTCGTACCTTCCGGCAAAGTCTTGTCAACAGCATACTTATAGTCGGGTAAATAACTTATCAAAAAACTATTCCACAAATCGGTCACTTCCAAGGAATGGAAAAAACCTTCCATCGTCACGTCCGCCACATCCGACTGTAATTGAGTGAAACTGTACTCACCCAGTATAGTCGTGGAGAATTTCAAGGAATCGGTACTCCACGTTCCCCTGCTATTCTCGTATTTCAACCCCGGCACCAGTAATTCCACCCAACGATTATCCTCGCTTTGTTTCAGCGTACCACTAAAATCAAATTCAACAGACTCACTTTCACCAAAAACAGAGGGGGCCCACGCATCCCACTGACGCACGTTCACATAGCCTTCGGTCTTTGCCAGACTCAACGTGTCGCCCATAACATAATCTAAAAGGATATCTGCCTGCAAACTATCGTTTTTCACGGAAGAAAGTAGATATAAATGATCGTCTTCCGTTCCCAATGTCAAACGAAGATTCCGAATTTCCCGATCAAATAACTGCAAACGGCGTATATCGCTTGATAAATTGAATCGAGAAATCGAATCGCCCAGTACACCATCGAACTTTCCGAAAAACGACCCTCTTCCCAAAAAAGATTGTCCCGTGAGGAATCCAAATTGGACTTGTCCCAAACCGAACCAACCATCGTAACGAATATCCCCGATATTGTCCATCACGCAATTAAAAAGCACACTCCCCACCATCCCTGGAGTCGTGGTACGAGCTTTTATAGCAAAGTCTTCAATCTTTCCCTGAAAATTCCCATCGAAAGTAAAGATGTCATATTTATGCAAGATTTCCGGAATCTTTACGTAATGGCTTTCAAGCCAAGGCATATAAATAGCTTCTAATTCCGGTGGAGACACCTTCGTGTCCGTAAAATCAATATTGAAATCCGTCTCGAAAAAAGCAGGTAACCCGTGCGATGCGAATGAACCATGAAGCACGCTCTTATCGCCCAGGTAAACCTCTAAATCACGTCCTTCCAGATTGTTTATCGTATTAAAAACCACCCCGCTACCGAAAACAGTATTATGCATCCCCAATAACTTCCCGTTAAAATACGCCAAATCATCAAAATTTACCCTAGAATCGGTAAACACGTAACGCTGTTGCATCCTCGTGGTAAAATTACGCCAGTAATCGTGTTCCGGGACCCAGTTATACTCCAACGTATCCAAGTAAACCTTACTTTGTTTCGTCTGTATAAACGTGTTTGTTATCAACAAATTATCATCACTCGCCACGACTTCCCCTCCCATATTGGTCACCTCGAAACCTGACTTTTCCCTGAAACGAAGTCCATCAATTTTGGCCCTGTATTGCTTGTTCGAAAAATCAATACCAAAAATACGCACGTTCAAATTCCGGCACTCCACGTCCGTCCAGTTAATCCCGTAATCTATCGGTTCATAATCGCTCTCGATATACCGGAAACGACAGTCTTTCAATATTACCTGGGTCAGATTCACGTTCCATCCCGAGGAGGTTTGAGGCACGGTATCGGCCTTAGAAGACGAAAAAGAATTAATGAGCTGTTCCACGTTTGTAAGACTCTCTCCCCCATCTTGCCTACGTTCAATCCATAAATTAAACTTGGCTTTTTCGAAAGCAGCCTCCGTAATCGTGAAACGTCTTTTCACGAAACTCACGGAATCCACCTTCATCACCAGCCGCTCGCAAAACACAAGCGTATCCTGTCGACAATCCCGAACAAACACATCATTCAGGATCAGTGACTCAATCGGGCGGAATTCCACTCGTCCGATAGAAATCGTGGTTCCCGTCCGCTCCTCTAAAATACGGGTAAAATAATCTACTAACCTCGTCTGTACAAACGGGGTCATTAAAGCCATGTATGCGGCAAAGGCCAAAAAGACCAATCCTATCACACACCGGGATAATATGGAGATTATTTTTTTTATGCTGTCATTATTTTAGTTTGCACGCAAATTTATTAATATTGCAGGACATTTCATCTTAATAATTGAAAATTAAAAATGGAAAGTTGAATATGAAAAAACTGTCATTCATAATCTAAAATCAAGAAATTAAAATAGGATTTGTGCGATTGGAATCTAAAATTTAAAATCTAAAATCTAAAATTAAAATGGGCGTTGTAATTCTCGGTATTGAATCTTCTTGCGACGACACCTCGGCCGCTATACTAAAAGACGGGGTTGTGCTATCGAATATTATTGCCAGTCAAAAGGTTCACGAGGCCTATGGAGGAGTCGTACCAGAATTAGCATCCCGGGCACACCAGCAAAACATTATCCCGGTGGTAGCGCAAGCCTTAAAACAGGCCGGCATCTCGGAAAATGAAGTAAATGCAGTGGCCTTTACCAGAGGTCCCGGATTACTAGGTTCTCTCCTTGTGGGAACGTCCTTTGCCAAAGGATTCGCTATCGCCAAACAAATACCCATGATCGAGGTAAACCATTTGCAGGCACACATTCTCGCGAACTTCATTAAAGAACCGGGCGTGGAATCCCGTCACCCGAAATTCCCGTTCCTAACCTTACTCGTGTCCGGAGGAAATTCGCAGATTATTATCGTACGGGACTACTTAGACATGGAAGTTATCGGGCAAACCATTGATGACGCGGCGGGAGAAGCCTATGACAAATGCGCCAAGGTAATGGGACTCTCCTATCCCGGAGGGCCGGTAATCGACCGTCTGGCAAAAGAAGGCAACCCGGAAAGATTCACGTTCAACAAACCGAATATTCCCGGATTGGATTATAGTTTTAGCGGGCTGAAAACCTCGTTCCTGTACTTTATCCGGGATGAAATCAAAAATGATCCGGATTTCATACAACATAACCTCAATGATCTATGTGCCTCGTTGCAAAAAACGATCGTTGATATCCTCATGGCCAAATTGAAAAAAGCCGCTAAACAAACCGGAATCAAACAAATAGCCATTGGAGGTGGTGTATCAGCCAACTCCGGGTTACAAAAAGCCGTGTATGATGAAGGAGCCCGCCTTGGTTGGGAGGTTTTCATACCCCGATTGGGATTCTCGCTGGATAACGCAGGTATGGTTGCCGTTACGGGATATTACAAATACCTGGCATCACAGTTTATCGGCTTAGAAGCCCCGGCAGATGCCCGTATGAGCTTGAGAAAAATTTAGAATGAAATGTCTAGCGAAAACGTGATTAACAAGATTTAAAATTAAAAATATGAAAGTTCTAGTTACTTACAACATTCCCCGCGAATCATTCGCCAGACTGGGAAAAGAACACACGATTACCATGCCGGAAGGCGAGTATTTCACCACGGAAGAATTAATTAAACTTGTTCCGGATTACGACGTTATTCTAGGCATCTTCACCCGCACGATCGATAACGCCGTTATCGAAGCCGGAAAAAAGTTAAAAGTAATTAGCAATTTCGGTGTCGGTTACAACAACATCGACATCAAATTTGCCCGTTCCAAAGGCATCGCTGTTTGTAACACCCCGAAAGCAGTGTGCTTTCCGACGGCAGAAATGGCCATGGGCCTCATGCTGAGTGCCGCACGCCGAATCACCGAATGTGACCGTCGCATCCGGGTTGAAAAAGAAAGTATGTGGGGTGTTATGAAAAATCTTGGATTCACGCTGGAAGGGCGCACGCTGGGAATTATCGGCATGGGAAATATCGGCAAAACAGTGGCTAAACTGGCAGAAGCATTCCGAATGAATGTTATTTACTACAATCGCCGGAGTACTGTGGAAGGATACGAGAAAGTTGATCTTGACACGTTGTTGAAAAGATCGGATTTCGTCTCCATTCATACACCACTGACAGATGAAACCCGTCACATGATCGGAAAACGGGAAATCGAATTGATGAAACCGACCGCTATTCTGGTAAATACGGCTCGCGGTGCTGTCATCAATGAAAAAGAATTAGCTATCTGTTTACAAAATAAAACAATCGCCGGGGCTGCCTTGGATGTGTTCGAGGATGAACCCCATGTTACAGAAATGCTCTATGGCTTGGATAACGTGATCCTTGCACCGCACAACGCTACAGGCACTATCGACACGCGCATTGCCACCGGGCAGGAAGCAGTTGATAACATCCTGAACTTTTTTAATGGTACACCCACTAATGTTGTAAATTAATGAAAACAATTATCACAATGCTGGTTCTAACAGTATTATGCGGCGCAATCAGCGCACAAAACATTAAATTACCCGCCCCGAAAAAGAGCGGGGGGAAAGCTCTCATGGACTGTTTGAACGAACGGCAAACAGACCGGAATTTCGACACGAAACAACTATCCTTACAGGACCTTTCCGACCTCGTGTGGGCGGCAAATGGTATTAACCGCCCGGAAAGCGGCAAACGAACAGTTCCCACCGCCACCAACTGGCAGGAAATGGTACTTTATGTGGCCACAGCAGATGGTATCTACCGTTATAACGCCGAGAAACATGAACTGGAACTTGTGAAGAAAGGAGATTTCCGTAAAGAATGTGGACCACAACCTTTCATGAGTGTCGCTCCCGTGTGTTTTATCTACACGGCCGACCATAACAAGGAAGGGCGAATCACGAACCCGGAACACCAAAAAGAATACTCTTACCACCATGTTGGCTACATGGCACAATCCGTTTACCTGGTATGTGCCGCAAAAGACATGGCAACCGTTCTCATCGGTTCCGTGAATAAGGAAGAATTAGCCAAAGTCATCGGACTCCCGGCAAAACACATTGTTATCTACACGCAACCCGTGGGATATAAAAAGAAATAATTCAAACCGCCTTCGGGCGGTTTTCTTTTATCTCCTCTTTCTAAAGTTATATTGTTATAACCCTTTTCGACAAACACAATCCACCAGATGATCGTTGATAAACCCCGCTGCTTGCAAATGAGCGTAACAAATCGTAGTTCCAAAGAATTTAAATCCCCTTTTTTTCATATCCTTACTCATGGCATCAGATTCGGGAGAAAATGCAGGAATCTCACTTAAAGCCCGCACAGTATTGACAATTGGTTTCCTGCCAGGAAAGAACGATAATGTATAGTCATAAAAACTACCGAATTCTTTTTGTATATCAAGAAATAGCCTTGCATTGGTGATCGTCGATTTGATTTTTAGACGATTTCTCACAATGCCCTCAAACTGCATTAACCGTTCAACATCTTCATCCGTCATTCGCACCACCTGTTCGGCATCAAAATCACAAAAGGCCTTGCGGTATCCCTCCCGTTTCCTAAGGATCGTTATCCAACTCAATCCGGCTTGAGCACTCTCCAACACTAGAAATTCAAATAATTTCTTATCATCGGTCACCAATTTTCCCCACTCTTGATCATGGTATTTCACATACAGTTCGTCTGTTCCGCACCAACCGCAACGTCCGTTTATTAAATCTTGCATAATAATAATATTTATAACCCATTACAAATGTAGTTATTATTTCATCCATACCTACAATTATCAAAGGTAAGAATACTGTTTACGCCACAAACTCTGTTAAACAACTCACTGAACTCCTTTATATTATTAAAGAAATTAAATATCGACACGCAAAAAATCGCCCAAAACTATTGCGACAAACCCAAAAAGCAGTATATTTGCACCCGAAATAATTGTTCTTTGAACAAAGGGGAGATACCAAAGTGGCCAACTGGGGCTGACTGTAACTCAGCTGACATCGTCTTCGTAGGTTCGAATCCTGCTCTCCCCACATACCGCGGAAATAGCTCAGTCGATAGAGCACTAGCCTTCCAAGCTGGGGGTCGCGGGTTTGAGTCCCGTTTTCCGCCCACTGAAAACCAAGCACTTACGAAAGATCGTGAGTGTTTCTTTTTTTTACCGTGACGTTTTCGTGACAAAAAGATACCTAAAAACTCCATCTCTTTTTTCTTTTAATTAAACAAAATAATTAGGAATAACGAACCTTCCTACAAACAAACTTACAAAATAAAGTTGAAAAAGGATAGTGTACCAAAAAGTGTGTAAATTCCAATTTATTTATTTTTGTAATAGAACAATCAAAAATAACTTATTATGGAATTTACACCTGAGCAAATAACGGAAATAATCTCCGAAATAACAAATGGAGAACAAGGATTCCAAGGTCTTGTCAAACAAGGTCTTGAAAGTTTAATGCATAGCGAACGTGCAGTTCATAACGCGGAACATAACGACGTGAGCAACGGTTATCGTGATCGTCGAGTGTGCTATGACCGTAAAGTGTTTGAGCTTCGTGTCCCGCGTAGTCGTAACAGCAATTTTTACCCGATGTTACTAGGTGTGTTGAAAGACCAAGAAGAAGAAGCCCAAAAACTGGTTAGCAGTCTCTATTGTAGCGGTTTAACCACGGAACAGGTGGGTAAAATCTACGAACAGTTTTACGGGAAGCATTACAGTAAAAGTCAGGTAAGTCGCCTCTTGAACACGGCCCGTGAAGATGTAAACGCGTGGCTGGGGCGTAAACTTGAGAAGCGTTACCCCATTCTTTATATCGATGCCACGTATGTCCTCACCCGGCGGGACGAGTCCGTGAGCAATGAAGCCTATTACACGGTTTTGGGAGTGAAAGAAGACCGCACAAGGGAAGTTTTAACCGTGGTAAACTTTCCCACGGAAAGCGCGACCAATTGGAAGGATGTTTTTGAAGGTCTCAAAGAAAGAGGGGTTGCTGTCGTGGATCTGCTGGTATGTGACGGGTTATCCGGTATTGAAAACACGCTGGCCGATACTTTCCCCCAAGCGGATTTGCAGCTGTGTACCGTTCATCTGAAAAGGAATATCGTGAATAAGGTCAAGCCCGGGGATAAGAAGCAGGTTATGGAGGAACTCAAACAAATCTGCTCTCCTGACCAATGGGACATCACGCCGGAAAAGGCATTCGGTGTATTTAAGGAGTTCATACAAAGGTGGCAAAAGAGTTACCCGCCGCTAAAGAGATACCAGCACGACAGGTACAGGTTTTATTTTACATACTTCAAATATGAAAGGGAAATCAGGGGAATGATTTATACCACGAACTGGATCGAAAGACTGAACAGGGATTATAAGAGGGTTATTAACATGAGAGGGGCCATGCCGAATCCACAGGCCGTCATTCTACTGATGGGGACCGTGGCTCAAAACGCGGATATTTATAAATACCCTATTTATAATTTTTTAGAATCAAGATTATTTTATTAAAAATGAATAGATTTGCAAAAAGGAAAATAGATAGAATTTACACACTTTTTGGGACACTATCATCCTCGGTAATATGTCAAAGAACTCCCGACTTTCATGGCTAATTTTTCGCCATTTGCATTGTAAATATATGAAATTATTTCAGAACTTTTGCTTATTTCTTTCGGTAAATTAATTTCGTTATAGGAAATAGTTACACCACGATTCCCATCCGAGATCATATTACCATTTTCGTCATAGCTAAAGTTTTTCGTATTCCCATTATTTACGATACTACTTACGGCGTTAGCATTACTTGCATTCGCATACGTGTAAGTTAAATCATGAAGAATAGTCCCGCTGGAATTATTTCGAATTAAAGTTTTTATATTCCCGTTTTGATCGTATGTTAACCCACTAACCTTGTATCGATTATCATTTGTCCATTCCCCCTTATTCTCTTTATACACTGCAGAATTTAAGAGGACGTAAACTAAAGTGTGTCATGTAAAGGAAATAGTTAACTTTACAGACACATTTTAAATTATGAGTAATTCATTTAATTTTGAGGAGAAGAATAAACCCTCTCCTCTATTTTATAGAAAACAATTTTACCCTTGTAGACGAAAAAAATAATACACATTCAAATAGAATTTTCTACCTTTCTAATACTTCCAATAATTTCAAATTTAATATTTTGTTCTAACTCATTCTCACAAAGTTTTTCGTCGTATTTGCCAAGAAATATCCCACCATTTACCCCAACAGCTCCTCGTGTCAAGTTCGAAAAATCACTTTCTTTATACCTTGGAGTCAAAATTAAAATATTACCTGTAACATCATCAAATTTCAAATAATGATTACTTTTGAACACTATACAACTATCACTTTTCATATTGACTATATAGCCTTTAATAACATTTTGCCCATCTTGACTTTCAAAATTCCAAGGCTCACCAACTGAAATACAATATTCTTCTTGTTCCATACAATTTATTTTAAAGGTTGCCAATTTATTATTTTTACTTTTACAAAATCTAATGTCATAAACTCCGATCCTTTACCCATCATTCCATATGTAGGTAAAACTTTAGTACCATTTCGCAATAAAGTAGGATTATTCAAAATTTGGAATTCAACACGCAAACTAGGAGACGTCGGTAAAGCCAAACGATTTTGTGCTTTAGCTGCTGTTTTATAAAGATCTTTTGTAAAAAATGTCTCTCCTGGTCTCCCACCTCGAAGTAAGCCTGTTTCTTGAATTGCTTTTAGTTCACCTTCCGAAATATACCTAAAAGCATTTCCTCCTTTTTTAGCGACAGTACTCATCTTCCCAAAAGTACTAATTTCCCCGATAGGTAACTTTCGTGTCAAAGCCAATTCACCCAAAAACAAAACAGAACTAGCGGTTAAACTCCCTAATTCTTCACTTGACATGGATAAAATTTTACTAACAGTTTTAAGCGTTTTTTCCAATGCGTCCGCCGTTTCATTTTGCCCAGTAACAGCATTACTAATACCTGTTATATCCGCTAAAAAATTCATAATTCCCCCGGCAAAGTCATTCAAATCATTATAAAGTAAACTCGGTTTACGGGACCTGGAATCTAACCATCCGAAAAAATTATTATTAAACTCTCCCATAGTATAATTCCAACCTTTAAGAAATCCCGGGGGATCGCCTAACCACATCCCATTAGGATCTATAAATCGGAGTGGATTATTTAAGGTATAATTATAGACTGACCACGAGTAATATTTTTCTGTCATGGGATCAATCCCAAACCATCTTCCGAGTCCACTATCATACATCCTTGCCCCGTAATCGAGGTAATCCAAATTGCCTGTCACTTGTTTCTCTTTCCCGTTATACTTGTAACGGTTGTCTACTAATTGCGGGTAATCACCTCTTGAATGCCGCGCACCGAACGAGTAATAATCATTCCGCTCTTTCACCACTCCATTTCCATCAACTATCACCCTAACACTTCCCAGGTGATCCGTCAAGAAATAATTCACTTCATTTCCAACACTATTTGAAACATTTGCTTGAATCTCCCCCTCACCAAAACTCGCAGACTCTAATTGTAAACCCATGCTACTTTTCTTGTATGTCAAAGAACCCAAGTAATCAAAACCATTTACCTCGTTGTTATCACGAACATCTAATTTTGTCCCGTCAGCAAGGTGACGATATCTCGCTTTCAACACCCCGCTAGTGGTCTTGACGTCTCTCAACAAATTTAAGCAATTATATTCTAACTTCAAAGCATTTCGACTATCAGAAATCATATTCCCGTTTTCATCGTAAGAGAATGTTCCATTTGGAGTACTACCCGGCAAATAAATATCACCCGCGGGGGAAGTACGTATACTCTCTTTCAAGCTAGTCAACCGATTACCCTCGTAGACGTACAAGAGATCGTCCACGAGAATCCCGTTAGCGGTACGCTGCATTGTCAATATATTACCATTTTCATCATACTGGATACCCTTTTCAACATATTGGTCGTTCAAGATCCCGGCAATATATTGCCTTGTCTCGTTCAAGCGGTATAATGAATCGTAGCTAAAAGTATACGTGTTAGCTCTATCAGCCTGTCCCGTTTTTTGAACCCATTCCCATTCAGTGATATTACCGGAGTAACTTGCTTTTGTTCCCGCTAATAAAGGCGTGTTATACCGTAGTTGCATTTCAAATACTTCACTCGATAACTTCTCTAGCCATCCCCGGATATTGTATTTCATGGTTTGATTTATAGCATTAGCCCCGTTTCCAAATTTTTTCATTATCATTTGTCCCAAATCATCATAGGAGTAGGTCGTGATTGCAGGTAAACCACCGTTTAAACGTGCGGTAGAAGATTTCAAACGTGAAGCGTGATCATAAGTAAATGTAACAAGTAGAGAATCTCCCCGGGAAGAACTTGTCTCGTGATATTCGTGGCGGGCAAGAATATTGCCCTTGAAATCGTACTTGTAGCTTTCACGGCTTACCCGACCATACTTGTTTCTTGCCACGACTTGAACAACACGGGCCTTATCGTCATAATAATACGCCTTCTCCAAGTGATTGGGAGTGGCTGTTCCCAACTTGTCATCCAGAACATATAACTTCACTCGTGTCACAAGTCCCTTGACTTGCATCTCTTTCGCGAGCACGATATTACTCACCGGTTGGAATGCAAGTTCCCCTCCGGAGGACAAACCGTCATAACTATCATACCCTATTTCTTGTAGCTTGGCATAAACTGTGAAGATACTCCCCTGAAGTGGTTTGTCTACATCTAACGTGGGAAATGTGTTATCTAACCATCTATCATATAACGATTGAATACTATCTCTTGATAAATTGCTTGTATTCGAGACGATATTTTGTTTTATCAAACGGTCCAATCCGTCATACACGTAATAAAACCATTTACGCTCTTTTCTAAGATTCCCGTCTTGAGTCATCACGATCCGGTCCATACAATCGTAAACATTCAGTACCCAATCAATCCCCGGTAACTTTTTAGCAACACATCGATTTCTCGAATCATACTTGTACAAGTAACACAACCCACGCACGTTAAAATCCGCTTCATTCCATGAACCATTCGTTCCGAGAGCAAGCGTGGCCTTGGGAGGTAACACCACGCATAAATTCCCGATATTATCGTAGATATAATACGTGTCATAACTTTTCTCGCCATTTACTCCACGGGTCATTACCAGTTGTCCCATCTTGTCAGTAAACTCTAAAGAAATATTCCCGTCTTCATCTAGAGTTTTCGTCACGAACAATTCTCGGGCCGGATAATCCCCATTCCTGTTTATCACGTAAGTAGATCCGGAAAAAGTAAGATGATAAAAAGGACACGTGTAAGAAATACCATTCAAGTAACGCTCGGTAACGATAGCCTTATCGTGACTATACCAACTCTCGCCAGCATTGTAAACTTTCGATTCCCTTTCCATGGAAAAAGGTTCGTACCTTATTTCTAAATAGGGATTCGCATCTCGACCGTGAAGTTCAGATGAAATCATGGAATTTTTCAAGCTATCAAGATGAATTCCTTCCCGTGTAGTAGTTAGCATACCCGGCAGCCATGTTCTATATTTTCGTCCTAAATTATCATACTCGATCAAGCTCACGAGATCTCGCTTACCCGGGGTAATACCCTTGGTAAGTGTCAAGAGTTCACGTCCCAAACCGTCAACGTATTGCATGGTTTCAAGATATTGACTCCCGGACATATATTGATAATCACGGGTAAGCGTGTAATTTTCAAGAACAGGAGCCAACGGGGGAATATAAGTTTTTTGAAGTAATTCCAGTATAATCTGTCGAACAGCTTCCTTTGGTTTAAGCCCGGTACTCTCCTTTAATTCCCCGTTCTTGTAAAATGCCATGAAAGGCAAACTTGTTACTTCATAAAATTCGGCAACCTCCGGTAAAGAATCAATATCAATATAGATAAAACTTACAGGATCTTCTTGAAAATACAATTCCAATTCTTTCAATATCGTCAATTCCAACATTCGACATTGCCCACACCATACCGCCTTGAACACCAGAACCACGACATCGTTTTGTAAATGATAATCATACGTGGGTGTCTCATCATTTAAATTATTATTCTCGCAAAGTATCATTCCTTCATCGGGTTCACCTCGTGTTGGAAAACCAGCTTGATTACCACGTACTTCCAAAAAGAAGAAGAACGTTATCAACAAACTAATCAATATTATTCTTATTCCGTTCATAATTCATCATTTTTCGTTATAATACTTGTACTCGTTCTCCTGGAGTAATTTTTTGATGCCACCTTCTATTATGTAGATTTCTTTTAGACGTCCGTGCACGTCATAATCATAATACGTGGATTTTCCCCGGGGATCGATCATTTCAATTATCCCGACTAAAGGTTTGTATTTATATGTTGTAACAAGGGCGTTTTTAAGATATACCGAGGATCTTAAATTACTATTCAACGTTACCCAAACCTGATCCGACAACCATCCTCCCGGTAATGTCTCAGCGAGAGTTCCCAACGCGTTCTCGACTTGTTGATATGTCGCGTTTCTTATCTCGGCCACGGGATACATCCCCTGGTAACTCCAAAGCCTCACCATGGTTGAATGTTTATCTTTAACGATTTCCACGGGATTCCCGTACTCGTCATACCTGGGATACTCTTCTCTCTTTTCCATCACGCCATCCGGTCCAGCGTAATATTTTTCTTTAGGTACTTTCAAGGCAGAATTAATAACACCTTTGAAATAAGTCAAACTACTACTGACAAGCTTGTTATTCCGACGTGTCTCCTGCTGGATCACGGTCGTTTTATGTGTTGTACAATTACCTAGCCCGTGATCTGATGCGTTAATACCCTTGTTTTCTGGAAGCTGGTTGTTATTGTAATAGTATTTTTGAGTGATAAGATCACGATCTTTAGGAAGTACAGTTTTAAATACTAAATTATATGGACGCTCCCTGTCGTAAAGATAATTCGTGATAATCGAGGTACTATCATTTTGAAAATACGATGTTTCTTGCACCTTCTTGAGAGAAACTTGTCCGATAGCCAAAGTTCGCATAACACGTGAAGGGTATAACGAAAAATTCAATTCGGATAAATCCTCGTACGAGCCTCTCCTGTTTATTCCCTCGTAAGTAGACATTTCTCGATATGAATTTACCACGTTCACCTCGTAAAAAGATACGAAATCACGGGTATACGTGTTCACCACCGACCTAACCAATTCAAATTCACCGGTCTCATTCTTTTTGAAAATGCGCCGGCTTGTTAAAGACGGTTCTCGATGACTCATGGTATAATCAATCGTTCCATCTAGGAATTCGGGATCTAATGCTGTTGGTAAATATTCAAACTTGTATTCAATTTTGCCTTCCTCATTCTCTTCCGTGACTCTCTCGTACCAGGCATTAAAAGATGTATAAGGAGTGTAAACAACCGGGAACGTGAAAGTAGACCATACATCTATATCAACTTCATAAGCAAAGGCATGGTAACTTGGTCCATTCCCTACCGAAAACACTAACGTTATATCTTTACCAGCATACAAGTGTGTTCTATATCGAGAACTACACTCTGTTACCCCTACTGGAATCCCGGAATACCTCGGATTCTCGTACTTGAACCTTTTCGTGATCATCTTGCCTGAAGAGGGATCAAAAGTCTCCAAGGATTCAACCCGTAGCCCTCCTCCATATGAACCATCTTGAAAAATATGTGTCCCGTAATTTATCTTGACGTTCCCGCCAGTCGGGTAAACAATCCTTTCCAAAGCCCTTACTTTGGTGAACAGGGAATCAGGAGCTCTTCTACTCTCATTGTTCCCGCTAGCATCCCGAGGTAGGCTTGAGACGTTATTTTTCCCGTTACAATATCCCCACCAATCAATCGCTTTTTGAAACTGGTCTATCGAGAAATTTTTATCTCTGCGATCATACGAGAACTTGTATTTCCCATTTCCCGAGATAGACAAACTATCCAAAAATCCTTCATGATTATAAAAAATGACTTCTTTAATTTTTCCGTTCTTAATGTTGTTAATCTTAGAAAACACGTTCAAACTGGAAAGGGTTTGTCTATAATAGGAAGAGATACTTGGAAGTTCGGGATTACCGATCTTTTGTATACTATCATAATTGAATTCAATTTCAATCCCCGAATTACTAATACTTTTTATAAGTTTAAAATAATTGGGTTCAAGCGTGCCTTGCACATCTTCATATCCATTATTCTTGTAACGAATCCACGCTAAATTCATATTATATTCAATATGATTCTCATCATGGATTGCCGCGTTGGGATTACCAGTAAGAATCCACAAATCATTTTGCGAGCCCGCATTCGGATCTTGAATCAAAAAATTCTGATGCATTACAGTAGTAATAATTGTTGGTTGAAAATCGAAATAATCAACAGCATCTTTATAACTGAATCTTACAATATTATTCGTGCCAATAACTACTTCCCGTAACATCCAGGCCGTTTTTAGCAAACCAGCACGAGTCGAGGGTTTATTGTATTCGGTATACTTGTTCTGATCCCGACTATCCCGTTGTTCTGTTTCACCAAACTTGTAACAAATTCCGTTATCATCAGTCACTTCAATTCCATACAAAACCGTGTATCGTCTTGTTAATGTCTTAGTTGCGTCAATCTTCCTCGTCTCCTCTTTTTGCCTGGTCAACAATTTTATAGACAACGGGGTTGGGTTTATCGGACGTGCCGAGTAAATGCCATTATTATACTCTAGGATAAATGAAACACTTAGATTAGGTAGTTCTATATTGAAGATATCGTATTGCCCGTCCATTTTATTATCCTCCCAGGCATTCGGGGCATTATACGAGTCTTCAGGGGCTATTCTAGTAAGCTGCCTGATGTAGTCCCCGTCAAGAGCCGTGGAATTACAAAAATCTATCACTTTATCTTGAATCACGGGATATTCTAAATCATCCTTTCCCCTGATAGAGCGAGAGATCTTAAACCCGCAATTCAACGACCAACCATAACCGATAATTCCGGGATTATCTTGGATTCTGATCCCAGAAGAATTATAAGATATCCCTATTGGTATCGATAAATAATTCATTGTCAATTCATGAATGGGAATTTGAATATCAACTTGACCTGTTGAATGCCGAAACGAGAATTCATCGTATGAAAACAGACGGGCCATTACAGGAGAAGCTGTACAACTTTCCAAGATCGGGGGATAGGTTCTTTCGTAAAAATCTGAAACTTTATTCTGGGCAAAGTCTTCATATATTGAACACGAAAGTAATGACAATAACATGATGATTTTTTTCATAAATACTGCTATTAGTAATTAAAGTAGATTGATTATACTTGATAACGATTAAACATTTTTTCAGTATAACCACAAAAGCTAATTCACTGAATATTAACTACAATCGTACCATGATTCAAGGCAAAGTATTTAAACATTTGCCTGTCAGTCACGTATCAGAGACAAAATAAAATCAGCCGTAGATTTTTCCATGAGAAATTAAACCGAACAACTTTCAGAAGTTGATTCCCAAGCCTTGCTAAATAAAATACATTTTTCATCGCACCCCAAGTTAATAGTTAGTAATCTGTTTTCTATCAACTCGCATCTCACGAATATGAGCATACCTTTTTATTCTCTACTACAAAGATATAATAATTTTCAAATTACGACAAATTTCATCCATCACAGTACTTATCAAAATCCTAATCGTCAAACATAAAAAAGAAAAGAATGATATTATGATAGCACTTGTCGACTGCAATAACTTTTACGTTTCATGCAAAAGAGTTTTGATCCCTCGCTGATTGGTAAACCAACTATCGTGTTAAGTAACAACGACGGCTGTATAGTGGCGAGAAGTAACGAGGCTAAAAAACTATTTAAGATGGGAGACTCTTTCTGATAGTGTTTCAAATCATTGTCCGGCTCCCCATGTGTGCGTTAAAATAAAAGAAGTAATGGTAATCCTACCGAGAATGAAGAGAGAAGATACCTCTTTTTCGAAACTGATTCAGAGCTTACTCGTGGCTCATGCAGCCCGGATAGAATAAGCCCCGGCTAAGCTCTGAATGAGCAACGAATAAAGAGTAGCTTCTCCATTATTTTACGGTTAAATCACGCCTGTTTTTCTTTAGATTTACTTCCATGGGTTTATTCTGTTTAGGGTAAACTTTTTCCCAAAAAACCGATGTCTACCTGTTGCAGATTCCTGACTAGTCCTAAATAAGCGTTACAGATTATTTGGACTAGTCATCACTAAAATTGTTTTTGCTCCATTTTGATTATATATTTGCAAATGAAAATATGCACTCAACAAATGGCAGAAAATTTTATACATCGTTTACAGCAAAAAGAAAATCGTGCTTACATGGAATTGTACGATCATTATTTTGCCAAGCTGCATAGATTTGCCCGGAGTTTTGTATTTGATGGAGAGGTTGCCAAAGATATCGTCCAAAATGCCTTAATCAAACTGTATGAAAATATTTCTCAACTTGAGTCTGCTGTGAATATCGGCGCATATCTTTGCGTAACTGTGCGCAATAGTTGCCTGAATTATCTACGGGATCAGGGGGTGGAAGATCGTCATAAGATTCTTTACTTGCAAGCCGTCGAGCAAGCGGAAACATTGGAATGGCTAGACGATGAAGAGTTGATCAAAAATATAAAGAAAATTATTACCGAATTACCGGAAAAATACCGAAACATCTGCGAACTTCGTTTTTATTATAATCTAAAATATTCTGAAATAGCCAAACGTCTTGGTATCAGTGAAAATGTCGCAAAAGTCCAAATTCACAGAGCCATACAGAAAATAAAAGAAGCATTAGCCAATAACAATGAACACATTATAGGAATATTGATGTTCATTTTCCCCATCCTCTCTCTAGCAGAACCTTCACCATTAAATCGGGAATAATTCAAAGCAATAGCCTTACCACAAATTTTCAATTCCACCGGAATTACAAAAAAAAAATCTTTTTTTTGTAACCATTCATTAGTTACCGTGTTACTCGTATATAATGATATAATTTATACACTATGATAGATTGGTGGATTATTGAAAAAAGTTTAAATAAGAAACTAACACCTCAAGAAAAAAAATGCTTCGACGAGTGGTTAGAGGCGACTCCAAAGCATCGAGTGCTATATGATAAAATCAAATATTCCGGCGACATGGATAACAACGCCGCGGACTTCGATCGCTGGCGCCAAGCATTCCAAGAAAAACTAACTACACGTAAACGCCAGGAAAAGAAGCGTATATTTCTAAAACTGACAGTGGCTGCTGCCGTTCTATTTCTGTTTTTAGGAGGTGGATACTGGTGGTTTAACATGGAAAACAAAACGCATAACACCGTAGAAACTTTCGCACAAGAACCAAACCGGGGTACCGTACGTTTAACAACAGCCTCCGGAGAAGTCCTAAACTTGTCATCTGAAGCAACATCGGATGTCTTGAAGGTCGACGGTGCCAAAATTATTAAAGACCAAGGCACCCTTATTTACGAGAAAGCCCCCGAGGAACCACAAAGCGAGCAATCCGGATATAACAAAATAGAAGTACCAAAAGGTGCGGAGTATCGTTTGGTATTGAGTGACGGTACCCGAATATGGTTGAATTCGGATACACGCTTGAGTTATCCGACAAACTTCGAAAAAAATGTACGCGAAGTGGAAATACATGGTGAAGCCTATTTCGAAGTAAGCCACAATACAAGGAAACCGTTTATCGTACGTACCGGTGAATTGACCGTCACGGTGTTGGGGACAGAATTTAACGTCAATACCCGGATTCCAACTCATGTGCGTACAACCTTGGTAGAAGGGAAAGTCCAAGTAACGTTCAAAGAAGGCCTTCCATATATTTTAACTCCGGGAGAAATGGCTTCGACAGATGTATTTTCCGGACAAACCACCGTAGAACAAGTAAATATCCAAAAATATATCGCATGGCGTCATGGACGATTCTGCTTTGAAGAAGCAACTATAGAGGAAATTATGCAGGAGTTGTCATTATGGTATGATCTGCAGGTGGAATACCAAAACCAGAAAGTAAAACAGGAAAAATTCAGTGGATATTTACCACGGGGAGAATCAGTTATGTCCATTCTCCAAAAAATAGAGCAAACCTCATACGTACATTTTAAGAGGGTACAAAATAAAATTATCGTCGGGTATTGAAATAAAATCCGGAAGAAAAACGGCAATTTTCTCCCGGAATGATCAAAACCTTAAAATAACATTTTGTCAAGTATTTATAGTATTAATCAACATTCCAAAAGTATGAAAAAAAATCGAACCATCCGATGGCCAGGAACAATCTGGCCACAGGAAATTGGAAAAATGATGAAATTAGTAGTAGTAATCTTTCTGACTTTGGGCGGTTTAAGTGTATCGGCACATACCTCAGCCCAACAACAGCACGTTACATTAGATTTGAAAGAGTGTACGGTGATGGAACTTTTTCAGGCTATACAGCAACAGACAGATTTGTTTTTCGTCTATAATCACCGGAATTTCGAACATATCGGGAAACTCAACGTTCAAGCAAAAAACGAAAAAGTGGAGGTTTTACTTAAACGAGTATTCAAGGATTCGAAACTCGATTTTGTATTCAATGAACAAACGGTAATCATCAAACCTCAAGAAAATAATAAAGCTGTCGTTCAAGGAATTATCCGAGATAAAGATAAATCGCCATTGCCGGGAGTGACCATTATAATAAAAGGGACAACCACGGGAGTGACATCCGATAAAGACGGTCGGTTCAAACTGGTTCTACCGTCTTTCCGGGAAACAACACTGGTATTTTCTTTCGTGGGAATGAAAACGCAGGAAGTAGTTTGGAAAGGAGAACCCGAATTACATATTACGATGGAAGAAGAAGCCACCCAAATGGATGAGGTGGTGATCACCGGCTATCAAACAGTGGACCGCCGGAAATCCACCAGTTCCGTAACTTCCGTGAAAATGGAGGATTTGAATATTCCGGGAGTTTCTTCCATCGACCAGATGTTACAGGGGCAAATTCCCGATTTAATTTTCATGAGCAACTCCGGAGAAGTTGGCGTGGTACCTAAGTTACGTATTCGCGGTACTTCCACGTTGATTGGTAACCGCGAACCGTTGTGGGTACTGGATGGTATCGTGATGCAGGATCCCGTTGATGTACCGGCATCAGACTTGAATGATCCTGATTACATTAATCGTATCGGTAACGCCATTGCCGGAATCAACCCGCAAGACATCGAGCGTATTGACGTGCTGAAAGATGCCGCCGCAACCGCTCTTTACGGTACTCGTGCCGCCAACGGGGTTATCGTGGTAACCACCAAAAAAGGACGCATCGGACGCCCCATTGTTAATTACAATTTAACGACCACCTTTCGTCAACGCCCTTCTTATAACGACCGGGCCATTAACGTGATGAATTCCAGGGAACGTATGCAATTCTCTCGAGAATTGGTCGCACAACACTATCCATTTCCGGATGACATAAACATGGTAGGTTACGAGGGGCTATTGAATCAATTATATAATCACGAACTAACCGATGAACAATTCGAGAAAGAAGTGGAACGTCTCAGTGTTATCAACACGGATTGGTTCGATTTATTAACTAAAAACTCTGTATCACATTCTCACACGATCAGTATTTCCGGAGGTTCGTCTGAAGCAACTTATTATGCCTCGATCGGCTACACTCGTGATAATGACGTGGTTTGGGACAGTAACAACGAACGCTACACAGCCACGATGAAAATGAACACGAACCTCACTTCCTGGTTCAACGCTTCGTTGAACGTGAACGGGAATGTCTCTACCCGTCAGTATTATCAACAGGAATTATCTCCGATGGATTATGCCTATAAAACAACTCGGGCGTTACCCGCATATGACGAGAATGGGGAATATTTTTATTTTCAGAAAAGAAAATGGGGAACCATGAGTCCGGAATATTATCGATACAATATTCTCAATGAATTGGAAAACAGTTCCTACAACCAGCGTGGTTCTGCGTTATCTGTTACAGCAAACTTACAATTCAGTCTGATAAATTGGCTGAAAGCGAATGTTATTGCATCCTACCAGACATCGAATACGATTCAGGAGAGCTGGTGGGGAGAGCAAACCAACTATGCCGCAAAATTACGAGGCACAGAATATGGTGTATTGCCAGCACCCAGAACCGAAGGGGAACCGGATTATCTAGGTAATCCTACCTATACCGGGGGAACAAGCCTCTTGCCCTATGGAGGAGAACTTTCACACAATCAATCGGACAATCACTCTTATACCGTCCGTTTACAGTTGGACGGGAACTACTCTTTCGGCAAATCAGATCAGCATAACATTAACGGTTCCATCGGTTTTGAAATGAGTTCTACCCGCAACCGAGGTTATTCACGCACCGAACGTGGTTATTACAAAGACCGGGGCATGAGTTTTGTGAATGACATTGATCATGAGAAATTTCCCGATTATGCCCAGTGGGTGCTACAAAATCCCGCTCGAATGACTGATGGTAAAAGTAATACCATATCAAGCTATGCTTCCATATCTTATAGTTACTACAACTATTTTACCGTGAATACCAATGCTCGCGTGGATGGCTCCAACGCATTCGGAGACCAAAGTAACGACAAACTGTTGCCTATCTGGTCGGCTTCTGCCAACTGGAACATTTCGGAGTTACCCGGCTTGAAAGAGACAAAGTGGTTGGACTTTCTCCGTCTGAAAGCATCGTTTGGTTACCAAGGAAACATGCTCAGTGATCAAAGTCCGGTAATGATTATTTCCAAAGAACCGCTAAATTCTCATTTCGGAGAGAACGTGGCTTCCGTTTCACGCTATCCCAACCCGAACTTGAAATGGGAAACCACCACTTCTTACAATTTAGGCATGGAACTTGGACTGTTTCAGAGAAAAGTGATGATAGAAGCCGAGTATTGGTGGAAACACACGGAGGATGCTTTTATGGATAAATCCATCGCGATGATGAACGGGGTTCCCAATGATATTTACCAAGTAAATCAAGGTGATATTGATAATCACGGGTATAATGTTTCTCTGACGTTCATGCCGTACCAATCTCAAGATTGGTTCTGGTCCGTATCGACGTCTATTTCCAAAACGTTCAATAAAATGAAGAGTAAAGTAGATGTCGATCAGTATGAACTTTCAAACTTCCTCAACGGTTCGGCTCTCGTGAAAGGCAAACCGATCGGCACTTTTTATTCCTACAAATTCATCGGGCTGAGTCCTGTGAATGGCGGACCGATGTTCGACGATTATGCAGACAATCCCGAAATATTACGCGGTTTGAATAAATACGACACATATACTCGTGTCCTGACTCCCTCCGGACGACGTGAACCAACCATATCGGGTAACTTAAATACCACGTTACGTTGGAAAAATATCCGGCTGAACGGAAACTTCGCATACAGCCTCGGTAACAAAATTCGCCTGTTTGCTATTTACAACGCAGCTAGCGATGCGGTGATGGATGCCCAGAACATCCGACCCGAAAATAACGTCAGCAAGTTCTTCTTAAATCGCTGGCGCAAACCGGGAGATGAGCGCCACACGAACATTCCGGCTATTATAGGAAAAGGAGATGATAATTATTCTCTGTATGAAAGACATTGGAGCGATAAATATCAGGATATTCAGCCTTTGGCTACTTCCGTGTGGGAAATGTATGATTACGGCGACCACCGTGTCGTGAGCGGCAATTATTTGAAATGCTCCAATTTGGGCCTAACCTATCAATTCACTGAAACGATGCTGAAAAAATTGCGGTTGTCACGGTTGGATGTATCATTTTCAGCCACGAACCTGTTCACGATTTCGGCTAAAGAACTGAAGGGACAAACCCCGACCCAAGGAGGTTTCGCCAGCATCCAGTTGAGCGATCGGCCTACATATACTTTAGGATTAACTGTTTCATTCTAAAACATCGATTACATGAAAAAAATACTTGTTCTATGTTGCGTGGCAAGTTTATTCTGCGGATGTTCCCGTTTTTTGGAAGAATACTCGCAGGACCTCGCTAAAGTGGAAACTTTTTCCGATCTGGATGAAGTACTATTGGGAAAAGGCTATTTGCCATCAGGCAGATTCGAAAATAATACTTACGGAGTATCACCCGTGAATGCTTTCTTTCAAGCAACCCATCACATGGCAGACGAATTGGCTTTTAATGAACGAAGCAATATAGGCGATCTTGCCGGAATACAACCCCAGATGTTCGGTTGGTACACGTGGCAACAAAGCGTCGGTCTACCATACGAGGGTAATTCGCGTACTTCGGAAAGCAGAGACTGGAAGCAGGCGTATTCCTGTATCAATATTTGCAACATGGTACTGGCTTCCGTCAATGACCTGTCCGTGAATAATCAAGTGGAAGAACTACAAAAAAAACGTATCAAGGGAGAAACTCATTTCCTGCGAGCTCTTTATTATTTCACCTTGGGTAATTTATACGGACAACCGTATTGTACCAAAACGCTAAATACTCCGGCCATACCGATCAAATTAACAGAGTACGTGGAGGACAAGGATTATACCGTCAACACGGTAGAGGAAGTATATACCCAGGTTCTTAACGATTTGGATGAAGCCGAAACTCATCTAAAAGATAACGAAGTGAAAAACTATCCTTACCGGGCGGATATTATTACCGTTTATTTATTAAAAAGCAGGGTATATCTTTACATGCAAAATTGGAAGAAAGCCTTAGAATATGCAAACTTGGTATTGGATAAGCGTGACGGATTATTGAACCTGAATTCACATACCCCGGATACGGAAGTATTAACCAAAGCGTCGCCCGAAACCATTTTCTCCATGGGAGGATATCCATTGGCCGGTTGCATGTATTGTTCTAGAGAAGAAGAGAATAAGTATCCGGCTTACGTCGTTTCCAAAGATTTACTCTCGGCTTTTATCGAAGGCGATAATGATTGGCGCACACAATATTATATCATGAAAGAATCCATAGGAGGTATATCGACGAATTATGTCTACACGGATGCATGGGTACTCTCAAAGGTAAAGGGCTGGGAATACGGTTATAAGGAATCTTCCGACCATTTTATGTTCCGGACAGCGGAGGCATACTTAAATGCAGCGGAAGCGGCAGCTTATTCGGGAGACGAGACAACAGCCCGCACAATGATCAAAACGCTACGGGATCATCGCCTAAAAGAAAGCCATGACGTGACTGAAAGCGGAAAAGAATTAGTGGACCTCATCCGCCGCGAACGTCAGTGCGAACTATGCTTTGAAGGTCATCGTTGGTTTGATTTGCGTCGTTATACAGTGTGTGACAAATTCCCGTACTCTAAAAAGATTACACATCGTTATATCAAATACGTGAAATCAGGTTTCTATCCTGTCATCTCAACCCCAACCGAAATCGTGGAATATGTTTTGGAGGAAAACGACGCAGCCTACACGCTGACGCTCCCCAAAGAAGTTTTGGATTTTCAGAATACACTACAAACAAACCAACGCCCGGTTCGCAAAGGGAAATCGATACCTGTCGGTAATTAACAGATATATAAACGAAAGAAATATGAAATCAGAAATATTAATTTTTATGATTGCTTTGACAGGTTGTTTGTGTGCTTGTCAGCAAGAAGATGAGTTGGAGCCACTTGATGTGACCAATTCTTTTGCCACTTCACCCGGTGCCACGGACGAGGAAACGAAACTCAAGGAGAATTTTTACAATACCACCGGATGTCATCTCCTCTTCAACGATACGCTCCGACACGAATACAAGGGAACGGATGAGAACGGAAAGCCTTATTATGAAACAGAACTTTTAGGACTGGAATACCAGCTAACAAGTACAAGTAACTTTCGCTTTAAGTTTGACTATCTGCAAACGTTGGAACAAAAACGTCAAGTTACTGCATTCCTGCAGAATGATTTGCTACCGTATATTAAAAACGTGATGCCTTACTCCCTGTTAGTGGCTAACGGTATTGATGAATATCAACGAAATACCATGGACGTCAGTTATGATTATGTCGGTTCCCCGTTAACCTACAACAATTTACGCTGTCTAGCACTAAATGTCAGCAGACTGTGGGGATTGACTCAAGAAGAGCGTAAAGCTTATGCGCAGGACATTTGCTGTGAAATAATTTTTGCCTCTTTCGGGGGAACCGCGGGCAATAAGTATACAGATGGAAAAGCAGGACAGTTTTTCTCGATTAACTACAATAACTATTCCACTCCCAAGTCATACTGGTGGGATCCCACGAATATCTTGAACCCGTTGGAGTTGGGATTTTTGGAAGATCCTTATGAAAATAATTTTTCCTCCCCGAAAGAAGATGCCGTGGCTTATATCAAAGCCTGCCTGTCAATGACGGAAGAGGAATTCTTTGAAAAATACGGGGAGAATGACATCAATGGATATACCAGACAGAAATATGACATCATCAAACCGTTACTCGAAGCAACCGGAATTAAATTTAATTGATTATGAAAAAGTATATAATAGCTATATTTGCATGTTGTTGGGCGATATTCAGCTCATGCAGTGATGATGACAAGTTGCCGAATATCAATCCCGCCGCCACGGGTGAATACACGGACGAACGTGACGGAAATACCTACGGATGGGTACGAATCGGCGATCTGGAATGGATGACTTCCAACCTTAAATATTATCCGGAGGCACCTTATTACGAATGCACGTACGATCTATTCGGGGCTAACTATGCGGTTAAGGTTCGCTCTCATCTCCTCGATATCGATTTCGCGGCAGACTACAAGGAATATGGGAACTTCTATACCTGGGAAGAAGCTCGCACGCTTTGTCCCGAAGGTTGGCGTTTGCCCACCGACGAGGACTGGAAAAATCTGGAAATAGCATTGGGAATGTCTGCCGGAGAAGCCGATTCGGAAGGTTGGCGAGGAGACCAAGAAGCCACCCTTCTCCGCCAAGGAGCGGAAGGAACGGGCATGGCATTTCAATTAGGAGGCGAAGTAGCTGATGCAGAGTCTTGGGGACAATCCCCTTTCTTATGCTTTGTCGGTGAATACGGGTATTTTTGGTCGGCTTCGGCAGTAGAGAACAACGGTTTACAGACCACTACCGTCTGGTTCCGCAAAATATGTGCCCATTACACGACTGTCTACCGAGGATCGGTTACTCTGTCTAGATTGATGCGTGTACGTTGTTGCCGAGATGCAAAAAAATAATAAACTTACAAATAATCTTTATGAATAAAATTTTCTTTTTTATCGCGACATTGCTATTATGCAGTGCCTGCACTTCCCGCCCCGAAGGATTCGTGATACGGGGCAGTTTTCCCGGACTACAGGATGGAATGATGGTTTCTCTTCGCAGTATGGAAGGTGGAGCGATATTGGCCATGGATACGATTCAAGACGGCAAATTTGAACTACACGGCGTAACAGCTTCACCGCAGTACTGTAATTTGATAATCAGCTCTAACACCTCTTCATCCGACATGAGCAAAATGGTTAATATTTATATGTTTCTCGATAACTCCGAACTGACAGTGAACGCAGCCCATTTAGACAGTCTACAATTTGTACATCCTCTCATATCGGAAACCGCCATACCGAAAGCCCGGGTGGAAGGCGGTCCGTTACAGCGAGAGTTTTATGAGTATCGCGATACCTTAACGCCTTTGCTGTTGACGGCCTCGGAGGTAAATAATGCTTTAGCCATGCTGAATATGCAAAACGACCAATACACGACAGAGGAATACAACAACCGATTTGACGAACTATATCCCAAGAAACTGACAACGGAAGCAGCTATCGATGCTGCTAAAATGGAATTTATCCGCCAGCATCCACAATCTCCGGTATCGCTTTTCATCGCAGAAGGCTTGTTGAACACCACTTTCATTCGCACTGCCGAAGAAATAAAGGAACTGACGCGCATTGCCGAACAAATCGAGGATACCGTGCGTCGTCCCCGTGTCTTAAAAATGGCTGAAATAGCAAAGACATTGTACAAGGGAGCATCATACAAGGATATAGAACTAACCGACCCGACAGGCAAAACCGTGAAACTATCACAGTATATACTTCCCGACCACTACACGCTGGTAGACTTCTGGGCTTCGTGGTGCGGTCCCTGCCGCTGGGCCATCCCCGACGTGAAACAAATTTATAAACGCTATCCCCAAGATCGACTATCCGTGATCAGCATATCGTTCGACCAAAAGAAAACAGACTGGGAAACGGCAATGAAAGAGGAAGCCATGCCTTGGACCCAATTATGGACAGGCAATCGCGACCAAGTTACCGCAGCTCAGCGTGCCTACAACATCAGTGGCATTCCACGCTTGATGCTCATTGCCCCTGATGGCAAAATCGTTTTTAGCGGTAACGATGCTAACGCATTACGGGTTGCCGTGGAAGAATGTTTAGGGAAATAAGATATATCGAAAATTAGACAAGAAAAAATAATAGAATAATGAAAAAGCTCTGTTTTTTATTACTGTTCGGCGCTGCTGCTTGTACGCAGCAGCCTACCGATCATTTTATCCTGCGGGGTACAGTCCCCGGAGTCATGGACAGCACGAAAGTTACCCTACGAACAGTCACCCGCTGGGACAAAGATTTAGCTAGCGCTTACGTCATTGACGGGAAGTTTGAGTTGCGCGGGCAACTGGATGCTCCCACCCTATGCAAACTTAGCCTAAACAACGCACGTTCTTACGAGCTTGATTTTTTTGTCGAAAACGGCAAACTTACCTTTACCACACCACATATCGACAGTCTGCCACAAGCGTACGGACTTTACGACATCCGAAAAGAAAAGAACTATCGGGTGGAAGGTTCCACCACGCAAGATGCGTACTACCGCTACCAACAACAAACCCTTCCGTTGCGTTACGGCATACAGGAACTCCGCAAGCAGGCAAATCAAATCCCGGACTATAACAGTCGATTGGAAGCCATGAATGCGGAACTAGACAAAACAAGCCGGGCATTTATCCGTAACAATGACAATCTGGCTACCAATCTCTACATTGCCGGGACATTGAAGAAACCCGCATTCACCTACGATCAAACTTATCTTGACGAACTGGAACAACTCTTTGCTTCCTGCCAAGATACCTGTGCCGCACTGAAAGATTTCCGCAGTTATCTCCGTGATGCCTCCCGACTAGTCCAAGGCTCCCCGCTACAAGAGGCTGAAGTGGTCAATGACAAAGGAGAAAGTGTATCACTGATCGCCCAGTTGAACAGAGAAGGGTACACGCTGATCGATTTTTGGGCATCGTGGTGTATCCCCTGCCGAGTGAGCATAATATTCCTACGCGAAATATACAAAACTCACGGGGATTCAATTCGCTTCATCAGCATATCCCTCGATCAACAAGAGGCCGACTGGCAAAAAGCCCTGAAAGAAGAAAAACTGCCATGGGCACAATTCCGTAGCCTACCCGAACAGACTAAAACATTCACAGAACAATATAATCTCATTGGAATTCCAGCCTTCTTTATCATCGATAGCGAAGGACGAATCGTCTTTTCAGGCAGTTCCATGAACGAACTGACGGAACAACTACCTAAAATGATTACAAACTCTACACACTGACAATTAGCTGATACCCATCCATTGGGTATCGTGAAGGGACTGTCTAACAATAAACCGTTAGCAGTCCTCTTTTTTTTCTTTTCCCAAATGATCTTTTTCCGATTTGCTTCCTTATGCAACTCTCAATGATCCTTCATGCTTTAAAAACGGATTTTTGGCGTAATTACTAATTACTTTCTGTAAATTATCCCACCCAAAGCCATATTTACCCCGGCACGCCGCAATCTTTTTGATATTATGTGCAATAGCTTTTAATCCGAACTCTATACCGACTCCGTTAATCCCTCTTAATCTGAACCGTCTGAACTTACCTGCTTCTTTAATATCTGCAAATACTGCTTCAGGTTCAACGGGTCTTTTCTTCCTGTGAAATATCCCTTCTTCGCTGTTGAGCATATATCTGATTTTTTCTTTGTACCGGTTGAGCGTGTGATTCACTTCTATCTGTCTGTTCCCCATAGCTTTGTTACAAAGCCCCCGAACGGGACATCCCAGACATTTTGCAGCCCTGTATATACTGACCTGTGAGATATATCCTGCATCGGATTTCCGTTTTTCTTCCCGGATGAAAAACAGATACTGGCCCATTGGACAGACGTAGTAATTTCCTTTCGGGTTATAGAACAGATTCTGCACGAGGAAGGCATTTTTCTTGTACTTACGTTTCTGCTCCTGATGGAACATATTGTACTTTACGTAAGGGATGAGGTTAGGACCAAACAGGTATTCATAGTTCTGCTCACTTCCGTAACCCGAGTCGGCAACCACCACTCTGCTTTGTCTGCCGTAACGTTTTTCAAAACTCTCCAGGAAAGGGATAAGCGTGAGCGTATCGGTGGGTCGGTGATAAACGGCATAATTGGTAATGAACTGGTTTTCCGTGGCTATCTGTATATTGTAACCGGGCTTTAACTGGCCGTTTTTCATGGCGTCCTCCTTCATGCGCATGAACGTGGCATCTTCATCAGTTTTCGAATAGGAGTTGCGTTTCCCCATAATATCAAGAGCACGCTCATATTCAAGCATTTTCGGGATGTATTCCTTTGCTGTCTTTTCTACTGCCTTCTTTATTTTCTTCGGAACATCCGTACTATTCATCTTTTCCTTTATACGGGATGTCCGGGCCTGGAACTCTTCCACGGAAAGTTCTTCGTCCGGTCGTGTTTCATGGCTCTCCATTTCAAGAACCTCTTCTGCTTCGGAGAGGATACGGCGGGTCTTTTCCCTCAAACGGGTATCATACGTTTCTATACTCCCACGCCACACAAAGGTGTATTTATTGGCAACCGACTCGATTTTCGTGCCATCGATGTATTGAACTTCCAGGGTGACAAAACCCTCCGAATGAAGGAGTTCCACTACCCGCATAAAAATAGCGTCAAAAGAATCCTTTAAGCGTTTGCCACGAAAATAATTGATCGTACGGAAGTCCGGACGTGCCCGCCGGATAACCACATGTAATGAATGTGTTCCTGAAGCTGACGCTCGATTTTATGCAAAGAGTAAATATTGTTCAGATAAGCATAAAGCAATACTTTTAACATCATGCGAGGATGAAAACAGCTGTTACCACCTCCTTTATAACTGGCGAGCACCTGACTGACGTCGAGACGATCCACGATACTGTTCAGCACACGCACGGGATGAATTACCAGGCAAATTAATGTTTATACGGCTTTGGATCGCACGCTTTGATTATAATTCACTATAAATCAATATATCACATCAAGTAAACAAGGTTCAAAAAAAGGGAGAGCCTGAAAGAGACTCTCCCATCCTGCACATTATTTTTTCAACGTTTTTAAAATCAGTTCTTTGAGAGCCAATTTGTTGGGTGCAGGTGCATTGACAGAAACAATGTAACCTTTGCGGTCGAAAATTAGAAACCGAGGAACTCCAACGATTCGATACTCTTTGGCAAAACCTTTGGTCCAGCTGTTAATAAAGATCAAGTGACCAGCGAGTTCTTCGGTAGCAATAATCTCTTTCCAGCTGTCCCATTCGATGGAGGTTCCGATACAAACACTAAGAAATTCTACCTCTTCGCCTTCCAACTCCTTTTCCAACTGTTTGAAATAGGGCATCATCCTTCGACAGGGGGAGCACCAGGTGGCCCAAACATCTACGACGATGACTTTTCCGAGTAGTTCAGAAAGGGCCAATGAACTACTATCCGGTTGCATTCCTTTGAAATCAACAGCGGGAATGCCCGGTTTTGACCAAGCCAACTGTTTTTCTATTAATTCTAATCCGTTTTGATAGGATTTTCCGAAAAATGTCTTCCCCACGCTATCTATCAGTTGTTGGTATTGTTCATAATACCGAAAACGGGTGATTTCATTATACAAATAATGTTGTTGAAATTTAAAATCACTCAAACAGGTAGATTTGTATTTGAATGCTTCTCGCAATTCGACAGGATCACCGTATTTGTGCCATACGTATGTTCGTAACATCTCTCCAGCGTAAGGAAGTTGTAACAATGCAGTTTGTTGCAATGTATTTTCCGGTTGCATTTCTTGATAATAATTGGATAATCTTACCGTATCGGAAAAATTTCCGGCATTTCGTTGTAGGTAAGCAAGAGCATAGAAATCAACATCAGCCTCCATTTTAGCTTTTAACAAAGAGTTAAAAGTGGCATTGTCGGTAGCCTTCTCCGGTTTGAGTTGTTGGCGAACTCGAAGCAGGTCTTCCAATTCCCGTGTAAAAGTTGCCGGATCTGTGCTATACCCACCTCCGAAACGTTCATATAGAAAAGCATGTTCTCGCACTAAAGTTGCAGCCTGTTCCCATTGAGACAATACTTGATTTTCTGGCGTCTGTTCTCCTTCTAATACCATTCCCTTCGTTTGAAAGCGGAGACGAATAGTTTCGTTTCCTTTCAGATAGAGCGGATGCATAACGCCCCGTTCTGTTCCTAATAAATAGAAACCTTCTTGAGGTAATGGAACACTCAAATGGAAGCAGCCATTTGAATCGATTGGGGCAGAAGCAATAGGAATAAAACTACCCGCTTGACAACAGTATAGGTGGAACTCTTCCTGACGATTGATCTCATTTTTCCCCTCGATGGTCACGGAAGGAGCTGTACAGGCAAATAGCCCCATACAAGCAAGTAAACAAGTTATGAGTTGTTTCATGATCATATTTAAAATGTTGTTGTAAAGGAAACATGCCTCCACAAAATCTAAATTTACGAAATATTTTACTTGAGTATGTCATTCATTTTAAGAAGCGATAGAATCGTAAACTCCCGTTCCCCAAGAAAATTGTATCAATTTGATAAATAATGCTTTTTTTACTTTGCCTTCTCCAGTGTATACTTTCTCTGCCGGCTGAATATTTCCGGCTTGTATCGGATGCAGGTAGAGTTTGTATTCTCCGTTTTGGTGGGTAGCAATGACAACATAATCGAACCAATCCGGCTCACTGCCATAAGGAGCAAACTTAACATACTCCATATAGGTGATAGTTTCTCCACTGCCAATGCCTAAATTCTGAGGAACCTCCTCCCAAGTATTTAGTTTACAAGCAAATACTTCATTACCTTTGGTATAATAAATGATATCGTTGTTTTCATTGACTGTTCTAAAATCTGCATTCAATACACCTAAATCGGAAGGCATCTCTACCATTTCTTTGATGGGATTGCTGTTTACTCGATTGATTAGAGTACCATCAATGTTCATCAAGTAATATTTGTTTCCATTTTTCATGATAGCATACGCCACATCTCCTTGAGCATATATGCTGGGGGATCTGCTACCCATAAAAATCAATTCCATATCCATATTGTTGGGTGAAATGCCGGAGTTGTCCGTGTACATTAGAAGGGAAGTACCTCTTGTTACACTACAAAAAGAGGAAGAGATTTCATCATACAACAGCGGTTGTTTTGCCCCGACAGCATGGTATTGAGAAGACAACCGATAATTGCCGTCCACTTTGATTGAAAATTGGGTGTAAGGGGCGCTATTTTTCATCGCCGGGATGGTGTAGAGGTGATTGTCAACCACAGCATGAATATCACTGGGACCATTGAACAGGTGGGTTACTTTCCGATTTTGAGGGAATTCATAGAAGAAGTTGTCATAATCTCTGATTAATTTTCCACTATAATAGTCTAAAGCCACGATGTCCTGTTCGCTAGCGACAAAGACAGAACTAACCTTTACGTTAGCGTTCGTTGTTGAATCGAATTCGCTATAATAACGAGTGAAAGCTAAAGATACCGGGGCCCCGGCCATCTGTTTACCATTGATGCTGGAGATAAAATTGGGCATGGTCTTGGTAGGAGTAATCAAATCCAGATCGGTGCCATTACTATTTTCTTTTAGGACCCACCAAGCGTTTGTGGTTTCTGTTCCCACGGTCAGGTTGTATCTCTCGTAAGCGTAAATACCTGTTGCTTTGTCCTTCGCACAGAAAAGCAAATTATAACTCCCGGTTCTTAAACTGATCTTGTAATCCAAGTCCTGTTCAAAAGAGATAGTGTCCACGTTGTTAGACCCACTGTTGAACGCGATAATACCCCAAAAACAGTCGTATTCCCGATTGGCCGGTGTAATTTGGGGTTTTAGTGAAATGGTATCGCCAACTATTCGGTTGTAGGCTTCTTGTATTCCCGAAACAGTGATTTCCAATTTGTCTGTATAGTCGTAATTGCCTTTGTCTTCATAGCAGGCGATTTCTAAACAGGCTATACACAAGGTAAATATAACATGTAATATTCTCATAATATGTCAATTAAAATTAATCATCTGGTTAAACGTTACTTGGGAAAGTAACCTCTGCACTATTGCTATCGTTCGGATTTTCTCGCAAAGGAGCTTTTCCACTGGCGATATTTGCCGGGTCATTATTGAAGGCATTCAACGCTTCTTGGAATTTCCCTCTCCAGAAAATCAGATTCGGTCGATCGTTGACCATTTGATCCAACCAATTTTCGTCCACTTTATCATGCAATACCTCGATCATCAGTTCGTGTTTCGGTTTGCTGTAGGCACCCAAATAGCTCTGCACGGAGCTATATCGAGTCCAATTAACAGGTTGTTCCAATTGGTCTGAAATATTTAACAACATAATTAAATTTTTAGCTTGTCCCAATTCTAAATCGTTGGAAACCACCAATTGTATACGAAGACGAACTTTTTCTGTTTTCAAAGAGTTATCACGGAGAACTATGACAGGAACATACCCGGTAATCTCTCCTGCTTTGATTTTTAATAATGCTTTTGCTTCTGCATCCTCAAAGGCAATATAATGTTTTCCGGCAACGGCAGAATTACTCCATTCCGTAACGATAGAATCGGTCAAATGGCCTTGGTCATCATGATTGTAGGTAACATCATATCCCGGAATTTGCACGACTTCAATCTGACGATCGTGGTCAGCCACTCTTCCGGAAATAGAAACAGGCAAATAAACGGTGTCTCGATTTTGAGTTCCCCAAATGAAAGAGTAGGTCATTTCATAATTTCCCGCTTCTTTCGGGCTGAAACTGATACGTGTGACATCTTGAAACAGGAATCCTTTTTCTTCCTGACATCCTGTAAACGCGATGCCCAAAAACAGTATAAATAAATAGGTTATTTTTTTCATGTGATATTCAATTTATTGGATGTAAAGACTTTCTGCTTTCGGTAAAGGCAACACGTAAATTAATGCAGATCCGACGGTAGAAGTTCCGAAAATTTTACTTCTACCCAAACGTTTGTAAGCATAGAAAGCTTGTCCTTCGCCGTAAAATTCCCGATTGTATTCTAAAATCAACGTTTCTAATAATTCTTCCGTGCTGCCAAAAGTTACCGGAGTAATATCGCGAGCAATACACACTTCTTTATATAAGTCGTTTGCATTTTGGATAGATCCACATTCCATCGCAATCAGATACATTTCGGCCAAGCGGAATAAAGGAATAGAGTTTTTGGCCAAAACCGGCATATTGGTAGCTTGAGTATATTTGGTTATATAGTAGTAATAGGTCCACCAATAATCGTCATATACCTCTTTCCACATTTTTCCACGACGGATGTCTGTAGTTCCTGAAGCCCAGAAATACTTTAATGTCGTGCTGTTGGTGTAGAATGTATTAGCAGCACTGATTTTAGAATCGCTCAGATTGTACACGTTCAAATTGAAAATGTGTTCAGAAGAGAAGATCAAGTCTCCATTGGCACAATCCGTGGTGGTACCTAAACGGAACACCGCGTTGCCGTTGGGATCTTTGGCATCAATTACTTTTTGGGCATATTTCAACGCTTCGCTTTTGTTTCCCAACCACAACTGCACGCGAGCTTTTAAGGCACAAACAGCATAATAATTCATACGCATTTGACGGTCGCACAAGAAATTATCGTCTTGAGCCACTTCCAATGTACTTAACTCTTTGATAGAAGCTGTAAGAATCGGGTCATTCGCTTCCAAACATCTTTCGGCTTCATTCAAATCAGCCAATAGCTTGGTAGTAAAATCGTTATAGGAGACCAGGTGATTGGGGACGATAGAAACTGTAGTGACGTAAGGAAGAATGGTTCCTTCGGACAAATTAGTCGGTACGGGACCGAATAGGCGCAATACATCGAAGTGGCAAAAAGCCCGGATAGCCAAGGCCTCTCCTTTGATAATCTCGTAGTTATTGCCCTCGAACACCTCTTTCCGTGCATCGATGTTGTTTAACAGTCCATTAACATCTGCAATTACTTTGTACAGATTTCCATAAAAACTATTGATTTTAGTTTCCACATCACCCTGTTCGTAATTATAAGCTTTTAAATATTTACCTAAATCGTCAGTATTAGTCCAATGTTGTGCTAACATTTCTATACTTCCGTAAGTCAAATCTTCTCCATACAGGTTATTCGACTTCATGCGGATGTACGCGCCAATCAAAACATTCCGGAATCCTGCTTCTTTTTCAAACATTTCGGACTCTTCTTTTTCAGCTTGTGGAGCAACCTCCAGCCAGTCGTTACAAGCGGTGATACAACACAACTGCAACAGTATGAGTATGTAATTTATCTGTTTCATAGTATCAAATTTAGAATCGCATGGATAATGAAAAGGAGAAACGGCGAGAAAATGGATAAGACAATCCTCTTTCCTGTTTGATGGTCGACCAATAGAACAGATCGCTCAAGTCCCCGCTTATAGTCAAGGTCCGTATACCTAAACGCTTCTGTAACCAGGGATTATTCAAAAACTCGTAGCTGACGTACAGGTTTTGACCAATTAAAGTGCGTTCATCCTGTACAAAACGAGTGGTTGCATAGGTACTGGATTCGTTATTCAATCCTTTAAACAGGGTCTCGTCTCCCGGTTTTTGCCAACGGTCAGTAAATACCCGTTCGTCTACATTGTATCGTTTGTCTGCATTTTCTACTTTGGAAGCTAAAGTGGAGTTATACAATTGCCCTCCAAAACGATAGGCAAACGATAGATTGAGGGAAAGGTCACGCCAACGGAACATGGTACTGAAATTGCCCCGGTATTTCGGTTCGCTAACTCCACAATATACCCGATCGTTTGCATCCCAAGTGTACGATACCTCTCCATTTTGTTTTAAGAACATTTCGCGTCCGGTGCTGGGATCTATACCCATGGAGCGAACCGCATAAATGCTATTTTGGGATTCTCCTTCTCGAAGCACTTTATTCGGTAGGGTTCCGCCTTCCAGCAATCGTTTAGAGTATTCCGATTTAAGAGCATCTGATAGTTTAACGATCTCGTCTTTATTGTGTACCAACGAACCGGTCAAAGTCCAGATTAATCTTCTTTCGGTGTCCCGAATCAAAAATCCGGTGGCTTTTAATTCAAATCCGCGATTTTTCACCTTACCGATATTTTCCACGTAAGAGGTAAATCCGTTAGATAACGGTAACTCCAAAGAAGAAAGCAAATTAGATGTTTTTTCCAAATAAAAATCCGCGATGAAATTCAAACAGTTATTGAATGTATTGATTTCGATTCCTAAATTGTATTTGTCAGTTTTTTGCCATTCCAAATTAGGATTGTCCAACGCTTTTTGATAAGCACCCATCCATTGATAGTAGCGGTCGTTTAAATAGTAGGAGTAGGTGGAGATGGCTTGGTAGGCACTGAAATTTTGAGAACCGGTCTGCCCGTAAGAAGCTCTTAATTTTAGGCGATCGATAAAATCAACCGATTTCATGAATTTTTCGTTATGGATGTTCCAACCGATACCGGCAGAGTAGAATGGTGCAAATTTTTTGTCTTTCCCGAATTGAGAAGAACCATCTGTTCTGTAAGCAAAATCTACATAATAACGGTCATCGAAAGAGTAGTTCAAGTTTCCAACAACACCCATCCGTCGAGTGATGTTTTCAGAACCTGTTGGTTTGCCATTCTCCTCGTATTGTAAAGCAGTGGAGAGGAAATCCAATGTTTCTTCCACAAATCCTTCTACCACGAAGTTGTAGTTTCTATATTTTTTCTGGGTCAGATCAACATTCAAACCGGCATAGAGCAGGTGTTTGTCGGCAAATATTTTGGAGTAATTCAAAGTCAAGGCAAAATCGTAATCGTAATTTTTACTGGAGCCGTAATTGTAGCGTCCTTTTCTAAAAATCCCGCTATCGGTTTTATATTGTTCTGCTTCAAAATCAGTATGTTGTGCTGGTTTAAAATCATCCGATTCTGAACTTTGGGTGGAAATGCCGGCTCTTCCACGAGCAATAAATCCTTCAAATGGTCTCCATTCGATGGAGAAATTGTTGGTAATGTTGGTATATTGCTGTTGTTTTAACAAATGTAAAGTAGCGTTATATAGAGGATTTCTGGGTAAACGACTCAATCCTCCCCAATAGTCGGTGTCATTATCGAACAATTTGACGATTTTTCCATTGTCATCATACGGTTTCCAGTAAGGATTTAATTGGGTGTAATCGGAAAATGAACCGTAAGGAGAATCGTTAGATTTAGTAAAACCGATGGTCAACGCGTTCTGGAAGATTAATTTTTCGTGGTGATAGGTCAAAGTGATTCCCGCGTTAAAATTGTTGCGATCAGAATCTTTCATAACTCCAGCCACGTTATTATATTGAATGGAAGCTGAGTAGCGGAAACTTTTGTCTCCACCTTCCAAACGGAGGTTATGGCGGTGCCCCACGCCCGTTCTTAATGGTTTTGATAGCCAGTAGGTGTTCACTCCCCTTTCCACATCGGCCAAGATGGATGCATATTTGGTTTTTAACAAATAATCTCTAGAAGGAGAATAACTTTCATAATATCCCGAAAGTTGTTCCAATTTCAACTTATCTTTGGCATTCAACAAGCGGTATTCTGTCAAATCGGGGACTTCGATGTTGACACTTCCATTATAAGTCAATGCCAATTTCCCCATTTCAGGCTCTTTGGTGGTGATAACTACAACTCCATTAGCTCCTCGAGATCCGTAAATGGCAGTGGAGGTACCGTCTTTCAATAACGTGATACTGGCAACTTCATTGGCGTCCAAGTCCATCATCCGTTCCAAAGTGATTTCAAAACCATCCAACACGATGAGTGGAAGATTGATACTGGTTTTGCTATTGTCTTGCAACTCCTCCAAATTGGGCAGGCTGGCTGTTCCACGAATTTGGATGTCTGGCAGATGATTCGGATTGGATCCCATTTCATTGTTGCTTAAGATATTAAAAGAAGGGTCAATGTTACCGATAGTTGTCAATAGGTTTTTATTACCGAATGTTTTCAACTCTTTTTCAGTGATGGTAGTTACGGCTCCGGTATAAGATTCCTTGCTTTTTTTAAAAATACCCGTCACGACAACATCTTCCAACTCATTTTTTGCCGGCTTCAACACCACAACAATTTCAGGAATCTCCTTGTTACTATCAATAACAATTTCTTTAGATTCCATTCCAACCATTGAAAACTGTAGTACATGTTTCCCTGCCGGGATTGAAAAGGTAAATTTCCCGTCAACATCTGTCGCAGCACCAATAGATGTTCCTTTTATCAACACCGTCACTCCCGGTAGGTGCTCTCCTTTTTCATCGGAAACCTGTCCGGACACCTTTACGGATTTCTGTATGATTTCCTTAGCTTGACGTTCCCTGATCACGATTACACCCCGACTCACCTCATAACCAAAACGTGTACCCTCGAAGATTCTATTCAAAGCCTCCTCGACCGTAACTTTTTCCAACTTCATATCCTTACAAGGAACATCTCTCAACACATTTTCATTATAAAGGATATTTACCCCACTCTGATCCTTAATTTTCATCAACACGCTACTTAACGTTTCTGAACGGATTTCCAAAGAAATCGTTTTGTCTTGCGCATTCACCGAAGCCGGAACTAGAACAACTAATCCAATCATAAGGAAATAAAGCAAATGCATAACTAAAATTTTTTTTCTCCAACAAAAGGACGACGCATAATCATCCAATCGTTTTTTCTTCATGAATTTGTCAAACATTTTATTTGTATTTAATGAATAATATGTAATCTAGAGGGTGTAAATAGTTGGTAGCTTGCTATACCCTCTTTTTTCTATTAATTTCCTTTTCGTATATATACCGTTCGATTTTTTACTTCAAATTTAACATTCACACCTAGTTCAAAAAGCGAAAGAAAATCTTGTATTCCAGTAAATTTATCCAAATTCCCGGAAAACTCTAATTCTTTCAAAGCACTATCTTCAAACACGATCTCTACATCATACCATCGTGATAACGTTTTCATAATCACATCTAATGTCTCCTCTTGGAAAGATAAACGGTTTTCTTTCCAACTAGTATAATAATTTACATTTACTTTCCGAACGATAGATAGACCATTTTCTTTTTCAAATATCAATTGTTCTTCCGGTTTTAGAATCACGGACGGATTTATTCCATCATCAAATCTCACTTTACCATTTACTAAAGTTGTAACTAAAGAGGCCTCATCCGGGTAACATTTTATATTGAACTCAGTCCCTAACACTTCTATATTCCCTGTTTCCGTTTTCACGATAAAAGGGACCGATTCATCTTTTACCACGTCAAAAAACGCTTCACCGCTTAAAATCACCTCCCGCTTGTTACCGGAAAATATTACCGGGTATTTCAAACGTGAATCAGAATTCATCCACACCCGAGTTCCATCCGACAATATCAACAAGTACAAACCACCCCGGGGAACTATCAACTGGTTAAAAACGACTGTATCCGCAGTAGTTTGTTTCAAAAGATTGTATTCCAACCCTGTCGAATCTGCAGCGAGCAACACATTCCCAGCCTCTTCCAAATCACGATGCTCTTTTCCTAACACGACTTGTTCCCCGTCCGCTTTTACTAATATTGCTTTCATCCCCACTGGGAAAATATTTTCTTGTTTTACGATCGTGCTCGTTTCCGGCAACAACACTTCTATTTGTTCCCACTGCAACAATATTATATAAACAATAGCCACACACGCCGCACTTGCCAACCACATCGCCACCCGCAAACGTTTTTTTCTTTTCACTTGACGTTTTAGTCGCAAAAAAGCATCCCTTCCTGAATAACACTTCCGTTTTTCTAATTTCTCACACACGTACTCCGCATCCTGCAACTTTTTCAAAATATCATCCTCCTCCTTTCCCAAGTCATTCTCCCCTGTCAACAAGCGTCCTATCGCTTTATCAACAGCCACGCGTGATTGATCATGTATCTCGTCCCATTTCATATCATTCCTGTATTTACTTTCACAACAGACACCGATATGAAAAAAACGGGTGACAAGAAATAAAAAAAATTCAGTAATTCTACACGAAAAATAACCCGACAATTACCATCCAAATATCTCCCAGTTGCTCACGTACAAAGGCATAAGCCCTCTTTTTTTGTGTTTTCACCGTGTTTTCAGAAATCCCCAACTTCTCTGCCATATCCCTCACTTTTTCTCCTTTCATACTCCGCAACAAAATATCCCGTTGTTGCTCGGGTAAACGGGTAATCACGGTATAAAAACGAGTAATAGCCTCTTCCTCCAAGGCCATCTCTACAGCATCACTTTCATCACTAACGACTTGCCCCATCCACACCTCATGGGCCTTTTTACTTCTTTTCTGGTCTCGAACAAAATTAAGTGCGGCATTGTACACGGCACGGTATAAATAAGCAGTAATTACTTTTATATCTTCAAAACAGACAGTTGAAAGCCACAATTTCACGAAACATCCCTGTACCACATCTTCCACCATTTGGTCATTCCCCATAATTTTTGCCGCATAGCAACATAGTGGAGCATAAAAATAATCATATAGCTCAACCCAAGCTTTATCCTCTTTACGATTAACCCCATCTAAAAATTGCCTGTATTCCATCACAACTCTCTTAAATCTCACAAATATATCGATTCCAATATTATCTGCAAAAATATAGTTGTAAAAATCAAAGTTCGTCAAACCCTCTGTGCATTAGGCCAGATGTTTGTGCCACTTTTCTTCAGAACCCATCTTTCAATGAATACATTATCATTCCATTAAAAAAAAATGGAGTACATACATCTCACACTATTCGCAAACCAAGGAACTATTAAACACAAGAAAAAAACACCAAGCTATCACAACACAAAGACGTATCAAAGACGTTCGTGAACGCCTTTGAAACGTCTTTGTAACGAAGTTGATACGTCTTTAATCCCTAAGTACATCGAATACGCAACGGTGTATTGTCCTGAAAAAAGTTTACAGTAAACTTAGTAAACCAATGTCAGAATTAAATTTACTGTATTACCCTGAAAAAAGTTTACTGTAAACCAATTTCAGGAAATTACATTCCCCGTTCTCCCAGTCATTGTACCGGAATATAAATTTCAGTAATCAGATTTTCCGGCTCGGTATGATCCGGATGGTTCAGATACTTCTCAAAACCGGGAGTATCTCCCAACTTATAACCTTTTTCCGGAATCCACTTGGCATAAATTGTATCATACACGGCACGTAAGTTTTCATACGGTCCTTGATAACGAAATACCGCATATTTTCCCCCGGGAACTTCTTTTACACCAACCTCCCCTTTCGGCTTTCCGACACGGGGAAGTACAAGACACACATCTGTCCGCAATTTATCCTGCTCCGTCACCTTCGGATCATCATGGTAAACACAGATATGCTCCACTTCCGGGGCAAAAAGATTTTCTTCCCTCACGTAATTCCATAATCTTTGCCATGCCGCACAATAATCCAACTGATTATATGCACCCATTAGCCAAATGTAAATCACTCGTTTCGGGGCCAACACTCGTTCTTCAAACTCTAACTTCAAATCGGGTCTCATTTCTACTGGTTTCATAATCGTGCAATTTTTATTATTACGATATTCATTCGGTGAAATATCATAGAATTGCTTGAAACTTTTCGACAAAGAAGAAGGCACATCATACCCAACCCGATAAGCAATGTCCTGCACGGACAAATCGGAATAGCGTAACAAGCGAGCTGCAGTCTCGACACGTACCCGGGTGATGAAAGCCCCCACAGGTTCTCCCAGAAAGGCACGCACGATCCGGTGGAAATGCCAAGGAGAAAAACCGGACATCTCGGCTAACATCCCGAGATCAATATTCTCATCCAGATGATTATTGATATATTCCACGATCACGTTGATCCTTTTCAAGTACTCTTCTTTCGTTGTCAATTTCTGTTCCATATTCTTTTGTATTTCGAGACAAAAGTAAGTCCCTGAATTGGGAGAGACTTTTCCGATCTTGCTAAATTAGTTCGCTTACACCTCCCCCTTCACAAATTGAAAGTCCAGCCAGTAAGTTGCCCGCTTTGCAGTGAATTTCAAAACACAATAAGTCGGGTCATTCACACCTCCGGGAAAATGCTCGATAAACCAATCCTGCCACAAGGCTTTCTTTTCTGCCTCGTCGGTAATAATCTCGATGTACCCGGTCAGCACGACACTATTAATCTCCTTCTGGAAACACACTCCCGCTTTAGGATTCACCCGAAAGTGCTCCGTTTTCTCGGAATACGTTCCGGTAGCAAACCAGATTGTAGTTATCCCCTCCGCTTTCACCTTTGACATCGGTACAGGACGGGGAAAACCGTTTTCGTCAATAGAAGTCAGTACCACACTTTCGCATTGCTCCAGTAATAATTCCGCTTTTCGTTTCAATTCTTCCATATATCCATTTTATTTAATTATAAATACAAAAGTAGAGTTCCGAGAAAAGAATCTTTTGTAAAAAATCGACTTTTATTCCCCTAAATAAGTGATCGGAGTATCTGCCGGTAAGGACGTGAAAACCATCGGGGAACTACCCGATAATTTCTTGAACTCCTTCACCAAGTGAGAAGAATCATAATACCCGCAATCGACCGCCACGGAAAAGAGGTTATTCCCGGAAACCTGACGAAGTACATCCATTGCCCGACGAAATTTCACGACCCGGCTATACTCTTTTGGCGTGTAACCCGTGGCATGTTTAAAACGACGTTCAAAATGGCGTTGACAGATGCATACCCGACTCATTAACTCCCGAATAGGCAACAATCCCCCGGCCTGACGGATCACCCCGGTTGTCCACACAATTTGCCTGTCAACTTCCTCCGCATATTTCAACCGAGACATCAAAAAAGCTTCAATTACTTGCAATCTTTCTACCAACGTGTTTTTCTCCCTCAAAAAAGAAGCGAACTCTTCATGAAAAAGAAATCCCACGTCCCTCAAATGAAGTCTCTGCCCACTCAACTCCCCTAAAGGCTTTTTTGTGAAAACAGTCAACCCGCAGGGAGTGAATCTGACCCCGATCACGTGTAGAGATCCGGCACAAACCGACAACTCCGAGTAAGTCTTCATCGCTCCCACGAAATAACCGTGTAAAGGATCAATACCAAACCGATTTTTATCCTCCAGGTTACGCACATCATCCAAGTTAAAAATGAAATCGGTACAACCATCAGGCAAAATTTTCATCTTCTCACCCATTTCCGGAGCGCCTTTCACCTCCCAATATTTGTCTATATAAGGAGATAACACCGGATGAGGGGAATATTCTTGGTACATGGATTCAATTATTGGTATCAAGGCAAAGCTACTAAAAAAATCCGGGACGACCATACCATCTCCAACACAGGCATCATTTGGAGAAAAGTCTCTTCTACAGGTAATTTGGGGAGAAATTCCACAACTGGGGCAAAATTTTCCACAATCGTGAAATTCAAGCAAAAACACGTACAAACTGTTTTTCAATACGTTATCATTTTACCACACGAATGGCACGGGCATTGCCTTTGTTTAGGCATAGAATAAAACATCAAAACAAAAAACTATGAGAACGTTTATTTTTTTAGCAGTCAGTTTGTTTTCCATCGCCTTCCTCGGAAGTTGCGTGGAAAGTTCACAAAAATATAAAGCTTTGCAGGCAAAAGTAGATTCTTTACAAGCCGTTAGCAACGGACAAAGTGACGAAATGGATAAACTTTTAGCAGATCTGAATGACATTTCCGCCGGAATGCAATCTATCCGCGAGGCAGAACACATTCTAGCCATCGAATCACAGAGTGACACGAAAAACAGCAAGAGTAAAAGCCAGATTACCGCTTTAAAAAATGATGTGCAAGCACTTTCTGACGCTATCGCCGGTTACAAAGAAAAAATTGCGAAACTGGAAGGGACTAACAAAAGACAATCCGCTGAATTCAAGAAATTAATCGCCGGATTAAACGAAGAGTTAGCCATCAGAGATCAAAAGATCAACGAAATCAACCAGATTTTGGCTGCCAAAGAAAAGGAACTAGGTATCAAGACTCAACAAATAGCAGAACTTAACCAAAACGTGAGCAATTTACAAGAGGAATCAACTTCCCAGAAAGAAACGATTTCCAATCAAGACAAATCGCTCAACACGATCCACTACCTGTTAGGTTCCAGAAAAGGGCTAAAAGAAGCTAATGTGATCTCAAGACAAGGAATCTTCTGTCCGCCAATCGTTTCTTCTCAAGCTCAAAATGCAAAATTCGTGGATGCCGATATGCGTGAATTGACATCCATCCCGTTAAACACTAAAAAAGCCAAAATCCTTTCCGTTCACCCAAGCGAATCATACGCATTGGAAACCGGGGATGACGGTATGCAGACTTTGAAGATTAACAACCCGAGTGCATTCTGGAAACAAACAAAGTACTTGGTAGTGATGATCAACGAATAAGGAAAGATTCACACACTCATATACACACAACACACACAGGTAAGGTGTTCGGGGTCCTCCCGAATGCCTTTTTTCATGCCCATTTGTTTTTTCCCTTATTTTACTGTTATTTGTAATAATTACAGCGAAACCTATCGTGCCTATCCAAACATATTAGATTTTTGGAAAATCATGAAACAGGATATAATCTATTTATCAAGGATTTAAAGGGATTAAACATCTCCGTGGACAAACTCGGTAACTATCAATTTTCCAAATAACGGAATAACCTGTCTCTAAAAACACTACCTTAGTGCCTCATTACAAAAGGAGAGAGTAATATGCTATTCAATAAAAACGAAAACAAACCGGCATCCTCCATCGAGGAAAAAATCAAACTCTATCGTCGTCAGGGGCACATTGTTCCCCCTCGAAAGATTATCAAGAACGCAGAACAGATAGAAGGCATCCGCGAAAGTGCAAAAATCAACACGGCCGTGTTGGATCACGTGGCGGCTAACATCCGGGAAGGAATGTCAACCGAGGACATTAACACGCTGGTATATGATTTTACCGTAGCACACGGGGCTATCCCCGCACCGTTGAATTACGAAGGTTTTCCCAAAAGTGTATGTACTTCCATTAACGAAGAAGTATGTCACGGAATACCGGACAAGAATATCATTTTAAGAAGTGGTGACATTATCAATGTTGACGTTTCCACTATATACAACGGTTACTTTTCAGATGCATCCCGTATGTTCATGATCGGGGAAGTTGCGGAAGATCGCCAAAAACTGGTACGTGTCACGAAAGAATGTCTGGAAAAAGGCATTGAGGCCGCACAACCGTGGCGTTTTCTAGGTGACGTGGGTGCCGTTATCCAAGAACATGCAGAAAGTAACGGGTACTCGGTTGTTCGGGAATTCTGTGGACACGGGGTCGGCTTGAAATTTCACGAGATTCCGGAAGTGGAACACGTGGGAAGACGGGGTACGGGAATGCTGCTCGTTCCAGGCATGATCTTCACGATCGAACCGATGATCAACATGGGAGAACGGGATATATTCATCGACGAGGATAATGACTGGACAGTTATTACGGAAGACGAACAACCTTCCGCTCAATGGGAAAACACCATATTAATCACGGAAACCGGGAACGAAATATTAACCTGGTAACCCGTTTAATATGGCTAGCGAACCAATAACCTCCCCCTTGGTTGATCTCCTGCGGCAATACAAACTGTTGCAAGAGGAATTCGAGTTTGAAAAAGAGACATTCTACCAACAAACACAACGTGCAGGAATTCCCAAAAGAATCCAGCAAGGCGTTTGCTGGTATCCCGTGTCAGCCTATAAAAGTTATTACAACTCGCTAAACCAGCTCGTCGTAGAGATCAAACGAGATGAGAATGACGACACGGATCACAATTTCGAATACGGTCGTCCGGTTTGCTTTTTTCGTTTTGACGGAACGGGAAACCTGCGTTATTTCAGTTTTGCGGCAACCATCAGTTACGTTCACGAAAACACGATGCTCGTCGTGTTGCCCCACTCCAACAGCCTTTTGGATATTCAAGGAACCACGGATTTGGGCGTGCAACTCTATTTTGACGGGACATCCTATAAAACCATGTTTTCCGCCCTAACAGAAGTCATGGAAGCCAAGAACAACCGCCTCGCCCACTTACGGGAAGTTATACTGGGAAACGAGATGGCAGAACAACGGAAACTTCAACCAATTCACTTGACGTGGCTGAATCGTTCACAAGAACAAGCGGTAAACCGGGTACTGGCAACCAAAGAGGTTGCAGCTGTTCACGGCCCTCCCGGAACCGGAAAAACAACCACGCTCGTCGAGGCCGTCTACGAAACACTGCGACGAGAGAATCAAGTAATGGTTTGCGCCCAAAGCAATACAGCCGTGGACTGGATCGCCGAAAAGTTACTGGACCGGGGAGTCAATGTACTACGAATCGGGAATCCCACACGGGTAAACGACAAGATGCTGTCATTCACGTACGAACGCAAATTCGAATCCCATCCTGCCTACCCCACGTTACGAGCTGCGAGAGCATCCATCCGGGAACTCTCCGAACGTTTGAAACGTTTGAAAGGAGCCAAACGGGAATCCGCCCGCCGGATGCTGCATGATTTACGGGACCAAGCCATCAAATTGGAAATCAAGATTGATGCCCAACTCTTCGGGGAAGCCCGCGTGATTGCCTGTACGCTGGTCGGTTCCGCCAATAAACAATTAAACGGGAAAATGTTCTCCACCTTGTTTATCGACGAGGCCGCACAAGCCTTAGAGGCTGCTTGCTGGATTGCCATATCCAAGGCCTACCGGGTAATACTTGCCGGGGACCACTGCCAGTTACCTCCCACCATCAAATGTTACGAAGCAGCGAAAGGTGGGTTGGATCGCACGCTACTCCAAAAGATTATCCAACGTAAACCCGAAACTGTTTCCATGCTCGAAACTCAGTACCGGATGCACGAAGACATCATGTACTTCCCCTCGCAACAGTTCTACAAAGGCCGTTTGCAAGCATCTCCGGAAGTACGCCACCGTAACATTCTCGAATACGACACTCCCATCGAATGGTTCGACACGGCCCTCTGCGAGTTCTCTGAAGATTGTGTCAACGAAACATACGGGCGCATCAACAAACCGGAAGCCGAATTACTAGTAAAACAATTACAGGAATATATCGAGAAAATCGGTATCGAACGAGTACTGGATGAAAGAATCGATTTCGGGTTGATATTCCCTTATCGGGTGCAAGTACAATATATCCGACAAATCATCAAACGAAACCGCTTTTTTATCCCCTTGCGAAAACTCATCACGATTCACACCGTGGACGGATTCCAAGGCCAAGAACGGGATGTTATCCTAATCAGTCTCGTACGGGCCAACAGCGAGGGAAACATCGGATTTCTGAATGACCTGCGCCGCATGAACGTGGCCATCACCCGAGCCCGCATGAAACTCATTATTCTGGGAGACGCTACCACGCTCACTTCCCATCCGTTTTACAAGGCCTTGTACGAATATATCCGGGAGAAAGGGAAGATCATCGAAATTCAACCGGAAACACCCGACACCTTCCCATCCTAACAAATAAATATGCCAGGATCTTCTCCTGGCATAAAATCAAAAACAACAACTAGACTCAACAGATCACTTGCTTTAAACCACTAATCCAAGCATCTATTCTCTTATCAGTCTGATCAGATTCATTGGATTCATCCAAGGGAAGTCCCACGAACTGACCATCCACACAAGCCTCGGAAGAGTCGTAACTATACCCGTCGGTATCTACCGAACCGGCAAACTGACATCCACTTCCTTGTAGCTCGTTATAAATTATTCCGATAGCATCGCAGAATGACCCACCAAAAGAGGCAGAATCCCCGCATCCGAAGATTGCCACGGTCTTACCCGACAAATTCTTCGCTTTCAGCTTATCCAAGAAATCGTTCCAATCATCCTGCAACTCTCCGATTCCCCATGTAGAACTACCCAGTAACAAAACATCGTACTTGTCGACCTCGTCCACTTTTGTAGTTCCCACGTTATGTATATCTTCACTTGCAACACCCAAACGAGCCGCAATCGTTTCAGCAACCCCTTCGGTTGCTCCCGTCGTGGAGCCATAAAATATTCCAACTTTCTTCATCTTGATGTATTATTTTATTTTGTACATGACAAAGATAGCGCACCCGACAATACCGGTAAATCCCTATATATGATTAAATTTAACCCCGTCAACCCCTATTCATGGGGATGTGATTAAAGCAGTAACAAACCATTATCCCGGATCGCCTGCATCTCTTTACTATACCAGAAAGGCAGGAAGTCATCGTTAAACAGTATCTCGTAATTCCGACTAAAGTCTTCCAGCAGATAAGGATTCACGGCATCCACTCCCACTTGCATCAGCGACTCGTGGATAAAATGAGCCCAGTCACCCCTCATTTTGATCGCCAGCTCCCGGTTGTTCGTATGTAGCAATAACACGATCGAATATTTTCCTTTTTTCACGCTCTCCGGCCCCAACTCCACCCGACCTCCTAACCAGCATAGGCGCCGGGAATGTAATTTTTCCACGGGTTCCTGTTCTTCCGCCATATGTGCGACAAAGCGAGGCGGAATCGTGGTTGCCGGAATCTTGCAGTCAAACCATTTTTGTAAAGGCAAATCAAACCCAACACCCCGCATATAATTATATAGAGAACGACTTAATCCATCGCCCAACTCATCATGATCACCGCCTTGCAAATCCTCGAACGCCACATCATTCCGGGCAAAGCCACCGAAAGGCGGTTCCGTTACCCGGGTTCCGAATCGTTCGGGACACAAACCCACCGGACTATGCGCCGTCATGGCAAAACGATGCCAAAAACCGGAATGGATATATCCCAACTCGAATAACTGGCGTACCACTTCAAGCGAATCGACAGTTTCCTGAGTTGTCTCTGTCGGGAAACCATACATCAGGTAAGCGTGAACCATGATTCCCGTCCCCGTGAAATGATTGGCCGAACGGGTCAACTGCTCCAGAGTGACTCCTTTATTTATCAAACCCAACACCCGGTCAGACGCCACCTCTACCCCGCCCGACACGGCAATACAGCCGGATGCCTTCAGTAAACGGCACAAATCCCGTGTATAAGCCCGTTCAAAACGGACATTTCCCCACCAGACAACCATCAGTCTTCGGCGCAATATTTCCAGTGCCAGCTCTTTCAATAAAGCGGGAGGTGCAGCCTCGTCAACAAAATGGAAACCACCTTCCCCCGTCTGTGCCATCACTTGTTCCATACGGTCAACAAGCGTTTTCACCTCATTCGGTTCATAGCGCCGGATATAGTCCAAACTCCCGTCACAAAAACTACACTTTCCCCAGTAACACCCGTGAGCCAACGTCAGTTTATTCCATCGTCCGTCACTCCACAATTTATGCATCGGGTTCACGATCTCGATCACCGAAATGTACCTGTCTAATAACAAGTCGGAATAATCAGGCACACCGATCTCCTTTTGCGGGATAATCCCTGCAGACTCATCATTCAAAAACTCGACCTTCCCGTCTCGTAAACAAAATGTGCGTACCAAATCGGAATCCCCGATCTGCCCCGTCACGTGTTCAAGCAAACGCACTAACGGCAACTCACCGTCATCCAACAACAAGTAATCGGTAAAGTGGAAGAAACGCACGTCTGTCAACGATCGCAATTCCGTGTTGGCAAATCCCCCACCCATCGCTACCGTGACCTCCGGATAATTAGCTTTAATCCACTCCCCGCAACGCAAAGCACTATAAAGATTCCCGGGGAACGGGACAGTGATAGCCACCACCTCCGGACGATACTCTTTCATCCGAGCCGCAAGCAGCCGTATCAGGTAATGATCCGTGAAAGTCAAGGGTTTTGCCAGCTCCGCGTTCAACTCATCAAAAGAAGAGGCCGAACGCCCCAGATGCTCCGCGTAACGACTAAACCCGAAATGCTCATCCACGGTCTCTTGCAAGAAATCGGACAAATCTTCCAAGTACAAGGTGGAAAGGTAACGGGCTTTATCCTCCACCCCCATCACCCCGAAGGCCCATTCCGTATCTTCCTCCTGTTCGAAACGACTTGCCCGGGGTAGGAAATAGGATTCACAAATCGAGTAAGCCAGCGTCCGATTCCTTCCTTGCAGAAAAGCCATGACCGCATCAATTGTACGCTCATACTCCTCCTGCAAGGCAAAAATACGTCGGGCATTGTCCGACAAACGAATTTCCCGGGCTGCCACCTGTTGAAAAAGCTCATGTAGCCCCCGGGATGAAAATATTTCCAGAATCACTTCCAAGCTCAAATCAACCTGCACGGAATCAACTCCTTTCGTGTTCAAAAAACCTTTCAAATACATCATCGCCGGGTAAGGTGTATTCAACTGCGTAAACGGTGGTGTCACCAGCAACACCTTAGGGGAAACATTCATTATCTTGAATTTATGATTAAACAAATGTACACTTTTTTAATTCCAAGACAAAATTTAGGATATGCCACTTTTATTTCTTAATTTAGCGAATCGTAAAACTACTAACATTTAGCTATTATGAGTAGAAAGGAAAAAAGCATTGAATTATTAAACAAAGCAGTTGCCGACGAATTGCTCGCCGTACACCAGTACATGTATTTTCATTTCCGTTGTGACGATATGGGCTACGACCTGTTGTCCGGGTTATTCAAACGTACCGCCATCCAAGAGATGATGCACGTGGAACAGCTTTCAGAACGTATCTTGTTCTTGAAAGGAGAAGTGGAAATGAAAACATCCGGGGATGTTCAGAAAATCCACGAACCGAAAGAAATGCTGGAATTGGCCACGGCCATGGAAGAAGGTAGTGTAAACGACTATAACGCTTGGGCTCAAGAATGTGCTGCCAATGCGGATGCCGTATCCAAGAAACTATTCGAAACTCTTGTTGCCGAAGAAGAAATTCACCAAGATCAGTATGAAACAGAACTGGACAACTTGGAGAAATTCGGAGCCAATTATTTGGCCCTGCAATCTGTTGAACGCAGTAAAAGCGTGGCCGTGGGAACCGCTCCCGCGGGAGAATAAATGATTAGGAAAGCGACTCGCAAGGGTCGCTTTTCTTTATCTCAGACTTTAAATGACTGGTCACAGATTACATAACTCCTATGGATCTCATGAACAAGAGGAGGTGTCAGGATTTTTTGGCACCTCCTCTTAACTATACACATAACACTTGATTAGAACCGGTAAGAAATACCAATTGATGGCGAAAACGCCGTAGATTTATATTTTCCCTCAAACATTTCATCCACTCCCGTGACCACATTCTTGTACGGGTACTTCCCATGCTGGCTAAACCCTTGAATGTAAAGGAATGCCACGTCAAATTGCAAGCCTTTGTAAGGTTCGAACGTCAATCCGGCAGAAAGCCCTAATTTATCCATTCCCGGAGTTTCCGGATTGTACAATTTTTTACGGATTGGACTCTGGTCATAATATACCCCGGCACGCAACACCAAACGATCCGTCGTTTTATAGCTTGCCCCAATACGGTAAGTCATCGAGTTTTTATAATCTTTCTCTGCTTTAATCGGGGCTATACCCAATTCTGCCTCGTTAAAATACACGTTCAAAGAATCGTAAGCGTTCCATCCCACGTACTGTAAATCCAACGCCAACTCCCAACGATCCGTGGGACGATAACTCACTCCCAACGTCGTGTTGGAAGGCAGGGGCAATTCTGCATGGAAAGATCCCTCGTCATACCTGGGAATAGAGATATTCGGAATCGTCACTCCCGGCATCTGGTTCAACATAGGACCATACTTTGCAAGCAACTCTTCCATATTGGCAAACAAATCCTCTATACGACGGTTGGCATAATTTAACGAAGCTTCCCCTTCTTTTACCCGCATTTTGATCTTGGAACGATAAGACAAACCGACAGTCACCTTATCACACACATCATACATGATTCCCACGTTAAAACCCACTCTCATGTGTGCATTTCCTTCCAAACGAGCATAAGCCGGTGGAACCTCCGTCCCTTTCATCAATGCAACCATTTCCTGCATAGCTTTTTTATCCTCATCCGGAATTATATTCGAGGGAACACCTGCCAATAAAGGCAATAAACTCTCAAACTTCGTTCCTATCCCCTGCAAATCGCTCGCCCCCATCAATGCCCTAGAAAGATTCACGTTTCCCCAAGCCAGTTGCAAACCGACACCGATACTCAAACGATCCGTGATCTTGTAAGAAAGCGTTGGTTGAATCACGTATGATTTTAGGCTAATATCTTGAATCAATCCAGCCCCGGCCCAATTCTTCGGCCACTTCAAGGAGTTCCCGTAAGGAGTGGTCAGGCTGATTCCGGCAGCCAGATTATCGTAAATCTTAAACCCGGCGTAAGCGTATAACGGTGTTCCTACCGGATTATCCGTCTTGGCCGAATACCCGTCATAACTATATTTAGCCTTGGCCATGATAGCAGATATACCCAGCGAAAAATCCATATTCGTACGCAAAAACACCAGCCCTGCCGGGTTAAAATGCATACTCTCCGCACCCAATTTCATCCCGGTCCCCACGTGTCCCATTCCGGTCTGTTTCGTGCTTAACAAATTGACTTGGTATCCTTCGGCAAAAACCGTCATGCTCAAAATAGAAGCCAATACTACAATGACTAATCTCTTCATAGAATCTTTTTTACATTATTACTTAACGACCAAATCATTAAAACAATCTAATCATTATTTTCTAAATTTTAAGGCGCAAAAATAACATTCAACTCCTTAAGTTGTTTCTACTTTACGGTATGCAACAAAAATTGGTTACCTTTGCGTCCAAAATACAGACACCATGATCACGTTTGAAATAGACACCGAATACATTGAATTAATCAAGCTGCTAAAGGCCACCCGCATCGCTGACAGCGGTGCCATGGCCAAGATTCTCGTGGAAAATGGAGAGGTTACCCGCAATGGAGAACCCGAATTCCGCAAACGGGCTAAAATCACCAAAGGAGAAATCATTACCGCTTTGGGACAAAGCGTGCAGGTAGTATAAGTGTTTTTTCATCAAAACTTATACATCAGCCCCACGTTAAAACCGTCAAATTTGTATTCAATGCGGAATCCCAAGTCGTGATAAAAACATCCCCCACCAAAAGACAAATCATGACCTTCCGTGTAGAAGGATGCCGAAACAAACGGCACCCACACACTCTTTTTTACAATCATAACCCGTTCCCGCACGGGAGTATAAGCATAAGCAAGATGTTGCAATTCATTGTACTGCACGGAAAGCTCTACAGCTAATCTTCCGGATTCATTATCGAACAAGGTCTTTTTATATTCTCGGATCAAATTCCAATCCTCTATCGTACCTTTTATCGTTTCCTCCCGATCCACGGCCGGGACATCCCGATAAACCGTATCCGTTTTGTACTTGTACTTATAACGTACTTCTCCGGACAGGCGAACCGTATCCGGAATAAAGCACGTTATAGTATCTCGAATCGTCTCACCCTTCATGTAAATTGTCCTTTTCCCCTCCTTCATCGTGTACCTCCCGACAAAGAACCCCAACAACAAACAAATCACGCCGCATACAATCAGAGTCTTCATATCAATCCAATCTTTTACACGTTTTCCGGTTTCTGACTCATCGGTTTTATTTTACTCTCATATTTTGTCCAAGCTATTTTATATATTTCCACGGACTCATCCGGGACATAGATATTGAAATCAGTATATATATAACCCAAATCGCTCACTAATGCAGGAGGTGTTATTGGTTTACATATAAAATTTTTCAAATTATTACATCCATGTACGACACTCCCCCCGATGGTTGTAATGGTGGAAGGAAAAATAATAGTCGTCAATAACCTACATCCAGAACATAACGAATTCGGAACAACCGAAAGACCTTCTTCCAATTCCATGGTAAGTAATCTCAAATTATCTTGCCATTGTTGAGAATAATCCATATCCAAAAGTAAGGTATTTGGAATAAAAACATGAACAAACCGACAGTCTCTAAATATACCAAATCCCAAAGTTGTTAAACAAGATAAATCTATACCATTTTCATCCAAAGAAGTATGACCAAATATAGCTATTGCTGACGTATCTATCTTTTCACTAGGTAAACTTATTGTCTTTAATCCGGTACAATTTTCAAATGTTCTTTGCTTAAACAAATTAACATTCACAAAATTATTTGCAAAATCAGACAGGTCTGTTATTTCCTTATTATCCTTAAAATAATCATTAGGAAAATCTGTCACGGCTGCCAACTGTTTACGAGTCACACCCACCCCGTCCGTACTCCATCTCTTCACTACCAACCGGTGGAATTCCGGGTCTTTAAACCGGACGTAATAATTTCCTGTAATATTCAACACCAACCTATTAAATTTACTCCGTAAAGCATTGATCGAATCCTCGTAAGCATCCGCATGAATATTCAACGTCCCGTCCAGCACCGGAACCGGGTCTTCCCCGGCAATTCCTTCACTGCTCAATCCCTCGTAACTCCCATCTGCCAAACTTGCCAACTTATCAAGTATATCCGAACTATTGTACGTCTCGTTAAATCCCACGACCCGCACCCGTTTCAAAGCGTGTTCCGTCCCCTGTTGTTTCTGGGCCTCCATCACCTCTACCAGCAACTCCACCGGGTGAAGTAACGGACAGTCCTCCACGAAAAAATCCGTAATGATATGCTTACATTGATCCATCCTGACTCCTTCCGTCGGGAGCAACGGGTAGTTCGACAGTGACAGGTACTGATTGCGGGGACTAAACTCGATCACCCGCATACTACCACCCGTCGGAAGTTTCATCTGCGAAAGGGAGGTTCCGTCAGCATACACCTCTTGCAAGTGCGTGCAGGAAGTCAAGTTCAACGTACCACTCAACGTGGCAATATTCGACAACACGAGTTTCTGCAACGACGTGCAATTCGAAATTGTCAACGACGTGATCGAGATCACGATATGCCCCGTCTTGCTCCCCAAGCGAATTTCCCGGAGCATCCGTCCCTGTATCACCATGGACCCTTGCACATTCTTGTCATACCAATCCCCGATGTCTTGCAAATAAGAGGCACCCTGTATCGCGTTCTGTTGGTCGCCCGTTCCGGAAAGTTCAATCACCATGGAACAAGTCTCCCCTGCCCGGGTCCGTTCGCCCCGAATAATCGACGTACCGTTGGCAATTGCCGGGTACATATCCATCGCCGGGGTCAGATCGTACGTGATCGTGTTTCCGGCGGCACGTACCGTGATCGTGTCCGTTCCCGCGGCCGAGAACAAACCGAAACTATACTTTGACATCATATACAGGATACGTTTCGTGATCCATCGCTGCTCCGCTTGATAGTGGTCGCCAAGCGACTGCGTGATCGGGTCCGTGTCGTTCGAATAAATTCCGGCACGATAAGCCAACTTGCCGTTTTCGTAACAATACCTGGCATCGGCATTGTATGAATTTGCCGGGAAATACTCCTGTGCCTCATCAAAGAAATACTTCTGGTAAAAAGCATATATCTTTTCCAGATCATTCCCCGACTTCAGCCCGCCCAGCGACTGCATGGCCGTCATCATCCCTCGCATACTGGCCACCTTCTCCTCCGGGAAAGCCAACTCCATCAAGTTAAAGAAGTTATTCGTCTCCCCGTTCCAGATCGAGGCCCCGGTTTCATCCGTGTCATGCGTTTCCACGCTATACTCCTTGTTCGGCAATCCCCGGTTCGTCGTGTCAAACCGGGTGTCCGCGTCGTCCACCCGCCAGCGGAAACGGCTTGTCTCCGTCCCAAACGAGTAAGGATACGTGTTCTTCGCCCGCTCATCCGTTCCCGCGTTAAACTCCACGTTATTCATGAAAAACAACGTGTCATCCACGTCCCAGTACAACGGAGCCTCCGCCCTGAACTTGGCAATCCGGGCATTCACAAATAACGCGTTCAACTCGTCATTCGTCTTTCCCGACAGGTCGGCAGCCGACAGCCCGTACCCTTTATCCACCAGTTGCGTGACCAGATTCATCACCCCCTTCCCCGTGTCCGAGGGGATAAAACGATTCAACGACGCCTCGAAATAAAACACGTCAAATCGGCTCCCGTCTCCCGCCTTGGCAATCCAGAATTCGCATGGCCGAGTTCTCATCGCGGCGGCCTGCTCGTTCAACTCTTCCGGGGTCCCGTCAAAAGGCAACAAACGGGGAGAACATTCATACACGATATTATATGCCGGGATAAACTTCGATATACTCTCCACCTTACCCTCTCCGGCATCCCAGCTATTCGCCCCGTTATACTGGAAAGCCTCTTCGTCGCTATTGTAGAACACGTTATTATTCCAAGGCACCCGGAACAACGTGCATAGCGGCGAGTTATCCGATCCCTCGATACTGATTAGGTTCGGGAACAAATCCGTGTCGAAACCGAACGTGTACTTGTCCCCCTTGTCAGGCCCGAACGTGTACAATCCCCGGAACGTGTACACCGTGCGCCCCTCCTCGTTCACCGACTTCTCGAAACACACGAAAGGCATCTGGTACACCGCCACGCGGGCATCCGCATATTGCTCCGTTTCCATCGCCTCGTTCCTCAACCCGACTTCCCGGTACAAATCGTTATAAGCATTCACCGACCCGATCTTGTGCGACTGCATCGAGGAGGCAAAATTCTTCTTCGCCGTGAACTTCTGTCCTGCCGGAATCCACGGCACCATCTGCCACTTCTTCGTGCTTGTCGTCCCGTCGGCATGAGTGATCACCGATTTCGCCTTGTCCAATTGGTAACGGGTATTCCATATCCAGTACTTCATCGAGGACGTACCCTGTCCTTTCGCCGTGACCCCGGAAATCGAAACGTTCCATTCCGGGTGGTCCGTGAACAGCACGTCCAAATTACCCACCCGTGCCGTCTGGTCGGCCATCGAGGGAATCGTGTTATCAAACACGAGACAATTAAACTGATCCCTCGTGTTGTCAAAATCCACCTCCGAACCGTTCCCGTCCAGAATATCGTTATACAGCCGGACACGGGCCTTTTCTGCCGAATCGGATAACCAGTTGATATAATTCGTCAACACACCCTGCGATGTCAGGCCGGAATCGTATTCCCGGATTCCGTATATATCCACATCCGCGCAGTCCGAGCCAATCACGATGCCCCCTCTCTGGGCAAAATAATCATTATCCTCGTAAGCGAACTCCCGGTTCTTAACCCCGTTGATATACAGGATACAGAGATTAAAATCCGGATTCCCGTACGCCATCGGGAGAATCGTCAGCGTGAACCGGGTCCGCTTTCCCTCGAACGTGTGGAGGCTCTGCACGCTGTCCTCCCGGAGCGACTGCGAGTGCATCACGATCTGATCCGCATAAATGTTCAACCCCGTGAACGACACCCCGTCGGGCGTGGAAATCGTCACGATCGGTTTCGAGTAATCCGTCACGTGATCCACCCGGTAATCAATCTCCAGCGTCTTCCCGACCCGGGCGCATTCCCTCGCGAAGGGATAATAAGCCATCGCCAGCGAGGAACCCGCCATCAGCCGCAACACCCGGTTCCCGTCCGAATCCGGTACCCACCCGTCGTTTCCCCAGTTCATATTCTTCCACCCGGCAGCAATCGCCGTCCCATTCATCTCGTTCACCACCTCCCGGTAATTCTCCTGCCGGTTATTGCGAGTACGCGGGTTGACGTACAAGGTCGCCCCCGCAACGGCGGAATATCCCAGCGAGTTGTTCACGGGGAAAACGAGTGGTGACGTCAGTGCAACCGACTCGTCAAGCACCTCCACTTGGATGGAAAACTCGCTATTGTCCAACGTGTCTATTTCCAGGGGAAGAGAGAACGTGTGCTTGGTCGACACGGCAATGCTGTTTTCATTCGAGGAAAACACTTGTTGCCCCTCCTTCATGATCACGAACCGGGCAAACGTACTCACGCTATCCCCGTCGTACATGGCGTAATCGAACAACGTGTTCTCCACCCAGTTCGTGGCCTTCTCCAACACGTTATTAATGGCAATCAGTTTCACCCGCTCCCCGGCAACAGCACAAATAATGTTGAAAGCAACCGTCTTCGTCTTGATACTCTCGTCCGAATTCGCCACGTACGCCGACACCCGGAACACCCCCGTCTTCCCCGGGTGAGGAATCGTGTAATTATAGGCCGTCTCGATATACACGTTCGTCCCGATCGCCACCTCGTACGACTCGTTATAATCTTTTCCCGACATCGAAACGTGCAACGTCTTCGCGATATTTCCCCCGATATTCAACGGCAAGATAATTGCCCCCGAGTAAGCTGTCCACCACCGGAAATTATCGGCAAAAATAGACAACGCCGTCAGTTGAACGGTATAAACAAAAGCGGGTGTCGTGATTTCCGTAACCTCCCCCGTCACCTTGATCATCACGTTATTGGCTCCCGAACTCAAGAACTCGGCCACGTCAAGGGCTACCGGGGAAGCACTATTCACGTATACCTGTTTCACGACCAAATAATCCGAATGATCCCCGTTCCTCACCGATATTTGCAGTAGTCCCCGCTCCCCGGTATTCTCGTACGGCTCGGAATCCGTGTACCGTTCTTGACTTACGAAGGTGAAATTCAACCAGCAAGGCTCGCCCTTGCTGGCCGAAATATTCTTGCTATCCAAATTATTCACGATCCGGACATTACGTTGCACTCCGGTTCCCCCACCCCCGCCGCCGATTTCCGACAGGCGTTTCAGTGTCCACGTCCCGCTTCCTTTCGCCCGCATCAACACCACGTCCTCGCTTCCGGCATGATCCGCCTCCTCGTCCACGTTATCCAAACTTCCCAACGTCCCTCCCACCGTCAGGGGCAACGAGCCGATATATGTCCTTACCAGTTTCCCGTCTTCCTCGATAGCATACAATGTCCCTTCTTTCTTTTTCCCGATAGCGTCATATTCCGCTTGAGTCAACAACTCGTAATCCAGTGATAAAGCCTTGACCAACGGGGTAATAACCTTCTCTTTCATATCCTTCAACGTCATGCTCCCCGCCACAAACCCGTTCTTCGCATCCGTCATCAAAAAAGTATCCTCATCCGACACGCTATGAGCCGGAAAATTCTTTATATCTATTGTTCCCATACCTATAACACGTATTGTTTATAATTATACACGAATTCCTCTTCCGTACCTTTGCCTTTCGGGGTATTATAGAACCTTTTCCAATACCCCGCCCATCCCGTCAGGTCCGAGGGAATCTTTTCCCGAACCCGGGCGTAGTGTATCCGGGCCATACTGATCGCCAGTGCCAGATTATATTCCAAGTATTCACTTTTCAAGTTGATCACGCCGGACACGATCAGCACTTTCCGGTACAAATCCGGCCGATACGACAAATAGTTCCGCACGATATCATCAAAAGTCTCCGGTTCCATTTGGAAAATCCCCAAGGCCGGACCGTTCCCCAACTGACGGATATATTCACCCAATGCCGACTCTTGGGCTGCCGTCCCCATCAGCAAGTTTTCCGCCTCCTCCGAGTACCCCCCGATCCCGATCAGTACTCGTCGAATCAAGTTCCTAAGTTGCCTTTTGTCCATCATCCAGTTCTTTTATCTTTTTCAACAACTCCTCGGCACTCTTCGCCGTCGTGCAATTGATAATATCCCGGATCGCTGCCGGCAACTTCGCCACGTTTCCTTTTTTCGCCCGCTCGTTCTCCCACACGCTCCGTCCCTCGATCAGCACGATCGCCGCCGTCACGATCATCGAGGCATAAGGATATTCATACCACGGGATACAACTCCCGATCACGTCAAAAATCAACGCCATCACCTGTATCCGCCAATAATCCCCCAGTTTCCCGATCGTCCGCCGGAACCCACCCGAGTTTATCACTTCTCCCCTAGCCCTGGCACTATTCACCCCCGCCCACAAGTCCATACAAACCGCCATCACCATCACCACCCACATGGCTAGGATGATATACACCCGCAACTGTATCCGGGAGAATTCTCCCGTTACCAAATAATCAATCATCTCATTCCTGTTTATTCACGTTCTCCATCTCGTTATAAGCCTCATCAACCACGTCCCGCATCACCCCACACTCTTCATCAACACTCATTCCCTCCCGGTAACGTTCCTCAAACTTTCCCTTGTTCAGTTCGAACAACAAGGCATCTGCCGGTAACCCGTTGATCTTCTCCCCGCCAACCAACGAAAGCAACACGCTCTCCTCTGCCGACGTGATTTCGATTTCTCCCTCCGACTCCCGGATGCGCTGCAATAAACTCCTCGTGATGGACGAGGAAGGAAGAGAGGCATAAATAGCATTCATAAATCCCTTACTCATATCCACGAGCAAGTATTTTTCCCGGTACGAGTCGGTAAAAACCCGCATCTGTTTCATGTTTATTTTTTTCATATTGATTTTTATTTAAACTAATCATCCCCAAACTTTATCCCTGCAACATCCATCGTATTCATCACCCAACAATTCGCTCCATTTACATTACCAATAAATGTTATCATAGCCAATACCGTCACTCCACCACTTTTATCATTGATTAATCCCCAGTTATAATTACTACCTCGATAATACATTTTATGATTCCCTTGAGGAATTATACCGACCATACCGCTCCCCAATTGTTTGACCCAAATAGTTTTTCCTTGTTTAGGTGTAGCCGGAAGTTTCAAATCAACTTTACTACTATTTGTGCAAACAATATACTCATCGTCATCTCCTATCTGGTATCCACTCAATGAACTCGTGTACTTTAATACATAACGACCGCCTTTAACCACTCCGTTCCCCAACTTTACATCTCCATTAAGAATATCAATAGCAATATTTTCATTGGCACCAGACACATCTATTTCTACTCCATAATTAGTTAAAGTTCGATTATAATCCTTATTAATAAATCGAGCAACCCCTTTCAATCCGGTAGAGAGCGGATAAACATTACTACCGATCATTGATAGCCTGTTAGCTTCTTTAAATTTTATAAACTCCTCGTACAAAGACATTCCTGCAGTCGGATTGTCTCTATCTGTAGATTTACCTATACATGAATTAGTAATATTAAAGTTACCAATCTTATTTACACTCCCAAGTTGAAAAACAGGCTTATCCTCGTTACCATCAATAACTCCTTTCAATCCCCAATCATCCGTATCCTTGTAATTCATCGTCACGTAATTCTTAGCATCTTTCCGAACAAGGACAGTTCCACCGAAAAAAGCATCTCCCGTTTGAGCATCAATGGAAAAGGTTAAATCACCATTCTTCATTCCGAATAATCCCGTCTGCATCACTCCATTAACCTCTATCATATCCCGGCCAAACATCACCCCGGTAAATTTGCCACTACTCTCTTTTTTCCCGGCAACCATCCGGGGAGAAATGATTAATTCTCTCCCGACATCGGTTTTGTTCCCGTTCCACTCCTCAATCCAATCCAACAGATTCGCATCAATCCCATCCTTCCCGTCCGCAATCACCGGCACCCGTTCCCGGTCCAGCACCGTGCTACCCTCGTAGAGCGTGAATTCGATCCAAGTGGCACTGCCCACGCTTACCGCACCCGTGTAGTCGGTCAGATTGCCGTCCGATAGCTGGTATTTCAATGTTTTCTCCGTGGTGACGTACGGGGCGGAATTGCCGATCTGTTTCAACTTCTCGCAACTGATTGAGGCGGGGATAAATGTTCCCGTTTTATCCTTGACAATCACGTCAGCGGAAGGTCGCACGCTGTAAACCACGGCGGGTTCCCCGTTCGCTCCCGGATAGGCTTTCGACAGGCTGTACACGGCCGTCAACGAGGCGTACCCCCTTTTCGTCGCCGTTACCGTCACCGATCCGCTATCCGATGTCAACCCGGTCACCGTGATCGCCCCCGTGGAGGCATTTACCGATCCCGTACAACCGGAAAAACTGCCCGAAAAACCCCAGGCCCCGTCCAACGTGGTCCCCACGTACACTTTAGCTGTCGATCCCGGAATACTCCCCGTCACGACCCCCTCCGCGTTACAAGTCACCGTGGCATTCTCGTTCGTCAGGTCCATGTACACCGCATCCGATCCCCCGTACAATCTCGTCAGGGTAAACAACTTCAAGAAGACCTCTCTTCCCTCGCAATTCACCTCGATCTCCACAGTGGCCTTGTCCACCATGATCTTCGTGATCGTCAACACGCCATCCGCAAAAACATACTCGCACCCCTTCGGTGTCAACGCCACCGCATACACACCCGTTCCGGGCGTCTCCGCGTAAGTCAATGCCCCGGCCTTATACGCCTGAATCCGGGTCTGAATCTTGAACCGGGAAACCACCACCGTATCATTCCCCGCCTTCACCAGCTCCTCCCCATCCACCACGTTCACGATGTCATAAAGCGACGAATCAATCTTCCCCTCGCTGTCCACCGCCACCACCGCATCGTAAGTCGTCAACAACACCGTGTAACCGTTCTCCCCTTTCAATTCCTCCCGTTGCCCGTCCGTGAACTCCAAGTGCCCTTTCATGTAAATATTATTCAGGTAGGCCGAGTACCCCTCCATCGAAACACCCCCGACGTGCAATCCCGACAAATCCCCGAACTGCATGGCAATGTTCCGTTCGGGATCGACCTCCCACGTGGCCACCTCCGTCAGGTAGCGCTTGTACGTCCTTGTCGAATAGGCCGAAGCCCGCCGGGTCTTGTCCGTAAAATTCCCGTACACGGCAAACTTCATCGCCGGGCAGGGATGCATGCTCGTGCCGGGTTTCAACTCGTAGCGGAACTTCCCATTCTCCATGATCTCCGTCGGTGTGAAATAAACCGTCGAAAACCCGGCCATCGTCAGGAACCCGCAACCGTCCACCCGGTTCCCGTCGGCATTCCCCGTGAGGTTATGGAATATTCCCCGGCAAATATCATTCACGTGCAGCCCCGCCTGTTCCCCTTCTTCCAGTTTCAAGGTCACCACCCGGTTTGCCGTGTCCACGCTCTCCACCGTGCCGTAGGCGATGGAGTTCCACAACTCTCCGCTGACCACATCCACCCGGTTAAACCGCAATTCCGGCACTTCAAGGAACTCCCGCAACGTCAATCCCGTCATCTCGGCGTACCCGTTCTCGTCCATCCTCGCCCCGCTGCCGCCGACCATCCCGGACATGAACGTCCCGACTTCCAGGTTCTTGAACACCACATCGCTCTCCGTCTTCACGGCCTGATCCATGTAATCGTCGAATGCATGCGAGTCCCATTTTGCGGCATCAGGCACCTGAGCTACCGTCTTGATCTGCCAACCGTCCGCATCCCACACGATGGCCTCCCCGTCGGTCATCTCGTCGGCCAACCGTCCGAAATTACGGGTTGTCCATTCCCGCGTGGCGTTAACGGCATTCAACACCTCGCTCCGGTCCAGTTCTATACTGCTCTTCACCTCTTGGATCTTCGCCGTCAAGGCATCCTCTAGGCTCACCTCCAGGTAATTCGACACCTCGCACGTCAGCTTACCCGTGTGCAACTGCTTTTTCACCGAGGTCAGCCGCAATCGCTGCACCGTCTCCATCCCGGGAACGACAATCCCCACGACATCCCCCGGGTTGAACACGATCCCCTTCTCCCGCACGTAACGGTAATCTACATCTAGGTTATACTTCACCCGCAAACTCGAATGCGCCCGCATCCACTTGCGTCCTTTCTCCGCCAGCAACGCCTCCGCCGTGCGGACATACGCCTCCGGCAACGTGATCCCCGTGAACGTGAACTTGTCGCCCACCTGTACCCGCCACGTGGCGTTGGGGATCGTCGGTCGTTTCCCGTCGTTCCCCGCCGGGGCCATCTCGTCTTCCTGCGGGATCAGCTTCAACGTCCGCACCAACCCACCGTCACACGTGAAAGAGAACGCCTTCCCCGTCAGGTCGCCCGACAGGAAGTTCACCCGTCCCTCCTTGCCGATGACCACCTCTTTCAAGCTGAAATCAATGGCATTACAGGTCAACGTCAACCCGTCCTCCCCGATCGTGTCCACGCTCCCCGTGAACGAGGGTTTCACGTCGTCGAAATAGACCTCCCGTTCCACCAGTTTCGGGTACTCCTCCCGGTTCTCGAAATAAGGGATATATTTATCCGAATCCCGTTCCCGGGGACAGAGACGCTCCACCAGTCCTTTACGGTAGCCGACCGGTAGATTCTCCGTGCTACCGTAAACGTATGCCCGGGTCACCGTGTTGTCGGTATCCACGTTCTGCCGTTGCAACGTGTAAAGCCCTTTCCCCCGTCCCTGCTCGAACACGAGGCTCGTGGCGTTTTCCACCCGTTCGTAGAACGCGATCGTCCGGTCACGAACCACGTATTCCACCCCGAACTCGTCCGCCAAGCGGTTCAGCACATCCCGGCACGTCGTGTTGTCGAAACTGAGATTCTTCCGCTCCGTCACCACCGTCACCGGGTGATCGCCCTTGTCCGTGGCCCACGTCCACCCCGGGTCGAAATCGTCCCGGTTAATATTCATCAACAAAAGCTCCACGAAATCATTCAACGTCCCCGACAACGAGAAGCGGCTCAGTCCCTGCACGTCCGAGATATAAATCTTGTCCAGCAAATTGTACAGGGGACTTTCCAGCACCAAGTCATACCGGAACTCCACCGCCGAGGCCTTCACGAGGTCGGGCGTCCGGTTGATCATGTAACTACTACCCTCCAAGTGGGCATAATCGCCCACCCGGAAATCGAGCGGCTCGCTCACGGTCACGCTCAACGTCACCTCGTCCGCCCCCATCAACGTTTTTTCCAACGTGGCGTTGTCATCCGGAACACTCGCCACGAGCGTCTCTTCCTTATTGATCTTCCGATAAATTTCGATCATATTCTATCACGTTTAAAGTAAATTTCACCACCCCGTCACTCACGATACTCACGCTAAAACCGTCCTTCACGAACACGCCTCGCTCCCGTCCGTCCGCCAGACGCAACACCCGACCCCCGGGCAGTCGCCACAAGGCATGGAACTGCCTCATCCTCGCCCCAACTTCCTTCAAATTCCCCGCCCGCATCACGCACTCCAGCGAAAGCACCGGGTTCTCCCGGAAAGCCGTGTTCAAGTAAGGGGCCGTCGTACTTACCTCAATCCGTTTCGGGACTTTCAGGTCGCCTTTCACCGCCGTCACCGTCACCCCGAAATCCCGGGCCAGATTAAAGTCGTCCACCCGGATGCGCCCACCCCCGCTCCCCACGAGGGTCAACTCCTCGAACTCCACGTGCGGCTCCCGGAACTTCAGATCGAGTTTCAGCAACTTGTCGTCCACCCGTTCCACGCCAACCTCATCCGCCATCACCACGTCGAAATTCCCCAACTCCGTCCCCAATCGCCGACAAGCCACTGCCGCCTCCCGGAAACGCTCCATGTTCACCGCATCCGCCATCACGAACTTCAACCCGATCGTCCGCCCGTCATATTCCAAGTCCTTCCCGTCAAGATAAGGTTCCACCCCGTCACCCCAGTTCCGCTCGATCTCCCCCTTGCGCTTCGGGAAATCGAACAACCCGCTCACCGCCACGCCGCCATCACCCCGCAAGGGCAACACGCCGTAAGCGGTCACATCGATCGTATCAAACTTATAAATCATACGTTTCCTTGTTTTTATGTACCACCTTCGCGTAACCGTCCCCGTCCGCCACCGCCGTGGCCCAGGCGTACAGGTTCACCACCACTTTCGACTCGCCCTCGCAATGCACCTCTACCGCCGCATCATCCAGCGCATCCACCATCACGAAAGCATGATCCCTCGCCCAAATCACCACCCGCGAATCATGCTTCACGTACAAGCGGCTCACCGCGTACTTCTCCACACCGCACTCCGCCTCACACGCTCCCAGCAACACGGCATTTCCCCCCGCAATCTCCACCCGTTCGTCAATATAAATTCCTCTCTCGTGTAACATCCCGTCAAAATGCTCCTTCAAATACTCCTTTGTCGGGAAATTCTTCGCCAGACAAAAATCTATCCGGTCCCAATAGCACTGCAACATCTCCTCCTTATCCCCCGCCGCCGCCAGTTGCGCCATCCCGTCAGCACATCCCTGTACCAACCCGGCTCCCGCCAACAATTCTTCCTTTAAAAACACCATATTAATTTTAAATTTTAGATTTTAAATTTTAGATCCTATCGATTAAGTGATTTAATGATTTTCGATTAAGTGATTTTAATCACCCAATCATCGAATCGGCAATCACGGAATCTTTTTCATTCTAAACTTCTTTTATCTTTTAGCTTTCATCTTTTAGCTTTCATCTCCCCCTCCCCGCATACCCCCTCGTGTTCCGGTCGATCGCCTCCAGACGTTGATCCATTCGCCCGAGACCGTCCCGCAGTTCGTGCATCGTGGCGGTTGTGCTTTGAGCGGTTACCCGGGTGTTCACCGCAATCTCGTTCTGTAACTCGATCATTTGCGTCATGTTAAAAGGAGATTCCGGCACGGTCACTGTCCCCGTCAACAACCAATCCCGGATGGCCCGCACGTCCGAGGCCGTCGTGTTCCAGAGACCCACCAGTTGGCTCGCCGTACCTTCCGTCATGGCCGCCTGCAACTGCCCGGTCACGCCCTCCGCCAGCGTCCCGTCGGCTTCTTTAAGCAAATTCTGATAGGCACCCATGGCTTTCGTGAAATTCTCTCCCCCGGCCTGCACCATCTGCTCGAATTTCGCCTGCTCCTCTGCCGACAGCACGCCATCGCTCATGGCATTTCCCAGGTAGTTCACCGCCTCGTTGATGGAATCGCCGAGGAACTTCTTCTTCAACGCCTCCTTCACGGCGTTCGCCATCACCTTCTTCGTCGTCGCGCCCAAAGCCGTGGCCCCATCCTCTCCTTTGGCGTAGGCTTCCGTCAGCGCATCGGCAAACGTATCGATAGCGCTCTGCACGTCCGTACCCGCCAGCATCTCGATTTGTTTCCGCTTGTTCTCCTCGATCTTCTCGTTAATATCCTCGATCTCGTTCTCCCAGTCCTTGATCTTTCCCTTGTCCGTTTTCTTCTTCTTGTCCTCCGCCTCGATCTGTTGCTTGATCAACTCCTGTTGCTCCCGCAGTTTCTCGTTCTGCTCGTCCATCATCCCGTACACCTCCTCGGAGTAGGTGTTGTCGATCGTCGTCCCCAGCCGGTTGTAGCTGCGTTCCAAATCGTCAATCTGCCCTTGTAAGCGCTTGATCTTCTTTTCCTGTTTCTTGTCCCCGTTGAACAGCGTCGACAAGGCGTTCACCGCCATCAAGGCCGCCGAAATCACGGCCAGAATTACTGAACCCTTTTCCACGCCCTTAATTGCGCTCGCCATGGCAATCCCCGCCGTGGCCACCCCCTGGATCATCCCCATCGTTTGCTGTCCCGACTCGCCAAGCACGTCCGACAACACACTGCAACTTCCCACCGCATCATTGACAAAGTCAAAACACCCCGCAGTGGCCTTCCCCAGTTTCTTCCATTTTTCGCCAACCTCTTCTGAAGCATCCCCCGCCTCGTCCGCTCCTTTCCCGAAAATCTCCTTCATCGAGTCGCCCAAGGCCCGGAAGGGGTTTAGGGTGGCAATCTGCTGTTTCGCCTCTCCCAGCTTCCCGGTGATCACCTTCATGTCCACGGGACTAATCTTTGCGTTATCAACCCCTAACGTCTCTTGTATTTCCCCCATTTTCGCCTGCACATCGCCTATCAACTTGTCAATCTGGCTAATCGTGAGTTCATCCAGATGATCAAACAACCCCGTCCACGCCTCCGACTGCAGCAACTCCTCGGTTCCCAAGGCACCCAAAGCTTTTTGCCTTTCTTCTTCCAAGCGAGCAATCAAATTATCGTCACCTAATTCCGGCATCGACTCTATCACAGCTTCAGCGGTCTCTTTCTTAGCCTCCCACTCGGCAATAATCGTTTCTCGTTTCTGGTTAAAGTCATTCAATTCGGAGAGAAGACGGGCGTGTTGTTCTTTTTGTTCGGCAAGATTGATGTTATCATTATAATCTTTAGCCTCCTCCTCTGTCATTCTATTTTCTGTCTGATTTTTAAGCCACGCCCTTTCTCCTTCATATTTATCTTTCACCTGCTGCCGGTTTCTATCCTCTTCCGTAGAAACATTACTCGAAGTGGCTTTTTCTTTCATAGACCGGAAACGCCTACTAACCTCCGCCTTATTTTGTTCCTCAACCTCCCGAACTCGTTTCTCCTCTTCCTCTTTATTCAGTTGCTTTTGTTTTGCGAACATCTGTTTCATATCATCCGGCATCTCCTCCTTCAAATCGTCGTATTTCTCCTGCAACTTTTTCTCTTCCTGCTCGATAACTCTTCCCCGATCGGCATATTCTTCCCGGATTTCAGCAATGAGTTTCAAATGTCCCTCGTTCATCCCAGCGATCTCCTTTTTCTTCCCTTCCCGGGCATACTTCAAGGCTAGGGCATCAACGGTCTCCTGAATACTCTTTTCCGACTCTTGACGCTTCTTTCTTTCCTCCTCCGTCATCGCAGTCGGCTTGTTCAGCGTCTTTTTCTTCCGGGTCGTTTCGTCAGTCTGTCCCTGCAACTCTTTTTCCTGTTGCTCCAACCCGGTCAACCGCACCTGATCCAGAACAGACGTAAAAGGATTACCCGCATTTTGTATTTTAGTCTTTATTTCAACGATCCGATCCCGTACGGTTTTCAATTTTCCTGACAACGTTTCCAATTCCCGGTTATACTCCGCCAACTTCTCCTCCTTCGTCATACTCTCCCGGGCAACCGCCGCTTTTAAATTCCGGATGTTCTTTAGCTCCTCCTCGTATTCCTTTAATTTTTTCTTCTCGTTCTCATACGTGTTTACAGCCACGGTATCTTTCACATACAGCATCTCGTTTTCAGGAGTAGTCACCGTCATCATGAATCCTTTCTTCTCCATCTCGACAATTCGGGTTTTACTCGCTGCTACTGCTACCTCCAATTCCTTCTCCTTCCGCTCCTCCAAGACCTCGTTACCCTGTTTGATCAATTCAATCCGTTTCTGTTCTTTCAGGTTCGTCAAATCCACCTTATCCCACACCTCCGGGTACAACTTGCGAAGTTCCAACAGCGCAGCCACCCGTTTCTGCTCGGCCTCGTTCTCATCATACAAGGTATTCACCAGACTATTAACTCGCTCTTTCTGTTTGTCCAACGCCTCGTTCAATTTATCCAACGCAGAAGCCGAATCCTCCGTTTTTTTCCCGAACATGGAAAAAGCGGTGATCGCCAAGCTCACCACGCTCAACAGCATCCCGAGCGGGTTCGCCGCGATGGAAGCGCTTAAACTTCTCATCACCAACGTCAACCGTTGCTTCGCCCTCGTCAATATCCCGGTCGTCGTGGCATTCCCGGCGTTGGCCAACGATTCTGCGTTCGTTGCCGTCACACTTGTCGCTATCGCGGCGGTCTCTCCCCGGCGTTCGAGGGTGTTCAAACGAATCCGCGTGCCTTTCACCTTCCGTTCCATGTTAGCCACCTCCATCGCTGCCGCCTCTTTCTGCTCTGCGGCACTCAACAACTCCGTGTTAGCCAACTCCATTTTGGCCACGTCGTCCCCTTGGTTCGCACTCTCGAAGGCCTCCTTCTTCTTTTGCAACAGTATCTCGGCGCTCGCCAACACCCGCTCGTTCATCGCCAACTCCTCCTGCTGGCTCGCCAACAACTCCCGCATGTCGGTCAACTTCCGCCGATACGCCGCATCTTCCCGGGCGATCACGTCCCCAAGGGCCAACGATTTGGTCACCAAGGCCTCCTTCAACGTGCTTTCTCCCGCCTCCAACGCTTGATTTTGAACCAGGTTAGCCCGGTAGGTCTCCTGCTGTTGCAACTCCGCCTCCCGCTGGACCATCCCGTCCTCCACCAGCTCGTGGTAAGCCTGACGAATCCCGTTGGCAATTTCCAACGCCGCCCCCTTTGCCGTAATTCCCCTCGTGGTCTTTTCCGTCTCCTTCCGGTAGTCCGCTAAAGCACCGCTGGCCAAGGTGATCAACGTTTCCAGCGAACGGAAACTCTTTTCCACTCGCCCGTCCGACAAGGCATCCCCCAAACGGGTTGCCACGCTCGCCACCTGCCGGGTCACCTGATCGCCCATCTTCCGAGTCACGGCGAAGATGTTGTTCTGTAACAACTGAACCTGAGCTTCCATCCCCGACACGCTCTCGCTAAAATCCACGTCGGAAAAACCCGCCTTCCAAGCCGACAAGTCCTGCCCGCTCTCCAACATCCGGGCAAAAGCCTCCACCACACCCGTTGTCGCCACGACGGCCTCCCGGGCCACCAGCGCCAACACGTTCATCGCCTCGCTACCGTCATACCCGGCCGTTACAATATCGTGCAACGCAGCGGCACAATCATCCGCCGCTACCGGGATCGTTCTCGTTATCCCGATTACCCGTTCCTCGTAGTCCTCGAAACTAGCCGCAATCAACGGCGAGAGTTCGGCCACCAAACCCATGTTATACTCGAAAGCACGAGACAACTCGTGAGTTCCAGCCGCAGCGTAAGTAAACGCAGTGGCTGCAGCCAGCTCCACTCCAGAGAACACGTCCACGGAGGCCGTTTCCCGCATCAGCGAGGCCAATATCTCCAGTACTTCTCGTTTACCTTCTAACAAGCCCGTTGTATCGACTCCCGTTGCCAGATACATCGCTCCATCTTTGTCTATTATTCCCATAGCCTATAATTTTTAATGTCGTTTTAATTATATAATATAGTTTCCGCCGAAAATACCCCCCTTGCCAACTAATAATTATTCACTTTTATTGCAACATTGTAAATCACTTGATATAATTACATACCTTTGTATCATATAAATTACAATTTACGGGGACAATGAAAAAGATATTATTTATCACGGCGTGTGTACTTTTCGGGCTGGAATGCACAGCTCAAATCAAGTCTTTCTCGGCAGCAAAACCTATCATTAAAGAGAAGGAAAGGGAAATAACATACGATAGCACTAGAAATTTCGTGTGGAAAGATGTTGAGGAACTTCTGGGGCAGGAATTATATGCTATTCCACAACCAGAAAAATTACAGAAATACGGGTACACCTATTTTTACAAAGAATATAATCGTACTAAAGACAATTCCTACTATACAAAAACTTACGAATTATACGCAGGAAAAACATTTATCGTAGATTCCATACTACCACGCCCTTACGATTTTAGTAAATATTGGAAAAATTATCCCGTTCTTAAATTAAGAGAAAAAAACGAAGGCAGCGTTTACTATTACCTCTATGATCCTAGGGATTTTCGAATGTTTCCATTTATCATCATGGGTTTTTACGAGAAAGAGAAAACGCAGTGCGTGGGAAAAAAACTCGTTATCAAGAAAAACAAGAACCCGTGGGCTAGTTATTACGAGGAAAGAGACGTTCCCATTCACGACGTGATTACTGGTTTACAGCTTGAAATTGATCCTTACGATATCTGGACAATCAAGGAACTTATAATCGATCAACATCACGGGGTACCTGCCTACATGATCACGAACAAAAAAGACGAGACGTTAACCGTGGCCTTGACTGACGTCAACGACTATCATCGCCTGACCGGCCCTTGTGTCCTACGTTATGACGACAACTTGAAAAGCATTCACGACAAACAACCCGAGATGTACAAGAGAATCATGGAAGGCAAAATTGCCATCGGCATGACAAAAGACATGGTTCTCATGTCATGGGGATACCCGGCCAACGTTAACGACGCCTCCTTCGGCGACGGGTGGATGTACTCCACCGGGCAATTCCTGTACTTTATCGACAGGAAACTGGAATCATTCCAGTAAAGCCCCTCGCTACAAATTTCTATCACACCTTGCACGACGATCCCGGAACAGACTACCGGGATCGTTCTCGTAATCCTCGAAACTAGCCGCGATCAACGGCGAGAGTTCGGCCACCAAACCCATGTTATACTCGAAAGCACGAGACAACTCGTGAGTTCCTGCTGCAGCGCAAGTAAATGCCATCGCCGCAGCCAGCTCCACCCCGGAAAACACGTTCAGGGAAACCGTTTCCCGCATCAGCGAGGTCAACATTTCCAGTACTTCACGTTTACCTTCTAACAAGCCCGTTGTATCGACTCCCGTCGCCAGATACATCGCTCCATCTTTGTCTATTATTCCCATAGCTTATATTTTAATGTCGTTTTAGAACTTGTTTAAATTTTATTCAACAATAATTTAATAGCGGCAATTTTGACCATTTCTTCAGCAAAATCAAATGTTGTTTCATAATTTCGACATAACCTTCTTTCACGTTCAAACCATGCAAATGTTCTTTCGACGATCCATGACAACGGGAATGGAAACGGGAGAAAGCAAAAACTAGTGAGCAAGCTTGTTGATGATTACGGTAACGGGAAAATTTGCACTACCACTTTTGAATACGATTCAGAAGGAAAGATGTCTAAAGTTGTGGAAACTTACAAAGGTGGAGAGGATGACGGGCATATGGTCACAAAGAAGTTTAAGAAAGAAGGTACTAAACTCATTGCTACATGGGACACAAATGATGAAAATTGGGACACTACCTATACTTATACTAAATACGAAAACAAAACAAAACAAAACAAAACAAACAATGACTTTAACTGGCAGTTAATCCAAGTATGGGAATATGATTTCGTGGAAACAAGTTACCTTGAGGTTAAATCAAAGAATTTTATTGCATCTACAACTACATGTATGGAGAAGAAAAACACATTTTTAGAATAACAATTATACACTTATAATTAGAGAGTTAGATTATATTATTAATTCATCTTGATTTGACTAGAAAGTTAAACCATCAGTTAAACCACGCTAAAGACTATCGGAAAGCATTACACGTAAATAAGACATAAACAATCAATTACAGATGCAGAAGTGACAAAACTGGCACGCCTGGAAAGCGTGTCAACCTCTAAAGGGTTTCCGGGGTTCGAATCCCCGTCTTTCCGCTAGGGAACAAGGAGTTACAAAACATAGGTAACTCCTTTCGTTTTTTTACAATCACCACATCCCAAACAACTCCGTCACATTTTATACTATTTTGTATGCAAAACGAATACAAATTTTCTTATATTTGTCAACTCAAGTTATCGACTTGGCGTATGTACTTCAAATTTTCAATGCTATAGAATTATAAAAAACTAGAAGATAATTTTAAAACAATCAAGGATCATGAAAAATTTATTCATTGCGTTAATCGGACTATTTGTTTTTATCGGGTGCAGTAAATCTTTTAAGGAGGTAGAGCCAGAGATAGAAATAAATAAATCAAATTTAGGAATCATGGAAAAATTTGATATTAGCCCTAATGATACTAGTGGACTTAAGATTTTTGGCCTTGCTGTAAAACGTGATGATGATGATACTATCGCTCTATTAGGAAATAAACAAGAAAAACTATGGGTTCAAATATTGCATGTTGTGGATGACAATTACAAGAAAATAACTAATTTCATGGTTGATGGAGTCTTCAACGACCGTATTGAAATTGATTTAGGATATGGAGAAAAAATAACCAATTGTGTTAGTTATTTAGGATGGAGCCAAGAAATTAATAACAGCAATTACATGTATGTATATTCTTCTCATGATTACAAAAATTTCACAATAACCAAAGATAAGACAATAATCGGCTCAAACGATATCAATGATGTGTTATCGTGGATTATTTGTGATGATAAGATAAATCAGAGTCAAATTTTTTATTGGAACATTTTTGCAGATGGGTATTTAGGTCGTGTATATAAAAACAACAATTCCGCATTTACTCCTCACTTTTATACTTATGTTTGTAACAGAAAAGGAGAAGCTCTTTACGAATATAAAGATGAATTTAAAGATTATACTTTCATAAACTTGTACGAGTATATAAAATACTCAGATAATTACATCATCTTACAAAACGCAGAAACAGATGAGATTGTTTGGAGAACACAACTTGAAGAAATGGGACAAATTATAGATGGACATAAACCCAAGATTGAATATTCATTTCAAATAACAGATAATACTATTTCGTACACATTCAATATCACTAATTATGACGGAAGTAAAGAGACAAAAAAAATTAAAATAGATACAGTATCTGGAGAAATAATCAGAGCTTGTTTAAATTTTATTCAACAATAATTTAATAGTGGCAATTTTGACCATTTCTTCAGCAGAATCAAATGTTATTTCACAATCTCGACAAATGAAGGTACGATTTATTATTACCTCTATAATCCTAGAGATTTTCAAATGTTTCCATTTATCATCATGGGATTTTACGAGAAAGAGAAAACGTAGCACATGGGAAAAAACTCGTTATCAAGAAAGACAAAAAAACATGGGCTGGTTATTACGAGGAAACAGACGTTCCTATTTATGACGTGATCACTAGTTTACAGCTTGTATATCACACCTTGCACGATCCCGGAAATTTCTTCCCAATATCAAACCCGTAAATAAGTACTCTCCGAAAAAGCCACTTTATCCTGCCGGGAGAAAAAGAGGTAAAGATGCAGTGTCTCCGTGGAAGCCAAACCGGAATCGGGTATCGTGAACTCCGCCCGACACTCTTCCCGCCGAGCCACGACACCGGGGAACAAGCGCGGGGAAGTCGGGTAAGAATCATAAAAATACCCCACCCGGAGCCAGTCCGATGCACGAGACAGTTCCCGGTCCTCCCGGTTTTCCCAAACGACCGAGATCACCCACCCTTGCCGGTCCGCCCGGGCATTTACCGGACGGAACAACGGCCCCACGCTGAAACGGAATGCCGGGTAGTTCGCCAGCCCTCGCTCGTCGCAGGCCTCGGCATTCGCGTGATGAAATTTCGTCAACCGGGTCTGACCTGCCACGCCGGGAGCCATGTCCCAAACGGGAATCCCTGTGATCTGCTGGAAATAATACCGTTTTAGGTAAACCATCATCCGGAACACGGCTATTGACTTTTCCTGGGCGGATGTTTTCACTAACTTCCGCCCGTCCTTTTTCCTTCCCTCCCGCAAACGAGGGTTCCGACTCTTGCACTGGCACAATTTTCCCGCCTTGAAATAATAGGTAATCCCATCCATTTTCCATTTTTTTCTCCGTTCTCCATCCGGTAACAAAACTTCCATGATACGCTTTTCATTAGATTAAACACTTACTTGATCCACACTCTCGCCTTACTCCCAAACCTACCCCCTCCATATCAATATATATAAATCGGGAAAAATACCCCTCATGGATCGAACACTTATCGAATACTTATCGGTAACTTATCGATGACTTATGCCCGAGACTACGGAGAAATACACTGGAATTGAGAAACATACCCTACCAAAACACAATCTATCCCCGACAGAATTACTAATTATATATAACCTTCGGATTTTACCGGGGTAGTTTTCTCTTTTTCCATATTAATATAGCGAAGGGCACACTCTCGAAAAGAGTTCGAGAGCATCCCGAATAAAAACAATTAAAAATTAAACATTATGAGTAAAGAAGTAGAACCGGGAGCAACCGGAAGAAGTGGAAAACGAGGAAACGAGGTGTTCTGGACACATCCCACGAAGCCGGGAATCATCATCGCACGAGCTATCAGCGCCAAGATCGCGAAACTTGACGAGGCTCGCAAACCGCACGCCGTCGCATTCGGGAGCATCTGCCATCTCAGCCAGCGCATGGTCAAGGCAATCCGGCTGGGATTCCCGAAAAACGCAGTAGGACAGAAAGGGGCAAACCTTTTCACCAAAATCAACATGAAAAATGCGGTGGCAGAAGGCATACAAACAGATCCGAACACGCCCGTCAGCATGAATAAAAAAGCCCCGGAAGAATTCCACGCCCGGATTCACTACGATCGGCTACTCGTGGCACAAGGATCGCTTGAAGAACCCGAGGTAACTTTGACGATCGACAAAGAGACACGTATTGCCACCTTCACGCAGGAATCCAAGATTATCGAAGGAGCCATAAACGAAAAAAATGACCGTGTTTACGCTGTCATTTATGACACCGTGGCTGAATCCTGCATCATCCGAGAGCTACGCCAGCGAGGCGAAAACGGGGTGACAACAATCTTACTCCCGGAGAGATACGCCCCGGACAATCTTGCAATTTACTCGTTTGCCACGACTTACAGGGGAGACGTTGCTTCCAATTCCCATTGCCTCGCATCACCGACAGAAAACGAGGAATAACCCTGACCTAAAACGGGAATCCACCCGATTTTAAAAATTCCCCCGGGAAACCGTTTTGTCCGTTATCGGATTTTCGGTTTTCCCGGGGATTTTTGTTTTGAATTATGATGAACACGACGCATATTCCTGTTTCAGCACTAGAAAACATAATACATCACTACACATCAATACATTGACGCTTTCAAACTTATTTTTCATTCGGCGTATCATTGTTAATTATATATAAATATAGGAGATTTTCATGCTATTTAGGGGGGTAGTTTATGAAATAAATATATGTAATAAGAAACAGACTAATTATAACTTTAAATTTTCAAGCTATGAACAGAAAAGATTTAAGCCTTTATATCAAAAAAAGGCGGGCGATCTGGCTCCGATGTACTGTATTTTGGTGCCGGACAATTATCTCACAAGAGGAAGCCGAAGACATCCTTCAGGAAGTGATCTGCATGTTGTATGAAAAACCGGGTGTAGAAAAATTGATCGAATTAATGAATATGCCATGCAACAACGTAACAAAGTTGGATTATTACGTGTTCAAGACAATACATCACAATTGCACATCCAAAAGTGCCCCTTATTACCAGCAATACCACAAAATTTCCAAAAAAGAAAACTTGGAAAACAGCCAATTGGAAAAACTCGTGACCGACGTGTACGAAGGCAACGACACCCCGGATGAAAAAACGGATCAAGAAAAAATCGAAATGATTAAACAAATATTCAACAACTTGAATATGTCGGAACGCAACCGCAAACTATTCATCTTTCATGTCTTTGAAGGCAAAGAATTTAGTGAATGGTCGGGGACGGAAACACTTCAAAAGCTAAACAATATCGTGTATGAAATCAAATTAAGAATCAGAAAAGAATTAAAAAAAATACCCAGACAGGGGGGGTAGTTTTCCGTTATTCTATATTATATAATAAACAGTCAACCATAAATGCTCACTCGCGAGTGAACGACAAGACCGGGAGACGGTTTGAAGTAAACATTTTAAACAATCATTAATTTTAAACATTATGTCAGAAAGAAGTATTGCAATTGGAGTGGCTTCCATCGGTTACGGAGAAGCAACTAACGGGGTAGTGCCATCATCATTTACCCAATTAAGAGACATCTTTAAAGGTTCGGTAGCATTCAATTTCGCCGATGCTAACCAAGTGAAGATCGAGGTGGAAGGACGTGAAGATCCGTTGGCAATTATCAACCGCAAGGGGGATGCCGACAGCATCGAGTTCTCGATCCCGTCACCGACTACCGAAGAACTAGTAGCCTTTTGCGGAGGCTCCAAGAACGGTGAAAAGTGGGAAGCGCCCAACAGCTTCGAAACGATCAACAAAGCATTTTGTATCGCCACGCAACCGTACGAGGGTAAATACGTGGAATATACCATCGTCAACGGGGCCGTTTCCGCCAAGATCAGCCAGGCACCGGGCAGCGAACAGACCGACCTGTTGCTGGTGAAAGTGACCCGCCAATCAGCCATCGCCGCTGACGGAAGCATGAAACCTTCCTTCATCCGCGAGGTGAAGACGGTGACCCCACAAGCCTAAACCGGAAAAAGGGATGCCCTAAGTAGCAATGCCGAAGGCATCTCTTTTTAATTCACGATTTGTGATTTTAGATTAGAAGATTCCAGCCGCACAAGATCAACGCTCTTTTAATCTAAAATTCAAAATCTAAACTCTAAAATTAGTAAGATCTAAAATTAGCACATGGGCATAAAACAAATTATCACGCTAGAGAGTGATACGGTTAGTGAAAAGACAATCCGTATTCCTTTCGAATTCACGGACCTTGATTCCGTGCCGGAAGGCAAGCTGATGGACGAATATATCACGATCACACCGCTTACCGTGCGCTCGTGGTTCCGGGTGAAACCTTTGTTGTTGGCTATTGATCCGGAAGACCTGCAAGTTATAGCGGACATCCATACAGAAACTTTTGACCCGAGAATATCGGAAATCATGAACAAATATGATGACGTGATTCTCTCGATCGTCTGCATCGGTCTACACAACAAGAAGAGCGATCCCTCCACGTGGTTTCAGGACACGCTAAAAGACAACTGCACGTGGGAGGATTTACGAATCCTGCTCAATGCCATCCTCTTCAGGATCGGTTATAACCCTTTCTACAAATCTATCATGACGCTAAAGAACATGAGCCCGTTGAGCGAGGCGGAGATCATAGCCGCCCGAAGAAATCTAAAAAGCTGGACAACCCGGTAAGCAGTTTCATGTTTCTCGTGAACGTGAAAGAGGCCCTCGGCTACACGCACGAACAAACGCTGAACAGCAGTTATGCCCTAATCACGGGTATGTTGCAGGAATACGCCTACATGTGTAACGAACGCAACAAAGCCCTGTATGGAGAAGAGGACGATGAAGAAGAATTCGAATGGGTGGAACTCGTGGATTTCACGACCAGTGAAGCCCGACGCTACAAGAAGTACAACAACGCAAAGAATAAAATATAATAACAAGAAGCTGTCGAACAAATTTTGAGAATGTAATTTAAACTGTGTCAGCAAAAAAATAAATGATTAATTTTGCTAACA